>Ga0137390_10001667_pt1 | contig 16972 bp, 21 predicted proteins | sample 15con2h24AmetaG_FD_104937 | JGI IMG/M metagenome (GOLD analysis project Ga0137390, IMG submission 104937) | Vadose zone soil microbial communities from Angelo Coast Range Reserve, California, USA - 15con2h2.4A metaG | ecosystem: Environmental > Terrestrial > Soil > Vadose zone > Saprolite... | reverse complement strand
TAATCTAACGCCGAGCGTAGCACGGATGCACAAAGGAGCAACGAGAGCAAAACGAGCCATGGAGAACAGCATGAACGAGACGTAGTGAGGATGGGATCGCAGAGATTGCAAGCATATTCATGCGGGCTAAGGCGTGAGTCGGACTTCACTGGCATACGCCACGATTGGCATGAAGAGTCGATGCAAGACCTTGAACATCAAGAAAATGAGGATCAATGAAACTCTACCACGTCTGTCATACCAAAACCGGTCTTGCCGCTCTTGCGACGCACCGTGCCAGTGGGTGAGACGGTGGAAGCGTTTCTGCAATATCGGACCTCTGATGGAATCGCTTGTGTACTACGCGACTGGCAAGTGCAACTCTAGGCCTATGCCTATCCGAGTCCGCCACACGCTGTTCTATCATAAAATGTCAAAGGCACAGATGAATTCCACTCAGCTCATTGGTCCAGAACATTGCATTGCTCGTTTGACTACCAACCACTTCTTTCAAGTTCATTACAGTACGCGAATACACATTGCTCATCCGCACGAACAACATGAATACAGCACGTGCCAGTGCGTGTGCTCAGTTGATTTCCCTGCCGAGAGTGTGGGTCTATTGGTGGTGACAGAAATCACACACGATCTGATAGAAACCCAAGCACTGCACCTTGAATCGTGGTATCAGGAAGTGCAGCGTTATCGCATCATTACGAAACCCTCCAGGAATACAGACAGTTCTCGTAGGCGAAAGGCGGTGCTAGCACGCCAACTGCAATTTGCGCATGCCGAAAACCGAAAAAATCCGTTATGACAAGCTTCGACATTTGGCAACACTTCTGGCAGTCGGGCCGCGGCTTTTCCCACCCACTCGCGCGTGTCTAGAATGTGTCTTGCAACGGAATAGATGCGACATTGCGGATCCCCGTCCATCTCGAGTTCTCGCAGACCCCTGCCAGTGCTGCTTGAGCACAACATACTTTGTAGCACCTCGTAGTCGGGTCGCAATGGTGTGTAGTTTTTCGGGGACGGGGCGACGACGTACTAGTAGCGCGAGAACAATTTATTGCGGTACAAACGCGCGCGTTGCCCCGTTGTATCTACGACGTTTTTATATACAAAATGTCCGTGGTGTTAAAGAAGGACAAATGAGAAAGTGGAGAGAAAATCAAAAAATATCAATCTTATATTTCTGCGCTCCACGCGCGCGTGTGCCGTGCGAGCTCGGTTTCCAACATGGTGTCACGGTTAAGCTAGAGGTTGAGGGTGATTTCTCTCATTCCCGTATGGCTTATTCTCAATTGATGGTATATACCAGTCCCTCCTGGCGTTATATCGTATCGGTGTTGTCTCACTGAATCGTGACTGTGAGAAGTTTGACGACACCGTCAATAGCAATCCCTGTTACATAAACGATGAGGTGGAACCTAGGAAAGGAGAGACAAGTGTCTTCTTACCATGGTTTATTCCTTGAGAGCCAGACTGGAGGTAACCAGTGAGATCTTGCTCTACGACGGAGTACGACACGCCTCCGTTACTTGGATTGTTCAAAGCGGCTTGCACAAGTTGGTCACTGAGATGGGGATCAACCTTTAACAAGCGAATCGAGCCAGTCTTCACTTACCGGCCACCATCATAGCCGTTGGAAGTGATGTCGTGATTCTGGGAGGCGCCCTGGAAGCTATAGGTAAATTATATATATGCTGTGGAGAAAGCCGAGAACTACCTCTTCCAAGGAAACCCTACAAGATATTCGATAAGAGACGAGAAACAGTAGGGGAAATAAACCACGTACGCCAAAAACAACGCCCCAGTGGGATGATTGGTCCCATTTTGGCGATACATTCGGAGATGATTGCCACCAAGGAGACTTTCCAGGCATGTAGTTCCGTCAACTACCTCCCGAAGCTCCATATTCTGGGCAACGGCCCCGTTGCCATCACCTAGATTTGCTGTCTGTGGGGTCCCTATGTGTATGCCAAGGCACTCTGTCGAGCTGCATGTAACTCCTGTCAGTGGCCTATGCACGACCGAGTTGTTTACAGACCCACAATCCAAGTGCCTGTGCAAAGTTAAGAAAGCCATCGTCCGTAAGCACCTGAGGGGAGCTGAGGCCGGAGATGACCACCTGATATCCCTGTTACTCGTGTGGATAGCCACTAGATGAACGTCTTACATTCAGGGGCTCTCCCAATGTACCATCTCGGCTGTCGAGCCATGAACCACCGCCTTGTGCTGGATCAAAGAAGTCGCCATCGGAAATACACAGGCCAAGCGTAGCACGGATGAACAAGAGGGCAACTAGAGCAAAATGAGTCATGAAGAACAGCATGGACAAGACGTGGCGAGAATGGGATTGCAGAGATTGCAAGTATATTCATCATGCGGGCTGAGGTGTGACTTTATACACCGCGGCTGGCCTGAGGTGGTGACGCAACTGTAATTACCTTGAACATGGGAAAAGCCTCTGACAGTAGCTGGTAATGGTGAGATAATTTAGAGTGAAATAACACCGTCGCTATGTTTCGTTAGGGAGCATAGGTCATACTTGCTACGGAGATGATCAAAATATGGTTTTCCTGTTGTCAAGGGACGAGAAAACTTGAATGAGGACCAAGGAAATTCCGCCACATCTGCCATACCAATATCGGCACGATTGATCGCATGGCTGGGACGGTGGAAGTGATTCCGCACCATCGGTACTTCGATGGAATCGCTTGGTTACGCAACTGATGCACATATGAAGAAGGAAGAGGCTGAGTCTCGATCCCGAGGAGAAACACCCTGATGCCCGAAAACCCCCCCTTTCTCCCTCCCCCGCCACAAGGCCATACGAATAAAAGTTGTCGCAGTTGGTACCAGTCCTACAATCAGTCACATTCTGGGAAGAAATAGCCAATGATTATTGGGACCTGGTGCCAGTTGCCTAATTGGGGTCACGTGTTGGGAGTATATCTCCGCTTTGAGCGGGCGCTCTTCATGTTTCACTTCTGAGACCTCGTAACTGCTGGGATTTACTCTGAACGCGGACGCGGCCACGCACGGCCACCACTCAGCCGGATGGGTGCGCTGTTAGCGCGCTTCGTTCTGTAACGTTCTGATTAATTAATCTTGATTACGAGTACGTTTTTGTTCTGTCTTGTCTGGTTTTATCATATGGATTTGTCATTTTGTTTTTCCGCTCTTGTTTGCGCGCGTGTACATTGGGGACGGCTTGAATCAAAAATCGGAAAGCAATTATTTCCTCCTAACTCTGAATCAAGCCCGACGTAATGCGTTCTCATCCCACTGCCGACCTCTAGTCTGTGAGGTTCGAACCCCGAATTTAGGGTTTATGTTCTTCGGGCCTATGAACCGGGGCCGGGCCGTAGCGCGCGGAAGTGTCGTTAGTGTCGTTGTTGTGCGCTTCTTGTGTTGACTTTGTTTAGAAGGAGGTACGTAAGTAAGAAAGGTCACCAGATTGGTCAAGTTACACGCCTGATCGAGGCGCCTAGGTGTAGATACAGAGAGTCGACGTTGTGCTTCCCTCGTTGCTCCCGTCGGGCCCTGCATAACCTCTGAGAGGCCCTGGTTGGGAAGCCAGCGAAAATCATGTCGTTATGCGTTATGCTCAAATAGATAATAAACTTCGGTCCATTGTTTTTCATAGTCCCCACGATTCTATGAAATCGACGAACACAGGGGCGTAACGTGGGTCACGTCACGCCTAGAATGAACAACTAAGTTCCCAAGTTCAGCGAACGTTTCGCCAACGTCTTTCCTGTCTGTCCATCATCCAGCGCCCATAGCTAATCTCTTCGCAAGGCTTTAGAACTACACGTTTCCCTTTGGATAAATCTGCTCCGATCACGCTTCGATACGGGTGCTCCTTTGAGGTTTTCCTGATATCGTGGTGCCGGCGCCCCTTTTGTCAGCTCGACGGGCGCAAAGCCCCCGGTATTACACGTTGTTGACCAAGGAAATCTGTATGTCCCCTCATATCCACTCCGTTTGAATACTAATGAATTTATGACACGGACATGGGATTATTCCTATCTTTGTTAGCGTACTACGATGACAGAACCTCGGGCAAGATCTGAGTCCCTTGGAGACTCAACGGAAGATAATCCGCTAACTATTCGGCTCCCCAATCCGAGGTCTTTTTTGGCCCGTCAGTCTCAATGGAAGGGACGTAGAGGAAAACCGAGATGCGACCACTGTCGCCTCAATAATCTCAAAGTGAGTCGTGAGCCTAGAAACCATCTCCCTGGTGCTGATTTAGAACAGTGCGACAGAGTATTGCCGACCTGTAATCACTGCTCCTGGGCAAATAGAGAGTGTAAATACACACCCTTACCAACTCCTGCTCACCGCGGGATCCCACGGTGTGATCGGTGCCGTTTTCATAATCTCAAAGTTTGTGGTTCCCTCTCTACAATACTATTTCTCTAATGTCATGATTCATAGTGCGACAGGAACCTGCCAGTCTGCAACCACTGTACAGAAGACGATGGGGCAGAGTGCAATTATACTCCAAAGAAGCGACACAAGGTACCAACGGACCATGCCCTCCCTGTCAAAGATCGAACGCCAGTTCCTTACGCCACTAAGAGCGCATCGTTTTTGGTCTCTGAATTACCTGAAGAGGAGAAATATTCTACCGGAAATTGGATCGCGGAGCATCCAGAAGGCCCGAGGGGGATTTTATCTGCTACTATCCACGAAATCGATTCCACTGGTTCCCAGAATTCAGAGAATGAAGATGACCGCGCCGACGGGGACATTTCTTCAGAGAAACCGGGAGCGCCCTCTAGGAATGATCAGGCCAAGTCGGGTGCCGATCCTCTGGGATCCCGATATCAGTATGACGGTGCGCGCATCGCTATTCGCCACGTAGAGCCATGGTACCATTCGGACTTCGCCCCTCTCCCTCGTACTGTACTGCAAGGAATTCGGACGGCCAATCCGTCTGAAATGCCAACTCGACACGACTACGACAAGGCGCTTTGGAAGTTTCTCAGCGACCTACCTCCAGAGCTTCGGGAGGTCTCCGCCTTTTCCCCAGACATATACGCCGGACTCGCGCAAGCCATCGAAAAGGGCGATACGTCCACACTTTCGGAGCGTGTTAGGTCTTGGGTGGTACATCACCATGTGCGCACAGGATCGCGAAAGTATCACCTGCTCCTGATTCCACGAGAGCAATACTTTGTCATCCGACCCGAAAGGGAGGAGAAGCTTAGGAATGAATTCATGGCGGAGGTTGACGGGGATGTTTTCCTGAGCAAGCCTTCGTCCGCAAACAGCCAAGGCAAGCAAGCCCTTCGAGAGGGCGCCACTGCCTTCATTCGGGTGCCGGTATCGCCGCAAATCTATGACGCCCTGGTTTATGCCCATAAGAACCACTCGACTCCTTCGACCACACTTACTCAGATAAGACAAGCGGGTATCGTAAGTCATATACTACTTTGTGCTCTCTTGATCGGATGATCGAGTTTCCTTGATAGGGTTGCATTACTTGGCCGATGATCGAATTGTTCCATCGCCTTTGCCCGGTATGCACTTCCCGATCAAAAGTCGTTACACATTGAGTGGCCTTGGGTTTCCTTTGGGTAAAGTCTCTCACAGCTGTCATCATTAATTTATCGGTTCCCACAGGCACTTGTACAGTATAGTGGATACCATTTATTTCTCACAGGGCACGGCATCGATAGGCATGTTCATTTTTCCCCTTCTGGGCGATTTGGCCCTCTGTACGTATATGTCTGCGACTGATTGCGAATACGAACTTTCGAATACGAGGAATCAAATGTCGTTTTGGTTTTCGAAAGTAAAGAGAATCGATCAACTCTAAAGTCGTTGTACAATTATCGTGACATCGTCCATCCACTTGTCCTCCATCTCTACCGTCAACTTTTGGGAAACGAGGCGTACGTCGCCCCCTCCCAAGCCATCGCGAAGGAGGGATAGTGCCAGATTTCCTCGCGTCTTATTCTCGACGCTTCGGCCAACAACCGTCACCCACCGCTGGATCATATCTGGACGAGTCTGTCCGCCGTACAAATCCGCTAGTCCATCAGAGCACGATATCAAGAATAAGTCCCTCTGTTGTCCCGGCAAGCCTTTCGGAAGCGGAAAGTGGTGGACGTCGGGAACATTGGAAACGTATGGAGGACTTTTCACGCGGGCGACGTAAGTCTCAGGTCGCTGCACATTCCATTCTCGACGAAAATCGAGAAGAACGCGCTGAGAAAAGACGGGTGGCAGTTTGAGCCAGGCATCGCCGAGAGCTGGGGCATGCGGGTCAACAAACTTGAATACGAAAATACTCGAATGCCCCCCCCCCAACGTAATGCTCACAGCGCGTAGGGCCCAAGAAGCCCACGATCCTGTTGTCCTTTACGCATTCGAGCTCCCCCGGGTGCTGATTTCGTATTCTGAGTACTTCAGACGGATTCTCGCAGTCGTGAGGCACGGTCACGAGGGCTGCAGACCAGTCCCCTGGGTGTGTGCGAGAACCGAGAACTAAAATGGTGTTAGGAAGCACGAGACGACGAGGACGGCGGGGTGAGGACTGCGTCGAAGCTGGCTCACCTGCTTGGCAGTCGCCGAGGTTGGCAATCCAGAGGTTATGTCTGGAAGGGTCCGTAAGTGTCAGGATCACGGTGCTCCCCTGCAGACAACGCGTCACGGCAGTCAAGTTCCTCGGTCCCGACGCACGGTCTTGGAATAGATGCCGGATCTGCGTGCTGGACATGCCCTGCAAGGCGGCAGGGCCGCCTGGAAACATGCGCGTAAAGTCGGCCGTGATGGAGTGGTCGAACCTGGTGATGCAGTCGGATAGAACGCCGGAGACGGCAGCGGGGAACATATGCCCCCGGAACGAACGGACGAGCGACTCGAGCGCTTGCTTGATCATGGGGGGGAGCGTCCGGGACGCGTGCTCCACGGTGGCGTGTCCCGCATGGCCTGAACACTGCACACATTACCCTTCCGATCGAGTTTTTCCCCGGCCCCACTGGCGCGTGCGCGTGCGCGCGCAGCAGCAGCAGCAGAGCAGGGTGACAAAATAAATAAATAATGGTTACTGACCGTCGAAAATGGCCGTGAAGACCCATGTTCCGCCCGAGGGCATCGGCCAGTGCTCTACGCACTTGCGGTCCTGGGTTCGAAATTCGTGCAGCTGGCACGGCTGGAAGTCTATCGCGTCGATTCCACCGGCGATCGACTGCGGATTCGCGAGACGCTGGAGCTCCGTGGAGAGGCCGGGCTCTTGAAGGATTTTGTAAGTCCACCGTTCAGGCCCTCCGAGGCCCATGTCTGTCGTGGCAAATTCTCTGACTTCGTTGAGGGCCCGTAGATTTTCTACGGATGTGGCGGCGGTCAGAGATACGACCGGGTTGGCGGACATGTTCGTTCAGGGTGGGCTGCTGCTGCCAAGATGAAGATCACGAGTTTTCCCCCCCCCCTCTTTTTTAAATACTAAAGGAAGGGGGAGGGGTGTGTTTGGGGTGTGTGTGGAGGGGGGCGGCCGGGAGCAGTATTTCGAATCAGATGGAATAGGCTGGCTGTTGATCCATCCGCAAATCAAGAAGGGTGGAAGCTCCACGCCGGCGACTGAAGAATGTCGGCATTATAATTTGGAAATCTTGAGACAGGTGGCATTTTGTTTACGGTATGCGCCTCGGTTTGAGGGCATTTCCGCCGAAGGGGGAGCCGGGCTGTGTCCACTGGACGTATGGAGACTCAGGTTGGGTAGACCGCAATCCAAAGCAGTGCGCGACGGATGGGGAGGGGTTGGACAAAGCTTCACGTGGACAAGACTGGGAGAGTATCACCAAGCGAGCTGGCCAAGCTGAGGGCGTCTAAGGAAGGTTGGACGTTGATGGTCATCATATAGGAGATCATGGCAGCGTTTTCTTGAGTTTCCGGCCATGTCATCCTTGTCACCTTCCCTTCAACGGCATTCCCCGTCCGTTCTGTCTGTGGCGCAGATCGAGGCACTGCAGCGGCAGCGGTCAGGTCAGGTAGATTATTCCAACGATGCATATGCACATCCTCGGTACCCGGGCCCCGCCGTGTCATATAAGCTGTCTCTGTCTCTCCTCGTGCTTGCAATGCAGCCAACGGCCTCTTGCTTGCGTAGATGCGCCCCGCGCGCAGAAAGTATTTCGCCGTCCCATACTCATACTTCAGGTCGAAGTTGAATGAACCAAGAACATATCGTGGGAAACTCGATACGACAAACACAGGCTTATCGTAATGCCGGGGGTAATCAAACACACAAGCCTCGTTCCATCACGCGCGCAACTCTTTGCTGCGCAGTATTACATATGACAGCTTGGCTCCAAGAAGAGCGAGACACTGGTAGGAGTGGCGTCATAGATTGACACAAATTCACCATCGTAATTACAGGGAATCGCCGGATCCCATTTGCTTTTCCATCTGCTTTCCTTTACGTTTCTATTTTCCTACGGAAACTGGCATCGATAAAGCGCGCAGCGCGCAAAATACGCGCCGCTCTATTTAGATAGGGGTCATGAAGCGGCCAACTCGAAACTGGCAAAGGCCAGGTCGTAATCTCCAAAGTCGTAATTGATCTTGTCCGTCCGGGTGTAGACGCCGTCATACCCGTTGTCCGCGTTTCCGAGGAACGGCGAGTTGCCCGCGAGAGCCGTCTTGAAAGCGCGCTGCGCTGCCTCGATAGCACTTTCCCCCGTCTCCTCTTCGGCCTCGTCCTCGTCGTTTCCGGAACTCGAGATGAAAAGGGTGAGGGTGAGCCGCGCCGGGCGAAAGATACCCACAACACGGCGCACCAGCGTCCCAAGATCTGGCATGTGGCGGGAATGAGGCGCAGGGACGGGTGACAAAGGAATGTTACATTCGAAGCTTGCATACGACCAACCGTCCTCGGGCGTCACATGGATAGTATAGTATCCTTCCGCCCCGTGGCCGGCTTCATGGTCCTCCGCGAGAGGGGACGAATCAACGTCGCCCCACTTGATCAGGGCGTTCGCGGAGTACCCGCACGGTGAAAATGCGTACGAGTCTAACGTGGTGAGCTGTGGGGGGAAGAGATCTGTGATTCCAAGGTCCGAGGAAAGTTGGCGAGCCCTGTCGAATGGCGTGCTGCTGTGGCTCGGTTCCTCGGGAAAATGGAAGGCCCGACTGACCACAGGGGGCAGGTTGGTCATGAGGATTTCGATGGTGGTGTCGATTTCAGGGGGTTTTGGGGTGACAGTCGTCTCATCGGAGGTACTATGGACCTTTGCGCCGTTGAGTTGGGCACCATGAAGCGGGCAAATGATGGAGGTAGGGGTGTTTGAGATGTATTCAAGGGGCCTGGCGATATAGACCAGCCAGTGGTCGCCGCCATTCATCTTGCCGACGGAGTACGCAGCACCGTTGTGAAAGATATTATCGAGGTATTCAACTTCGTCTTTCCATTCGCGGTGGGGGCCCTTTTGACGTTCTGGGAAAAAGAAAGATTTGCGAGTGTAGAAACAGCGGTGGACATCGGGTAGGGAAGCGTGGTCGCGTGCGATTTCGAGGATGCGTGGAAGGCCTAGTAAGTTCAGCGTTGTTCCGCACGTTTTGAGTATAAGGCGGTGTGGGGAGACAAATAGGGAAGATTCACTGTATTAGTTTGGATAAGCAGCCAGGAACGGGGGGGAGGACGAGACAAGAGGACTGATATCCATGAAAGGGAACGGAGGGGACGCTCCGAGGGGGTCGCCGAGGGACCACACCCGCAGGCAAATCGCAGTAACCCTTTTTGCACCAACAGTGTGCGCAGCGATAACATTAAAAATCGGAAAAGCCCGCTGATCCTACAAGTCCATGGGGCTAACCAAGAACGCTCACCTTAGCAGATAGGCATCCGTTTCTATACCCTCTATGACGCTGAGGATCTGGCATTTCACAATGGCAAGCATGTCCTCCCAAACCGACCGCTCTACCTTGCGGAGTCCATGCTTCCCGTTAGTCGTAGAAGATGCGCCTGGCACGTCTGCGGGCGATGGCGCAAACCATATTTCTAGCAGTTTTTCTGGGCCTTCAAATGGAGCAGAGCTCGCAACGATCTCCGCCATTTGCTTTATGAATGGTGGTGAGATGATCAAATGATTAAGTGGTGAGAGGAGAGGAACCAGTGTCGGCACTAGCAAGAAAGACGGCGACAAGTAGGCGATGTTGGGTACATGTACCGGCTAGAGAGATGCTCCCGACGGGGTAGCATGCGTTGTGGGACAGAGGGGGTCGATCAAAATCAGATCAGGATCAGAAAAATTGCCGTCTTCGGCCCCGGCAGGTTCCCGCGTTGGACCGTGACTATTCCTAGATGGGCCTCGATCGTCCATTTAGGCCTGTTGCTCGGACAACCTGTACAACCGACATTTGCCCACGTTTTAATCGACTACTTCGCTTTCGCCTTAGTTCAGTCTATATCAATCCTAGTCCGAGTGTTCCGACAAACACATGACCGCTCACCTGCCCCACATCACCCTTCTTCTGATACTGATACCACATCATTCCCCAGAAGAGTCGTCCCGTATGCGATAATAAACGCCATGCACAGAGGACGGTCTCACATTTTTTGAGCAACCTCTTGAGTGAAGTACGCCCCTCCTCTTACTCGTTCAGTTAAGTCTTTAGTCCTGGCCATGGTTCCTGAGGTTGTCAGTCGGGATTATTGGGAGGGTGCAAGTAACACAAGCATGCAACAAATGCTTGCAAATAGGTCCGCCACGCCAATCATGGCCTTGGATGTAATTGGCATGTACATCATCATCTGCCATCCAACTTACAACTAACTGCCTTGTGGATGTTGTCAGTCATGCAAAACTTGATTCCTCGCTGAAGATCGCTCAGATCAGATGAGGTGCTGTTCAGGCTGTGTGCAAGCCGTTTGAAGCCAAAGTACGAACCCTTGGCGCAAGTACAGCAAGGTAGAAAGTCGGATTAAACCTGCGCCCAACTGTGCGCCCAACTGAGCACGTGCTATACGTCCGAGTCCGACGTCGCGGGCCCGGGGGCTGTATTTCTGCTATACAAGTCAAGGTCACGAACCGAACCTTGATCCCAACAGTTTCTACGATATCAGGCACAGTAATTTACACAAATTCGTGCTATGGGTCATCTCGTGGCCAGTAAAAACGGTATGATTTAGGCAGAGCTGGGTCACTGCCAATTAGTTCGTCACGGATTGCATTATCACCGTGACTGAGTTTTCGGCGATTATGCGGCACCCAAGCCACTAACAGAAAGGAATGCACAACAGCCCTCCCCGACAACTCTCCTCTTTCCCCGGTGGGTACGGGTCAGAATCGATCCTGGCATTTGTGCGAATTCGTGCTGAACATGCATCTAGGCTGACGGGTGGGAGGTCGCAGATTAGTTCCTTCGGCAGCCGGAAGGCCAATGTCCGACTGCGATATTTACCTGTGAGCAACACACTCTGATAGTGGGTACCACATGAATGCCTCCCGAACCAACGTTGTCTCCCCGGATCGCTGTTTACGATGTCACCCAGTTTGAGGGTTCAAGTTGTATTCACCTCAAAGCCGACTCCTGTCTCCGGCGACAACTCCTGCCAGTGGAGGCGTATCCACTGGTACTCTCCGATCGAGCCTGGCACTGGTCTCCACCCGCACGCACCCTTGTTCGCGAGCTCGTCGCTGTTACCTCCCCGGGATTGATGACTCACGGTCGGTGTCATCGGATTCTCCGACGCACGTCCGGTTTCGCCACGGGCCAGAGAAGGACTACGGGACAAACGCCCAACCGATAAACCGAGCGATTCAAGACATTATCATCTCCTTCCGTACATATCTTACAACTCTCCCTGTAACGTAGTATGCGCGCGCAAGTCCAGCAAGAGTGAAGGCCTCAATAAGGACGACATGCAGGAAACCGTTGGCGAGCACGCCATCACTCTACTCTCACGAACGCGCACCCATCACTATCAAGGCGCTGGTCGACCGTAGTCCTACCGTATATCATACGCGTCGAACGCCTAACACTCCTCGTGTATCGCAGGATATCTAGTGATCACATTTTTAGTGAGCAGGATGTCAGTCCTACCTGACAGATGCTGAGCGCTGAGTGGTCGACCGTCTGATCGTATCCGTACCACAGGAGATAGCGTCATTCGCATCGTAAACGTGAGCAGAATACAGTAATGAGAAGCATAGCCGTTATGTTGTCGTTGTCGTGTCAAACGTCAACACGTATGATTTTCGGACCATCTAATCTGAAGGGATGGGATGACACCGGCTAAATGCGGTAAACGGCCGGTTGCTGACGAGTGCGCGCTGGACCCACTCGTTACGTTCCGCTCACCAATCCAGAGCCTGGCTGGACACACCCTTCCGCTTTACCGTCACCCCTAACACTCAGACCACGCGACCAATAAAAAATAAAAAAATAACAACCATTGGTGATTCACCACTGTCACGATGAGGCGGATGCTCCCCCGCTTTCCTCTCTTCCGGGCGATCGTTCCCCGGGTCTCAAGACCCATACTCCCTTTCACCTCTCCCTCTCCCATGTCGGCCGCCAAAACGCGCACCCTCACCGGCGCACTGCGCATAGCCCCCTTCCGCGCGATGCACGCCACGCCCGGCCGCTCCTCACTATCCTCATCCTCGTCCTCGTCCTCGTCCTCATCGTCCCACCGTCCTCCCGACGACGGAAGAGAGCCGCCGGGCTCGCTCTCGCAGCGCCTAAGAACGCTCATGAAGGCGTACGGGTGGTACGCCGTGGGCGTGTACGTGGCGATATCGACCGTCGATTTCGCCGTCGCGTTTGTGGGGATCAATCTGCTCGGCGCGGAGTACGTCTCGTCGGCGGTGGCGTCGGCCAAGGCGTGGCTGCTCAGCTTGGTGTATTCGCGGCCGCCGGAGCCCGGGCGCGAGGAGATGGAGGTGACGAGGGGCGCGGGCGCGGGTGCTGGGGGGCAAGAAGGGCTGTATGCTATGCTCGTGCTGGCGTACATCGTGCACAAGACGTTCCTGCCGATTCGGATGGGCCTCACCGCCGTCTGCACGCCTAGACTTGTGAACTGGTTGCGCGCGAGGGGGTGGGTCGGTGGGGAGGGGACGCGGAGGGCCGTGCAGGAGATGAGGGACCGGTTGAGGGACCGCGATTGAGCGCGTTGTGGAGCTCCAGGGGAGAACTTTTTACACATCATCCCACCTCACTGATACAAATGATACAATATTATGATACATCGCCATTTTGTTAATTCGACTTCGTTAGACTGCAACCTACAGAAGATACAACGTAGTACAGATAAAAAACCGAGTTGCTATTTGGGCCAGGTTTGACACGACTTGACACGCCTGATGATCAAGCGTTGGTAGGAGCTTCATCCGCTGTAAAGGGTAGAGTAAGATGATCAGTCCTCGTGGAATCAGTGACACTAGGATGTATTTACGCTTCAGAATGCCGCTCTTTACAAGCTCCTCGGGCTTGGGCCTTTGTAGAAGTTTCTGATCCAGCTTGTCCTTGTAAAGCGATCGCTACCCTTGAGTAATCGACGCTTTCTTGCGGGGTCGTAACACGTACCTCGAGCTGTGACCTCTGCAATTGGTCTCTCGCGGCCTGCAGTGCCGGAGCAACGTTCCCCTCTTTACCCAACCAATGACCGCACTTGTACGCATGAGTACACCGGGGGGTCACACGGGAACTGGCCCACCTTTGAGGATGTTACGGTCTTGCAGCTCCTGTCTGTCAGGACGCTCGGAAAGGCGCTTCTCCAGAGCCTGGAGCGTTTCCGCGCTCAGAGAATTCTGACGGGCTGGACGAGTGGCGGGGATGGTCCCCTCGGCGGCAGTGGTGGTGGCGTCGGTGGAAGCTATGCGATGTTCACGATGTTAAGCCGAGCAAGGACCAGAGGGTTAGTAGACAGTACGCACACATGACAGATCAAGGGTGATTTGGGGGAGGGAGAAGTGGTGACCTTTTATGTCGGGCTCCGGATTCTAGCAACGGGGGGCCGAGAGGATTCCAGCCACTCGTGACCGATGATTGATGATTACATGTGCTTATTCTCAGGCGGGGAACCCACAGCTCTCTCAAATCATGGTTGCGAGGCATTGCTATGGGTCATTACAAGTAAGTTATGTCCGTATGTCCGCAAATCAATGGCGCCACGACGAAACGCGGGGTGATCAGATACCAAGCCAGAAATCGCTATCCAGCTCCTTGGTCTCCCTTCTCTCGCGTTCCCTCCTCTTCGACAACTGCACCTGTCGAGCATTTCGCTCCTCCTGCCATTCTTCGACGTACTCTCGCGCCTCTCTGATGCTCTCCTTGACGTGCTCGATCTCGGCTGCCATATCGCGGTCGATCTTCTCGAGAAAGTCGATAAACTCGACGAGCTTTTTCGATGCGGCGGCAGACAGGCCGTGCCTCAGACGCGGGGAGTCACAAGGAGGAGGTGAAATCGGGCGTTCGTTGTGGAGGGAGGATGCAGAGGGCGAGCTGGTGATCGTGATTTCTGGAACGGGATGCGAGGGGCGGAACGTGAGGGACGAGCTCGAGGAACAAGAGACATAGTGCGCCATGTCTGGAAAGGGTATCATCTCGGATGATAACTTTGAACGCGGAGAGGCGGTTGAGCCGCTGGCACGGAGAAGAGAGTTGGCATCCGGCGATAGTGACAAAAGAAGGGGAGAGCTAGGGATGTTGAGCTCGATAAAGAGCGGTTTCTCCAAGGGGGCCATCATCGATTCGGGTCTCTGGGATCTTGACGGTCGAAGTCTCCGGATCTGAGTGATACGTTGCTGCAGGAGGGGTACCGTTAACTTGCAGAATCTCGTCCCGATACCGAGAAGTACAAGAGATGCCACGAGCAGTAGGATTAAGGTGCCTGCACCGACACCAGTAATTATAGCCTTTATTGTGAATTATAGAAGAGGGGTATAATATAGGATAGATGGGCGTGTCGTCGTCCGAGTCCGTGACGACGTTCGGGTAAAAACTTGGAAAATGGATTGAGATCGCGGCCCCCGCTCGGGCCCGATTGCTTATGACCGACGTGACACCTAACACGTGACCGCGTGACCCCCCCAAACCGCCCAGCCGTGGTCGGAGAACTGAGAACTACACAATACTGTACTGGTTTCCCCGGACATGTCTTTGGCGAAGACAGTGCTCTTCGCTTCCCGCCCACCGGTGGCATGTCTTGCGCGCATTCAGCGCAGAAGTTTATCATCCGATTCGCACGGCCATGAGGAGCACCACGGCGCAGAGGATACGACGACGTATCCGAAAGAGGGTAATGTTCCGCTCACCACTTTGTTTATGTATAGCCCTCTCTGATATTGGTGTTGTCGTGCAGGATTCACTTCTGCTGGCTGGACATACACGATCATCGCAGCATTGGGAGTCGTTGGCTTCTATAAATTCGCACCGAGTCCAGGCGAGGACAACTATGTGACCCGCTACATCTCGCACTACTTTACGCCAAGTAGCTCTTGGGCCGCCACGAATGATCGTCACCTCGAGATGACAACCAGTTTACAAGAGGCGATTCAGATCAGCCAGAGTGGCCAGCGGCCACATATACATAGATATCGCTACCCACAGTGCGTCTGCGCTCTCGTTTTCTCACCCTTTCTTGCACGCTTAATGTCGTTGGTTGGTAGTTCGTTGCAGGTGGCATCACCATTCTCGGTCCCTGTGGGAGGAGATCCGGACGTATCTGGCGTAAGAGTTAAGGGTGATAATGATTTTTAGAGCCCTAGATTCAATAATAAATTTCCTATATGCTGTGCTCGGCATTGAAACACGTGTAGGGTGGATCATTCGTTTGTGATGATAAAGCATCCGATGTGGTTGGATTCGACCCGATTAGGAAAGTGTGGGAGAAAGAAACGAGGCGGTCGCGAGGCAGTTTTTGCTACATATCGTCCTCTCCTTCAACGCGCGTCCAAAATTCAGCTCCGGGCATAATCAGGTCGTCCACGACTCTGCCCTCCGCTCTTCACCTCGAGTCTAATCTCCTCTCCTTTCGTCCCATTTTCTCTTCTCTCCTCTTTCCCCCATATGTCAAGCTGTACAACTCGACGATGACAGCATACCCCCCTTGGCGCCTCATCGTCCTCCTTGCACTCCTCAATGTCGCTCGCGCAGATTTCCCTCTCATCGACTTTGACCGCATGGGCACCGTCGGCCTCGTCGGTGCCTTTGCCGGTTTCGACTTTTTCAACAGTTCCTCCGCCACCGCCTCGTTCGATCCCTCCACCTCAACTTTGCTCTCGCGCTCTGCCGAGGGCTCATTAACTCGCATCGCCTCAACCGACACCGGCGGCACCGTCTCTGCGGGTTGTTCCATTGACAATATTTATTACGTCGCTGGCAATTTTTCTTCAATCGGTAATACCCCTGCGTCCAACGTCGCATCCTATAACCCCGCATCTGGAGCATTCTCCGCTCTGGGAACTGGAGGACCCAACGGCCCCGTTAATACCCTTTTCTGCGACTCTACTCATAATAAGCTTTGGGCTGGCGGCCAGTTTACCTCTCCAGCGTCCGCCGTGGCGGTGTGGGACACGAAAGCGTCCTCATGGTCAGCCGCACCGTTCGGTGGTCTCGCAGGAGCTGCCGCCGAGGTCTCGTCCATTACTACAAATTCTTCCCAAGCTAGTCTCTTCTTTTCCGGGTCCTTTATTACCACCTTCCAGGGTAACGCGACGGCCCTAAATACTACCAACAACCCGAATGTTCCCTTTTCTCAAGGCGCCACTCCATTCTCTTCCTCCCTTGTTCCCATTCCCCTCCAGGGTGCGCAGATCCAGGGTTCTCCCTCATCTCTGGACCCCAACTTCAGCAATATCGGGAATATTCTCTGTCCCGCAGGCAATGATGGCCCCGGCCAGACGTGGTTCGCTGCGGATGCCAATGGTGCTCAGATTACCGTGAGGACATTTCAATCTATCAGCGCAAACGGCGTTCGTCTCGGAAACACGTTCCTTGATGGCAGGGGAACGACAGCATTCACGTATGT
>Ga0137390_10001660_pt1 | contig 17009 bp, 15 predicted proteins | sample 15con2h24AmetaG_FD_104937 | JGI IMG/M metagenome (GOLD analysis project Ga0137390, IMG submission 104937) | Vadose zone soil microbial communities from Angelo Coast Range Reserve, California, USA - 15con2h2.4A metaG | ecosystem: Environmental > Terrestrial > Soil > Vadose zone > Saprolite... | reverse complement strand
CAATAGCACTGTAGGCTTTTGTGATTTTCTCAATCTCAGATGTCGCTTCGGCTCTCCTCTCAAGAAGCCTGGTAATCCGTTTCTCAAGTTCCATAACAACAGCGTCTGTTTTGATCTTGCCCATGTTCTCGGTAAGGGTAGCGACTTCCTCGTCAATTGTTTCGATGTCACGCTCTAGCTTTTTGACTCTGGCTGCTTTCTCCGCAAGCAGTGCTTTTCGTTTTTGCTCCAAGTCGCCAAGATCGACATGTTGCAGTTTTTCAAAGAGTTTCTTGACAACGGCGTTTTCTAAGGTGTCCGCGCCAATGGCTAGAAGTGTTTCCCTGCCCATGCCGTTGTTGCGGCGTGCAAGGTAGTGATGCCAGTGGTCACTTGTGCCAAAGGAAACAGATACTTTCTCCGCCGTGGAGGTAAAGTCTAAAAGCGCGTCACGCTTTGAGCCGGCAAGCTGTGAATACCTCACAAGTTTTTTTCTGCCTGTGGGTGTGCCGTCCGGTCTGAAACCTTTGAGACGGTCATATACGCACCAGAAAAGTTCCTCCTCAACAATAGCCTCGTGGTGGTGTCTGATGACAACGCCCTCGCGCCTGTAGGTGCCGATATACACATCGTTTGTTAAGATGCGCTCAAGGGTTCTCTCGCTGAACGAATACCCCCCGTTTTGTTCCCGCAAGTTACACCTGTTGACAATTATCTGATCTACCCAGCCCTCAAACGCCGGAAAAATGCAGGGCATCTTCAAAAGCTCACGCTTCAGGGCGATAAGATCATAGCCCAGCTCAACACACCGGACAAACAGGAAGTGTACTACTTGAGCATGGGGTTCGTAAATGAAAAAGATTCCGTAGCTGGGACTCTTTTTATCTCTATCAACGATAAATCCTACAGGTACTGAGCCCAGTCCTGCCCACTGGCCCGACCTTGCTGCAAGCCTGCGGCGTAGGTGCATTGTGCCCCGTACATGGTTTTCGATATAGGCTGCCGCCATTTGCACTTCCAGGCGGAACAGGTCGGCGTGGGCAGGATTGGCAAAGTTGTATGTCATGCGCTTTGAAACAATATGCACGTAACAATCATTTTCTTTGCAAATCTTGATAAACACGTTTGAGTCAATGCGGTCCTCATCCCGAAACAGCCTGTCAACAAAATCCGCGATAACTACCCCAACGCCTTTTGGATTATCCGTTCCATATTCAATTGCATCGCAGATGGTTTTGAGTCCGGGGCGCCGGTCAATCGGCCAGGTGCCGGAAGCGTCTTTAATACTGATTGTGCCGTCTGCCTCAACAACCTCATTCTCAACAAGGAGTGTGACTGTGCCTGTTGTGCCGTCATCTCTGAAACCTAAGTCCGATGTGTATTCAAGTAGCTTTATGGTTTGTGAGATGCGGGACTGGATGTTTTCAACAACCTGGTCTTTGCCAGACTGCCTGCCGTACAAGTAGGCATCCCTCTCAAGATCAATCTGAGGGCTGTATAACTCCTCAACGGTATACTCCCGTCTGGGCCTCTTCTTACCCATTGTTGGTATCTCCTTTCATTTGTTCCAGTTTATGTTTGCGTATCTGTTTGGAGGGTGTCTTTTTCCCTGGATTTTCTGCACTTCTGAAATTTTGCAGCACTTTTCGTTTCGGACTCTCCAGAAACAGCGCAAAGAGAATGGATTTTAATGCTTCGCGTTCTGTCTCGTTCATGGCTATCTTCTCCCAAGCAGGGGGAAGGATTGCGCAAGACACGAAGACGCGAATTGATGGGGAGTGGCGTGTGAGAAGCACACACCATCGAAGCGTTTTCTTATGGGGGTTTGAAATGGCATACTAACAGCCTTTCTGTATTATCAGAAAGGTAAGTATTCGCCAATCTTGGAGAACAAATGTTTGAGCTATTGTCCAGTATACACTCGTTGCGTGTATACACGCAAGGCCAGGTACTTTTGGATAATTTGTTCGTGAAAAAAGTACTACTGGGCATACTTACGCTCCCGCGAAGGTCTGGAAGATAACAAGGTCTGGATTTTTGGGTAGATGCTCATTATCATCTACTCCGGCGATGCTGACAGCTTGAATGCCTGGCATGTGAGATAAGATGCTTACTGCCTGATCTTTGCTTTTTCCGGCAATCAGTTGTCTAAGATGCTCCTGTGCTGTGTGCGTCAGCGTGTATACCCATGTACCTGAGCAGGAGAATGCAAGGATCGGGGTTGCATGGCTGACGATTGCCTGGATGATCGTGAGATGGATCGTTCCCAAGAGGCTATAGCCTGAGCCTAATTTTTTTGCTGCCCGGGCAGATAAGAGGTCTTTTGCCTGGCTTTGCAGTGTGTTTTGGCTGTAGGCAACGCCGCTGCAAGTTTCTGTTGCAGTTACTTTTACCTGCTCTGCTTCCTGTCCTATTTGGTGATCTGCGGTGATTGCCGGGGAGCAGGGGAGTGTTTGCAGTTCTTCCGTGGGTTTTACTTGGCCCTGCAATGCTCCCAGCATACTTTGGGCAAGCGAACTTTTCAACATTGTTGATAAGCTGTTCATATCTGAGGAGGTCACGGTCTGGAAATTTCGCTCGTCCTGCCCGCCATGAAACGCTTGCGTATTTTTTGCAACAACCGAAGAGCAGCACACCTCGTTTATATTGTACGCTGGTATATTTCCACCGCTTCCCGCGTTTACTGCGTGCGCTGGTACGCTTACCTCTGCGATAACAGGCGGGTTTGCAGTGAGGTCTGCTGCGGGAATATTGGCGTCTGCATCGGTTATTATTTGGATTCCGCTTGCACTGGGAAGTAAAGTTCCTGCTGGCACAATGACACTCTGAAGCTGGCCGTTGTAAAAGGTGATTGTTCCCGTGGCAGCTCTGGCATCCTGGTGGCCTCTGCCGGTTGTGGGTGCGCTCTGTGATTGACTCAGAGTGATCGGTGGTATCACTCGTCCTGTGCGGATGCTATCACTCAAGGAGATGGTCTGCGATCTGAGTATGAGAATAATGGTTGTGGTTGGGGGGTGAATGAGTAAAAATATTTGCAGGAGGATGGTTGAGAGAATTAGGAATATGAAAGTGCTTACCACAAAGAGGGGGATAAACAATGAGGAGTGGTTTTTACCTGGAGCAGTTGGCGTGCTATCCACAACAGGAATGTTTGTGGTGGTACTTTTCCCTGGCTCTTTGATAATAACTAGCGCATCGGGGAAGTGATGGACATGGATAACTTCTTCGTCCTCCGGCTCTTGATCCTGCGCTCCTGGTGAGTCGTTATATATCCTCTGCATCACAAGGTTTACGTCCTGTGCGATGTCTTCATTCATGGCTTGCCCCTCTCTAGCATTAGGAGGGAAGCGGCGTGGTGCTGCCTCCCTAGAGCTTTGACACAAATTGTGTTCTGTTATTAAATGAAAAGATGGTGACAGTTGCGCCCGGATCGCCAATGAGGATCACCATATCAAGTTTTCCGTCATGGTTAATGTCCTGAAATGAAAGTCTGACAGGAGGATTTGCGTCATTGCCTGGTATTGTTGTGATGTTATAGCTTCTGGCTTTGCTGACATCTCCACCAGGAAATTCAACAACAATAATCTGGCCCTTCAGATTTTCAGCGATGAAATGGCTGGGGCTGGTTGAACTGTCAGAATGACCCACAACTGCATCAATCTGGAATGTGCGGGGGTTTCCGAATGTGGTATCGTCCTGGTGTGTCTGCCACCAGGCACCAAGAGAACTGAAAGCCATCCAGCCTGCAATCATCAGAAGTAGGCCTACACCAACAAACACAAGCCAGTGGACTTGTACGCGCCTGCGGGGTGTCGGCTCCGGCGCTTCACGCTCTGCCGGTTGCCTGCGTGAAACAAGCGGCGTGTTGTGATAATAGTCTACTCTTCGTTGCCGGAGCGGAACACCGTTGTTGTCAACGTCATAGCGGCGGGTGCTGGAAGGTAGCGGAGGCGGCCATACATCCCCGTTGCCGTCAATGTCTGCGAAGTCGTCTTCGTAGTCATCGGGGATCGCTGCGCGGGTGTTCGCTGGGGGTCGGCTTCGTTGTCTTGCTTCCTCCCGCGCCTGGTGGCGGCCAAGGCGAGCTAATTCAGCGGGGTTATATTCCTTTCTTGGCAATACCCCTGCGGTGCGTGCTGATCCAGGACGCCTTGTCCTGACTTCTAATTCCTCGTCAATAAACCTGTACGTTCCCCTGGTTGGTTCATACGGCATGTTGCACCTGGCTTTCTTCGTGGCGGGGACAAAATATAGCTACTGCCTGGGGATCGTTGGGGTGGTTCGCAATACATCGGGGACAAAATATGAAGACTCCGCAATCAAGACATGTGGTGCAACCTGCGAGGTCAAAGAAACTCAGCGTGTGGCCTATGATCTCGCAATCATTACCTGTTCCTGTGATTGAGTACGGGGTTGCGGCTCGTTGCTGGCGGTTTCTTCTTCGTCTGCGTCCGGGGCGGGTTTTGGCTTCTCCCCATAAGGTTTGCTGCATGTGTGTACCTTTCTTGACATGTCGGTTCTCACATGCGTAAATGCAGGTGAGAACACGAGACGTTTCAACGGTTGACGGTTCTCACTGATATGGCTCTGTCGTCTTGCACACGGCAGAGTCAATTTTTACTACTACTGCTCTCTCTAAAGTTTGGTCTAAAGAGAATTATACATGACTCTTCGGGATTAAATCAACCTTTTAGGGTATGAATTTCTTGGATATGGACAGAATATCCTTATTGCGGACAAGAATTGACCGCATGGGGCAAGTATCCTATAATGATGCTAAACGCCGTGTAGGAGATTGTTGATGTCACAAGACGAAGAAAAAATGCTTACAGTAAAAGAGGTGGCGGATCAGTTACGAGTAGATGAAAAAACTGTGAGACGATGGATACAAAAAGGTGAGTTAATAGCCCTTAACGTCGGTGGCATCCGTCCAGATTACCGCATTAGTTACCAAAGCCTTCAGGATTTTAAGCTCAGGCGACAAACAGGCAAACAAGAGTAGGGAAGAGGTGTAGCCTGTTTGCCCTTGTGAGTACTCTACGGACGAATCTTGTTGGTGCCCTAACAAGGAAACCAGTTTCACAGCCGTACTAAGTGAAAGGATTTTCAGTGGAGGACGAAACAATAGCTTGGTGGCAGGAACCCGCCGAAGAAAAACCATTATGGACAGACGACACATTCAAAGCCGAATATGACCGGGCAATGAAGGCTTTCTTCTCGCATCTGGTCGAACTGAATATCAATCTTTATATTGTTGAGCGCGTCTTTGCATTTCCTATTGATCTGCTTACCGGAGGTGATCGGGGAAAGAAGATCTTCTTTACGCAGGTGATTAACAACTTCCTCAATCAAAGCATTCTTCTCGTAACAAAACTCGTCTACGACCAAGGACATGGAAAGCAGAAACCCGTCTATACCCTCAGACAACTCAAAAACAAAGTCAATAAGTCCGTGACGGACAAGCGCCGGGAAGAATTAAGACAGCAGCTTGATATAGTTGATTTTGAGCAAAGAACGGACACTCTTCTAGAGAAAGCAGGAAAGATCCGCAATCATCGAATTGCACACTTCACACCAGAGACGATACTCGGCAGCTTCGATCAAACGACCCAACCTGAGCGGTTACTATTCTCGGATATCAAAGCTCTTTGCGGCGCCCTAAATGATTATTACGAAGCTCTCACCTTTGGCGGCGATTGCCGCATGCTGCCTCTTTCCTATAAAAACAATAACTCTGATATACAGTGGCTTTTAGACAGCGCCGCAAAGAACAGCCTGATCCTTAATATGCCGGAACAGGAGCCTGATCAGTGGGTATACACAAGGCAGCGACTCACTAAAGAGGAGGTTGGCCAACTCAACCACTACCGCAGAAAATTCGGGCTAGAGGAAATATAACACCAGGAAATCGTACACCGGACTGATACTATTATCACGTGCTCCCGCTTATGATTGTAACTTATTATCAATCAGAAAGTGTATTCACCACTTCCCAGAGTCCAAGGTCCTCTCTTTTCAGCTTCATTTTTTATAAGAAAAATTTTAGTGGGGGGTAGTTGGGGAGGTGCAAAAGAGAAGTATTTGAAGCTGACGACCCGGGCGCTGTGATGGCTGTTGATTTTCCTGCGTTGATTAGTGGACTCTGATATTGCCTGTGGCGTCTACGGTTGTCGGATCAGTGGTATCTCCTGCGCCTGGTTGGGAATCGTAAACAACATTGTTTGAAGCGTCTTTGATCTGGAAGCGGATCAAGTCGTTGCCTCCCACGACACTTCCATCAATTCCTGTCGCAAGGAAAGTATAGCTGCCTGAGCCGTTTACTGTTCCACTGCCTTTAAGATATGCTTTTCCATTTGATGTGGCTAAGGATGTTAAAGATGTTGAAACGAAATCAAGGTTAGCGGCTTTAAAGTTCATTTTGACACTTCCTGTTAATGTGTTGCTGTTTGAATATTTAGAGCTTATGCCAAACGATACCTTTCCTGTAGTGCTAGGAGAGGCGCTTGCAGGGTTGTCAAAGCTTCTTCCGCCGGCAAATGATGTGTTAGAATCGTAAACAGCGACATATTGGAAAGTTGAGGTTCCCTGGCCTCCATAATTGTCTGCGACTGTTAGGGTAATAGTATATACCCCTGTTGCAGCATAAGTATGACTGTCTGACACAGACCCCGAACCGTTACTTTCTGTGACCGTTCCTGTAGTTGTATTTCCATCACCCCAGTTCCAAGTGGCTGTATGGGTATCAAGAACATCAGGGTCGGTAAATGATGCGGATGCTGTGATTGCAGTATTGACGAGAACTGGACTTGAGGGTGCGGTGATTGCTCCAACAGTTGGGGGAGTACCCACAGTATCTAGCTCAAAATGGGTTACGGTAGAGTTCGGGGCATAGGCGAAATTCATTGTAGGATCTCCGCCAGTAGCACCGTTATAGCTTGTTGTTTCCTTTGCTACCCCATCAACATAATTAGTTACGATACCATTATTATCACAAACTTTTACTGTATGGTCATTGGTAGAACTGTTAAATGCGAAAGTTTGATAGGGCACAAGATCAGAGCCTGTGGCAAAATTATATATTTCAAGCCTAACAGTAGAGGTATCAAAATGGAAGTCAAACTCACTTGTAAAACCAGTTCCTCCAGTTATCGGGCCGAACGTTCGATTTTGATTGTGCAATCCTAATTCGGGGAATACCTCATTATCAGAGGGGTTCCTTGTAAAATTAATGCTTTCACAATAATAAGTTGGGGAACCAAATTGTGTCATGTCTGTATTAAAACCACCAGCGTTTAGAGTGGATGCAGGACTAATCTTTAGACCCCCCCCGTTGGCGATAACGAGATTTGCATTATTATCAGTGTAGTAACCAGATGCCAGATAATAATCAGTTGGGTTGTATTGTGGAACAGTATCACCAGGAGTACCGTTAAAAGTATCAGAAGTTATAACAGAACTGGCAAAAGCAGGAACAATAGGGAAAATAATTCCTAAAAGGAGAAACAAAGGGAGTGTAAATATGGTTTTCTTCATATTTTAAAAATATTAAGATTTGAAATATCTATATTAAGATAATAACATTATTACTAGGTTGCCTGTCAAGAACCAATAATTTGTGCTCGTTAGATATTACTTTCTATCCACATGCGACGTCCAATTCCTTGGATATACAACCAAACTATCATATACAGACTCTAGCTTTTTTTCACCCTCCTTTTCTTGTATCGTGAAATTTAACACTTCAGGTATCCAGTCTACTGTTTGTCTGCCCTTGGCTCCCAGTGCCAGAGTATAAATTCCTGGACTAAAAATATTTGGGTTCATTGAAAGTGTCAGCGAAATGTTCTTAGTTGTTTTTTTAAGTTTCATTTCTTCTGCCTTGATTTGGGAAGAATAAATTGGAAAAGTGCCATTGCTTAATATTGTAAGAGCGATAAGAAGATCCGGTATATACATCCGCAATTGTCCTTCAATATGGATAGTAAAAATCTCGTCGCCTTCGATAATACTGGTTGACTCTTTTTTACTATTGAGCAATGTTAGTCTGCTAAAGGAGAAGGCACTGTTTGCCAAAGAACTTTTTCGTAGAAATGTCTTAGTTAGATCCACTACGCCTCTTGATGCAACATAATCCCTGGATAGGTATGTAGCTATTACCTTGGCTGTTTGTCCGATCTGAATAATCTTCCCCTTATCTAAAAGTATCGCTTTTTTACACAGATCACCAACTGCTGCCATATTATGACTGACAAAAAGAATTGTTCTGCCACTATTCCCTGCATCACTCATCCTTCCTAGACACTTCTTCTGAAACTTTGCATCTCCTACAGCCAACACTTCATCAACTATGAGAATTTCTGGCTCTAGATGAGCTGCTACTGAAAATGCCAAACGCATATACATACCTGAAGAATAGTGTTTTACCGGCGTGTCCAGGAATTTTTCAACTTCAGCAAAATCGACAATCTCATCAAACTTCTTCCTGATCTCTTTGTGTGCCATTCCTAAAACCGCACCGTTCAAGAAAATATTTTCCCGCCCTGTTAGCTCTGGGTGGAAACCGGTACCTACTTCCAAAAGGCTTGAAATTCTTCCTCGTAGCCGGATTTCTCCTTTGGTGGGAGGAGTCACCCTACTAAGAATTTTCAACAATGTGCTTTTCCCCGCGCCGTTAGCGCCAATTATCCCAACAGACTCACCCTCTTTTACGGAAAACGAAACGTCTTTCAAAGCATAAAATTTTTCAGTTTTCTCTCTGGAAAAGGAAGGTGTTGGGTGTCTTAAAAAATTCATCATTTCATCACGAAGCGACCTATACCGCATCTGATTATGGTAGATGTTGTAGACTTTCGATAAATGAGTAGCAACTATAATGTCCTTCATATGATTTCCACTAAAACAGCGATAACAGGCAGCCGTTTATTATAACAAGAATGGGGGGTCGTCAAAAATACCCATCTGCGCACTTTATGTCTCTTAGCAAATAAGGGGTGATTGTTTTTCTTGAATACTTCCATACAGGACCGCTGTCGGTACTGGGATTAATCTGTGTTTAGTGATATAATTGTTGGGCTTAACGAACAACTATGAGCGATAAAGAGGATATACAGAATTCAATCCTAAAACTTCAGCGTTATATGCGGGCGGTGGATGCGGTATTAGAGTGGCATAATCGTAGGTTGACGCACAGTAAGCCCCTTTTTGACTTATCTAACATACCAGGAATAGAGGAAGTAGAGATTGTTGAATATTATTCCAAGATGGGAAACCAGACTTTCCTCAAGGATCAGTATAATGACATGGCGAAAAGGCTGCTAATGTTGTTTGCTCTCAAGGTAATTCGGGAAGAGGGTAGAGGGGTGGAGGCAATTAATAAGCAGAAACATCTAGAGGTATGGACTAAAATTGTCCGTAAATATACCGTAAGACCATATCTAGTCAAGCGAACCCTACAACTTTTCGATGCGTCAAAGCTAGAGAAGGAGATGTATAATCCTCTTTTGTTCGATTAGAGAAAATTCCTCAATGGCCTTGCGTTGTGGAACGATTTGTCAGAGACTTAGAATATTTGTTTATTCGGTTCCTGATTTTTCTTTTGTATCTTTGAATTGTTCCTTCTTCTTTGTTTTCAAACCAGTGAGTATAGTGGAATAGAAACCATTCAATGGGTTTTGCGGCATACTCTGATATGTACTTCTTTTTAGTCTGTGTTGCGATTAAGTAGATTCCAAGTTCTCTATATTTCTCCATGGCAACGATTTCTCCGCCAAGACCACTGATAGTTTGCATAAATGCCTTATTCGACCAGGCGGCTACGTGTTCTTCATGTTGGTTATTCCAATATTCATTGCAGTTATCGGTAGGGGCGTGGGTTTCTTCGTCAAGAGGTATGGAGACTATGCACCATTGAGATTTCTTAAAAAGTCTTCCTAATGTACTGATGCTCTGATTTTTTCGGATATGTTCAATTACATCTCCTAAGATAATCACGTCGTACGTGATCTTAGGATTAAATTTGCAAACGTCGAGTACAAAAATCTTGTCGTAATATTTTGTTAAACTGAACCGTTCAATATATGGCTTATGGATTTCGATGGCGTGCCACACTTGTCCAGGCTGGCGAAGCAGCTTGCTGTAGGTAGCCCATCCTGGACCAACGTCTAATATAGTCCTCTTAGCAGGAATTTGTTCGAACCACTTTAGTATAGTTAATTTTCCACTTGTTGCGGAGCCTGGCATAATGTGATGTCTGTGTATGGTACGCATCTTATTATAGCATGTCCAAAACAGGTGAACTTGTAGGGGACTTGCTCTTCTATTTGGGGTTTAAGTGTTAAGGCTCAGCTACCTTCGTTGCTTTATCTTCACGCACATAGCGGAATAGGGTAGAGCGGGAGATCCCAAAGGTATTGCATATTCCATCAATGGTATGCTTGTGACCGTTGAGAAACTTCCAACACTAAGCTTTTTCTACATTCGGGCTTCCTCAAATGGCTAGCTGTGAAACGGGGGTGATCGTTACCTGATGGCCGTATCCCCTGAAGAAATTTGCCACGGTCTCAAGTACTTTGCGCTGTTTGGGAAGTGTGGGGGTGCATAACAGCACACTTCCTGTTGGTAGTCGGTTAGCGGCTTCTTTCACCTTGCCGCTTTGGAAAAGCAGGCTGGCCGGAACAATGGCGATGTTATCAGACCTGGCTCTTTGCAGTCTCCCGGGCGGTCTGGTGAAATGGTAGGGGAGTAGATTTCTGTTCATACTATATATATGTTTGTGTGGTGTGTGTCCGCATCACAGTCCGGTATTTTCCATTAGTCTTTGCGCGTTAGCTCTGCCTGCCTCATGAACATAAATCTGAGTTGTTGTGATCTTCTCATGCCCCATCCAGTCCTGAAGAGTGAAAACCGATATACCCTGGCTGGCCTTGTGTGTTGCGAAAGTATGTCTTAGCGTGTGAGGTGAAACCTGGCGCTCAATACCAGCAGCTCTTGCATATTTTGTTACAAGCTTCATAATGCTTCTGGTGGTCAATCCTTTCCCGTCGCGGCTCAGGAATAAATGGCGGTCCAGTGTTCTGGCGCGTCTGTCCAGGTACTCTGAGTTGGCGAGGTAGCTTCTAACCGCATTTATCCCCTTTGTTTCGAGCGGGACTGTCCTGTCTTTGTTGCCCTTACCTCCTCGTACAATTAGCGCCTTACCCCCGAAATCCATATCGCCTGTTTCGAGATTGACCAGCTCTGAAACCCGCAGGCCGGTTTGAAGAAGAAGCTGCAAGATCGCATAGTCTCGCGGCTCTCCGCTCGCGGCAGACACACTTAGTATTCTGGCGTATTCCTCCGGCCTGAGATACGAGCGGGTTTTTTTCTCGCGCTGGGGCTCTTGAATGTTGTCAGCCGGGTTGGTTTGGATTTGTCCGCTATCTTTTAGAAACTTGAAGTACACCCGGATTGATGCCAGTTTTCGCGCCCTGGTGACGCCTGTTCTTTTAAGCTGTGTCAGATGGTAGAGAAAATCTGTTATGTGATGGCGTTTTATGTCAGATGGGTATTTTACCAATCCGTCGCAGTCCGTGAGAAATATCAGGAATTGATTAATGTCTGATAGGTAGGCAAGAATTGTGTTTCTGGATACGTTGCGTCCTGCCAGAATTGCTGCAAACTCTTCCAATGTTTTTGAAAATGTGGTAGGTTGTAAATTGTCCATATGCAAAATCCTTTCTCTGTCCCAAACTATGCCAGAAACCCCGGCCATTGTCAAACACGATGCTCCCCTAAAAATGGTTCGCATAACAGGCGTCCCGTTCCCTTATTGGGGACCTATTTTCCTCTGGTTTGAGCGGGGATGTCTTGAGGGAAGTTCTCATAAGGGCAGTTATGCGAACCTGGGAGGTGGTGGGTCGGTGGGATTGCTACTGCAATGAGACTTTCAAATGCTGTTCTTTGCTATGTCTTTCAATGGCAAGCTGGATAAGTTTGTCAATAAGCTCTGTATAGGAAATCCCCGATGCTTCCCAAAGTTTGGGATACATACTGATATTGGTAAAGCCGGGGATCGTGTTAATCTCATTAACCAGAACCGTGCCATTTTCCTTTAAGAAAAAATCTACTCTCCCCATGCCCTCGCAAGAAAGCACTTTATATGCATGTACTGCAAGGTTTTGTATCAGTTTTGTTGTATGTTCTGAAATCTGCGCGGGAATTTCGAGGCTTGCTCCATTTTCGTCGAGATACTTTGCTTCATAGGAATAAAAGTCGTGATGAACTTCTACTTCGCCAGGAACGGAGGCCACCGGTTCGTCGTTTCCTAAAACTGAACATTCTATCTCACGGCATTTTATATACTCTTCGATCAGAACTTTTCTGTCAAACTGAAAAGCGGTTTGAAGAGCTTTCATAAATTCTTCCTCGTTTCTTGCCTTGCTTACTCCAACTGAAGAACCAAGATTTGCCGGTTTGATAAATACAGGCAGTCTTAATTCTTCTGCTACGCTTCTAAAGCGTAATGTTTCCCCATCGTGAACTGTTATCCATCTTGCTACCGGGATACCTGCTTCTTTGAGCAGTCGTTTCATCACATCTTTATCCATGCCGATTGCAGAGCCTAATACTCCTGCGCCGACAAAGGGAATATTCGCAAGTTTTAATAAGCCCTGCACTGTGCCGTCCTCACCAAAGGGTCCATGCAGAACAGGGAATACGACATCCACAGACGCTAACGGCGAATAGTTTGTCTTAACAAGTGTTTCATCAGGTTTGGCAGCCAGACTGGTGCTAGTCTTTTGTGATTGCGATGGATGTTGAGGACCAAGAAGCAGTTGGGAAGATTTGTGAGAAAGCCATTTACCGGATTTATCAATACCAATAAGACTTACCTCGTATTTTTCTTTATCAATAGCCTCAGCAATATTCTTAGCAGAACGTATGGACACCTCATGCTCGGCAGATTTACCGCCAAATAGAAGTGCAACTCTAATTTTCTTTTTCATACGTTTCAGATTATTAATATTATACTGCTTTGTAGGGTGGGAGCGGTAACAAACCGCTCCCCGTATCTTACTTGTGACTCGTAGCGCTTTTATGGCTCAATGTATGAGTAGAAAGCTTGTCTGCCAGTAACAAGTGAGTCCATTTGGTTCCCGTAGTTGAAATGCCAGAACTCATATGGATAACAGGAAAATCCGGCAGCAACCATCGCGGTTAAGAGTATTTCCCGGTTGTAACATACAAGCATATCCTCTGCTCCGAAAGATTTTCTCTCTTCGCGCAGGTGGTAGAAAGCTCCTGCCTCTTCATCCATCCAATCAAAGGGTACTCCCAAGTTCGCTGGTTTGTCGTTCCTATAAAGCCAAACGTCAATAGAGCCGCCTGTCGCATGGGGGCTTGGAGATTTTGGATCAGTTGACGGCCAACTCACATATAGCGTGTTTGCCTTTTTCAGTTCTTCTTGTTTTGCTTCTGGTAGACTAAGAAACTGACGCTTTATCTGGGCACCAGAATAACAGTTTTGAAACTGCTCTTGAAGATTAAACCTTGAGGCAGTAAAACGCTTCAGATAATACCAGAACAGGTTTTCCTGAAGTTCAACGGATCTCCAACCGTCGTAAACTTTGAGGTCAAATCCCATTGCGTTCAATGATAGCCGCGCAATCAGGAAAAGACCGTATACAGTTCGACGTAAAAAGGTCCGCGTGTCGTTGGTGAGCCTCATCTCTAGTGCATACCAGGGATAACATAGGTGGGGTGGTACGAGCACCAAAGGCTCACCATTATCTTCTATTGGCAGGTTTCGCCAGTTTCCGGTTTCATATGCCTGTTCAACCTGAGCGCGTAGTTCGAGAAGTCTAGTCTGACCGTTGAATGCCATTTACGGCTTCCTTTCCTAAGTTAACGTTCTTGTGAAGACACAGAGTCTTCACAAATAAAAAAGCACTCTCAAATGAGAGTGATTATCTCTCTACAGTAAAGAGATAGTGAATTATATCAATAGTGTAATTAAAATGCAAAAAGGGGGTAGGTACAACACTGCTGCCACCTGCGGCCACTTAACCAGCAGGGAGGTTGGCGAAAACGGTTCATATAACACTGGAATTCGGGGTCATTGGTGAACCTGTCTTGTGGTGTTTCGAGCGGGGGTGTTTTTGATACTACATCTAGGCCACCAACTGGCCCTCATGATGATCCTCAAGACCTGAGCCAGTTCGTGTGAAAAAATGTTACTCTGATTAGGGCCACCTGTGTATTTTTCCTCAAAATGTTCCACTGGCTCTGATGTTATTGTAGACTTAATCCCCGCACTGTTTGTTGCTTCGCACGCAATTCCCCATAGTTCAGCTAAGCGCGGATTAGCGGAAGTTTGGTATAATAAGCTCAGTATAAAAGGCAGGTGAAAAATTTTACTAAGAAAGCTGGGTTTATCGTGGTTCCAAATACGCTAGAGGAATGGACGCTAGACACTATCTCTCAGTTATTAGTCGGAGGTTATAAAGAGGCAGAGAGTTTCGACTTTAAGGAGTCGCTTCCTGAAAAAAGCAACCCCAAACACAAACTGGACTTAATAAAAGACTGTTGTGCATTCGCAAACAGCTTTGGCGGATTTCTGGTATTTGGCGTGTCAGATGATATTTCTGCTTCTGTTGAAAGCTGCTTAAAGGGTATCACAGCAAAGGAATTTCTAACCGATTTTGGCAATTATCCCTCACAGTGTACGCCTAGTGTTAAATGGAATTATAGAAATCCCCCTATACCTCTCAAGAATGGCAACACAATTTATGTTATTGAGATACTCAGAAGCTGGGATGCGCCCCACTGTTATGAGGACAACAAATCCGTTTCTAATCAGTGGTATTGTTTCCCGAAGAGAACAAACAAGGGTAACGAATATATGAGTTACGAGGAGATCAGGATGTCCTTTCTTCAATATTACGAAAAAAGATTGAAGCTCCAACTGTTACGTTCTGAACTACAGACCATCAAGGATAACGCAGGGGGACTAAGGCGTTATGCAGAAAGTGCAGCAAACCCTCCCCCATTAGGGGAATTTAGTCTAACAATTCTTGAGACAACACTGGCGGATACATACACCATTTTGATGAGTGAAGTCCTATTACTAAGCCAACTTACACAAATTCGCCGTATGTGTGGACGGGTTAACAACAAATTGCAATCAGTACTGCCTGTTTACTATCTGCCCATGAGCGATACGAAATCGGTTTTTCTCAAACACAACTCCGATGTTACCGTGTTATGCGATGATATCATCTCGGCAGCCGATACTGCGCTCCTGGCGCTAGATAAAGTGATATCCGATAAGTAGGCATACTTCCGCTAAGAACGCCTTAGTCGAACTATTCCCTAGAGAATACAGGTGGTGTAAGTGGCCCTCATGAGTAACAAATGGCCCTCATTCTGAGGATCATTTTCAAAAGCTCATCTAAAAAATGGGCTTGATGCAGAGGAACTTTTGGCCCTGGTGTTGAGGATCAAAAACACGGGGGATCGGGGGAGGTGGTTAATATAATGTGGGCTTATACGAACCTAAGCTCAACAGTGTGCTAAAATGAAAACCATGAAGCGCACACTTTCGACACTGCGCGATGTGAATAAGGATGAAATAACTATCCAGGAGTTTTTTGACTTTTCTGGTATAAACGCTGAGAACAAACGGCAAGCTCAAAAGTTGGGACACGACTGGATAAAGGTTGAGGTTACCCCCGCAAGTTATGCAGCTTCGCTTCTGTCTTGCTTTGCCTTCTCAAGATGAGGCATCATAGTGTCATAATCTCTACCTGTTGCAGACTTGAGGGAAGCTTTATAGGCTTCAAAATATGCAGGGTGGGTAAGAACATTAATATTAGACTGACTAATAAAAGGTAACTTCACATTCCTCTTTCCTCTTGCTCGTTTTGCAGCCTCTTGATAGGTATATCGTATTGCAGGAAAATATAAAACATCTTTGTCACCCAGCGCGGCAAATGTAGGATCAATAATACTCCCGTCTTCTAGCTCTATCCATCCATGTTCTATATTAAGGTGAATTTCCATATCAGGAATTGCCCATCCCTCCACATACCAACCTTTTTGTAAATCCTCATTTGTGAAGAAAGCCAGGAGCGCGTTGTACCAGCAGGCTTTTTTCTCAGCTCTTATTTGTTTGGCGACTGCAAATGAACGGTTAAAATCTAACATAGGGCAAATTATACTATAGTCGCTGGCTGTTTGTTTGAGAACACAAAGTTAGAACAGGGCTAGATAACCACGATATGGAAAGTGGTGTTTAATTGCCAGCGATCTGAAAGCGTACGAAATTTCTCCATTACTACCGGAAGGTCAGTTAGTATAACTCAAGGGATGACCAACCCTGAAATGGCGGCGCGTAGACATTCACGATTACTTTGTAGTATTTGCCTTTGACTGGAAAGACTTTTTGTACATGTTGGTTCCATTGCTCACTCCCAACCACAATACCTCCTTCATCTGTCCATGCGCTTTTATCGTCAGAGTATTGAAGATCAAACCCTCCTGTTCCTTCTTCTGATTCTCCATCTATGACGATCTGCCTGCGGTTACTCGTGTCAATAATGTCTGATTGCTGGCCATTTGTGAATTGTTGAGTAGTGAAGACATCAACTTCTCGGGGCGGAGCTAGAAATGCTTCGAGGCTGGCGATTGTATTGGATTGATTAGCAGCGGTGTTTTGCAGGGTTTGGATTTGTGTCGGGATAGGGGATAGAGTTGCGTTGATCGCGTTAATACTTTGGTCTTGTTCCTGAGATTTATAAAACACGTAGCAAAGAAGCGCTGTCTGGTTGGAGATTAGTTTCTTACCGCAATTTTCGTCGATGTATTTTTGAGCTTGGGTGAGGAAGTCTTGACTTGAGGCGTAGGCTACTGCGGAGAAAAGGAAAATGGAGAGGCCTGCGGCGATGATGTATTTTTTACGAAGTTTCATTAGGGTAGGGTATTTATATCCTTTTTTTGTCAGAAACGCAAATGGTTGGGGTCTACTTTAACTTTTCGGGGCGTTGCTCAGAAAT
>Ga0137390_10001655_pt1 | contig 17021 bp, 15 predicted proteins | sample 15con2h24AmetaG_FD_104937 | JGI IMG/M metagenome (GOLD analysis project Ga0137390, IMG submission 104937) | Vadose zone soil microbial communities from Angelo Coast Range Reserve, California, USA - 15con2h2.4A metaG | ecosystem: Environmental > Terrestrial > Soil > Vadose zone > Saprolite... | reverse complement strand
TCGGGATGATCCAGCAACTGGCGTCACATCCCATCTTTCCCTTGATACTTCAGCAGTTCTGCCATCATCCCGCGGTAGGCCCCGAGGATGCGGACGCGCCGGGGATGATTCTGCGGGAGCGAGCGCAGCAGCTCTGTCATTCCGGCGGCGACCCAGCCATTGCCCCGTCCCCAGAAAAATGGCGCATCGGGCGCGTGATAGAAGAGCCCGTTTGGCTGTTGCAGTTTGTCCAGGTACGCGGACATTTCCAGCGCCGCACGCTCAAGATACTTCGGATCGCCGGTTGCGCGATACGCCTGCACTTGAGCCAGAGTGATCATGTACATGTCATCGATCCAGTAGCGGGTTTGGCTGGTGAGGCCATCAGGCGTGGCATCGGCCCACTGCTTGTCAGTTAGCGCTCGTCCGAGATCGACATACTTCCGCTGCCTGCTTTCAATGTAGATTTCGAGCGGAACCGCGCCGAAGACGGTCAAGTCCACATGCTTGGGCTCCGGAATAAGTTTGGAATCCGCGTCGAAAAGTGGATCAAAGCGCTGAATCAGTTGTGAGCTGAGCTCCTTGTCACCAATTAATTGCGCAAAGGTTAACGCTCCGTACCAAGTCACGGATTCGGGATAGTTGATGTAGGGCTGCCTGGCCTCTCCAGTCGAAAGACTGTGAGGCGATGAGGCAAACCGTTCGGCAACGCGCCGGCCGATTTCTTTTGGCGACGTTCCAGCGGGCCATTTGCTGAATTCCTTCTGCGCATTTGCAGGGAGGGAAACCGCCAGGGCTGCGATTAGTGCAAAGGCCGGAGAAAGTCTGAATGTCATAGTGGTTACCTCTCTTCACTACAGCCGCGCAGCTGCCTTCGGCCCGATTCGGAATGACAAGATTTTTTCGTTCATATGACAAGATTTTCGTTTATGAGCGCGCTTCTTAGCCAGCACGAGTGGATACGTCGACAGCTCGGTCTTTCCCTACCCGCATCCCCAGCGCCCATAACACCGCAGGAATCAGCATGACGAATCCGGTCCAGGTTGCAACCGCGCGAGCGGCGACGCCGGAATCGAGCAAACGTCCACACAGGAACGCTCCGGCGGCGATGGTCAGCATCGAGAACCCCAGATCGGCGGAGAAGACGCGGCCGCGGAAGCGGTCGTCGGTATGAAGCTGCAGTAGAGTGGTGGAAAACACCCAGACGGTTGATCCTCCCATATGCGCGAGCATGGCGCACGCGCTGGCCATCCATACGGTGCGGCTGAAGCCGAGAGAAGTGTATCCCAGCGCGATGGTGAGGTAGCCGAACAGGATGCCGAGTTGCAGACGATGGTCGCTGCGGCCCGCCCAACGGGCCGAGACCAGCGGGCCGACGAGGGCACCCAGGCCGCGTCCGCCGAGCAGGATGCTCATGCCGAGCATCGCGCCACGGGCGGCATCGACATGGCGCCAATGCACGGCGAACTCATGCGCGCCCAGCACTGTGAAAATGACCCAACTGGGGCCGATCATGAGCTCGCCAGCTTTGGCGAATACGGTGGGCAGCAGCGTGCGGTGATGGCGCACGTAGCGGATCCCTTCGAGCACGGGCGAGAAGTCCACCAGATCGCGTGGGCGCAATGGAGCTGCCGAGTCGGCGTGCGGCTCTGCGAAGCGCATGCCTCCGATAAGAATCGCCGAAGCCAGGAAGGACAATGCGTTCAGGATAAAAACGGCGTCTCGGCCGAAGAAGGCTGCGACCACTCCGCCAACTGATGCGCCAATCAATAGATTCACCGACCATGTCGCTGAGGAGAGTGTGTTGGCGATGAGCACCTCGCCTTTTGCAGCGATGTTAGGGATCACCGAGCTGCGGGCCGGCTCAAAGAACGCGGCCATGGTGGTTTCCGCCAGCAGCAGCGGATACACAAGCCATACCGTCGAGCGTGAACGAACCAACAGCATGGCGAGCACCACAGCGAAGCGGATCAGGTCGGCGGCGATCATCACGTATTTGCGGCGCAGGCGATCGTTCACAACGCCAGCCATCGGCCCGACGAAAGTCTGGGGCAGGACTTGTAGGACCAAGGCCAGGGCGACCGAGCTGGCGTGTCCGGTCAACTGTAGGAGCAGCGTGTAAATCGAGAGTGTGTAGAACCAGTCGCCAATCTCGCTGACAATCTGGGCCAGCCAGAGGCGCCGGAAATTCCGGTTGGCACGCAGCAGGCGGAGGTACGACGCCATCGAGATGGAGGGGAGACTGCGCTCCGGTTGGGGTTCCATGAGATTGATGTGGGACGACGAAACTACAATAACAGTCCTAAAATATTTGATCCGCAACGAAGGAAGCTGGTTAGCATCCAAGGGCGCCGAAGTCAGAGACTTTGCCAAAGAATGCGCCAAAGGTGCAGAAGTTTTCAGTTGTGAAGAGGGGACATATAAACGGCCAGCCTAGGATCAAGTTAACCCTTTAAATATCAACGATATACGGAAATGTCTTAATGTTACGCAAGTAATCAGAACATGGCAGATGCCGTGCACCCAAGTAGTCCGTTATACGGAAGGCAACTTCGTCGAAAGAGGAGAAACGCGTCGTGAGGATCACAAGTCTGAAAATTGCAGTATCGGTTTTGTTTGTCGCCGCCGCTCTGGCCATGGCGCCGATGGCGTCAGCGGATTCAATCACTTATAACCTAAGCTCGAATAACCTGGGGATCTCGGGATCGGTGGGTTCGGTCACCATCACAGATACCGGCCTCAACCAAGTCACAGTCAGCATCACCATGAACGCCGGCTTCTCCGTAAAGTTGAATGGTGGGGACTTCGCGTTCAACGGACCCTCCGGCCTCACGCTCGCCGGAGTAAGCGGGTTCGCCGCAGATTCGAATTCTGGTTTGAACTTCCAACATCTCAAGACTTCCCAAAACATCAGCGCGTTCGGAACTTTTGGTTTTGATTTAACTAACGTTCAGGGCCAACCTGGCGGTGTAGTCAGTGCCAACACGGTTACGTTCGTGCTCAGTGGCGTCGGCCTTAGCGCTAGTCAGTTTACGGGCGTGGCCATCCACTTCTGCACAGCCTCAGGCTCAAACTGCGGTCCGTACACTGGATTCGCCAACGGGACGCCGGGGACAACTCCGGTTCCGGAGCCCGGCAGTCTGGGCTTGCTTGGGACAGGACTGGTGGGTCTCGGTGGCTTGATTCGCCGACGGTTCTTGTCGAAAACGATCTAGTTCGTCTCCTCTTTCCAACCCTCGGGAGAAATCCCGGGGGTTGCTTTTTTGTTCGGAGTTTCTGGTTCTTCTGAGCTCTGGGCGGCGCCTGAAGCTTCTTATGTTCGATGAACAGCCCGATACCAGCAAGTCTCCCACATTGACCCCGCTTTATCGTCGTCTTAAGACGCCGTGGATCTACAGTTCTGACTCCCACGGGTGAAGGATTATTTCCTGAAGTAATCCGGCGATGGTTAAGAGGCGGGCCGCAACTTGAGCTTCAAGTCCGCCGCAATCTGTTTGCCGTGGAAGCGGCCGTTTTCGATGAAGATCTCATTCGTGCTGGAGCCGGCGACAATTACGCCCGCCACATAGATTCCGGGAACATTGCTTTCGAGCGAGACGGGATCGCAGACAGGACGGCATTGATCTTCGGAAAGTTCGATGCCCATGCTGCGCAGGAAGTCATAGTCAGGGTGGTAGCCAATTAAGGCCATGACGAAGTCGTTCTTCAGGCGCATGTGGCCGCGCGGTGTGACGATGACAACATGGTCCACTCCGATTTCCTGTACTGAGCTGTTGAAATAAGCTTCGATGTCTCCGTTCTTGATGCGATTCTCCAGATCGGGCTTGATCCAGTATTTGACGTGGCGGTGCAGTTGCGAGCCGCGATAAACGAGCGTTACGCGAGCGCCGTGACGCCACAGATCAAGAGCGGCGATAGCGGCCGAGTTCTTGCCGCCAATCACAAGTACATCGCTGTCGTAGTAAGGGTGAGGCTCGCCGTAATAGTGCGAAACCTTGGGCAGATCTTCGCCAGGCAGGCAAAGTTGATTGGCGAGATCGTAGTATCCGGTGGAGACGATCACTTTGCGAGTACGGTAGTCATGCGGTCGGCCGGCGCGATCGGTCGCGGTGATACTGAAGTTTCCGTCTTCGCCCATCACCGTCTTGACCCACTCGTACTGGCGAATATCTAGCTGGTAGTGTTCAGCGACTTTGCGGTAATACTCCAGAGCCTCTTCGCGCGTGGGCTTCTGGTTGGCGGTGGTGAAAGGAATCTCGCCGATCTCGAGCAGCTCGGGCGTGGTAAAAAATAACATTCCTGCCGGATAGTGAAAGAGCGAATTTACCAGACAGCCCTTGTCGACAGCGATCACCTTGAGGCCAAGCTTCTGCGCCTCGATGGCGCAGGCTAAGCCGGTGGGTCCAGCTCCGATGACCAGCACGTCGGTGCGCATCTCGGGTTGCGGACGGACCTTGGCCTGAGGCAGAGTTTCGGTGGCTTCGGCGGTGAAAAGGTTAGGCATTCAGTTTCGCGTGACGGTCGGGCCCGGAACTTGGACGCGGACGTTAGAAACCGATGATTTTAGCATGCGGTCTTGCCAGATATTTGGGCACGTCACAACCTGATGTGTTGTGGGTGCAAGGTTCGGCGCTTGCTCCGCGCTATAATCTCGGGTTACTTCATTCATCGCACTCTAACCAGGACACCCTATGGCGACTTCCGGCGGCCACGATACGAGCATGCGCACTGAATCCGACAGTATGGGAAAGATCGACGTCCCGGCGAATGTCTACTGGGGAGCACAGACGCAGCGGTCTCTCTTGCACTTCAATATTGGGCACGACACGATGCCGCCGGAATTGATTCACGCGTTTGGCACGCTGAAGAAGGCGTGCACGCTGGTAAACCAGGATTTGGGCAAGCTGCCGGCGGACAAAGCGAAGCTGATCGTGCAGGCGGCAGACGAGGTGATTGCAGGCAAGCTGGATGATCAGTTTCCGCTGCGCGTCTGGCAGACCGGAAGCGGCACGCAGACCAACATGAACGTGAACGAGGTCATCTCCAACCGCGCGATTGAAATCGCAGGCGGAGAGATGGGGTCGAAGAAGCCGGTTCATCCCAATGACGACGTGAATATGTCGCAATCGTCGAACGATACATTTCCCGCTGCAATGCACATCGCGGCGGCGGAACGCGTGAAGAAAGCACTGATTCCGGCGATCAAGAACGTGCATGACGCGATCGCGGCCAAGGCGAAAGAGTTTCAAGATGTGGTCAAGATCGGCCGGACGCATTTGCAGGATGCCGTGCCGCTGACTTTTGGTCAGGAGTTCGGCGGCTGGGCCAGCCTGCTGGAGCGTGATATCAAAAGACTGGAACAAGCGCTGGAGGGCCTTTACGATCTCGCTATCGGCGGTACGGCGGTCGGAACTGGTTTGAACGCGCATCCCGAATTCGCCGAGCGGGCCGCGAAGAAGATTGCCGAACTCACTGGACTTCCCTTCCGGTCCCATGGCAACAAGTTCGCAGCGCTCTCGGCGCATGATGAGATCGTATTCGCGCAGGGCGCGATGGAAACGCTGGCTGCTTCGCTGATGAAAATTTCGAACGATATCCGCTGGCTGGCTTCAGGGCCACGCTGTGGCTTGGGCGAGCTTTCCATTCCGGAAAACGAGCCCGGGTCGTCGATCATGCCGGGGAAGGTGAATCCGACGCAGTGCGAGGCGATGACCATGGTCTGCGTGCAGGTTCACGGCGCGACCGCAGCAGTCGGTTTCGCGGGTTCGCAGGGCAACTTCGAACTCAACGTTTATAAGCCGGTGATTATTTATAACTTCTTACACTCAGTCACCCTGATCGCCGATGCCTGCCATGGATACGTCGAATACATGATCAAGGGGATCGAGGTCGATCGGGCAAAGGTCGACTGGTATGTCAAGAACTCGCTGATGCTGGTCACCACACTGGCGCCGAAAGTTGGATACGACAAGGCCGCTCAAATTGCTCATACGGCGCATGTGGAGCACAGCAGCCTGCGTGAGGCAGCGTTGAAGCTGGGCTATCTGACGGGCGAGGAATTTGATCAATTGGTAAGGCCGGAGAAGATGACGAGGCCGTAGGAAGACTAAGCAGACCGGGACGCTGCGCACTCAAGACGACGGCTCCACCAGTTCTCCTTCTTTCACGGACGGCTCGAGTTCCAATTTCTTTTTCGGTGTCGTCGTGATCACGACCACGCTCACTAAGATCAGCAACGTTCCCAAGACCGTGCGCGCACCAAGAGATTCCCCGCCTAGAAAATATCCGACGAGAACTGCCACCACCGGATTCACGTACGCATAAGTCCCCACCTTGGTGGGAGACTCGTGGTGGAGAAGCCAGACGTAGGCAGTGAAACCGATAATCGAGCCGGCGACGATCAGGTAGGCTAATGCGAGCCACGCCCGGGAAGAGACTGCCTGCGCGTGGAAATGTTTGAACTCACCCAGCATCGCCGCCGTCAGAGTGAGCAGAATTCCTCCGGCAAGCATCTGCGCTCCTGAGCTCATCACCTTCGACTCGGGCAAAGGAAGCTTGCGAGTCAGGGCTGATGCGAGCGACCATCCAATCGCAGCCACCAGGAGTGCAATCGCGCCGGACGTATCAATCGGGGCGTCCCCGAAACTAACTGAGCGGCTCACCAAAACCGCAACTCCGGCAAGTCCGACCAAAAGCGCGAATCCCAGCCGAAGAGTAAGTTTCTGCGTGCGCAGGATAAGAATCTCCGCCAGCGCCATGAATGCGGGGATGGTCGCCATCATAACCGCCGCGATGCCCGAGGGTACGCGCTGCTCGGCCCAGAAGAGCAATCCGTAATCCAACACAAAGATGAGTACGGCCAGCGCCGAGGCCGATACCCACTCGCGGCGGGTCGGCGAGGCTGTGCCGCTGGCTCGCATCCAGATGTAGAGCACAATCCCGGCGCTGAAGAATCGCATTCCCGCGAGCAGGAACGGAGGCACCTCGCGCACGCCGACGCGGATCGCCAGGAAAGTCGAGCCCCACACGAAATAGATAATGGCGAAGGCGAGCAGAATCTTCCACCGGCGCGGCCGGGGCATAGCGTCCATGATTGGCATCCAGGCGGGACTTGAAATCGGAGCCCCCAGTGTCTTAGATCAACGCAGGGACCCGCCGGAAACATTTTTACTCATGAAAAGTTCTTATATGGGAGATAAAAGCCTAAGTTTATTTCTTCAGCAGGCTGGTGTGGCTGGCGACGCATTGCCAGCGGCCTTCGGTGTACACCCAGGTATCGGTGAAGCGGCCGACGTGCTCGTAGGCCTTCCCCTGGTAGGAACCTTTGGTACGGTAAACGCCGACCACTACGGCGGAGTCGGCGTACATGCTGACCTTGAGGTCTTGAATCGTCAGGCTTCTGATGTTGAATTGAGGGTCTCTGATGTCGGCCAGGAACTGGGATTTATCGCTCACCTCGCCGTCATACTCGGTGTTCACGAAGGCGGCGCCGATCATGGAGTCGAGAGCACGGGCGTCGCGGTTCACCTGAGCTTCGTTCCACAAGTGCTCCATTACAAGGAGTTTTGATTGTTGCGAGTCGTCTTTCGTTCTTTGAGCAACAACCTGGCCCATAGAAACGAGGGCCAGCAAGAGACCGCAGAATGTGGCACAATTCATGGCCTTGCTCGTCCGCTCATCCCCACGTGAAGCGGACGCTGCGACAACGTAGCAGTGCAAGGCGCTCTGGCGCTATCGAAAAACAGAAACAGAGCATTACGGAGGTCATGGGGAGGGGCTCCGGCGCGGGATCTGGTTCCAGAAGCGGGACGAAAACGTTCTAGATGCTACTCGGCGGAACGCCGGCGCTAATGTCCGGCGTCCGAGCCCATCGCCTAATTCTGAGTGAGCAAGCGCGCGAAGAACATGTCCTCCGCGCCCTGACTTTCAAGCGTGACCCGTCCGAATGTGGCGCTGCCCGTGTACCAGCCGGTTACCAGTATTTCTCCATCGGGCGCCAAGAATAGTTTTGTGTCCTGTTCAAGGCCGCCAGTGCCAGCTCCGGGGGCCCTTTTCGTCCAATCGGACGTTGCTCCGGTGTACTTGGCAACTATCAGAGCTTCAGCGGAGCTGGATGTATCTTCGGTGTCGATGGCAATGTAAACGTCACTGCCGCTGCAGGCAATCCCGTGGCCAGTCTCGTGATTGCTGCCGCCTTTGCGGATCGAGGTCAGCAAAACGCCAGAGGAGTCATACGTAAGGACGATGAAGTCGCGATTGTAAGGGCTGGTATGCTGGCCCGTGCCGAGGCTAGTGACTGTGCCCGCGGGTTGAGAAGTAACGACCGTCTCGCCCTGCTGGATTGTTCCGTCACCAATGTTTCCCACGAAGCCCGTCACGCTGACATTGCCGTCGCTGCCGACCGCCAGGGCGAGCCCCATCGCCTTATAGCCGCCAATGTCACTGGACCATTTAACGTTGCCGTTGGCGTCGTACTTCACGACGAAGGCATCATCGGGATAGTCCGGGGCTGTCTGCACAGGCTGGCTGAAGCCAGTCATGCTCAGACTGTTTCCGTCGGCGCTCGAGAAAGTGGAAGATCCCTCGAACCAACCGCTGACGTAGACATTATCGGCCGCGTCCATGGCGATTCCGTGTGGAATGCTGTTGGGCGCCGCTGCGTTGGTTTGCCCCCACACGAAGTTTCCCCCCGTGTCATAACGCACCAGGAACATGTGCCAGGTCTCGACGCCGGACACAACCTGACTCGTACCGCTCGACGAAGTAAACGTAACATTGCCCTGGGTCAGCCCCATCAGGAAGACCGCCCCGGTCACCGGATCCACCGCTACGCCATGACCGCGGCTGATGCCCCCTAGGTCGTCGATTCCTGTCTGCACCCATTGCAGTACGCCGGACTTACTATATTTGGCCAGAAAAATCGTCTCGGAGAGACCTTTCACGGTGATGCCATGGCGGTCGGTCGAAGAGAACCTTGCGCTGTCGGTGAACCAGCCGCTCAGGTAGATATTTCCCGCAGCGTCGAATGCGATATCGGTCCCTTCGTCCACTCCAGTCCCTCCCACCTGGACAACCCACGTGCCTTCTTTTGCGAGGAAGATATCGGCATCCCCCAGCGACGTGAGAACCCTCCCGCTGATGGTCACGGAGTCGGAGAAATAACCGGCCATGTAGCGCTCTCCGGCCGCATTGGCCTTGTAGGCAGCACCGTAGTCGGGCCCTATACCTCCGACACTACGGGCATGGTTTGCCCACACCTGCGCTTGAACCATTGTTCCGGTGATGAATAGGAAGAGCAGAAAAGTACAACGTGCGGTGTGGCGGATAGAGGAATTCACGTAGACCTCCCTTGGATCGCAGCCTTGGGCCCGCTCGCAAAGAACGCCTCGAATGCTAACGACGAGTTTTGGTGAAGCCAATCGGTAGGAACCAGTAGGTAGCAGGCGAGTTTGACTTAGCCCACTATTTAGCTAGTAGGCCCAGCGCAGCAACGCGGCCCCCACCGTGAAGCCTGCGCCCACTGAGGCCATCAGGACCAGACTTCCCTTCTTCAGCTTGCCATCTTCGAGGGCGGTATTCATGGCTAACGGGATAGTGCCCGCGGTGGTATTGCCATAGCGCTGGATGTTAACGACAACGCTCTCGGGACGAAGGCCGAGGCGGTCCGCGGTGGCATTGATGATGCGAAGATTGGCTTGATGCGGAATGAAGGCGTCAATGTCTGAACCATTGAGGCCGTTGCGCTCGAGCAATTTCAGGCAGGCTTCGGTTTGTTTGCGCACGGCGAACTTGAAGACCTGCTGGCCGTCCTGATGGACATAGTGCATTTTCTTGTCGACTGTTTCGTGCGATGTTGGATTGAGACTTCCTCCGGCGGGCATTTGCAGGAAGCATCCGCCGGAACCGTCGACTTCATGGATGAAATCGATGAGGCCAACCGAATCGTCTTCCGCGGGCTCGAGAATCACAGCCCCCGCGCCGTCGCCGAAGATCACGCAGGTAGCGCGGTCCGTGTAATCGATGATCGAGGACATCACGTCGGCGCCGATCACCAGCACTCGCTTATGCGTGCCCGTAGCGATGAACTGCGCCCCCGTCTGTACGGCGTAGAGAAAGGCGGAACACGCGGCGGAAAGATCGAAGCCCCAAACGCCTGTTGCGCCGAGCTTGTGCTGAACCAGGCAGGCGGTCGAGGGAAAGAGCATGTCAGGCGTTACGGTTCCTACGATAATGGCATCCATGTCGCTGGGAGTCAGGCCGCGCCGCGCAAGAGCTTTCTTGGCGGCCTCGACTGCGAGGTCGCTGGTGGCGACGCCCTTTTCCACAATGTGGCGCTCGCGGATGCCAACGCGGCTGAGAATCCAGTCATTGCTGGTGTCGACCATCTTCTCGAGGTCGGCATTGGTAAGAATGCGAGGCGGCACGTAGGTGCCCAAGGCGCTGATCTTCGCGCGGATAGGTTTGTTCAATGAAGGCTCCTGAGTATGAGACTCAGTATTTTGCAGGATTGAAGGGCAGAATGTCTAACCCGCTTCTCTACGCTGATCGGCACAGGCTTCAGAAAGAAGTCGAAAGGACGGATATCTAGTCCCTTACCCTCGGGGTGGCGCGCCGCAGTCAAGCGATTCGAAGAGATTCATGGGACATCCACTCCCGAATGAAATTGGGACACGAGATCAGGTCGAATGCATAGCCTTCTCCGCGCATGAGATAAAGCAGCGCAGCGCGGTCCACCTCTTTCAGGTTCTCGAGATCGAGCAATACCCACAACTCGCATGTACCAGCCGTTTGAACCAGTTGATCCAGATACGAAAGATGGCCCTGAAATAATTTTCCGGCGACGCGAATTGTGACAGCGGGAATACTTGAAGTCGATGAAGCCCTTTGCATTTCACCCCCCATTGGCGGAGCAAATGAGTTCTTGCCCGCATCTGTACAAATAACGGTCGAGAGGCGGGGTCTTGCGCAAAGAGTGGTAAAGGGAGTGTAAAGATTTATGTGGGCGTCCGGGCCGCCGGATTAGCAGCAGAGTGCGCCCGACTGAACGAAAAAATAAGCCAGGCACCGGGGACCCACTGCACACGCAAGAGCCCGTTACCGTTGCTTCCTTCCGGACCTGGCGGGGTTGGCGAGAGTACGTCGCGTGAGACCGATGCCTGACCTGAATCATTCTAGCAAACGTGAGCATAGATTCTTCGCGCGCAGACCATCGTTGCGGCGCACGCAGAAGGCAAGTGACTTTCGGTGCAAGAAAAATGCAGGAAAGCCTTCCCTTCTGGTGGGAAGTTGTCGAACAATAGAAGTTGCCGAACAGTAGAAGTTGTCGAACAGTAGAAGTTCAATCGCAAGAGCGATTACGGGCGGGCTTCAATTCCTGTCCGCTTTAATGCCAATGCCTCAGCCCATTCCACATCCCGAGATCATACCGCTGTCGCAGGCAATCAATAAATACTTTGATCTTTCCGTCTATTTCCTTGTATTGATGGGCTTTGGGACACTTGCGAGTACGGGGATGCTCGATTGGCCGACGATTGTGCTGGTGGGCTCGGCGTTGGGGGTCCGCGGCTACTTGCTGGCCGAGCGGAGGCGCATCGTATTTTCCGAGCGCTGGACCACACCCCTTACCATCGCGTACTTCATTTTCTATGCCGGCGATTACTTTCTGCTCTCGCACAGCTTTTTGACGGCAACAGTGCACCTGGTCCTGTTCGCCGTGGTGGTGCGAACTTTTTCGCTGCGCCGCGATCGCGATTACACCACGCTGGCTATCCTGGCATTCCTGATGGTGCTGGCGTCGGCCGTGCTCACGGTCGACAGTGTGTTCTTGGTCTTTTTTGCGGGATTCACGCTAATGGCGGTGGCCACCTTCGTTCTGATGGAAATGCGAAGGTCGGGGCGAGCGGCGATGTTTCAAGCGCGGCACTCGCGCGATGAACAGGAACACCGGCATCTCGCCTTTTCGTTGGCTCGGATCACGCCGGCGTTGGTGTTGATGATACTGATGGGGGCGGCAGGAGTGTTTTTTCTTCTGCCGCGCATGTCGGCGGGCTATCTTGGCGGCTATTCGTTTGGCACAGATCTTTCCACTGGCTTCAGCGAACGGGTGCAATTGGGCCGGATCGGACAGATTCAGCAGTCGGATGTGCTTGTGATGCACATCCAGATCGATGGCGATCAGCACGGTCAGTACCCTCTGCACTGGCGGGGCGTCGCGCTGACGAATTTCGACGGAAAGAACTGGTCGAATCCGCACACGCCGTACGCCCTGCAGCGGCAGGCGGACGGGGGGTTCATCGTTCCTTTCTTTGCTCAGGGAGTGGCGCCGCCTGCGCTACTGCAGACGCCAGCGGCAGCGGCGAAACTGAATTACCTCAACTTCATTCACTACCGTGTGCTGATGGAGCCGATCGGGGCCAACGTATTTTTTCTCGCTCCCTGGGCCCGGCGGGTGAGTGGTGCATACCGCGCCCTGCAGATCGATGCCGGCGGGGCGGTCTCGGATGTGGATAGCCAACGCCCGGTGAGCATCTACGAAGCCGACTCAGATATTTCCAGGCCATCCCCCGAGCAACTCCGAGAGGCTGGCGATTCCCTTCCGAAATTTGCTTTTTCCTACCTGCAATTGCCCGACCTTGATGGGCGCGTTCCGCTGCTGGCGGCTCAGATCACGGCTTCCGCTTCCAACAACTATGACAAGGCAGTAGCCCTCGAAAGATATTTGCAGTCGCACTACGGATACACGCTGCAGTTGCCGCGCTCGCCCGTGGCCGATCCCCTGGCCAACTTTCTTTTCGAGCGCAAGCAGGGGCACTGCGAATACTTCGCTTCTTCGATGGCCGTGATGCTGCGGACACTACGCATTCCGTCGCGCGTGGTAAATGGCTTTCGCAGCGAGGAATTCAACGACCTCACCGGCAACTACGTAGTTCGGGCTAAGAATGCGCATTCCTGGGTGGAAGCCTATTTCCCCGGCTATGGCTGGGTTACGTTCGATCCCACGCCGGGTGGAACTGTCCGCTCGCCACAAGGCTGGGGCCGGGCGATGCTCTACCTGGATGCGGCGGCATCGTTTTGGCGGGAATGGGTGGTAAGTTACGACTCGTCGCACCAGTACGTTTTGGGGCAGTCGATGTTGAGCGGGACGCGCAGTTCCTGGGAGCGGGCACGAATGTGGGCACGGCTTCGCTATGCGCGGCTGATGAATCTGGCGCGGAAAAGTCAGCGTGGCGTGGAGCATTCGCCTGGACGCTGGCTCGGAACAGGCATAGCGGTTACGGTGCTGTTGCTGGTGCTGGCCAATGTGGCGCGGATAGCCCGGATGATACGGACCAGACGGTTGCGGGCGCATCCCGAGCGCTCTCCAGATCAGGCCGCGGTGATGTGGTACGAACGCATGTCTCGATATCTAGCGCGGCGGGGAGTGCGGAAGACCACGACGCAAACCGCGCAGGAGTTTGTGCGTGTAATCGAAGATGAGCGGTTGAGAATACAGGTTGCGAGATTCACCGACGCTTATGAATCAGCGCGGTTCGGGAATTCTCCAGACGACGCGCTACGGCTGCCGGACTTGTACGAAGAGGTAGAGGGGGCAACGAAGAAATAATGCCCAAGTGAATCGCGCGGCGAGCGTTCTCCCTGAACATCCCGTCTCATCAGGATTCGCCGCACCAACTAAAAGTGCCAGACCACTCCTCCGCCGACGAAGTAGTTGTGCTGGCGAGTCTTGCCAGTATCGGCCAGCGGGAAGTCAGGCGTACCGGACCAGAAATCCCGGACTTGCCCGCGAATACTGAAGCGATGCCAGACCCTGACGTCCAGACCGATCCCGGCTTGGATTACTCCCGTGGTGGAAGAGCCGCCAGGGTTCGTCCCGCCATAGATGAGCGTCTTATCTTCACTGAAGTGCCCAAAGCCGGCACCGAAGCTAACCCACGGGGAAACCGCAGTCGCGGGAAACAGATTGAGGCGCGCCGAGGGAGTGATGAATATCTGTCTGTAGTTGGGAGGAACAACGTTGCCGCCAGAGCCGACGTCTTCATCCAGATTGAAGACCGCCGGCAGCTCTGCCGAGATCGAGAAGACCGGAACGGCCAACAAGGTCCGGGAATAATTGATTTCGAAGGTAAGACCCTTGCCGGAACGAACAAAGGGATTGAGGGGGGGTGGGTTAAGGCCGTGAATGCCTTGATCGCTGATGAAGATCCGGCCAAGAATGCCCGTCAATTCATTTTTCTCGTCCTGGGCCGCCGCCGATGCGGCCAGAATGGAGATCGTCACTGCCAGGATTGCGATTACAGCTCGTTTCCCAGACATTTCCCCTCCAGAATGCGGGATAACTGCTTGATCGGTAACGCCTAGCGTAGCATGAAGCGTAAATTTTTAATCCACAGATTGCCGCCTTTTTGCTCTGGCTGCGCTTTTTCGTCATATTAGCAGGGCATGACAGTTGAGCTCCGCGCGCTCACAGTGGCGCATGAGGGTGGCCGGAAAATGTTAAAATAGTCAGATTGCATGTCCTCGAAGAAGCTCACTATCTCCCGTCCCAGCGAAAAAACTGAGCCCATGTTGGCAGCCCCCGCACCGGGTATGCGGCCGCAAAAAGTGGGCTTTGTCAGCCTGGGATGCCCGAAAAACCTTGTCGACAGCGAGGTAATGATGGGCCTGCTGGCGCGCGCCGGAGCGGAACTCTCGCCCCGCGCTGAGGATGCCGACGTTATTGTTGTGAACACTTGTTCGTTTATCGAGAGCGCGCAACAGGAATCGGTGAATACGATTCTGGAGATGGCCGGGCACAAGACCGTTGGACGGGCGAAGAAACTGATTGTCGCGGGCTGCCTCGTCGAACGCTTTCGCGATGAGATCCAGAAGCGCATTCCTGAAGTGGACGCGGTCGTGGGCACCGGGGAATTGCAGAATATTCTAGCGGCGGCCGGTATGGCGCCAGCAGCCTCTATTGAGACCAGCAATCATTCTCCATTCGTAGTGCTCAACTCGCGGCCCGAAGGCGACGCGCGGGCGGCGCACGGGCGATTCTCGCGTGAGCGGTGGGACGGAGCTATCGCCGACCTCCCTAACTATTTGTATGACGAAGAAACCCCGCGCATACTAGCCACTCCGAAATCCACTGCCTACATCAAGATTGCGGAAGGCTGCGATCATCCTTGCACATTCTGCATCATTCCGCAGTTGCGTGGGCAGTTTCGCTCGCGGCGCTTTGAGTCCGTAATCGCCGAAGCCGAGCGCCTGGCCCAGGTTGGCGTGCGGGAGATCACGCTGATCGGGCAGGACACGACTTGCTACGGAGAGGACTTCGGCCTGAAGGATGGTCTGGCGCTTCTGCTCGAGAAACTGGCGCAGATCCAAGACTTGCGCTGGATTCGGTTTCTCTATGCTTATCCCAACAAGATCACCGGCAAGCTTCTGGAGACGATCGGAAAACACCAAAAGATTTGCTCGTACATGGATGTGCCGCTGCAGCATGCCTCGGCGTCCGTACTCAAGCGCATGAAGCGCGGAGGCGGAGGGGAAGTATTTCTTCGCTCGATTGCGAAGATGCGGCGCGCCATTCCCGGTCTCACCCTGCGTACCTCGTTTATCGTCGGCTTTCCGGGAGAAACCGAGAAGGAATTTGAAGAGCTGTGCAATTTTGTTCGCGAAGCGCAGTTTGATTGGATGGGAACCTTCTCCTACTCCGACCAGGATGGTGCGGACGCATATGGACTGGACAAAAAACTTCCTCCAAATGAAATCGAACGGCGGCGCAAACATCTGATGGGCATCCAGCGGCGGATCAGCAAGAAGAAAAAGAAGGCGCTGGTGGGACAGGAGTTCGACTTGCTGCTCGAGGGCACGTCGGAAGAGACGGACCTGCTGATGGAAGGCCGCACCGCGATGCACGCTCCCGAAATTGACGGCAAAGTGTTTATCAGTGATTTCCCTGAAGATGAAGAACTCCAGCCAGGCGACTTTTATCGCTGCCAGATCACCGAAGCGCACGACTATGATCTGGTGGCCAGGATTCTGTAGCGGGCTGCTCGCGCTAAATCCGTGGTTGGGCCGGCCGGAAACCTGAAATACTCCTGACATGCCGCGCAAACGCTCTCTCAAACTTCGCTGCCCCATCTGCAAGAAAGCCGTAAAGAGCGGAGACCCGGAATTCCCCTTCTGCAGCGACCGCTGCCGCACCATTGATCTGGGCAAGTGGGCGAGCGGCGCTTACGTGATTCCGTCGCCGGTTACGGATATCGAGGAACAAATCCGGGAGAGCATGCCGGAAGATCCGGACGAAGAATCGTGAAAGCGACGCCTGAGATTGAGCGCACGATAACCGACGGTAGCGCCGGCGTCCCGCCGGCTGTCGCGGGGGCGTCCCGCCCCCGCTTCGGGGAAGTAACAATCCGTGATCGCGGCCGCCTGCCGCATTGGGAAAAGGAGGGCGCCACCTACTTCGTCACGTTCAGACTAGTAGATTCCCTACCGAAGGCAGTTCTGGATCGGATCGAGTCGGAACGTCGGGCCATTGTCGCGACCGCCAATCAACTACATCGCGAACTCAGCGCCGACGAATCTAAGAAGATCCAACGCCTTTCTACCCCAATCATTGAACAATACCTCGACACTGGCACAGGCGCCTGTCATTTGCGGAATCCTCTGATCGCTGAGGAACTCGCTACCACCTTTCGTCACTTTGATGAAAAGCGTTACCGCCTGTTCGCATGGTGCATCATGCCCAATCACATTCACGTCGTGGTGCGACTGTTTCCTGGGCACAGTCTGGCAGACACAATTCACTCCTGGAAGTCTTTTAGCGCGAAACAGGCTAACCGGGTGCTCGGAACGCATGGAGCTTTTTGGCAGAGGGAATACTATGATCACCTCATTCGGAGCGAGGAAGAGTTCGAACACGCAGTTCGCTACGTTGCGGAGAACCCTGCTAAAGCGAACTTGAAGCATTGGAAATGGGTTTGGGTGCGTGGGCGGGACGCCCGCGCGACAGCCGCCGAGGACGGCGGCGCTACGAAGGCTCTCGGCGCCTGACTATG
>Ga0137390_10001652_pt1 | contig 17039 bp, 21 predicted proteins | sample 15con2h24AmetaG_FD_104937 | JGI IMG/M metagenome (GOLD analysis project Ga0137390, IMG submission 104937) | Vadose zone soil microbial communities from Angelo Coast Range Reserve, California, USA - 15con2h2.4A metaG | ecosystem: Environmental > Terrestrial > Soil > Vadose zone > Saprolite... | reverse complement strand
TTTTCCTGTAATAATTCGGCCAATGGATCGCTCGTAAACACCACCAGCGAGACTGATCGTACCGCCAGTGGTCGGTACATCTGCGGCTCGCCTATCATTCCCTTCCATGTTCACATTCAAGGAGTCTGTACATCCTACCGTGATACCACTCTGCTCGACACGCGACCCTACACAATTCTTATGTACTGCCTCGCACGTATGAGGTCAAACTTATGGGGGACATGGGACCCTGCCAGTGGTATCGTACTCAAGGACGCCCACTTCCTGGCGAAATGTCCTGCTAGCTAGCAGAAGTCGAATTAACGCGCAGATGTCTGGAAATACTGCACTGCAATGGCTACAATGCACGCTTCTCAGCCTACCCCTGCGTTCACGCCACTGTCCTCTTCGCCGCCGCACGGGGTCAGGGACGTCTGTTAGTCTGCTTCCGACTCCTACACGCTCGCACGAAAAGCGCCCACCTCTCAACCCCTTGAGACTGTTCCCGCCTGTGAGTAGGTCGACGAGGGATTAACATGGTTCGGCTCAACGTGGTACAGATACCAAATCTGAACAGCAGTTCGGGTGCTTCGGGCGATCCGGCCAGCATGCCCCCTGCAATTAGGCCACAGCTTCCATGGCAAGTAAATGAGGCGGGCGCCGGTTCACGCGGGCGCCGTGTGTGCATATACCGGCTGAAGGGACCGCTGAAGCCGCGCGGGGTCGACGATCTGAGAAGGGTATGTGGTACATGTTTGTCACTTCCTGTCTTCCTGTCCTTGTCTAAGAATGGTAGCCGTCAGAAATCGGATTAGTCAACCTGCTCGATAGCAAATCCGAGTCCCCAGGTTGCCCGCTCTTCTGCAAGTAGATACTAGTCCGAGTTAATATCACTTCTTCGGGAACTCTCGGCCTTCACAATAAGCACCTATTATTGTGTTGTGTTGACTTGTTGACTTGAGGGAGGCAAACCTGGCGGCTGGCCTTCGCGAACCGCCGCGCATGACCGATAAGTGCACTTCCATTATAATTCTAACCATTGGAAATTGGGTGGTTCACATCAGCCGAGTCGGCAGTGGCACTGGCATGCTGTCACCCAGATTGTCTGATGAAAGGTATCACCTTCGTTTATCACACGCAATGCATTGAACAGCTCGAATATTCACGCCTTCCCTTGTCTGGTGGAGCGGATACAGCCTGTAGCCTGAGGAACAACGACATATAGGGAAGGGACGAAAACGTTAAACGGGAGCCGCATGCCTGGGACGATGGGAAATAATAATCGATTTGCCCATTGTGAGGCTTCAAGTTAGCTCGATGTACACGTGGATGCGGCACGTAGGGCTAGATATTTGTAATCGATGAGCTTGAACTCAGCTCAAAGCACCCGGAGAAGAACTGTCGACGCCGTTTCGGTCAACGCGCTCTCTATTGGCCTAGTTTTGACTGGGCCGAACAGGTACCTGTGAGTTATAAGAGCCGATAAGGCTTATAAGGAATTCTGATTAGCGTCAAAATATTTAGGTCGATCGTGTGGAATTCCGAAAGGATTCCGGCTGTCAATCAAGTTGGGATTGACAGCTGCCATTAGTAAAAGTATTGCGCCGCGATACAACACCCTCACAAGTGACCAACATGTGCGGGCCCGGGGAGATCGAGACCCCATATATTGAAAGGTCACCCCTCACGCCGCCTTTCTGGTCTCGTCTTAAGACGCACTAATTGGCATCGACATGTCATTTTCCTGGTTCACCTCGAACTCGCCAGACGCCCAGCCCAGCCCGTCCAAAGAACCCGAAGGACCATCCGAGGCGAAAGGTTCGTTCTTGAGTCTGGCCTTCCTCAGAAACAGCGTTGTTCATAACGATCACTCAGACATGACGCAAGACTCACAGACAGTTCCCTCGTCCGAGCCAACGAAGCCAGAAACGGAACCCGCATCCACTGCTGAGAAGACTGCACCCGTTGTTGCTTTCGCTAGTGGTACGATATCAATCTCTATTGCGTCTCACGCTGGCGCTCCTGCTGACACTGCCCTCCGTAGACGAAGAAAAGAAGCATGAGGATGTCCAGGCGCCTGTCTCAGCACCGCCAGCAAGCGACGGCCCTCCCAAGGCTCCGCCTACCTCTGACCCGACTTCTCCCCGCCCAGCTGTGACTAGCACGGAAACCGCTGCCACAGGCGCCACTCCCAAAGGTGATCCAGCTCCGAATCCAGATCCAGGCCCTTTGTCCGAGAAAGGCGAGGTCGAAGAGGTCGAAGAGCCCGAAGAGCCTGAGCCCACGACAACGGGAGGACCGCCTGAGTCTGGCGCTAGCGCCATTAATCGCCAGCTAGAGTTTCGGCGCAAGCGGGCCTTGAAAATACACACTCGCCTCGCGAGATTTTTCACTTGGATCCTCCTCTTTGCTTTCGTTCTCCTCCCCAGTACGTTCGAGAAAATTGATTCGACCGCGAGCACCGTGACATCGCCACCACCCAAAACCAACTTCGCATGCGAGTGCATGGCCGCATTGGCAGCAAGGGGTGGCCCCGGCCCCAACTCAGGCGCTGTTAGGAATAAGGGCTTGTACGTCCTTCCTTTCCCTCCCTTTCCCTCCCGCTTCTAATTTAGAATAAAATGTCTTCTGCCCATTGCTTCTTAATCGTCCTTGATTTAACGTGTGGCGATACCAAGACTTACATTCGCCTATGTCTGCTGCGCTTTCAATGGAGCCGCAACCATCTGGCTCTGGAATCGCAGGCGGAATGAATACTCATGGCTCCTCGCCAACCTCTTCGGCCCCGGGTTGATCAATGCCTTCTCCGGATTCCTCTTGACGATTGTGGCCGCCCATGGTGTCAAAAGCGCCAGCCTGAGTTCTAGCAATGCCACAATCGCAGTTTCAGCCACGTTCACCACCGCCTACGCCCTGCTCTCCTTGTTCTACTACTGGAAGCGATCACAAGCGAGGTTTCAACAGGCGAGGCGGAGCAAGGCGAATGTCTGAGACGGTTGATGCGGGCTGTTTTTAGTCTTTTTTTGTGTACACTACTGATTTATCAAACGTACGTCAAGTGTCCACGCTTACCGCCTACATACACGACTACTCACCATTACGAATCTAATGACGATCACAGAAGGTGGCCGTTCTGTGATGTTACATAATACCAGTACGATGGGTGGATGGCGCCCGGACGTGTTTACCAATAAAGGGCATATATTTTCTTTCTGAAACCGAGATTTAGGCGGAACCCAACAAACAATTTGCGATCTCATGACACCATCCGTTTGCCAGTCCTTCCCGCACTCCTAATGGCCGCATGAGGGTGAACCATCAATATTACAGTATGGTTTCTCTTCGGCACCTTGTTGAACATCCCGTTGTTGGTGCCGGTGGCTGCAGTCGCTCTCCAATCGAACTGACACTCCTCTGCTTTTGGAATTCTGTTTCATATCAATATTTTCCCTTACAAAGGTGTGTATAGTCTGGCAGTATCTTGGACTTTTATGACAACAGATCCGTTCTCAGTGAAGTGGCGATGCATCGAACAGACATCTCCCCCCTCCGGGCACGCTCGCTGGCCTGTTGAATGCTTCTTTCGGAAATGTAACGGGAAATTATTGTGGATATCACCGCACTCCCCTGGGGAGAATTCCAGATCAAGGATAAGACCGGGCTTACCATTGGCATCTGCGTCGGCAATTCGACCGTATGTCGTTTCCTCCCGTGATTTCTCTTATGTCAATCTGACTGGTAGCAGTTTGATGTCAGCAAATCGCCACTGTAGTCGTGCCGCTTCTTGTTTCTGTGATGCTTGTCAACCGCTTACCCAGTATATTGTGTCATCTCTTGCTTCGCGCTAGCTCTGATCTACCACTTTCGCCACCGCTCTCTTGCGGGGACGGAAAATCAAACTATATGGGTTGACCACCTTGTACCTTGTCATTGCTCCTGCTTGTGCCATTCCTTTAGCTCTGCGTCTCCCTGAGCTAACACATCTGTGACTTGGGCGCGGCTAGTACTGGTCTGGGTCTCATAACATGGCTTCACATTCCCTGAGTGAGATCTATCATTGCATTGCTTCGGGTCCTTGCTCCGGCTTCTCCGCATAGTTACATCTCTGTATTCCTTGGTTTCTATAACTTGTGCCATCGAACGGCTCATGGATATGTGCTATCATCAAGAAGACGAGTGCCCAAAGGTATACCCGGACAATAAATTTGTCACAGATGTGTCAACATCTCAATATGGGAGTCTACTTTTTCCACTCCTACGGCGAGGAGTTGAGTGATGGTGATTAACCAGTCGTAGTATTCCATAGCTCGCATACAACTTACCTCGAACCCGCTATTTTCTACATCCGCCGTATGATACAGCCTGTGTGAATAGAAGTGTCGTCGCCGTATTAATAAGATTAATAAGAAAGGGTAGAGGACTCAGGAGATGCTCGGGACCTGAACGACCTAACTGGCCTGGCCGAGCCTCATTGAGATTGATGTCGTCGCAGCCGTACAGTAGACGTGCCCATCATGCATCATATGCACCATAGCTTGTGATCCTCTCGCAACGCTTCTTCGATCAGCGGTTCTCGCATCCACTGTTGCACCGGACTTGTTCACGCTTCTTGATTCCGTGACGTGGCCGCCTTCCGGTAGGGTTCTGAGATGGCCTGTACGATGACCTGGAAGCGGCGGCCATGCCATGACGGGCGCTCTATTGGCCACGCAGTGCGGCTTCGACTGAATTGCACTATCCCCGCAATGTAGAACCTCAATGCCGACATCAATGAGTTCTCAGGCTCGGCGTCTAGAGGTTTATCCGATCTTTTGTGATGGCACTCACGGTGACTCACCTGACCTCGTCCAAACCCTACCGCACGGGATCCAGACGGACGCTCGGCTCCAGAAGGGAGGAACGTGAAAAGGAACATGAACATGCCAGCGTCAGATCAAATGTGATTGTGGCGGCAGAGGGCGGTAGCTGAAATGACAGAAGTGACAGCGGAGTGTAGGAAGCTTGAGCTTGTGCCGGAACGTATTCGGGCCGGGTTTTGATGGTTCTGTTCAACCCCACGCCCACTCCAGCAGTGTTCCCCATACATACCCCCGGTCCTACCAAGGATCCTCTTGATTCACCATCTGCTCCCCCAATTTGTAGTTCGTCATGTCACGACTTGGGACGTGGACTGCATTTCAATGATTGAACTTTGTGGAAATTTCGTAAATCTCTATGGGGTTTAGCCCCGGCGCCTCGTAGCAAATACGAAAATGGCAGGCACGGCTAATCCCGTGGCCTGGCCTCACGTCGTTCCCAAGCGCGTGCGAGGTGAGAAGTATGGAAAGAGCGATATATGGCGAGCCTTCATTCGCCCGCCATGGTTGGAAGTCCCCCAAACATCTATCTGATCCATCCCTTGGAACAGCCCACACACCATGGCGTCTTCCTGGACCACATATTCCCCAGACTCGCTACCAACAGGAGATGTTAAACCCGACGCGTCGCACCCCACGAAGGCCTCCAGCTTGATACCACCCGTCTGGAACAGCAACGCAACCTACCCAGATCACTCAGATCTTGCATGCGACTTGCTTACAGTTTCATCTGAGCTGGTGGAACCGGCCGCGAAGCTTGCCTGTATAGAAATGCCATCTGTGCAGGGTCGGGCTGGAGCCTTTGCTTCCAGCGCCATAGCATTCACTTCGACGACCGGATCTCCTTCGGGGACCACCATCAAAACTTCACCCATAGTTGTATCTACAACGCCACTTCGTGTCAAGTTTCGAGAGACTGGGCCACCTACTCTCCTTCCGATCAGCCTCGACAAGCAGCCTACACATAGCGCAACGTCGACCTTGCAGATTGAGGACGGACTTTCGGCGCGCCCTGGCGTACATACCGATGTAAAAGCCCAGATAACCACTGTTCGCTCGCCAGATGCGACCATAGCAACACGCGGCTGTGCGCCGTCTACGGAACCATTTCCCATAAATCCCGAACCACAACCTACATCTTTGCCCCCCATGTCTCTACGTCCAGAATTGCCGCCGATGCCCAGCTCTTCGCCTTATGATGTCGACTCGTCCGCACAACACACGTCCACCCCCAAGCATCCCTACCCGATATCGGCAGCGACGAACGTGGCCCCGCAACCTCGCCAAGGGTCGACCAATGCCAATTCGATCTCAACCACAAACATCAGCGGCACCGACTCCCCTACTGTGGGCGCTCTCCCATACCCACCGCCCTCTGTGACTCTGAGCCCGAATCTAGATCTCGAGCGCGAGAAGTCAGAAGGGCGGTATCCAAAAAGATCAGTAACGGGGGGATCCTCTGGAACTCCCAGTATTGTGCGATCATCATACACGAACATGAAGCTCGAGGAGGTCCCGCGATTGGACTGCATCCTCTCGTTCTTCTTTACTTGGCTCCTCCTTGCAGGTTTCGTCGTTCTTCCCGGTACATTCAACACTCTCGAAGGGATCCAGTCTGGTTCGACCAAAGTCGAGAAGGTGTTGCATACCATACAGCATCTACCCTTGTACGTTCCTTCTTTCCACTTGATCCCTTCGAGGCAGAAAGAATGCATCGGCTCTTTTGGCTCTTTGCTAGCTGTTCGTTCTTAAGCTGACGTGTGAGATTTGATCAATAGATTAGTGATCGGCTACGCCTGCTGTGGCATCGGCGGGGCTGGGATGTGCATCCTCTGGATCCGCTGGCGGCACAACTACGTGTGGCTACTCAATAGCATCTTCATCCCAGGGTTACTCAATGGTGTCTCTGGCTTACTCTCAACGTTTGCGGGCATTTATGGCGCCCAGAATGGCAAATACAACACAGCAAGTATCATCACTCTCAGCGTTACCGGCGGGTGCACGATCATCTGCGGCTTTTTTACCACCATCTACTCGTTATGGAAGCTGAATATCGTCAAGCGTCGGCATAGGCGCGAGGAGGAAAAGATGAAAAACGGCGATGGTGAAATCGGCGGGGAGAGGCACTACGTCACGTAGCCATGTCATGTGATGGCAGTTTTTTGGGCGGAATTTGGTTTCCATGGTGGTTCACTCCAGAGTTTACTGACTTTTTTTTGGTCGAAACGACACTTGTACGTTAAGCTTACCCACTCGATGGAGTGCGAAGAGAGTAAAAGAACACGTATGCTACTTATAGGGGTTCTACTTCTGAATCCCCGGTATTATTGTGCTCACGGTGAGGGATTGAGACTCTGATATTCTTGATTAGTGCTAGTTAATACACGTGTCCTTTCTTCCGTGCCATGTGTATGGTGCGGTCAAGTTTCACCATAATCCTGGGTTTGGCGGCGCGGGGCTGTCGCTGCTCTGGCTTGTAAACTCGGACCGATATGGCCCGTGACGCCCGTCCCATGTTCAGGTGTCCGTTTGAAGGTGCTCGTTCCAGGTTCCATCTTCCCATCTTCCCAGGTCTTCTCGTCGTCCCGAGGACAGCTTTCCCTCAACAATGGCTGTGACAAACATAATTCACCAGACACATTTCCAATAACAGTTGTCACGACACCCCTTGGCAGCCGTTGATCTCCAATCCGATGTCGCGTTTCCATTTTCCGACAGACATCCTAAACAGGACAACGTGAAGCAGCCGGCATGACACAATTTCAACTTCGTAGGTCGAGGACACTGAACATCGCTCTGAACTGCGGAGCTCCTATCTCAACACCGCTAGCGAGCCAGGTGCTCGCCATTCATCTCTGACTTGATCGCCCCTCACCCAGCTGTGATTTCAGCGACATGCCATGGAAGTCGTTGCAACGGGCGCTATCCTCGGAGTTGATTCGAACCCTCTGCCGGGGAAAATCATTCTGACGACTAGCGCCTATCGTGACGACAACAATAAAATGAAGGGGACCAGCTAATCCTGGCACTAGCTTGGTGATCCGTAGTGGAGATACGGTGGAGGAGGATACGGTGTCGAATCAATCCTTAATTGAAGGTGCACGGAAATCTTGCGGGTCGGGTTTGCGTTATCGGATCTTCTTCCCGGGTACGTTCAGTCGAACGAATCGCGGTCATGCAGGCAATGCATTCACCAACTTGGCAGCACAGGCAGTTGCGAACCACCTTGTCTCCGCCACTATCCTTATCGTCGCAGCCACGTGCAGTGCAATCTAAGCGGGTTCAGTGCTACTCACTTCGCGTCTGTTATCATTAAGGGCGAAGTAGCGGACTGTCTCTGCAGACTGCTTTGGATTTTGGGGGGTTCATAGGCTCGTGTTCTACTGGTTTCGGAATATGAGCGCTGATGCGCTGATGAGCCCTTCTAGCACTGATGTACTGATGTACTGATGCCCTTGTACGTCAAAAATGATGATGTTTACCCCCTGACTATTTGCTCACTACTATGAATGTGATATTACACCGCGACCCTACGGGTACGGATGATTTTCACCGACACTGCCAGGCTTGAGATTGGTGAGAAGATTCAAATCGAGATGACATGATACTATATATAGTAACTCTGGTACAGCACTCCTAACTGTCAGAACGTTTGATGCAACGTGTTCTAGTGATACCGGCGTATCGCCCGTATCGATAAACCACCGTCTCAACCACCCAATCGATTCGGCTGTCGCGACCCTACTCAGGCTCTCTTGGATCTAGGATCCGCTCTCAAATTACCGCACGTTCATCAGCATGCAACCACACGGTTGCGACGTGATCTAATATAATTACAGTATCTGTTCAGCAAATATTCACAGTTTCACGATTTCTCATGGGGCTGGTTCCGCCTGCCCTCCGAAGCTCACAGCGCTTACCGGGAATCAGGTTTCAGACAAAACCTGACGCCGCAATGCAACTGCCGACTTAAGGTTCGCCATCTTTCAATCATATTGCAAATTCAAGTTAATAACGACAGGTACAGCCGGCCTTGGAAACCTCATGTCCAACGCGAGAAGCGCATGTGGAATAGCATATATTGAGGGAGTCATCTCCCCCATGCCTCAAGTCCCCCGAATAGGTATCCGATATAGTCTTTTGAGGAGCGTGGATACATCTTTCTGACCCACACATACCGGGGCTCGCTTCCTACAAGAGGTGCCAACCCATCAAGACTAGACACCCCACCCGGTGCAAAGGCCTCGATCTCGACTTTACTCATTGGGAATAGCAACGCAACCCACGAAACCGCAGACCTTGCACACGACTCCGTCTAGTGAACGCGTTGGGATCCGTCTAAAGTCAAGTTCGACGCCCAAGCTGCATCGACTCCCACCACAATCTCCCCTAGCATAGGCGATCTTCAGCTCAACGCAACGAGCGTGCAGGCCGCCAACTTCGATTCCAAATCCAAGACACAGTACAACACATGAGATGTTGTTCACAACCACCTTCGCGGAATTCTTCGAATGGATCCTCCTCATAGGCATCATCCTTCTCCCTGGTACATTCCAGACTGCCGATGATGGGTCCCAAGTACGGAATCCCCCTTTGTACGTTCTTTTCTTCCTACTCGACCCCTTCCTTGAACCAAGAGAAACCGATCGACCCCACTCTTCCTTTGTTTTCAACCAACAGGTTAGGGGTGGGTTTCAGCCTCATCGGCCTCGGCGCGCTCGGGATGTGCTTGGTCTGGCGGTGCAAGAGGAAAGACGTTGATTGGCTGCTCCAATGCCTCTTCATCCCAGCGGTGACCCATGGCTTCGCCGGGTTCACCACGACGTTGGTGAACATCTATTTCAATGACAACGGCATGTTTGGCGGGCCAAGTATCGCCGCTCTCGCCGTTGCATGCACATACACCGCTATTGCCTTTTCTCTCACCTTGTACTACTGGATCGCCCGTCGCGCCGAGGACACGACTACAACCCTCCTCTCGAGATTTTTCAATTGGGTCCTCCTCCAAGGCTTCCTCCTCCTCGCTGGTTCATCCAGCCATGTCGAGCGCGTCGAGTCTCTGTTCCAAGACGTACGGAATCCCCCTTTGTACGTCCTTTTCTTCTTCCCACACCCCGTCCTCGAACAAAGAAAAATTGGCCGACTCTTACCCTTCCCCTCTTTGTCCTAACGTGTGTGGTTCAACCAACAGGCTAGGGGTGGCTTTCGGCTGCGTCGGCGTCGGCGCGATTGGGATGTGCCTCATCTGGTGGTACCAGGCCAGCAAAGGAAAATATGTTTGGTTGCACCAAAGCCTCTTCATCCCAGGGATATCTACTGGCTTTGCCGGGCTCACTTCGACGTTGGTGAACATGTTTTCTAACGATAATGGCTCATTAGGCTCGTCAACCACCGCCACTCTCACTGCTGTAATCGCGTGCATCGTTATTTGCATCGTTCTCGCCATATACTACCGGTTCCGGAAGAGGGATCCGAGTGACGGTGAAACCGGAGGAGAGGCTGGCGCACCAGCGAAGGTCGAACCGTCCAGCACGTAGTACGCGTTCCGGAACTGGCGGTACACTAAACCTGCTCGTTTATTCCCCTAGTAGTTCAACTAAAGCTGCATTCCAACGTCTCCTTGGACTTCTATCTAACTCATGGTATGGTAAACTTAGTATGGTACTTTACGTTATGCAATGGGTGTTTCATCGGTCAATAGTCAGAGTGCCTTCAGGAAATTGTCCTGGATAAAACTGTACTTGTAGCAGTAGTAACTTTGGTCCGCGCACCTGTATGGTCAAAGTCGCATTTTCAAGATAAACTCTTTTTTCCGTCTGCAACAAGAGTCGCAAAGAAATCGATTTTATTTTTGAACTGAAGCACAGCATCGTCTGGCAAACTTTGATCCCAGTGTTGTTACAACTTGGCTCGAAAGCGTCTTAGCTATCGAAATGAACTGTTTTAGAGCTGAGCCAAGCCACTGAATGGCTTGCAACTAGGGTGCTCACGCGTACTGGCAGGTGCTGGATCGACTCCGATGACGCAACACTGCGATGGGACGATGGGCTGTCCATACAACACTCGCGCACAGGCATCGGCAAAAATGTCCGCCGCAGACATGAGCCGGTAGACCTTGCATTGCGGCATGTGACTGGTAGATAGAATACATTACTGTGTGAATGATACCTGACTTGGTGAAGGCCTGGTATGCTCATTCATGACACTGCTTGTCGGGTGGGAGCCACGTATGCTAGTTGGCATGTGTGCATCATGGTCGTCGGCCACGCCTTCGAGCAGCTCCACCGCGCCTTACATTGCGCTGGCTCAAGACGCACTTCATGTACGACTCGTGGCCGTCGTGGTTGTGGTCGCATTGTTGTTGCGATCGTGTCGTCGTCGTGGCCGTCGTCGTTGTGTCCTAAGTGTTGTGGTCACGATTGTGGTCGCGCTGTGTTGTCATGGCCATCGTTGTCCTGTACTTCTTGTTGCGATTGTGGTTGTGTTGTCATTGTCGCAGTTGTTGTCGTGGCCGTCGTTGGCGTTGTCGCAGCCATCCTGGTCGTGTCATTGTTGTCGCATTCGTGGTGCTTTGGGCGCGTGGCTTGCGTGGCTCGCGTGTCGAACAGGTGTGGAAACCCCATCCGGAGGACGAATGTGATCGACGAACATGTCTTGCCCTTCCTGTCACCTCGCCCACCGCACAACGGCCGTCAAACTGTTTCGTTGCTCAGCAGCGTCACCGACAGAATGAGCAACAATAGAGGGAGCGAAACCGTCATTCATGACGAAGTCAACATGGGTAGTGGTGATGAAGAGGTCACAATCGCCAGTACGACGAGGGGTTGTTGGTCACCCTGCGGTGATTGAGTGACGTCTCATTGTTCAGGGCATGAAGGGGAGGATAGGAGGATAGGACGTCGTTCACGCGCTATTACGGAACGTATGAAAGGTAAGTAATGCATAGCGTAAAGCAACGGACGTACAGAGCGAAGGCAGATGATCGGTTTCCGACGTTGTGATAGTGTGAGGAAGATGGCGATATGAAGATCGCCGATAAGACGGTGGACTGATTTGTCGTTCGTGGCGCACACGGCCGCGGTGCTCGTGAAATTCGGTACTGACAGTGCGTAGGAATTGCTCGCCCTGTTGTCGTTCCTGTTCTCGACGTCGTCGTTGACCGATAGATCAGTTCGAGTGGACTGGTGGCGACGATGACATGTTATCGATGTTAGCGGGGGATGTACCATAAATATGCGGTGCCACTGCAGTAGGGGTGATGGTATATATAGTAGATATGGCTGTCACTGACAGAGGTCAGAATGCTGGGGCTGTCCATACACAAACAAATCGTAAGATGTCGACCACCCTCGTTGCGCATAGACTACAAAGATCACCAACACCAATCATCATTTCTGACTGGGCTTACCCTGTCACGCAACTTAATACGAGTTATCGTCGGATGCCCAGCACGACTCCCGTTAGTTAGCAGCCATTGACCTTCAATCCGATTCCGATTTGTCGCGTTCCGGCAGACATTCTCCTGACCACTAAACATGACATGACATGCATGACAACTTGAAGTAGCCGGCCGGGCACGGCTTTCGTAGATTAATTGAGGACGCTGCAACATCGCTCTGAACTCCGGAGCGCCTATCTCAACACCGCACACCGCCAGCGTGTCAGGTGGATCGAGGGATAACAACTCCGCAACTCCGCAACTCCGAGTCGGAGACACAAAAACAATTGCGAATTGCGAATTTCCCTTGTCCTCATCACCATTCTTGTTGTCGCAACCACAATTCTAAGCGGTGTCAAAGCTCACTACGTGTCTGTTATCGGAATAGTGGGGGTTCGTGCACTTGTGTTCTACTGAGTCTTCAAACATGAGCTCTTCTAGTACTGATGCTTACCGTCTGACTATGCCAGTGGGATTCACCACTATGACACTGAATGGAAATACCATGACAGATGACAGCCATTCTACGATATCACAACACGACAACACGACAACCCTACAAGTATGTCAGGTGGTGGATGAAATAAGATTTCCATCAACATTTCCAGGGTGAGTCTAGACTTGAGACTTGTGAGGAAGTGAATATAACCAAATCGAGAAGACATAATACCACAGATAGTAACGAAAATGCTTGAAGACTGAGACATTCCTACCTGTCAGCACATTGATGGAGTGTGTTCTGCGGGGTATTGATGTCTCGACCACCCAATCGACTCGGATGTCACAATCCTACTCCGAGTCAGCGGCCTTATGCTCTCTTGGACCTAGGGCCTACTCTCTCAAATAACAGCAAGTTCATCCGTACTGCGACGTGCAAGCTGGAGATCTAGAACGATTACTGTACAATACTGCACGATTTCTCATCGGGTTAGTCCTGTAGGTCCTCTGAGAGCTCGCAGTGCTCACCGGAAACACTAGTACTGAAATGACAGACATGGTTGATCCCGCAAACCCTACGCCGCAATGACCACCCCCAACTTAAGGTTCGCCATCTTGCAACGTGCAAAATATTAATGACAGGTGCAGCGGGACTCGAAAACCTTCTGTGAAAGCCGTGGAGAAGCGCATGTGGAAGAGCATATATTAAGAGTGTCGTCTCGTCCCCATGCTTCAAGTGCCCCGAATAGGTATCCGATATAGTCTATTGAGGAGCACGGATACATCTTTCTGACCACACACACTGGGCCTCGCTTCCTACAAGTGGTGCCAACCCATCAGGACTAGACACTCTACCCGCCGCAAAAGCCTCGATCTCGACTCTACTCATTGGAAATTGCAACGCAGCCTACCAAACCGCCGTTCTTGCACACAGCTCTGCCCTACTGAACGTGTTGGGACCAGTCCAAAGTCAAGTTCAACGCCCAAGCTACACGTGTCTGCATAGACGATCTTCAACTCAACGCAACGAGCACTTGGGCCCCCGACTTCGATTCCAGATCCAAGACACGGTACAACACATGAGATGTGCTGCTTCCCAACCCCCTTCGCAGAATTGTTCAATTGGATCTTCCTCGAAGGCATCATCCTTCTCCCCAGTACATTCAAGGGTGCCGACGATGGGTCCCAAAGCGTACGGAATCCCCCTTTGTATGTTCTTTTCTTCCTACTCTTCCTTGTTCTAACGTGTGGGGTTCGACCAACAGGTTAGGGGTGGGTTTCAGCCTCATCGGCCTTGGCGTGCTCGGGATGTGCTTGCTCGGGCTGTGCAAGAAGGACGACAGTGACAAAGATAATTGGTTGCTCCGATGCCTCTTCATCCCAGGGGCGTCCCATGGCCTCTCCGGGCTCACCACGACGTTGGTAAACATCTATTCTAATGAGAGCGGCGTATTAAGCCCGCCAAGTGTTGCTGCTCTCGTCGTTGCAAGCACATATACCTTCATTTGCATTTCTCTCGCCATATTCTACGCGATCGCCCGTAGCCCTGAGGACACGGTTCCAACCCTCGTCGCGAGAGTTTTCATTTGGCTCCTCCTCCAAGGCTTCCTCCTTCTCGCTGGTTCATCCAGCCATCGCGATCGCGTCAAGTTGCTGCTTACAAACATACGGAATCCTCCTTTGTACGTCCTTTTCTTCCCACAGACCTTCCTTAAACCAAGAAAAACCAATCGGCTCTTACGTTTACCCCCTTTGTTCTGATATATTGGGTTCAACCAACAGGTTAGGGGTGGCTTTCGGCTGCGTCAGCATCGGCGCGATTGGGATGTGCTACCTCTGGTGGCACCAGGGCAAAGACAAAAAGTATGAGTGGTTGTACCAAAGCCTCTTTTTCCCAGGGATATCTACTGGTTTCGCCGGGCTCACTTCGATGTTGGTCAACCTCTTCTCTAACGAGAGCGGTACATTAGGCGTATCAACTACCGCCACTCTCACCGCTGTAATCGGGTGCATCGCTATTTGCACTTTTCTCACCATATTCTACTGGATCCGGAATCTGCGAGATGGTCAGGGTCACAGTGACGATGGCAACTGAGAGGCTGTTATGAATGCGACCGCTGACTCCACACCAGCGACGGTCGTTCCGTCCAGCGATAAAGCCGAAGTAGTACGCGTTCTGGAACTCGCAGTACACTAAATCTGCTCTTTTATTCGTCTTTAGCTGCATTCCAACATCTCCTTCGACTTTTATCTTGTTCGTAGTACTTTACATCATCGCACGTTATGCATTGGGAGTTTCATCGGACAATAGTCAGAGTGCATTCGGGAAATTGTCCCGGATAAACTGTACGAGTGGCAGTACTAGTGTGTAACTTTGGTCCGCGCAACTGCATCAGGAAAAACCTCCCGTGATAATACCAGCCAGCGAGCAATAATTCCAGCTAGTGAGCCATAATGCCCCTGAAATGATGTAATTATGTCGGCATTATCACTCGCTAGAGCAAATTATTGACAGTTAGCGCGGGAGGTTTTTCCTGATGTGTTTGGCCAAGGTCGTTTTGGGATAAACTCTTCATTTTTCCGTCTGCACCAGGGGTGGCAAATAAACAGACTTCCTTTTTGAACTGAAGCACCACATCGTCTGAGAAGGTTTGATGCTAGTGTCGTCACAGCTTGGCTCGAAAGCCTTTTAGCTGTCGAGCTGAGCCATTTTAGAGCTGCACCAAGCCACTGAATGGCTTGCAGCTAGGGAGTTCACGCATACTGGCTGGCAGGTACTAGACGACTCCGATGACGCTGCGGCGACGCGACGATGAGCTGGCCGTACGACACTCACACACAGGTGCCCCGTCGCTCGACGATGCAGTTGTATGCGGCACGGAAACCTGCATTCAACAACGACAACGATGACGCGACGATGTGCTAACCACACTGCAGTTGCATACCGGCACACCCGCGCCCAACGACGACAAAGCAGTGGTGTGCCTGTAGCACCAAACACGACACGAACACCCGCAGTCGACAAAGGTAATGAAGACGAAGGCAACACGATGACGTAGCGCTACGCTGCGCGGCTGCGCCAGTGAGCATCTGACACACGATCACCCACTGCAGCACGAATTATGCCTGCACTCTACGACGATGCAACGATGCGCCAGCCTGCACCCCATGCCATGATTTGGTACCGGCATTCCTGATTCTTGACCCAGCATGGGTGCTTATTCACTGACGACGACCATGGGGGGGCATCGCACCATCCACACTGGACGCACTCGCAGGTACCTGTCCTTGCACAGCTGCCCGCACTTGGTGCAACGGCAATGACAAAATGTGCACAGCCTGACGCTGCACTTGACGCAGCCACTGGTGGACATTAGTAGGTAGTTGACTCACTTGTACAGTATCATTGCTCTCGGCGTTACCAGTGTGTCTACGGTTATTTGTGACTTTTTCATTGCCATATACTCGTTCTGGAAGCGAAATGCCGTCAAGCGCGGGCATAGGTGCGAGGTGGAAAAAGTGAAAGACGGCGATGGTGAAATTGGAAACTACACCACGTATTATTATTATTGGAAAACGCTTTATTCCTTGAATACATATTATTTCTACCATGTTTTGCGAGAATAATCGCTGGGTAGCAGGAGATGCAATCGGCCCTACCCAGCGTGTTATAGCCAGGCCTGAGTGGACTGGTTGTGAGGACAAAATGCGTTTATGCACGCCCCATGGTGTGGGGGCAGTGTGGGACTCAGGCGTGTTCAAGTTAGATCCTTGGGGGGGAATCAACGTGTCCTCCTACCCACTAAAACCTCACTGTTGTAAATCCAATTTTCAGGTATGTCGCCTTCCAGTTTTAGTGCTTGTTCTCATGTGTTTCTGACTAGTTTCTTGTGCTTATCTTCGTGTTTGATTTTGGTGGCGGTTATTTTATCGTTTGTCAGCCTCAGGGTTGACTCTCAGTCTCAGTGACTGTGCTTGTTCCGGCTTCCAAGCTCCTTGCTGAGTTTTCTCTGTTCTGAAGCTGGTTTATATTCAAAGTAGGAAATGAACATTTGTCACCCCGAAGATCTCCTTAACAATGGCTACGTACGACAGAGGGCAGAACTTGAATACTGGGGCGGCTGTACAAATCGTATCGCTGCGCATGACGACTACGAAGTCATCAGATACATTTCCAATAATAGTTGTCATGACTGGAGGTATTCCACTAATCGTTTCTGACTGGACTTACTGTTTTTTTTGTTTTTTTGTTTTTTTTTGGAAAACGCTTTATTCTCAGTTACATAATAATACTACTATGGAGCTGAGAGATAAGTGCTGAGTAGCGG
>Ga0137390_10001641_pt1 | contig 17085 bp, 15 predicted proteins | sample 15con2h24AmetaG_FD_104937 | JGI IMG/M metagenome (GOLD analysis project Ga0137390, IMG submission 104937) | Vadose zone soil microbial communities from Angelo Coast Range Reserve, California, USA - 15con2h2.4A metaG | ecosystem: Environmental > Terrestrial > Soil > Vadose zone > Saprolite... | reverse complement strand
TCAAGGGCCACCTTCCCAGCGAAAATACATTGTCTGGCAACCCACGATGAGCGACAGCTTCCACGTCCCCGAAAGTTTCGGCATTCTTAAGCTGGTGTCGAATCCGGCGCGGTGACGACGAACCAGGCAGCGAGAGGCTGAGCAAATTGTCGTGAAGCTGATAGAACCTGTTCAGGCTGCCGGCATGACAAGAAAGGGTCTCATTGCATGAACAAAGTCGCGGCGTGCACGCTGTCGTTTCGGGCGCTAAGCGGGGATCACCGGAAATTTTTCACCAGCATAATGTTGGATTCGGCGAATTCGCCCTGAACGTAGAGAATGGACTTGCCGTCGCGAGACATGGACAATCCCCAACCGGGTTCTTTGTCCAGGGTCCAGAGAGGGATAGTCTTGCGGGTCGCAAAATCAAAGAACTGAATGGTCACTCGAGGTGACTTATCGAATCTGAGGAAGTAAATACCATCGGAAGTGAGTGCCCAATTCGGCCAACTGGCACCCCGGACTTCCTCTAAGACTTGAGTCTCGTCCCCACCCTCCAACGGCATTCTCCAGACCCCTCCCAGTTCGTATTTGGAGTAATAGAGAAAGCGCCCATCGGAAGATTCGACTCCGGACATTCCACCGTGCTTAGTAAGCTTGGTCGGAGGGCCGCCCTGGACAGGCATCTTCCATAGCTGAAAGGGTTCACTGTCGCGCTTGGAAGCGAAGTAGAGCCATTTGCCATCGCGTGACCAGCTGGGAGAGAGATTATCAGCGCCGGGAATGGTTGGCAGCAGGCGAGCGACTCCGCCCGGCACCTCGACCATATAGATTTCGCTTCGCTCTTTGGGATGAAATTCAAAGGCGATGTAACGTCCGTTGGGAGACCATCGTGCCCGTCCAGCCGTTCCGTGCAAGGAAGTAACCTGGTCACAATTGGAGCTGTCGGTTGCACATGTCCAAATATCCCAGAAGCCTAAGCGATTGGACTCGAAGGCAATTTTCTTTCCATCGGGAGACAAATCGGGACGCATCTTGTCGCCCTTCTCTGAAATCAAAACGGAGGGCGGCGCTTGATAGTGTCTTTGACCTTTCAGGTCAAGGCGCCAGATGTTGAACTTGGCAACAACCTGCTCGTAAACCAGCTGCTCACCCTTGGAAGGGATGGACGGCCAACCTCCCTCACCGATCGGACCATCAACCGGTCGAGGTACGCCACCGGACGCCGGTATTCTCCACAAGCTATCCGGACCCCCACGCGTGGAGGAGAAGACGATTTCGCGGCCGTCCACAGTCCAAGCGGGAGGTCCGATGATCGGGCGATGATCGAAGGTCAGGCGCCTGGCTTCGCCACCCGCGGCGGGAATGACATAGACGTCGTTGCTCACCCCCGCGACGGTGGAGCGGACGAACGCGACCTGTGAGCCGTCCGGCGAAAACGCGGGTTCGGCGTCGAGTGATCCTCCGGGCGGTGCGGTCAGCGTTCGTGTGCCGGAGTCAGCGAGTGACAGCAGCGAGAGCCAGGAACGAGGCGGATCGGCGGCGCTGGCCTCAGGGAACGCCAGAAACTTGCCGTTGGGGGACCAGGTGAGTCCCGCTGCCATGGGGGCAGGCCCCATATACGCGCGGTGTTCGGTGCCACCCAGAGCGGGAACGACAACGATTGAAAATGTTTTGTCAGCCGAACGAATGAACGCGATGTGGCGGCCGTCGGGCGACCAGGTTGGGCAACAATCGCCAGGATCGCGGCTGAGGCGGAGCAGCGATTTCTCGCCCCCAACGAGTGCCGTGTAGATTCCGGTATTGTGCGCGCCGTCGCCGTTGCGAAAGGCGACTTGGTTACCGTCCGGAGAAAAAGAGGGCGTGACTTGAAATCCGCGGAGGCCCACCAGCGGCACAACTTCGATAGAAGATAAAGGTCCTTCCGCCGTTTTCCGATACAAGGCCCAGAGACCAATTACGCAGAAAATAACAAGAAGCGGCACACCGGCTATCCAAGCTGCCATCCGCGCATGTTTTCTACTCCGTGTTTCATCGACAAGAGGTGCGGCAACAGCGATCGGTGGGGGGGGAGCATCGACCTGAGAAATGAATCGATAGCCCCGCTTGGCCACGGTTTCAATGAAGCGGGGCTTGTCGGCAGAATCGCGGAGCGCCTCGCGTAACCTGGCGACCGCGCTGTTCAGCCCATGATCGAAGTCCACAAACGTGTCGGCAGGCCAAAGGCTCTGACGCAACTCGTTGCGCGTGACCACTTCCCCGCATCGCTCCAACAGCAAAGACAAAACACGGAAAGGTTGTTCCTGTAGCTTGACGAGCCGACCTTCCTTACGCAGTTCACCCGCCCGAAGATCAACCTCAAAGACATCAAAGCGAACTACCACCGAAGACAAGTCAGGGTATTGCATCCGGTCACCATTGCTTGGACGAAATTCAATCACCGACGTTAGTGAGTCGGGCCGAAATCCCGTCGTGTATTCGCGCGATCTCTGAAAAAAGTCGAGCGGGTTGAGGAACTTGCCCCGTTACCCATAGGTGTTGCACGGGTGCGCGCTGTTGCATTGCCAACCAGACCCACTTGACGCAAAAGTTGCATCCAGAGCCGGGAGGAAAGCGAGCGACGACGAGAAATTTCCGTTGGCAGATCGTTGCGCGGAACCACGGCCACAAGACCCAAGGACATGATGATGAACTCGCGAGCGCTGTTTCCAGTTACGTTGTTGGCAGTGGTTTGGTTCTGCTCTTTTAGGAGCATGGCACAAGATCAGGCAAGGGCTCGGCCGGCAGGAGGCCAGGAGACGCGTCCCTCTGACCTTTACGCTCTGAAGCAGAAAGCATCGGCTGGGGACGCCAAGGCGGAATCCTCACTCGCCTGGTCCTATATGAACGGGGTTGGTGTCTCTCAGGACTATCAGGAAGCGGCTGCGTGGTACCGTAAGGCCGCCGCACAGGGTTCGGCCGATGCGGAATTTGCGTTGGGTTACCTGTACGAACAAGGTAGGGGTGTTCAGCGAGATTACCGCCAAGCCGTGACGTACTATACAGCCGCCGCGCAAAGGGGCCATTGGGCGGCGGCGAACAATCTTGGCTCGATGTACGCGCACGGGCAGGGGGTCCGGAAGAACGTGGTTGAGGCGGTCCGCTGGTATCGCGCTGCAGCCGACCACGGCGAGGTTACGGCCCAGTGCAACCTGGCGTCCTTATACTTTCGCGGCAGCGGCGTCGCGAGGGACTATACACAGGCGGCGACGTGGTTTCGGGCTGCCGCAGAACAGGGTCACGCGCCAGCCCAGGAAGACCTCGGTTGGATGTATTACACCGGAACGGGTGTGACACTCGATTACTCGGAAGCAGCGAGGTGGGTGCAGAAGGCAGCCGAACAGGGATATGCCCGGTCGCAAATCGACCTTGGTTACCTTTACGAACAAGGAAAGGGAGTTCCACTCGACTATGTCAGCGCCTACGCGTGGTACAAGCTGGCGGTGGCGGGAGGGGATGAACGCGGCCGTGCAAGAATGAAAAGCCTGTCACAAGTGATGACGCAGGAGCAGATCAGCCAGGCCAGCATTCGGGCAGCGCAATTCCCTGGATCTCGATCGCCGCGAATGGGCGTGAGCAACTCAAACAGCATGACAAGCTCATTTGCCGACTGGCGGTGAGGAGAAACGGAGAATTAACATCCTCCACCGCGGATTACCTGCGTTTTTGGGATTGTGTCTGTTGACCGGCCAATGTGTGTGCTGATTTTTCAATACCGTACTTCATTTGTGCGGAATTTCTGCTCCTGTGACTTCGCGGCGTTCACTCAGCGTGCCATCAGGAATTACCACCGCCACCCAGGGCGTGTTCGGCGAGACTACATGGGCGTGCCAGACGGCCTCTCGGGCACTTCCAGAAATCAGATCGATCTCCTGCTTGCCTGGTTCTTTCAGGTTGAGATTGTCAGCGCGCAGCGTGAACGTGTGATGACCAGCGCCTTCGGCCGAGACTCGCAATACGACGTCATTGTGACCGAGATCCTGAGATGTCACTTTGAAGTCGAGCACGCGGTCAGGACGCAGATCAACGTCATAGAATCCGCCCGGGAGCACCGTAACACTCGTGTGGGCTGAACCCTGCCGCACATCGTAGTGACCTTCCGGCAAGTGCATATTGAATTCGCCGTCACGCTGACCCGAAGTCGCGATTGTCACCAAACCGCTCTTTTGCTCGCGGAACTCGACCGGCTCGTGGCTGGCAGGATTGGCCGTTGCTCGCACGGTGGCAGGCACACTGATGTCTTGCATCAGCCATATCCACTGCCCTACCGGTTGGGTCCACACCTCTTTATAGGTCCAGCAAATCTGGGTGGGCCAGTAAGGGGCGTCGCTGAAGCCTTTGGTTTCAATGCCGACAGGAAGCGCGCCAACCATTTGGCCAGAGCGGACGCTGTACAGCGGCGTCCAGTCGTAGCCCTCGCCGTACATCACACTGGCGGAGAAAGGATTGCGGCCGACTAACCATTGAGCCTGTTGCTGAGCCAAGTCTTCGGCTTCTAAATCGCCTCGCAACTGTCCCGCCGCCGAGAGTGCTTTGGCTTCCGAGAGCAGAACGCTGGAGTTGCCACGAAAATCAAACCAGACTGGAAATCTGCGGAGATAGTTCTCGCCACCCAGCGGAATTCCGCGCCGCACTTCTTGCACGTAGGCATCGCGGTCGGCGGCCCGAAGCGGGGTCCAATTCTTGGATTCGGGGATAAGCCGGGCTTCGCTCTCGCGATACACCGCAGCGGGTAAAACCGCATAGGGCTCATCGACGGCAGATGCTGGCTTGAGATAGTACTGCGAGTGCAAGACGACTGCCGAGTACCACTTCATCCATTTGTCGTGTTCCGGCAGTGCTTCACACAGACGGCTGAGGGCGACGATCGGTTCCTGCTCCTGGCCGATGTGAAAACGATGAAAAAGATTGTCTCGCTTCGGGCTGGTGTAGAAGTAACCGGTCAACGGAATCGTCCAGGGCTGCAGGGTGCGCTCCTGTGAAGCCAGTACCAGGTCACCCAGTGCGACGGCTTCATCTGCGTACCGCTGATCTCCGGTTGCCTGGTAAAGCTCGACCGATGCGACCACGCCGAATGAGATACGCTCCAATTCGTCCTGTGCTCCATAGACTTCAGCGAGGGGAGGCGCCTTCTTCAGTCCTTCGACCGCATACTTCCAATCTTCTTCCGCAATCACCAGGCTGCGGTTCGCCAGCTCGGGGTCGCTGTCCTTCAATATGCGCGCCGCCAAGGCCTCCACTCCGCTTACCCGGAAGTTCCATTCGGGGTTATTGACGGCTTGTCCGAATCGATCGTCGGACGTGCCCATAATTCCGTCGGTCCAGTAACTAACCAATTGGCCCGTGCTGCGATAGCCGTCGCCAAATCGCGTCTTGAGGACCCAATTCAAGCCCCACCGCGCTTCCGCGAGGAGGCGATCAGAGAGCACCGGGTCTTCGCCGTGCCGCTTCAGACTGTCCGCAAGCGACAAGAGGGCGTACACCATTCCGGGAGTGTTTCCGGTCGCAGAAAGGTCACCGGCATCGTGGTATCCACCGTTGACGACAAGGCGCTTGTCGTCATGAATTGTGTAGATATCCTGATGACACCTGCCGTGAATTCCCGGGATTTCGGTTCCGCACCGCTCGCTGTACATGAAGTTGATCGCCTTCCAAATGCTGTCGAGCCAGGCGTCATCTCCAATGCGGAAAGAGCGAGTCAGTGTATCTCCGGCTTTGATCACGTACGTGCCGGGCTCGCGCACTGCAGAAAAATCCAGCACTTGATAGTTGCCCAACGGAGTGGTCGTTTGCTCAACCGGTTTGGTCAGAACGATCTGGCCGGTCTGCGGGTCAATCACAGAGAACTCGTGGGCCGCGAGATCGCTGGCGATTGCGGACTTCGAGGAACCGGTTGTGTATCCGCTGTGGCTGAAAGCAATCTTTCCGGGCGCCACGTCCCAGCCCTCCACGTGATCGGCCACCACGCTCTGTAATTCCAGTTGATCGATGTCCAGGATCGTCTGGTCGCCGGGTTCGGGAAGCTTTTTGGGGAGGCTGTATGCAAAATCAAGCGCAGTGACACGATCGCGATCGAGTGGAGCGATTTCCCACACGACATGGTTCCACACATGGTTCTTGAGAATTATCGATTCGTGACGCCCTTCGTTGTATTGGTCCGGCAGTTTGTGGGAGCCGTCATTGTGGAGCGTGAGGGAGCAAGAAATAGCGGGGGCACCAATGACATCTGGATAGACCCAGAGGGAGACGCGGTTGTACCGGCTCCAGTCTTCTCCGGGAAACTTTCTGGTCGCTACAAGGTCTTCCCACTCCCCGCTGCCGTCAACCTGGGCGACATTGGTAGTAGAACGGATTCGCAGCGAATGCCGGCCATCTTTGATGTGGACGTCGGTTAACGTCATCTCTCCTAGGCCGGCGAACGACCAAGTGGAAAGTTCTTCCATGCTGTCCAGCACGCGCGAATCGAGGACCTTCTTGTTCAGCCATCGGAATTCAGCGCCGTCTTCATACCGCGCCTGCATGGGCATCTCGGGAACGATTTGCTGCGCTGTGAGGGATGCGCCAAGACAAAAGATACTCAGGCCCGTGGCGACGCTGAACCATGCTGTTTTGAGCACACAACCGCTCCATCTTGACTTGATTTCCATGATTACTTCTTTGTGCCTCCAGCGATGACCACTCGCCACTACTGCTCTGAAGAATTCAACTTGTTTGCACTACCGTTATTGCGGGAAAGGCGTGGTGCGGACTGCTGCGCTTCTGAGCGACTTTGTGGGAGTCCTCGTCTCGCATTGTAGCAGGGCACTCGGTGCCCCAAAGGAGGCAGTGATGGCAGGAAGACCCGAAGAAGCTAAACACATCCCAGGAAATCGGGCGTTGGGATGGCGGCCTGTATATAAGCACAGGCAACCCAGTAAGGGCTTCAAGCAACTAATTTACTAGTTGACGTTCTAAACCTCGGTACGTCTAAATATTAGGTGGTTTTCTTCAGGCCAGGAGGACGTTTTTTGCCCCCGAGAAAGTCTCCGACTCTTACGGAAGCCGAATTACGGCTCATGCAAGTGCTTTGGGAGAAAGGGCCTGCCACGGTCCAGCAAGTGTTGGAGAGTCTCCCTAAGAAGTCGCCCTTGGCGTACAACTCCGTGCTAACGACGATCCGCATTCTTGAGAGTAAGGGCTATGTAAGGCATGTGAAGGACGGTCGTGCCCACGTGTACACGCCACTGGTCGAGCGCAAGGACGCCACCCGCTCTGAGATCCGGCGTCTGGTGAGCAGGTTTTTTGGCGACTCCCATGAACTGCTAGTGCTCAATATTCTTGAAGACAACGGTATTGATGCCCGTGAGATAAAGCGACTCCGCGAGATGCTGGAAAGGAGCAAGTGACGGAATGGCAGTGGCACCCCAATTTCTAGCGCTGGCTCAAATGTTCGCGGAGGGAATGCTCAACAGCATAGCCCAAGGCGTGGCAATTGCTCTGTTTGGCTGGGTACTGCTGCGACTCCTTGGACGGCAGAATTCCAGCACTCGCTTTGCGGTCTGGTTCTCCACTTTGATTGCCGTCGCAGCGCTGCCTTTCTTCACGAACGGTAAGGTTACGGCTGGCAACGCGGCGGCTCTCAGCGTGGCACCGCGCGCAGCTGTCTGGCTACCCGGTCGATGGGCGCTCGACATGTTTCTGCTATGGGCAGCGATTGCCAGCGCAGGGCTGGCCAGAATCGGTTTTGGCTTTTGGCGGTTACGCAAACTGCGTCGGAGTTGCACGGAGATCTCTATCGCTTCCCTCGATTCTTTGCTGCAGAACACTCTCAACGAATTCCGCTCGGTCCGGCGGTTGACGATCTGCACTTCCAGCCAGGTACGTGTACCAACTGCCGTCGGTTTTCTGAAGCCGCTGATCGTTATTCCCTCTTGGGCGCTGGAAGAACTTTCGCCCATCGAGCTGAACACCGTTTTATTGCATGAGTTGGCCCACCTTCGCCGGTGGGATGACTGGACTAATCTGGCTCAGAGGATTCTTCGAGCGCTTTTGTTCTTTCATCCCGTCGTGTGGTGGATTGGAAAGGGGTTGTCCCTGGAGCGCGAGATGGCCTGCGATGATTTCGTTTTGGCCGCAACCTCCGATCCCCGGGCCTATGCCCAGTGCCTGGTTTCGATGGCCGAGAAGAGCTTTCTGCAGCATAGCCTCGCACTGGCGCAGGCCGTGGTCAGCCGAATGCAGCAGACTTCGCAGCGCGTGTCGCGGATTCTTGATACCAACCGCCCCGGCGCAACCAGAGTCTGGAAGCCGGCCCTCGGTTTGTTCGCCGCTTTTGCGGCGGCCTGTCTGATTTCGCTTCCACGTGCACCCAAGCTCGTCGGGTTCGCAGAAGTACCCAGCGTCGCGACCGCATCTACCTCGCAGGCAGCCCCGGTGTTCCCTGCAGATTTAGCAACAGTAGGGCCGAGATTGGTTCCTACCAAGCTTCGTAGCGAGGTTCCCAGCGCCGTAGTCCCCAAGAAAAGAAAAGTCGTTGTCGCCCGTGCGGTGAAGCAGCAGCGGGGGAATGATACCACCGGAGTTGCGTCACTTGCATCGAGTCCGCTGAAGCCCGCCCTGGTCCCTGTAAAGTTAATGCAACCTCAAACTGATTCTCCGCCGCAGGCAAGTGGTAGCAACTCCCGCGACGAAGTCAGTCGCCCGAGTTCCGTATTCCTGGTAATGGAGACCCAGGGAGTCGACTCCTCTGGACGAATTGTCTGGAACTTTTCGGTCTGGCGCTTGAGTGTATTCCATCCCGTCGAGCACCAGGTTCAGAACGGCATCACAGCAAAATCAACTTAAACCAGTGCTCCCGGGCACTGGTATGCGTGCAATTTTAGAAACTAAATAATTAGTTTAACAATCAAGGAGAAAAACAAATGAAGACGTGGATCAACAAGAACCTAACGCGTCGCATGATTGCGCCTGTAATGGCAATCGCACTGGCGATGTCGTTAGCAACCTACGAATTCGCCAAGCCGGCATTCGCGAAGGGACCTATTGCTGCTCCCACCGCGATGCCGCTCGACGACAACAGTATCGGAGCGCTGCTCTCGCTTGACCAGGCAATGGAAACGCTGGCGGCGCGGGTCACGCCCGCAGTAGTAAACGTGGCTGTTACATCGCACGCCAAAGCCGAAATGGCCGAAGGCCAGATGCCTCAGATGCCGGAAGGCATGCCGCCGATGTTCGGTCCGTTCTTTGAACATCCCGGCAGGCCGCAATCGCAGATTGAGCACGGTATCGGCAGCGGCATCCTAATCTCGCCCGACGGCTACATTGTCACCAACAATCACGTAGTCGACGGCGCGGTCGACATTAACGTCACGCTGAACGACCGCAGAATTTTGCCGGCCAAGCTGGTCGGATCTGATCCGCTCACCGATCTTGCAGTCATCAAGGTCGCGGAGACAAATCTTCCCAACGCTCCCTGGGGCGACTCCACTGCGCTGCGTCCGGGGCAGACGGTGCTGGCGTTTGGCAATCCGTTCGGCTTTCGCTTCACCGTCACCCGTGGCATCGTGAGCGGGCTGAATCGGCCCAATCCCTTCTCTCGGGATCGCCGCCAGCCGGGTAGCTTTATCCAGACCGACGCAGCCATTAACCATGGGAACTCAGGCGGACCCCTGGTGAACGCCCGGGGTGAGGTGATCGGCATCAACACTTTCCTCATCTCGTCATCGGACAGCTTCTCGGGCATGGGCTTTGCGATTCCGACACAGATCGTGCGTCCTACCGTGGAATCTCTGATCCGCGACGGGAAAGTGAAGCACGGCTATATGGGCATCGGCATTAGCGATGTAACGCCGGAGAACGCGAAGTTCTTCCATGTCGACAACAACGAAGGAGCGCTGGTCTCCCAGGTGGAGCCTGGTTCCCCGGCTGCGAAGGCTGGCTTGAAAGTGGGAGACGTTATTACCGAACTCGATGGCCAGAAAGTGACTGACGCGAGCCAGCTTCAGATTGAAGTTGGACAGAAACATCCCGGCTCTACCATCAAGCTGCAAGTTCTGCGAGACGGCAAGAGCATAAGTGTTCCTGTGACCCTGGAGGAAATGGGAAGCCGTGACCGCGAGGACGGCGAAACTGCCAGCTCCGATCATAGCAAACCGCGATGGGGCCTGGGCCTGGCCGACATGACTCCCGAGTTGCGGCAACAGGTGCAGGCGCCTAGCGACATTCACGGAGCGATCGTCGAACGAGTGCAGCCAGGCAGCGCCGCCGACAACGCCGGCCTGCAGCGCGGAGACGTGATCGTGGAAGTAAATCGCAAGCCGGTGGAGAACGCGGCCGACGTACAGAAGGCCCTATCTGCCGTGCCTAAGGGACAGGACGCGCTCGTGCTCGTCTGGTCCAATGGCGGAAACACCTTCCGCGTGATGCATGCAACCGAGGACGCGCCAGGTATGTAACCTTGTCTTGGCAAGTCTGAGTTGCGTAGTCAGTGCCCGAAGTCGTCGTACCTAGCAGTATGCGGCGGCTTCGGGCAAATTTATTTCAGCGGCCGACCGGTGCAGTAAGTCAGACCGAAATGTTTAGCCGGAAATCCTGCCGGTGTAAAGCGCCATTCCCACCACCGCGTCGATCCCTATGGCGTCAAGCTCATCGATTTCATGTTGTTCCGTGACGCCGCCGGCGACTACCAGACGGCACGAAGTGGCAGCCCGGATCGCTCGAACCGTTTCCATGGGGATTCCTTGCATCAAACCCTCGGTATCGATGTGCGTGTAGAGGAAGGTGTCACAGTAAGGCTCTAACTCTCGAATCATTTCGAACGCGCTGACGGCAGTCTGTTGGCGCCAGCCGTCGATCGCAACCCGGCCACCTTTGGAATCAACAGCGAAGACTAGTCTTGCCGTGCCCAGCGCATCTGCCAGTCTACGGGCGTGCTCATGATTGATCTTGCTTTCTTTCATCAACGCCGACCCGAAAATAACTCTGTGCGCTCCCGCCTCAAGTAGGTCTCCTGCGATCTCGATGCTGCGTATGCCGCCACCGACCTGGCAATTCAGCCGTTTCATGATTTGCCGGACCAGCGTGCGGTTGTCACCCATTCCGCGGGCTGCGTCGAGATCGATGAGCTGCACCAGTGGATATTTAGAAAAACGCTCGATCCAGTAATCGAAGTTATCGAACTCCAATTCTTGCTTAGCGCCCTGAACCAACTGCACGATCTTGCCGCCCATCAGGTCGATTGAGGGAATCAGCATGGCCACCTCACTGGAACGCTTGCCGCATGCAGCTGGCTTTTCAGATCGACGATGCTCTCGATGCCGAAGTGGAAGATGGAAGCAGCGAGAGCCGCGTCAGCGCACCCGTCACGAAACACTTCGATGAAGTGTGCCGCCGACCCGGCGCCTCCCGAAGCAATGACAGGAATGGACACGGCCTGCGACACAAGGCGTGTCAGCTCGCAGTCAAAACCGGCCCGGGTTCCGTCGCAGTCCATGGACGTGAGGAGGATCTCTCCTGCTCCGCGAGAGGCCGCTTCTCGCGCCCATTGGATCGCATCTTGGCCTGTGGCCGTACGCCCGCCGGCAACGAATACCTCAAACCTTCTCCTCCCCCGCTTGGCATCGATCGCCACCACAACCGCCTGAGAACCAAACCGATCGGCGATCTGGCCGATCAGTTCTGGATTGCTCACCGCAGCGGAATTGATGGCTACCTTATCGGCGCCCGCATCGAACACGGCTGCTGCGTCCGCGAGCCGGCGAATTCCACCACCCACCGTAAATGGAATGAATAAGGAGCGCGCCGTTCGAGCCACAGCGTCGAGCAATGTACCGCGCTTGTCGCTCGTAGCGGTGATATCCAGCAAAACGATTTCGTCTGCTCCGTCGCGGGCGTGAGCAGTAGCACATTCCACCGGATCGCCTGCATCACGCAGGTTGTTAAACTGCACGCCTTTTACGACCCGGCCGCCGTCTACGTCCAGACAGGCGATGATGCGCTTGGTGAGCACTTATCGGACCTCACAAAAATTCTTCAAAATGAGCAGCCCCGCTGGCCCAGACTTTTCGGGATGAAACTGCACTCCGAAAATGTTGTCTTGTTCGACGGCAGCAGAAAAACGCAAACCGTATTCGCTCGCAGCAGTCGTGGCCGCAACTACAGGCGCATGAAAAGAATGCGTGTAGTAGACGAATGTGTCCTGGACTAGCCCCCGTAGCAAACGCGAATCTCTCTGCACCTTCAGGGAATTCCAGCCAACGTGGGGCGACTTCACCGAGGATGGAAACTGCCGGCAGGTTCCGAAAAATAGTCCTGTGCCTGCGATCTGAGGGGCTTCCTCACTTCCGTCAAACAACCACTGCATTCCCAGGCATATCCCGAGAAGCGGCTTGCCCATGCGAGCATTCTGCGACATGGTATCCCGCAAACCCATGCGGTCAAGAACTCCCAGAGCGGAGAAGTGCCCCACGCCCGGCAGGACGATCTTGTCGGCGTCGGCCAAGGTCGCGGGCTCATGGGTCACAACGGCGTCGGCACCGATACGGTGGAACGCTTTTTTCACGGAATTCAGGTTGCCTGCGCCATAGTCGACAATCGCGATCATAAAATCCCCTTCGTGCTGGGCAGCATTCGTCCCAAGCGCCGGTCGCGGGAGCAAGCCACGCGCAGGGCACGGGCAAAGGCTTTGAAGAGCGCTTCGATCTTGTGATGGCTGGATCGTCCGTACAGTACGCGCGCGTGAACGTTGGCGCGGGCTCCGCGCGCGAAGGCTTCGAAGAAATCGTACACAAGCTCCGACTGCAGGTCGCCGACACGCAAAGTGCGGACCTTGGTATCAACAACCGCCGCGGCGCGGCCTCCGAAATCCACCGCGGCCAGACCGAGCGTTTCGTCCATGGGCATGACAAAGTAACCGGCACGCAAAATGCCGCGCCGATCACCCAAGGCACGATCAAAAACCTCGCCCAACGCAATGCCCACATCCTCGACCGTGTGATGCTGATCCACATCCAAGTCGCCCTGCGCTGCCAGCTTCAGATCGAAGCCTCCATGTCGAGTAAAGAGCTCCATCATGTGGTCGAAGAAACGGATGCCTGTGGAGACCTCATACTTTCCTCGCCCCTCGATCGTGAGGGCGATATCGATCTCCGTTTCCGTTGTCTTGCGATGGAGGGTCGCCTTTCTCATACCTGCACCTCGTGCCGCAGCCTCAATTTGTCGGCGACATCCCGCAGAGCCGCAATCAGAGCGCGAGTATGTTCGCCGGATCCCACGGTGAGTCGCACGCAGCCTTCGCATCCCGGATCGGAATGGCGATCCCGCACGAGGATGCCGCGCTCGCGCAGAGCTTGGACGAACTCCGCATGCTTCTCGCCGATACGAACCAGTACGAAATTCGCCCGGCTCGGCCAGTAGTGCAGCCCGATCTGACCGAGTTCCTGCTCCAAGACCGCGCGGTTCACGCGTACTTCCGCAGCGTAGCGCTCGACATAATCCCGGTCCTGAACAGCTTCGGGCAGGACCGCCAATGCGGCAGCATTCACGTTGTAAGGGGAGGCCACGCGGCGGACCAGCGTCATTTGTTGGGCATCTCCTGCGAGAATTCCGATGCGCAGACCTGCCAAGCCATAAGCTTTGGAGAAAGTTCGGGCTACAAAAAGATTTGGCAGCCGTCCGGCATGCTCAATGACGGTTTCCCCATGAAATTCGAAGTAGGCCTCATCCACAAGAACTGCTGTTTGCGGCGCGGCTTGCGCAATCTGAAGCAGGACATCCCCCGGCACCGCAGCACCGGTAGGGTTGTTAGGATTCGCTACTGCGATAAGCCGTGTGTGCTGATTCAGGCGGGAGAGCAGCTCTTTCAAGGGGAAAGCGAAATTGTCCTCCGCGCGCACCTCTACCGCATGTGCCCCCTCCATGCCGGCGAAAATTGAGTACATCGCAAAGGTTGGCACGACGATGATCGCTTCATCGCCCGCTTCGAGATAAGTAGAGCAAAGCAGATGAATAGCTTCATCCACACCGTTGGTGAGCAAGACTTGCGCGGGGTCGAGTTGGAGAAAGCGGGCCACTTCCGCTTCCACGGGCTCGCGTTCGGGATAGCGTGCCAGCAATTCCGCATCAAGGGAGCGCAGACGAGCCAGTACATGCGGCGAACAACCGACCGTGCTCTCGTTGAAGTCGAGGCGCAGTCCTTGCCGTCCAGCCAACGGCGGATGATAGGAACGTAGAGTCTTTACTGCCTCGCGGGCCTCAAGCATTGGAGCACCTCACCCGCAACGACTCGGCGTGTCCGCCCAGCCCTTCAGCCTCCGCGAGGGCAATGGCCGGGAGCGCGATTCGCCTGATGCCCTCCGCAGACACTTCCTGGCAAGCGATGATGCGCACGAAGTCGAGCACACTGAGGCCGCCACGCACGCGCGCCATTCCCCCGGTAGGCAACACGTGGTTTGGACCTGAGATGTAGTCTCCAGCGGCCTGGGGCGAGAGCTCACCAAGAAAAACCGATCCTGCGTTTTTCACTGCTGGAGCCAGTTCCGCTGGCAGCGTGAGATGCTCGGGAGCAATGCGATTAGAAATCTCGACCGCCTGTTCGAGTGAAGCAACCAGCAGGATTGCACCCCTCCGGGAGAGTGACTGCCGGGCGATGGGATTGGTACGCGTCCGTTGCTGCACTTCCCTTTGCACAGTTTTCGCCAGCTCGCGCGCAGTCGTAATGAAAATGCAGAGCGCGTCAGGATCATGTTCCGCCTGCGCCACGAGATCAGAGGCAATCCATGCGGGATTCCCATTCTCGCTGACCAGCACTGCTTCGGTTGGTCCCGCCAGGAATTCAATGGCGCAGTCGAAAGCCACCAGTTTCTTGGCCGCCGTGACGTATCGATTGCCGGGGCCGACGATCTTTTCCACGCGCGCGATGCTCTTGGTTCCGTACGCCAAGGCAGCAATCGCCTGCGCACCACCAATGCAATAGAATTCGCGAACGCGGAGAAAGAAAGCGGCTGCCAGCGTGATCTGCGCCGGCCGCGGAGATGCAACGCGAATCTGACCCACACCCGCAACCTGGGCTGGAATCACTGTCATCAGCAGTGTGGATGGCAGGGGATAGCGGGCACCGGGAACATAGCAGCCCACAGATTCCAGAGGACGAACCAACTGCCCTACGCAAACACCAGGATGGATTTCGCGCCGCCATTCCACAGGCTTTTGCCACTCGCAGTAGCGGCGAATGTTTGCCGCTGCCTGAATAATCGCATCCTGAAGGTCTGCGGGCGTCAGTTCCCACGCCTGTTGCAGGTCAGCCTCGGAAACACGCAACGGTTCATGCTTTCCCAATCCGTCCCAACGCGTGGAGTAGCGGCGTAACGCACGGTCGCCATCGCGGCGCACCTCGCTCACAATGCGGCGAACCACAGACGCCACATCCGCCAAGTCGGTAGTACCCCGTTGCTCCAGCGCACGCACGAACCGGTCTCGCTTCGAACCGTCGAGAATGCGCATCACATCACCACCTTATTCAGCGGATATTCCACAATTCCCTGCGCGTTAGCTTGCTTAAGTTTGGGAATCAGAGACCAGGCCGCATGCTCTTCAATGACGGTGTTGACCGCCACCCATTCGCCATCCGCCAGTGGCGCGACAGTTGGATTCTGCAGCGCCGGAAGCAGTCCCAGCACCGCAGAGAGGTCTGGCTTGCGCACATTGAGCATCAGGCCGACCCGCCCCTGCGCCGCCATGGCTCCGCAGAGCATCACGGCCAAATTCTCAATCTTGCGCCGCCGCTCCGGATCGGCCCATGCGCTCTTGTTAGCGATGAGTTGCGTGTTGGATTCGAGTACGGTTTCCAGAATTCGCAAGTGATTCGCTCGCAGCGAACTGCCCGTCTCGGTGACCTCGACGATGGCATCCGCCAGCAACGGGGGTTTCACTTCAGTTGCGCCCCAGGAAAATTCCACCCGCACTGAAATATTGCGACTCGCGAAATAGTTTCGCGTGAAGTTGACCAGTTCTGTCGCAATGATGCGGCCTTCCAAGTCTTCTGGTTTCTGGAAACCGGAATCTTCCGGCACTGCGAGCACCCACTTCACCTTGCCCATGCTTTGTTTGGCATAGATCAGGTCGGTGACGGCGATCACTTCGAGTCCGCTTTCGAGCACCCAATCGAGGCCGGTCAGCCCAGAATCGAGCGCGCCGTGTTCGACGTAACGCGCCATCTCTTGCGCGCGGATCAGCAGGCAGTCGATTTCTGAATCATCGGTCGCTGCGAAATAGGAGCGGGCGTTGGTGTAGACGCGTAATCCCGCGCGCGTAAATAGGCTTAGGGTCGCCTCTTGCAAACTGCCTTTGGGAATGCCCAGCCGGAGTTTCATGGCCGCGTATCCACTTCTGGCAGCGCTGCGGCATCCAGCTTCAGCTCTTGTGTAAAGCAGGAGCGCGACCCAGTGTGGCAGACCTTGCCTTCGCCCAGCACTCGGACTCGCAGCAGGATTGTGTCGCGATCGCAGTCCGTCCACGCGGCGACCACCTGCAGGCGGTTCCCTGAAGTTTCTCCTTTAGTCCAGAGCTTCTGGCGGGTGCGGCTGTAAAATGTGACGAATCCACTGCGTAGGGTCGTATGCCATGCATCGCGGTTCATGAAGCCTACCATCAACAGCTCTTCGCTAGACGCGTCCTGAATCACGGCAGGCGCCAGTCCATTCAATTTGTCGAAGTCGATTTCCATCCAAGCTCCCCTGTTTCAACCATCTTTCATGCCACTCTTTGAGGTTTGCGCCAAAAACAAAAACCCGCCGATGCGAGGATCGCGTCGGCGGGCTTGGATTTCCTAAGAGTGCTTTAAAGGTTCATCCGCAATGCTCCGCCGACACGCTCATCGCCTGGGAATGGTGATGATGGTGGCGATGGGTCAGCAAAGTCATTACAAGTGTCACGTTAAGGGAAAAACCCTTGCTTGTCAAATCTGCCCGGTTGGCTCTGTCGTTGGTACATGATATGTCCGGTTGAGATAGCACGTGATATGTCCGCTTTTCGGGCGGTGAGGATAAGAGACCATGCGAAGCATGGTTTCTTATTCGAAGGCCGCGATGGAGC
>Ga0137390_10001639_pt1 | contig 17089 bp, 16 predicted proteins | sample 15con2h24AmetaG_FD_104937 | JGI IMG/M metagenome (GOLD analysis project Ga0137390, IMG submission 104937) | Vadose zone soil microbial communities from Angelo Coast Range Reserve, California, USA - 15con2h2.4A metaG | ecosystem: Environmental > Terrestrial > Soil > Vadose zone > Saprolite... | reverse complement strand
TGTTACTGTTTTTTCCCGTACCGCCATCCTTGCGCCAGGCGGCTGGGCCTCTGACCGAGAACCTGCCAAACGTGTCTGCGGGCGATCCCAGTGTTCTTGGGATGGACCTGTTGCTCGAAAGACCCTCCCCTCGAGGAACGAAACGTCGTCTCTCTTCGCGTGCTTCTGCCCCAACCCTTGGGACGGGCTGGCCATTGCAGTTTACGAGTCTCGCTTTCTTTTGTTTGCGGGCGCGAAGCGATTGACGACCAAAAGGGGACATCTTGCTTAAGCTGCGAAAAGTGGAAATCGTTGGCTTTAAATCGTTTTGTGAGCGCACCGTCGTCACCTTCAGCGGCTCCGGCACCACTTGCATCGTCGGGCCCAACGGTTGCGGCAAATCCAACGTAGTGGACGCCATCTCCTGGGTTCTCGGCGAACAGAGCCACAAATCGCTTCGCGCCGAGCGCATGGCCGATTGCATTTTCAATGGCACAACGAAGCGCCCGCCGCTCGGCCTCGCCGAAGTCACTATCACCATGGAAGACCCCGAGCTGGCCGAAGCCGCGCGCTTCGTGCTGGAAAACGCCGCGTCAGATTCCGCGACGGATTCTGTGCCTTTTGTCGCTGAAAATAGCGCCGCCTCTGCAGAGGCAACCGAGATTCTCTCGCTCGACCCCGGGCGTGCCCCCGAAACACAGGAACTCACCACCGAAGGTTCGGCGGATATCCCAGCCGAGCCCGAAGGCAGGTTCAAGAGGAAAAAGAAGGCCGCGGACAAGCCCGTTCTGGCAATGAAGCCGGGCGAAGTCGTCGTGAGCCGTCGTCTCTATCGCTCCGGCCAGAGCGAATACCTCATCAACGGCCGCGTCGGAAGGCTCCGGGACATCCAGGAAATGTTCATGGGCGTCGGACTGGGCCCCGATTCCTACGCCATCATCGAACAGGGCCGCATCGGATTAATCCTCTCCACCAAGCCTATGGAGCGCCGCGCCATCATCGAGGAGGCTGCCGGCGTCACGAAATTCAAGACCAAGAAGCGCCTCGCGGAGGCCAAGCTCGAATCCTCGAAAGTGAATCTCGCGCGCGTCAACGACATTGTGGTTGAAGTCGAAAAGCAGCTTGGTTCGCTGAAGCGCCAGGCCGCCAAAGCGCGGCGCTATTCCGAAATTCGCGACCAGATGCGCGGGATCGTCCGCCAAATGCTGGCTGGCAAGGCTCGTGAATTGGACGCCGAAGCCGAACGCATCGCAAAACAGCTTGAGGAATTGACTGCCTCGGAATTGCAGCGCGCCACTGCGGTCCAGCAGCAAGAAGGCGAGCAAGACCGGCTGAATCAGCGCATTTACGAACTCGATGCGGAAATGCGCCAGAATCAAAATGTTCTGAATCTCACCGCACTCGAAGTCGACCGCAGCGAGAACCGCATCGCGTTCAACAAGCAGCGCGCCGAAGAACTCGCCGGGCGCCACACTCAGGTCAACACAGAGCTGGAGCAGGCCACAGCGCAGGCTGCAGAGTGCGAGTCGCGGACCGCCTCGCAAATTCGTGCGGTTACGCTGCTTCGCGAAGAATCAGGCAAGATCGCCGCACGCGTGGACGAACTCGCAAGCCGCGCCGAATCCCGGGCGTCACAAATTACTGCCGCCGAAACGCGCATCGAAACTCTGCGTCGCACTGCCTCCGAGGCCGGCGAGAGCCTCCTTCGTCTGCACGGCGAACAAAAGCAAGCCGAAGAAGCGCTCGTTCACCAAGCCGAAGCGCTCCGCAAACTTGAAGCCACCGAGCACGACGTGCTCGAAGCCTCGATGCGCGCGCGCGATGATGCCGACCGTGCCGCTCACGACTTTGAATCCGCTTCCGGGCAGCTGGGCGCATTGAAGCAAAACGCCGCGGAGCTGCAGTCTGCCATCGCCGGGCACTGCGAGCAGCGCGATATCCTCACCAAGCAAACGGAAGCCTTGCGCGATTCCCTCGCTGGAGTTCGCGCCCGCCGCTCCACGCTGACGCAAATTCTAAGCGATCGCTCTTACACCGCCGGCGCGGTTCAAAAACTTTTCGCCGCCAACGAACGCGGCGGCGGTGCCAAAGGCTTCCACGCCGTCGGCGTTCTCGCAGACTACGCCGAAGTCGAAGAGAAACACGAAGCCGCCATCGAGCAGTATCTCCGCGACGAACTGGAATACGTCGTCGTGGAAACCTACGACCATGCTCGTGCGGGGGTCTCCATGCTTCGCGACGAAGTCGGCGGCCGCGCAACCTTCTTCGTGGATTCGCTGCGCAATCTGCGCCTTTCTTCCGAATACGAGCCCATCGTCAATTTCCGCGCGGAAGACGGCGTCATCTCGCGCCTCGATAAGCTCGTGGAATTCCGCGATCCGCTGGGCGCCGCGGCCAAGCAATTCCTGCCGCGGCTGCGCTCCGCGTATTTGACGGACAGCACCGCCGCGGCGGAAAAGATGTCGCGGGACAATCCGCATTACGCCTTCGTCACGCCCGACGGCACTTGCTACCAAGGCCGCATGGTCACCGGCGGCCGCCCTGATGAAGTTGGCCCACTCGGAATGAAACGTGAGCTTCGCGCTCTCGATGCAGAAGTCCTCCAGCTCGAACGTCAAATGGGCGAGAAGCAAGCCGCGCTCGAAGCGATTGCCGCCGAATTGATGGCTTCCGAGAAAGCGCTCGAAGAGCTCGATATCAGGCAGCGTGAAGTCGAGCGCGAGGTCATCTCCGCCACGCACCGTCATGGTCACATGCAAAGCGAGTTGGCGCGGCTTGGGCTGGAACTCACGGTCTGCCAGAACGAACTTGCGCGTATTCGCGCGGACGTGCAATCCGCACGGCAGCGCGCCGAGCGCGCCAGGAACCAGCACGACGCCGCAGCCCTCAGCCGCGCCGAAGCCGAGGCGGAAAGCGCGCGCCTCGCCGAAGAGCTTGCGCAGCTCCGCGGCTCCATCCATTCCGAGCAGACCGCACTCGCCACGGCACGCGCCGAGCATGCCGCCTTGAACGAGCGCCTCACGGCCGCCGAAGCCCTAGCAGCGCGCCTTACTGAGGAACGCGCGGAACTCGAGCGGCGCGAAACCACTCTCCAACTGCAGGCCACTTCGATCGGCGATGAAACTGCCGCTCTAGCGAAGCAGAGCGAAGAGCTGGCGGTGCAATTGGAAGGCCTGCGCGGCGAAAAACTCCGTCTGGAAGTTCGTCAACGCGAGCTCGAACTGGAATGGGACGCCGCCCGCACCCGCGTCACGCAGATGGAGGATCATCTGCGCATGGGCCGGCAATCTTTGCAGGAACTCCGCGAACAGCGCGGCCACGCGGAGGTGGACCGCGCGAAAAACGACTCCGACCGCCAGCACCTGCGCGAAACTTGCATGAGCGAAGTGAACGCGCAACCCGAGGACCTGATCGCCACGGAAGCTGCTTTCATGTCCGGCGAAGAGCTGGCCAACGCCGAAACGAATTACCGCGAGATGAAACAGCGCATCGAAGCCATAGGCCCCGTCAATATGATGGCGCTCGAGGAATTCAACGAATGCGAGCAGCGCTTCACGTTCCTCACCCGCGAGCGCGACGACCTGCTGCAATCCATCGCGGACACGCAGCAAGCCATCGCCGAGCTGGACCAGGCCACCAAGGGAAAATTCGAACTGGCCTTCCACTCCATTAACAAAAATTTCTCCGAAGCTTTCCACACCATTTTCGGCGGCGGCATGGCGGAAATGCGCCTGACGGAACCGGACAGCTCCGGCGATGCCGGCATCGATATCGTGGCTTCGCCGCCGGGCAAGCGCCTGCAAAACGTTCTCTTGCTCTCCGGCGGCGAGAAAGCCATGACTGCGCTCGCGCTGCTCATCGCCATCTTCCGCTATCAGCCAAGCCCCTTCTGCATCCTCGACGAGGTGGACGCGCCGCTGGATGAAGCTAACGTCGGGCGCTTCACGCGCCTGATCGGCGACATGAGCGGCCAGACGCAATTCATCATCGTCACGCACAATCGCAAGACCATGGAAATGGGTAGCGTGCTCTACGGCGTCACGATGCAGGAGCCCGGCGTCTCCAAGCTCGTCAGCGTTCGCTGGGAAGGCTCCGAGGCCCCCGCGCCCAAGCGCCACGCCGCAGCAGCCTCCGCGGCCTGAAGAATTCTCCCGTTTTCATTTGTAGGGGCACACCCGCGGCTCCGCAGCAATTCGTCAGTGCATTTTCCTAATTCATTCGCACAAACTTCCACCGCCCGCCGCTTTGACTTCGCGTTTCGCTGCGCTAGAATGCTTCTCACTTTGTCGGGGGAACGCTTTCTGTGTCATCTGCTCCTGCCATGAAAGTCTTGAAGGAAACTCAATTCGCCGGGCTGGTTCCCAGCGCGCGCGGCAAGGTCCGCGACATCTACGATCTCGGGGACCAGCTCCTGATCGTCGCCACCGACCGCCTCTCCGCCTTCGACGTCATCCTTCCCACGCCCATTCCCGACAAAGGCCGCGTCCTCACGCAACTTTCCCTCTTCTGGTTCGATCTATTGAAAGACGTCGTTCCCAATCATGTCCTGAGCGCCACCGATTTCCCCGCGCCCTTCGACAAGTTCAAGGACGAGCTCGCCGGCCGCTCCATGATCGTGCGCAACACGCAGCCGTTACCTATCGAATGCGTCGTCCGTGGTTACGTTTCCGGCTCCGCGTGGAAGGACTATCACGCCACGGGAAAAATTTGCGGCATCGCGCTGCCCGCCGGCCTGCACGAATCCGACCGATTGCCGGAACCCATCTTCACCCCCGCCACAAAAGCGGCCACCGGCCACGACGAAAACATTCCATTCGAACAGGCAGCCGCGCTCATCGGCAAAGAACTTGCCGAAAAAGTTCGCGCCGTCAGCCTGGAAATCTACCGCCGCGCCGCCGCTTACGCTGAACCGCGCGGCGTCATTCTTGCCGACACCAAGTTCGAATTTGGCCTGCTCAATAACGGTCTGATCTGGATCGACGAAGCCCTCACTCCCGATTCTTCCCGTTTTTGGCCCGCCGCGCAGTACAATCCCGGCGGCCCCCAGCCCTCTTTCGACAAACAGTTTGTGCGCGACTATCTCGAGCGAATTCGCTGGCCGAAATCCCCGCCCGGCCCGGAGCTGCCCGTGGAGGTCGTTGCCGCAACGCGCGCCAAGTACCGGGAAGCGTTTCGCATCCTGGCTGGGCGCGAGTTGGATTAGCAAGTCGGCCCCTCACCCAGCAATTTCTTAGCGGAGAGTGCCATCGTGAAAGATCAATTGGAAGGGCTCGTCATACAAATGGTGGAGCGCGGGATTCTTTTCGACGAGGCCGTTGGCGAGTTCGAAAAACGTTTCATTAAGCGCGTGCTGGACCGAACCAATGGAAATCAGTCTCGGGCCGCCGAAGTTCTGGGCATCCATCGCAATACGCTCAGCCGCAAGATCGACGCTTACAAGTTGGATTCGAACGGCCACCGCCGCCACGCCCGCTGAGTGCCGCCACAATCTCTCTAAGAAAACCAAACGGCTCTCCGGGATCATCGGAGAGCCGTCTTCAATTCAAACCTGATTGGAAGGACTAGGGCTTCGGCTTCCTGGCCGCAGGCTTCCGCACCGGAGGTTTCTTGGGTGCCCCCTTCTCCTTCGGAATGTCTTCTTCTTTCACTTTCGCTTTGTCCCAATGCAGGAAAAACGCCGGTTCGGGATCATAACTAACCAGCGTCCCCGTGAAGTGGACCGCGCTATCTTTCTCGACGCGTGCCGCACCCGGCTGTCCGACAACTTTCACGTCCATATTGGGGGTAGTCGCTGCGTCAAATTCGGCGTCACTCGTCACGAATGCAATCTTTAGCACGATCGCGTCCGTTCCCGGCACGACTTCTATCACCTTGCCCGGCACTTCCGGAAATTCCAGGCCGCAAGACGCGAGCCATGTCAATTTGCCTTTGTCGCCGCCCGCCTTCAGGTCGGTGATTACCGACGCGATCGTCATATCCTTCTGCGCTGCCGTAAGGTCCGCCGCGCCGGGAATGCTGTAGCTTCCAGGACGTTCCGCCGAGCTGTTCGCAAGCTGTAGAAGTTCGTTGAGTTCCGCATCGATCAGGCTCTCGCAAACCGTACCGCCCTGATAGTTCGCAATCAGCTTCCGCAGGTAGTCCTTCACTTTCGCCGATTGCGCCTGGGTCGCGCTCTTGGCCGTCACCGCGCGCGCAATGGACCAGAAGGCATCCATCTGCTGCGGCGGATTCAGGCACATAAAGGCCAGGCCCAGCCGGTAGCTGGAAATCGCGTCATCTGGGTTCAGCGCCAGCACACCTTTGTAATCTGCTACCGCGCTTTTGCAATCCTTGGCGACTGTAGCCGCCTGCGCGGCAACGCCATTCAGAAATACCTTGAATTGCGTGAGTTGTTTCGCCCAGGCATCTTCCGCCACGTTGTCGGGTTTCTTCACATCGGCTAGTGTCTTCAACGCTGCGGCAGCGGCGTCCTCGGCGGCTTTGGCAAGAACGGGATCAGCAGCGGGGATCTTTTGTGTCGGATCGGAGATCATCGCGCTGTATGCGGCAACGTGACTGTAATACGCATTGAATCGCGTTAACGCATCCACTTTGTCGCTGAGTGCAGCCAGCTTGTCCGCACTCTCCATCATCTTCGCGTAATTCTTCTGCGCGCTGTAGGCCTGGTAGTAGAGCGGATAAACGTAGTTGAGAAGCGTGGAATTCGGATATTTCGAAACAAAATCATCCAGGCACTTGAGCAGCGCGGCGGGCGCTTTCTCCGCAGCGCACGCCTGATAGGCGTTGTACTCCGCCATAGTGTACTTCGGAGCGGTGGCATCCTGCCCTGCCGCAGGCGCCTGCGCGTATACGGCAAGCCCGTTCCCAAGAATCAGGCAAAGCCCTACAACCATCGCGAGCCCCGTCATTCTTCGTATTCCATTCATTCCCATTTCTCCTCGCTCCAACTCTGTGCCTGGGTTTTCTTCTGCGGTGCACCCCGGAAAGCTTCAACCGGGAATCTCATTGTTTCGGAAAACCTTGGGATTATAGGGAATGCCGCCCTGCATCCGCAAGCCGTTATCGAATACGGACGTGTCGACTTGAGGATAGTTTTCCGTGCCGCCGGCGGATTCTCGCCTATTCCCTTCGCAGCTTCCGGGGATCCCAAGTGCCGCGAAAAACCCTGATGATAAGATGAGTTTCGCACAAAAAGAGTGGCCCGGTGGAGGAAGAATTCTGATGGCTGGAATAAGTACAGCAAATGCAGTATCCCCCAAACAGAAACTGCTTTCCGGCGGCGTGGCGCTGGTTACCGGCGCCAGTCGCGGCATCGGCCGCGCCATCGCCCAACGTCTTGCTTCGCTGGGAGCTTCCGTGGCCATCTGCGGCCGGGATCGCGCGGCGCTCGCGAACTCCGCCGAGGCGATTGGCAACGCTGGAGTCCGCGTTTTCTCTGCGGTTGCCGACGTGACGCTTTCCGCGGATGTCGCCAGCCTTGTCGCGGAAGCAGAAGCCGCTCTCGGACCGATCACCATTCTTGTGAATAATGCCGGAATTGGCCTCTTCGGTCCCGCTCATGAGAAAACCGAGGAAGAATGGGACCGCGTTCACAATACCAATCTGAAGAGCGTCTTTCTCGTTTCCCGCGCGGTCGTGCCCTCCATGATCCGCCGCGGCGCCGGCGACATTATCAACATCAGTTCCCTGGCGGGCAAAAATACCTTCGCCAACGGCGGTATTTACTGCGCCTCCAAATGGGGAGTCATCGGTCTTTCCGGCTGTATGGCCGAGGATCTCCGCGATCACGGAATTCGCGTCAGTGTGATTTGTCCCGGCAGCACCGCCACGGAATTCTCCAGCCGCGCCCCCAAGGACCCTTCCCGGGCGCTCGGTCCGGAGGATGTGGCCCACGCCGTGGAGACCATCGTCACGCAGGGCTCGCGCAGCTTTATCAGTGAAATCCACGTGCGTCCGCTGCGCAAGCCGTAGCGGCATTCCCGCGTCCGGCCGATTTTTTCCTCTTGACAGTAGTCGTTATAACAACTATACTTTCGCCATGAGTTCGCGATCCAAATCCTCCGGCCTCTCCATCCCGCTACAAGACCGGATCTTTGTCGCTCTGCTGCAGACCGCCGACGCTCTCTCCCAGGAAGCGGAGCAGCTCCTGAAACCCGCCGGCCTTACCGGCACGCAGTACAACGTCCTCCGCATTCTTCGCGGCGCCGAGCTCGAAGGCTTGCCTTGCCGGGGCATTGCCGATCGCATGATTTCTCACGACCCGGACATGACCCGCCTTCTCGACCGCATGGAAAAGCGCGACCTCATCACTCGCCAACGCCAGACCGACGACCGGCGCGTGGTAAAAACGCGCATCACGCCGCAAGCCCTTAGACTCCTGAAAACTCTTGACCAGCCGGTCCACGAACTGCACAAGCGCCAATTCCGGCACATGCCCGCAGCCCGGCTGAAAATTCTCAGCCGGCTGCTCGAGGAAGTTCGCGCACGCAAGCTTGAGTAACCGATCTTTTGAGAACGAGTTTCAGAAACGCAATCAACCACTAGAGGAGAACAGAAATGGGAACCATTCTTTCAAGAATCGCTTTAACCGCGGGCCTTGCAGCCGCTCTTTCGCTGCCTGCCGCGGCGGCCAATTCCAATTGGCAGATCGATCCTGCGCATTCTTCCGCGCAGTTTTCCGTCCGGCACATGGCCATCTCAACCGTCCGCGGGGCCTTCAGCAAAGTGACCGGCTCTGTCGTGTTCGACGACAAGGATGTCTCCAAGTCCACCGTCGAAGTCACCATTGACGCCAACTCCGTGGACACTCGCGTGCCCGACCGCGATAACGACCTGCGCAGTGAAAAATTCTTCGATGTCGCCCACTACCCCTCGATTACGTTCAAGTCCAAGAGAGTTGAACAGGTCGCTCCTGGCAAGCTTAAAGTCACCGGCGACCTCACCATCCGCGGCACGACCAAGGAAGTTGTACTCGACGTGGAAGGTCCAACTGCTCCCGTCAAGGATCCCTGGGGCAACACCCGCAACGCCGCGACTGCCACCACCAAAATCAATCGCCAGGACTTCGGCGTGAAGTGGAACGCTACTCTGGACAACGGCGGGGTCGTTGTCGGAGACGATGTTTCCATCATCATCGACGTCGAACTGGTCAAGAAGGACAAGTAATCCGCCCGGTTTCAGTCCATTTGCAACTCGGGGAGTCGCGCGGGCGGTGCAATTGCACTTGCACCGTCCGCCCGCGCTCCGTCATCTAATCAACCTGAGTCCTCAAGGAAAAATATGCAAAAGCTTGCACCCGCAGAATTTCCCATTCATGACTTGATTCGCGAACGCTGGAGTCCGCGCGCCTTCGCTGACAAGCCGGTTCCTCCGGATGTCCTGCGCAGCCTGTTTGAAGCCGCCCGGTGGGCGCCCTCAAGCAACAACGCACAGCCCTGGGCTTATCTGGTCGCCACGAAAGACGACAAAGAAAACTTTGCCCAAACGCTTGGCGTTCTCGTGGAATTCAACGCGAACTGGGCCAAGAATGCGCCCGTTCTTGCGCTCGCCGTTGCCAAGCTCACGTTCGCGAAGAACAACGCTCCGAACCGCAACGCTCCCTACGATTTGGGCGCAGCGTCAGCCTTTCTCACGGTGGAAGCCGCATCGCGAGGGATCTTTGTTCATCAGATGGCCGGTTTCGATCCGCAGAAAGCCCGTCAGGTATTTGAAATTCCAGCCGATTGGGATACCTTTGCTGCATTGGCTCTCGGCTACCCCGGCGATCCCGAATCCCTCCCCCCATCTTTGAAGGATCGCGAGGTTGCTCCCAGAACACGCAAGCCTCTCTCTGAATTTGTGATGACGGGCCAATGGGGGCATACTGCTACTTTCCTTTCGAAATAATAGGAGACCGTAGCAGCCACCCAACCATGCACCGCACCGTCGAATTTCTTCTCCAACATGGATATACGGTCCTGCTCGGCTGGGTTTTCGCCGAGCAAATCGGCCTGCCCCTCCCTTCCATGCCGTTGTTGCTGGCCGCCGGCGCACTCGCGGGAACCGGTCATCTGAGTCTCTTTGCATCGCTGGTGTACGTGGTGCTCGCCGCCGTAGCCGCAGATTCCATTTGGTATTCTCTCGGCCGTCGCAAGGGCATAAGAGTTCTCCAGCTTCTCTGCAAGATATCCCTCGAACCGGATTCCTGCGTGCGCCGCACCGAAGGTGTGTTCGCAAGACGAGGCGCCCGTTCCCTGCTCGTTGCTAAATTTGTTCCCGGCTTGAGCACCGTCGCGCCTCCGCTCGCCGGCGTCTTTCACATGAGTGTTGGCCGCTTTCTTCTTTACGATGGCGTGGGTTCCATCTTGTGGGCAGGCGCGTTCCTCGGCCTGGGTTTCGCGTTCAGTGGCCAGATCGAACGCATCGCGGAGTATCTAGAACATCTCGGGAGCGGGCTGTTGGTTCTGGTCCTGGGCGCGTTGGCGGCGTACATCGGCTATAAATTCCTCGCCCGACGGCGTTTCCTTCGCGAACTGCGCATCGCTCGCATCACGGCTGACGAACTCAAGAGAAAAATTGACGCCGGCGAGGAACTCGTCATCGTCGACCTGCGGCATTCCATGGATTTCGATGCCGAGCCCGAAATCATTCCCGGCGCGTTTCGCATGGACGCCAAGGAGCTGGAAGGGCAAACCGACCGCCTGCCGCGCGATCGCGAGGTCATTCTCTACTGCACTTGACCAAACGAAGCCACGAGCGCCCGTGTGGCGCTCCTCCTCAGAAAAAATGGCATCAAGCAGATCCGGCCGCTGCAGGGCGGCCTTGAAGCCTGGCGCCAGCGCGGCTATCCGCTGGATACCAAACACTCTCCAGAGTTGACGGGAAAAGAAGTCTAGCGATTCTCGAGCAATCTGCTCAAAGCCGTGGCAGCACGATCCCACTCTGCGCCTGGTACTTCCCCTTCTTGTCCTTGTAGCTCACTTCGCACTCTTCGTCGGACTCGAAGAAAATCACCTGGCAGAGCCCTTCGTTCGCATAAATTTTCGCAGGCAGCGGCGTAGTATTGCTGATTTCCAGCGTCACGAAGCCTTCCCACTCCGGTTCGAACGGCGTCACATTCACAATAATCCCGCACCGCGCGTACGTGGACTTCCCCACGCAAATCGTCAGGACATTCCGCGGAATCCGGAAATATTCCACCGACCTCGCCAGCGCAAACGAATTCGGCGGAATCAGGCAGACTTCGCTCTTGATGTCCACCAGCGACCGCGCATCGAAATGCTTCGGATCGACGATCGTCGAATTCACGTTCGTGAAAATCCGGAACTCGTCGGCCACGCGGATGTCGTAACCGTACGACGACACTCCGTAGCTGATTACGCCTTCGCGTACTTGCCGGTCCGTGAACGGCTCGATCATCTTGTGCTCCAGCGACATGCGCCGGATCCAGCGGTCGGGCTTAACGGCCATCCATTCCTCCCTGGTCCATCTTTTCAACGCGTGATTTTGGGGGCGAACTGCATGAAACAATCTGGAAAATGCCCGCCCAAAAGAGGTTCAGTGTAAATTACCCCTCACGTCTTGACAACCCACGCCGCACCCTCTAGCATCTGCCCACGGATTCTTCGGAGGCTCGTGTGATTAAGTTGGACATCGTGAACGCCGTCGTCGCCTCGACGAACATCAGCCGCACCAAGGCCGAGCAGGCCGTCGAAACCGTCTTCGAATCCCTCAAGCAGGCCCTCGGCCGCAGCCAGCGCATCGAGCTCCGCCGCTTCGGCGTCTTCAGCGTCAAGCCGCGCAAGACCGGCATCGGCCGCAATCCCCGCACCGGTGAAGAAGTCAACATTCCTCCCGGCAAAGCCGTCCGCTTCAAGCCCGGCAAGGAGCTCCAGGGCCTCGAGGGCGCCAAGAAATCGGACTAGCGCATTCGAGTCCCACTGCTGGGGCCTATCCCTCTCCGCTTCTATGAACATTTCGTGAACTCGCCGCTTCCAGGAAACCCCTCAAGCCCTATCCCAATCCATGTGGATTGGCGCGCCGAACCCTTCCTCCGGTCGCAATACTTGCCCATTCCTCCGCGCCCTCCCACCAGAACTCTTATACTCGCAGGCGTCTTGTTCCTGCTCACGCTTTGCACCTGCCTCGCCGCCGGCACTCAATTCGCCAACGCGTATTCCCAGAATCTCGCTGCCTCTCTCGACGAGTTTGTCCACGCGTACAAACTTTTCTACCAGCATCCTGCCGGACTCCTCGCGGGCTTCCCCTTCGCCCTCACGCTGCTCACCATTCTTCTTGCCCACGAACTCGGCCACTTCTTTGCCTGCCGCCATCATCACATTCGCTCCAGCTATCCTTACTTCCTTCCCTTTCCGTCGCTCATTGGCACGTTCGGCGCTTTCATTCTGATCCGCTCCTCCATTCGCACCAACCGCGCCCTCTTTGATGTTGGCGCTTCGGGCCCGCTCGTCGGTTTCGTCTTCGCCGTCCCGGCTCTTCTCTATGGAATCGTTCATGCGAAATTTGTGCCGGGCCTCGCGAATCTCGATCACGCCGACGTCGCTTTCGGCATGCCTTTGCTGCAACGATTTCTCCACGCCGTCCTGCACCCCGGCGTGGACGCCGGCTCGCTTCTCCTTCCGCCCATTGGCCGCGCCGCATGGATCGGTCTGTTCGTGACTTCCATGAACTTGCTCCCTGTGGGCCAGTTGGACGGCGGCCATGTGCTTCGTTCCATTAGCCCTCGCCTGCATCGCTTCACCTCTCTTCTCGTTCCTTTTGCGCTCATCGCCCTGGGCCTGCTTCATTTTTGGCAATCCTGGTACATTTGGGGCGCCATGCTCCTTGGTATGCGCCTCCTTCGTGTCCCGCCCATTTACGACCCAACACCTCTCGATCCCATCCGCCGCCTTGGCGCCTTCCTCACGCTTGTCGTCTTTTTCCTCTGTTTCATGCTGGCACCCATCCTCGCGTAGCCTCCTTGCAGCGTCCGCAACCATAACTTTCCATTGACCCTTCTCCCACTCCGGTTATGATGCCTCCCAACTGCTGGCTCAGGATCGCAGCAGCGCTCTCATGCCACCGCTTCTTCGCACACTTCGCTTCCGCGATCTTTTGCTTCTTTTCATCGGCTCGGTCATCGGCTCCGGCATCTTTCGAACGCCCGGCCCTATTCTTCGCCAAGTCGACGGCTCCGTCGGCCTCTCGCTCCTCGTCTGGACGGTCGGCGGCGTCCTCTCTTTGCTCGGCGCGCTCACGTATGCCGAACTCGCTGCCGCCAACCCCGAAGCAGGTGGCCTCTATTGCTACATTCGCGATGGATTTGGCCGCATGTCCGCCTTCTTTTACGGCTGGTGTCTTTTTCTCGTCATCGCCAGCGGCTCCGTGGCTGCCCTTGCGCGCGCTTTCAGCGAATATTTCGCAAGAATTGTTGCGATTTCTCTCACCGGACAGACGATCGTTGCCGTCGTGGTAATCGGAATCGTGACCGCTGTAAATGTCTGGGGCACTCGCAAAAGTTCTGACCTTCAGAATTGGACCACGCTCGTCAAGGTCGGCATCATCGTGCTCCTCAGCGCCGTGCTCCTCTCCATCGGTCAGCACGCCCGCGAAATTCCCGCCGCCCTGGGCGCGACGCAGCACGGACTCGGCCTGTGGTCCAATTTCGGCTTGGCGATGATCACCGTTCTGTGGGCCTATGAAGGCTGGCAATTCGGAACCTACAGCGCCGGCGAAGTCATTGACCCGCAGAAGAATTTTCCCCGTGCGTTCCTCGCCGGCTCGCTGATACTTGTCGGTCTCTATCTTCTCGCCGTCGTCGCGTACCTATTCGCCCTCGGCCCCGCGGGCATGGCCGCCAGTGACACGATCGCCGCCACCGCCGTCGGCCAGGTCCTCGGCCCGTGGGCCGGCAAAATCGTTGCGCTCACGATCCTGATCTCCACCTTCAGCGCCGCCAACAGCGTCCTGCTCACCGCGCCACGCGTCTTCTACGCCATGGCCAACGACAATCTTTTCTTCAAGAAACTCGCCGAAGTTCACCCGCGCTTTCAAACCCCCGCCGCGGCCATCATCGGCCTGGGCGTATGGTCGTGCGTCCTAGTCTCTGCCGGTACGCTCGGCTCCTTCAGCAAGCTCATCGGCGGCGTGATTTTTATCGGTTGGATTTTCTATGGTCTCGGCGCCGCGGCCATCTTTCCCATCCGCCGCGCCTCCCAAGGCCAGCCCATTCCCTATCGCGTTCCCGGCTATCCTTGGACGCCGCTCGTCTTCGTCCTCGCCGCGGCGGCCATCGTGGGCAACGCCATTTTCCTCGCCTTCCGCGATCCCGACCAATTCCACAATCTCATTGCCGCCATCGTCATCATGCTCCTCGGCCTCCCCGCTTATTTCTTCTGGCGCAAACGCGCCAGCCCCTGAATCTGCGGCGTCATCTCCCATTTCGTAGTGTGGTCAATTTTCGATTATGCAACTTAATCTGGACTTGGCGCTAAGCCCACTTTGAAGGGAATTCCCTATACTACGGATATGGGCGAGTTGCTATTTGAGTTGCTGCTTGCTTTCGCTGAATTGTTTCTCGAAGTGCTTCTCGAATTCGCGGGAGAAGCCCTTCTGGACCTCGCGCTACGAGCGGTAGCAGAGGTTTTCGAATCGTTCCGCGTTGCGGGCCCTGTGCTTGCCTCGGTAGGCTATACACTCCTAGGTGCGCTGGCGGGTGGATTCAGCCTTCTTATCTTTCCGCATCCCCTTGTGCATCCATCAAGACTCCGTGGAATCAATTTATTAGTCAGCCCTATCGTTACCGGTTTGGTGATGTCGTTGATTGGGTCCACGCTGAGCCGACGGGGCAAGAAAGTGACTCAAATCGAGAGCTTTCGTTACGGATTTGCCTTTGCCTTCGGAATGGCGTTGATTCGATACCTCTTTCTGGTCTGATTTTGGCGACTCTTCTACCGCCAATCCATGGCTGTGAAACACCTGCATTCCCGTGCCACGCCTTAGTGCCTGATAGCCGCGCAAATCGGAAACCGCCCCACTGCCTATTTCTTGCATGACGAGAACATCCGGAGAAAATCGGGTGTATACTCCCGCTACCAGAAGACCTAGCTGGAGCTTCGGACTAAGGAGTCCCTCGCACAGGAATGTACACATGGATTTGAGCCCGGCCGAGCGCTAGGGCTTCGTGGACCGGCCGGCACTCAGTTAGAGAGGGTGTGATGAAGCAAACCTTCGCTATCGGTATTGGAGGCGCGGCCGGCCAGGGAGTCGCCACCCCGGGCGACATCTTCGCAAAAATCTTCAGCCGCCGTGGCCTTCACCTGAATGCCTACAACGCCTATCAATCCATCATTCGCGGCGGCCATACTCTCCTAACGATTCGTACGGGCCCGGAAAGCGTCACCAACATGGGTGACCGCATCGACCTGCTCATTCCTCTCAACCAGGACACCATGGATCGCCACCTGACGCTGCTCACCGCCGGCGCTGCGTGTATCTACAATTCGGACACCATTAAGCCGGGCTCCGCCGCTGACGGCGTGCAGCTCTGTCCGCTCCCGGTTTCCGAGTTGGTTGACATTACCCGAAATAAAGTCGCGCAGAACACTCTCGCCATCGGCGCCGGCCTTCACATGATGGGCATCGGCTTCGCCGCGCTGGAGGAAGTCCTCCGCGAACAGTTCAAGAAAAAAGGCGAAGCCATGGTGGCCGAAAACGTCGGAGTTGCGCGGGTCGGCTATGATTACGCCGCCGCGCACTTTACGGCTTTCTCAAATCCACTTCCCAAGACCGAAAATCGCTACGCGATTCTGAGCGGCAATACCGCGATGGCCATGGGTGGGGCAGCGGCAGGGGTGAAATTTTATTGCGCCTACCCCATGAGTCCTTCGACTGGCGTTCTGCACTGGATGGCCGCGCACGCGCGCAAAGCCGGCATCATGGTCCGGCAAGTGGAGGACGAAATTGGCGTGATCAACATGACCATCGGCGCGGCTCACGCCGGTGTCCGCGCTATGTGCGCTACTTCCGGCGGCGGCTTCGCTCTAATGAGCGAAGGCCTCGGCATGTCCGCCATGATCGAAACTCCGGTGGTCGTCATCAATTGCCAGCGTGCCGGCCCGTCCACCGGCGTTCCCACCAAGACCGAGCAGGGCGACCTCTGGCAAATGCTCGGCGCCGCTTTTGGCGACTATCCGCGAGTGATGGCCGCTCCGCTGGACATCGGCGATTGCTTCAAGCTCATCCCCGAGATTTTCAATATCGCCGATCGCTTCCAGTGTCCGGGTCTCGTGCTTTGCGATTTGCTGCTGTCGGAAGGCCGGCTCAGCGTACATCCGAAAGATCTGGATTTCAGTCCTTTCATCGACCGCGGCGAGCTCATCACCTCCGCCAACGGCAATGGCAACGGAGCGTCCTCCGCGACTGCCACGAACGGAGATTACAAGCGCTACAAAATCACCGAGAGCGGCATTTCACCGCGCGCCATTCCCGGCGTACCCGGCCACATCCACACCGTCGCCACCGACGAACACATGGAAGACGGCGTACTGATTAGCGACGAATTTACGAACCCCATCAAGCGCCGCGCCATGATGGAAAAGCGCATGCGCAAGGTTGCCGGCATTGAGGCCGCCGTTCCGCGGCCGGAGCTGTTGGGCCCGCGCGACGCCGATGTTACGTTGATCGGCTGGGGTTCAACGAAAGGCGTGATCGAGGAATCTTGCGAAATTCTCAATGAACAAGGAATCTCTGCCAATCAGCTTCAGATTCGCTGGCTTGTGCCGTTGCATGGCGATACCATTCTAGAAATTCTGAAACACTCGCGGCACACCATCATCGTCGAAAACAACTACAGCGGTCAGTTTGCGCGCTATCTGCGCAGCGAGACCAGCTTTGTGCCGGACGGCCACATTCGCAAGTACGACGGCGAACCCTTCATGCCGCACCACATTGTGGAGGCCGCGAAGGACCAACTCGCCGGGCAAACGAAACTCTCCGTTCCTATGCACGAAATTATGGTCTGAGCAGGAGGCGCAAATGGCGACAGGCGTACAGCGTGCCAGTCAACTGACCATGGCCGATATGAAAGGCCGAGTCGATCCCGACTGGTGTCCCGGATGCGGCGATTTCGGCG
>Ga0137390_10001635_pt1 | contig 17110 bp, 18 predicted proteins | sample 15con2h24AmetaG_FD_104937 | JGI IMG/M metagenome (GOLD analysis project Ga0137390, IMG submission 104937) | Vadose zone soil microbial communities from Angelo Coast Range Reserve, California, USA - 15con2h2.4A metaG | ecosystem: Environmental > Terrestrial > Soil > Vadose zone > Saprolite... | reverse complement strand
TGTTGGGTGAGAACGGCGCTGGCAAGACGACGCTGATGAACGTGCTGTACGGCCTGACCTCACCAGACGAAGGCGAGATCGTCCTCGATGGCCAGGTGGTGCAGTTCGACTCGCCGCGCCGGGCGATCGAGCGCGGCATCGGCATGGTCCACCAGCACTTCATGCTCGTGCCGCCGCTGACGGTGGCCGAGAACCTGACGCTGGGCGCCGAGTCCACGGTGGGTCCAGGTGTGCTTGACCTGGACAAAGTTCGCCGCACCGTTCGGGAGCTGTCGGCCAGCTTCGGGCTACCGGTCGATCCTGACGCGCTCGTGCGCGATCTGCCCGTCGGGATCCAGCAGCGCGTCGAAATCTTGAAGGCGCTCTATCGCCAGGCGCGGGTGCTCATTCTCGACGAGCCGACCGCTGTGCTCACGCCGCAGGAGGCAACTGACCTCTTCCGGGTGATGCGCGCGCTCGTCGATGACCACCGCACCACGATCGTCTTCATCACCCACAAGCTGCACGAGGTTTTTCAGGTGGCCGACCGGATCGTGGTCATGCGCCAGGGCAAGGTCGTCGGTTCGGTCGCGCCGCGCGACGCTACCGGCGAATCGTTGGCGGCGTTGATGGTCGGTCGTCCAGTCCTGCTGCGCGTCGACAAAGGCCCGCCGCGGCCAGGTGAAGTGGTCTTGCGCGTGCGCGACCTGCAGGTGCTGTCCGATCGCGGCTTGCCGGCCGTGGACAACCTGTCGTTGGACGTGCACGGGGGCGAGATCCTGGGTATCGCCGGTGTCCAGGGCAACGGTCAGACGGAGCTGGTGGAGGCGCTCTCGGGGCTACGCACACCGGCTTCTGGGTCGATCGAGCTGCTTGGCCGTAACGTGACGCGCGCCAATCCACGCCAGCTAGTCGACTCTGGCGAAGCGCACATCCCCGAGGACCGTCAGAAACATGGCCTGGTGCTCAGCTTTCCCGTCGCCGACAACCTGGTGCTGCGCAGCTATGAACACCCGCCATTTGCGCGCGGATTCCAGATCGTGCGCGAGGCGATTGTGCGTTTTGCGCAGCGCCTGGCCCAGGAGTTCGACATCCGCGCCCGCTCGGTGAGCGTGCCGGCGAGCACATTGTCGGGCGGCAACCAGCAGAAAGTAATCCTGGCGCGCGAATTCACCCGCGGTGGGCGCTTGCTGGTCGCCGCTCAACCGACGCGCGGCGTGGACGTTGGCTCGACGGAGTTCATCCACCGCAAGCTGGTCGACGCGCGGGACCGCGGCATGGCCGTCCTGTTGATTTCCGCCGAGCTCGAGGAGGTGCTGAGCCTGGCCGACCGGATCGCGGTAATGTTCCGCGGCCAGATCGCCGGATTGCTCGATTCGGCTGATGCGACCCCCGAGCTGCTGGGCTATCTGATGGCCACCGGACAGCTGCCAGAGGCAGGGGCGGTCGAGTCCACCGCCTAGCCTTTAACAGAGCCGGCCAATAGTCCGCGCATAAAAAACTTGCCCAGCGCCAGATAGACGATTATCGTCGGCAGCGCGGCGATCAGCGCCCCAGACATTTGCACCTGCCACTGCGTCGTGTATGTGCCGGCCAGGTTCTGGACCGCCACGTTGACCGGCGCCAAGCGCGGATTGCTCAGCACGACCAGACCGATCAGATAGTCGTTCCAGATCGTGGTGAACTGCCAGATCAGCACCACGGCAAATGCCGGCAGTGAGATCGGCAGCATCAAATAGCGATAAATGCCGAAGAAGCCACAACCATCGATCTTACAAGCGTCGAGCAACTCACTCGGAACACCGGCAAAGTAGCTGCGAAACATGAGCGCGGTCAGCGGTATGCCGAAAATGCAATGAACGAGGATGACGCCGGGCAGAGTCGCGTACACATGGAAGAACTGCAGGGTTTGGACAAGCGGAATCAGAATGCCCTGGTAGGGCAAAAACATCCCGACGAGAAACGCCAGGAAGATCGTGTTGGAATAACGAAACTTCCACTTGGCGAAAATGTAACCATTCATCGAGCCGATGATCGCCGAGATGATTGCCGATGGCACGGTGATCAAGAAGCTGTTGAGGAAGTTCGCCGAGACCTTCGGCCAAGCCTGCTCGAAACCATCGAAATGGATGCCGGTCGGCAGTCGCCACATCCAGTCGATATTGATTTCCGCATCGGTCTTGAGGCCGGTGATCACGAGCAGGTACACGGGCATCAAGTAGTACGCCGCGAAAGCGACCAGAGCGAGGTAGATGATGACCCGCGGCCATGTCTTCTGAAGGGTCACTGTTCGGCCTCCCGCCGCGTACTGCGCAGATACGGCACCACCAGGAGCGCCGAAAAGATCATCATCACGCACGCGATCGTCGCACCCAGGGCGTACCGCTGCGAGGTGAACGTCAAGCTGAACATGAAGAATGCCAGCGCATCCGTTCCGAAGGCTGCGCCGGTACCGATCACAGCTGGCAAGTCGAACACTCTGATCGAGCCCATGCCGGTCAAGACCACCGCGGTGAACGTGACGGGGGTCAGCAGCGGAATGATCACGCGGCGATACAGGGTGAACGTGTTGCAGCCATCGATCAACGCGGCTTCGCGGATGTCCATGGAAATGCCGCGTAACCCGGCCAGGTACAACGCCATCACGTAGCCGGAGAACTGCCACGCGCCGGCCACCGATACGGCCAGGATGCCCCAGTCCGCGTCGGTGTACCAGGGCGATTTCAGGAAGTCGAGCCCAACGGACTGAAAGATCAAATTGATGCCCGACTCTGGTCGCATGAGCCAGCGCCAGACGACACCGGTAACGATGCCCGAGACCGCGAAGGGGAAGATGAAAATGGTGCGGAAGAGCGCCTCGCCCTTGATTTTCTGGTCGATCAGGACGGCCAGCAGAAACCCGAGGATGATGCACTGGCTCATGAACCCGGCCGCGTACAACACCAGATTGCGGACGTCGGTCTGAAAACGATCCGTGGTGAGCATGTTCAGCCAGTTGTCCAGACCGACCCAGGTCAGGTCGACGATGGCGCTGTTCCACTTGGTCCCGGAGATAAAGAAGCTCCACACGATGAAGCTGTAGATGAACACCGCGACCGCGAAGATCGATGGGCTTATCACCAGCACCGCGATGGCCATGTCGCTGCGCAGCCACCGCGGGCGCCGCCTCGCGGTGGGCGTCTCGACAAACAGACTAGGTTTTGCGCTGGTCGTTTCCATACTCGGCCGCCTGGATGGAACGAGGGGAGGGCACGAGCTGCCCTCCCCTGGCCGGCTGATCGGTTTGGCGCTCAGGCTTTGAAGTCGGCGTCCTTGGCCGCCTTGACCAGCGCCGACTGGGCGGCCGCGACGTCCTTCTTGGTCGCGAGGACGTTGATGGCGGTTTGATAATCGACGTTGAAGCTGTCCTTGGCGGCTGCGCCGTGCACAATCGACGGCACCAGTTGATTGCTTTGCCAGTCCTTTGACGCCGACTTGTGGTAATCGGTGTACTTGCCGAAATCGGCGTCGGTGCGCGCCGGAATCGAGCCCTTGTAGAAGTTGAAACCTTCCTGGCCGTGCTTCGAGCCGCACACCTTGAGCCAGTTGACTGCCGCGTCTCGATTCTTGACGCCCTTCGGCAAGCCGAACGAGTCGGACAGCATGTCGTAAATGCCGGCGTTGCCAGGTGCCGGAGCCCAGCCGAAATCGTTGAAGCCCTTCGACCACAGGACGCCCGGTGTCCAGTCACCCTGGATAATCGTGGCGACCTTGCCACCGACCACCAGATCGTTGATGTCGCCCCAACTGACGCTGGTGAAGTCCTTGTTCGCGTAGTCGAGCGCTTTCGCGGAGGTGTTGAGCGCGTCGGTGACCCGCTTGTCATCCCACTTGGTCGCGCCGGTAAAGAGCCCGCGGTAGGCGTCCGCCCCCAACGTCGAGATGAGGATGGTCTCGGTCACGTGGGCCCAGAACCCTGGGCCACTCTCGGCGACGCCGATCAGCGGCAGGCCTTTGGCCTTGAGCTTGTCGCCGATGACGAAGAACTCGTCCCATGTCTTCGGCGCGTCGGTCACCCCGACGTCCGAGAACATTTTCTTGTTGTACCAGAGGACATTTGCGCGGTGGATATTGACCGGGACCGACCACGGATGGCCCTGGTACGAGGCAATGTCGATCAGGCCCTTGGGAAAGACTTTGTTCCAGCCTTCTGAGGCGTACAGCTCGTCGAGCGGTTCCATGCGGCCGGCAATGACGTGGTTGTCGATCAGCTCATGGCCGAGATGGATCTGGAACGACTCCGGTGCGTCACCGCCGAGCATGCGCGTCTGGAGGACCGCTTTCATGTTGCCGCCGGAAGCGGTTCCGCCGGTCATCGCCGAGTTGATGACCTCCACCTGGGGGTTGAGGACTTTGTAGTCGGCGTACAGATAGTCCAGGGCCTCGGTCTCACCGCCGCTGGTCCACCAGGAGAAGATCTCGAGCTTGCCCGTTGCTGGCTTGTACTCGGCTGGCGCGGTCACTGGCGGAGCACTGAACTTGCCGCCGCCGATGGGCGTTGGCGTTGCGCCGGGCGCTGCCGCCGCGGGAGCCGTTGTGGGTTGGGCTGCCGCCGCTGGCGCGGTCGTCGGCTTCGGTGCTGCCGCCGCGGGCGCCGTGGTGGGCGCCGCGGCCGGCGTGGTGGACACCGCCGGAGCGCACGCCGCGGCGAGAAAAGCGGTCGCTGAGCCCAATGCCGCTAGCCTGAGGAAGTCCCGTCTATTGGTCAGCCTAGGAGTTTCCATACGAACCAACCTTCCCTGACACTGGTGATCCCCTGCTTGGGAACCCAGTCGGTTATAACGCCCCCGCCCGCATGGTACGCCATGTGTGCGCCGTGTCTAGCCACGTGCGTTCGACCACTTAATTGGCGATGGCGTGGCGGTCGGGGAGTACCCTTGCGGGACAGATGACGGGCTGGCGCAACGTGCTCGGCGCGAGCAGTCTGGCGATGGTGCTCAGCGCGTGCGGCGGCTTGCCAGGCTTGCCGGGCTCGGCGCCGACATCTGAGCCAACCGCCGCGCCAACGGTCCTGCCGACAATTGTCCGAGCGGCCGCTTCGCCGGCGCCGTCGCCGTCACCGTCTCCGCCACCCAGGCCGACGGCGACCGCGGTGGTTGCCAGCGCCAGCACGGTGTGGGTCGGCAACACGGATGGCCAGGGAGTCTTCGTGCGCAAGACGCCGGTCATGGCCGACCGGGTACGTGCCTACCCAGATGGCACGGCGCTAACGATCGTCGGCGACGATGTCGACGGCGACGGCCAGCAGTGGAAGCACGTTACGACGCCGGATGGGCTCGAGGGCTACGTACCGTCGATCTATACAGTCGATGCTCAACCTTGAGCCACATCAGTAGCGGCCCCAGCCACGGCACCTGAGCCAGGCGCGACGGTGGCGGGCTCACCAACCGCAGCCGCGGCCGGCCGGCCGCCGTTGGTTGCAGCCACGGCGTCAGTCCAGGTCGGCTGCTGCGCGCGACGGCGGCCATGCGTATTGCCGCGATGGGCAACGTCATGGCACTCGGCCCGAGCGACGCCGGGCCGTTATCCGCCGATGCGGGCATCGGCGTGGAATTGGACGTCAGGCTCGCCCGGAGCGATTGAAGACGTTCATCCGGGACCCGCCCCGTGAGCACGTCGAGTGCGGGATTGCGGCGCGTGTGCGCTGGTCCGAGCGCCAGGATGCTGAGTTTTTGTTCGAGGACCTGCATTCCTCGATCCGGGACGCGGTGGCGCGCCGTGGCCCTAGGCGGCACCAGCGAAGGTCCTTCCGGCAGGCGAGGCGTCGCGTCCGCGCGTCAAGCTGCGCCAGAATCGGCCTGCCCCTGCGAAAAGTCCACCACGTTTTGGCTCGTAGGCAACCACGGTCTGATCGCCAGCGGCAAGCGCCACTTCGCGCGCCAGATTGCGATACGTATCAGCCGCTGCACCGCGACTCTGGTGTTCGATGATGCTTCGGCCCGCCTCGGCCGCCTCTTTGTAGGCGACGTGCTGGACGATCTCCGTTTCGAACACGTTCACCTGGCCCTGCAGGCTGTGGCGCACCGTCGCGACCACTCGCTGCGAGTGCGACTTGTGCGGCTCGACCATGGTCAACAAGACCCCGTACACGGCCAGAGCTGGATTCAGCTGCTCGCGCACGGCGCCGATGGTCTCGAGGATCTGGGCCAGGCCCTGGACGGCGAGGAAGTCGGCCTGCACCGGAATGACGACGCCGTCGGAGGCCCGCAAGGCATTGATCGCAATCAGCCCGAGGCTCGGCAGACAGTCAATCAGGACGTAGTCGTAGCGCTGCAGCGCTGGCTTGAGCGTGCTGAGCAGCGCCGACTCACGGGCCATGGCCGTCGCCAGGGTGAGCTCGGCGGCGCTGAGCATGCCGTTGCCGGGAACGAGGTCCAGACCGGTGGGGGTCTTGATGATGGCCCGCGCGATGTCCTGGGGTGTGCCCTGGGCGCGCGCCATGAGCAAGTCACCAATGGACAGATGGATGGCGTCGACGTCGATCACGCCAGCGGCCACGGTCAGGCTGCCCTGGGGGTCGAGGTCGACCAGCAGCACGCGCTTGCCCATCTCGCGCAACGCTGCGCCGAGGTTCAGGGTGCTGGTGGTTTTGCCCACGCCACCCTTCTGATTTGATACCGCGATGATCGGCACTCGCTTCGACTTCCTCTCGAGACGTTGATGTCTGAAAGCAAAAACGCGGCGGTGCGCGGGAAAGGGACGGGTTCACCACGCGCGGAGCGCGGGCAAAACATCGGTCGCAACACGCTCCAGGATCGCCTCCTGCTCGGGCCGAGGTTGGTCAATCAGGAACTCGTTCACGCCGGCTTCGGCATAGGCTCCCACCATACCCTGGAACGCTCCGACCGACTCCCACGGATCGCTGGGCATCATCGCGGCCCAGCCATACAGCGAGCGGACGATCGTCTTTGGATCACGACCAATGTGTGTGCACTGCTCGTCGAGAAGGTCATTGCGCGCGCGCATCTCGTCAACCGTGCCGAAGGAGTTCCAGGTATCGGCGTATTCGGCGACGATACGCAGCATCTTCGGTTTGTGCGCGGCCAGGACAAACGGCGGCCGCGGCTGCTGGACTGATCTCGGCCGCATCGTGGCTTCTTTGAGCTGGTAGAACGTGCCCTCGTAGCTAGTGGTGTCGTTGCGCAGCAGTCCATCGAGGATTTCGACCGCTTCTCTGTAGCGGTTCACGAGATTTGCCGGGGACGGAAACTCGAGCCCGAACATGGGGTGCTCGGGCTCGTACCAGCCGGCGCCGAAACCGACTTCGAGCCGACCATTCGAGATGTGGTCGACGGTCATCGCCTCCTTGGCGAGCAAAGAGGGATGGCGGAAGGTGTTGGAGGAGACCAGCACACCAATGCGAATGCGGCTGGTCACCGCCGCGAGTCCGGCGAGCAGGGTCCAGGCTTCGAAGTACGGTCCCGTTGGTCGGCTGGGCTGAATGAAGTGGTCGCAATCCCAGGCGCTATCAAAGCCAAGCGCCTCGAACAATTGCCAGCGTTCTACGAGCGTCGCCCAGGGCAGATTCTGGTCAGTAACAATCCCAAATCGCACGGTCACGGACGGTATCATCCTCTGGAATGGGGAGAGGGAGCGCATTGTTGCCGAACCCGCGGCTTTGGCGAATCACCACGCCAAACTCTGTGTCGGACGGCCCAACGCGTACGCTCAAGATCCTGGCCGTTGCCGACGAGGTTGATACGCGGCTATACGGCAACCGCGGTCTGCGCATGCGCACGACGCCTGACCTGATCCTGGGCGCGGGCGATCTGCCCGCCTATTACCTCGATTATCTGGTCAGCAAACTCGACGTACCCCTGTACGCGATCCACGGCAACCACGACGCCAAGCCGCCGCTGGAAGGGTCAGCGGGTTACGACAGCTGCGGCGCGCGGTGGATCGGCAAACGTGGCGTCCGCGTTGGTGGCCTGCTCCTGGCCGGCTTCGACGGCTCCTTGCGCTACAACGACGGCGCCTACCAGTACTCTCAGGCCGAAATGTTCGCCGCCACGCGCAGCCTGGTGCCGTGGCTACTGCTGAACAAAGCCCGCTACGGGCGCTATCTCGACGTACTGTTGACCCACGCGCCACCGCGTGGCATCCACGATCAGCCCGATCTGTGCCACCGCGGGTTTGAGGCGTTCAACTGGTTGGTGCGCCGGTTTCAGCCGAGTTACCACCTGCACGGCCACATTCACCTCTACGATCGCCGAACTGAGGCGGTCACGCGAGTTGGCGCGACGGAAATTATGAACGTCTACCCATTCCGCGAGTTGACGCTGACCGTGCCCGCCAGGTTGTGAGCCTCCATAAATTTATCGAGGGCTAGCTGCCAGTCCAGCTCGGGCGCTTCGGCGGCACGCCACATCGCCAACCGCGCGATCAAGTCGGCCGAACGGTCGCCCGGGAAGGCCGCGGTCAATTGTCGCGCGCGGATGGTCTGCCACAAAGGCCGAAAGACCTCGCCGAACCAGCGCCGCGCGGCCTGGGGCAGGTCTTCGAGGCATTGCTCCTGGCGGTAGTGCTCGATGGCGTCGCGCAGGGTCCGGTAACTCTCCGGCCGGGCGGCGCCGACTTCGGTCAGACCAGTAGCGCGCTCGAACTCCCGCCGCGCGGCGAACCGCTCCGGCGCCAGCTCGTCGGCGGCCGGCACGTACTCGACCACGTTCGCATCGATCTCGACCTGGCCATTCTGCAAGGCGGCGGCCACGCGGTGGTGGCCGTCGAGCACGTAGTAGCCGAAGCCGAGCTTGTAGACGTCGATCGCGGGCATCTCGACATTCTGTTCGAGGGCACGTCGGACACGATGAAAACGGTCCTCGTCATGTTTGCGTCGGCGCCGGGTCGGCGGCCTGAAATTCATGCCCAGCTCGGTGCAGCGATCCACACTGCCGACGATGCGCGCCACCTCGATGGTGCGAATGCCCAGGTTGCGTTGGATGAGCGTGCCGGCACGCTCGGCGTCCTCCCGGAAGCAGCGCAGTTGGCGGCGTTCCATCGGATTGCCGCGCGGATGCACGAGCAGGACCGGGCATGGCGCAGCGCGCGCAACCTGGTCGGCGACGCTACCCAGGACGGCGCTCGATAGCCGCGGCCGGACGTTGGTGCCCAGGACGATGAGGCACACGTCGTGGATCAGCGCCTCCTGGACGATCGCTGGCCCGGGCGCGCCAGAACGCAGCACGCTTTCGGCGTGGATGCCCGCGCCACGCAAGTGGGCGCCGATACTGTCCAGGTAGGTACGTGCGACGGCTTCGCTCGGCGAGACGCTGCCTGGATCGACGTCGCCTGGGCGCAGGACGTGCAGCAGAAGCACGTCCGCACCGAGCGCGCGGGCGTACTCTTCAGCGACGGGAATCTTCACCTCGCCGGCTGGCGTCAGATCCAGGGGCACCAGGATGGTCCGCGGTTGTGCCTCGTCGGACATTTAGAAATCAGAAGTCAGAAATCAGACGCTGGCGCATCTACGACGACAGGATCTGACATTTGACACGGCGTATGCCACCTCTGGAGGAGATATGCGCGCGCCATTGCGAGAGTCGATGGCGACGCGCAGCTGACTTCTGACTTCTGACTTCTGACTTCTGGTCAGTCGAAGACGATGCGCGTGAGGCCGCCGTGGCCGTGGACGGCTTCGACTGCCTCGAGAGATTCGTAGAAATTCAAGCTGGGCGTGCCCGTCGGCCAGATCAGCACCACCCAGCCGTTGGAGAAGACCGCGCCTTCGGCCACCCAGCCCGTACCGCTCACGCCGGATTCATCCTCGAGCCGCAACAGGTGGAACGTCGCCACACGGCTGCGGCCAGGCGGTAGGCCATTGCGATGCGGCTCTCGCCGAGGGTTACCCGCGACGTGCAATGCCGCGCGCCCCCCGAGGTTGCGTGCCATCTGGGTACCAACCCTACCGCAATTCGGGGGCCATCGCGGCGTTTTGCCCCCGTTTCATGTGGTCTGGGACCCTTCGGGCGAACTCAGGAGGTCGGGAAATGTCTTGACCAGCGTTTCGGGCAGGGGCTGTGGGATGGGCCGGCCGAGCACCATCTCCAACTGGACTGCGTTGACAACAGCTTTGGCCCCGTAGTGATTGTTGTAGAAGGCATACGTCTCAGATGTTTTCATCGCAATCTCGCGCACATCCTGGGCAATCTCGCGTTGCTCGTCAGGGGTGTAGAGATAGTTGTAGCGGTCCTCTGATTCGCCGTGGCGCCACCAGTTCTTGTAGTTGCGACCATGGAATCGAAAGTAGGCGGCATCACTCGTCAACGGGACGTGGCGAATTGACGTCTTGAAGCGCGGCTCGTCGATCATCACCCACGCCACGCGCTGCTCTTCCATGAGCGCTCGAATCGCGGCGGTTTCTTCGGACTCGGTCCATTCGCGATGACGTAGCTCGACGGCCAATTGAAAACCTGCGCCGCGCATGCGCCGGATCAAATCCTCGAGGTACTCGAGCGTGGCCGCGTCTGGTCGAAAGCTGGTCGGAAACTGAGCCAGCAGCGGCCCTAGCTTGCCTGCTTCGGCTAACGGGCCAACGCCTTCGGCGAAGATGCCGAAATCCTCATCCTGGACGCCGGCGGGCTGGCCTGTCGCTGCCTCAAACATCTTTGGATGCGTAAATTTCTGCCACAGCTTGGCCGTAAAGCGGAAGTCGTCCGGCACTTTGCTCGCCCACGCTCGCGCGGCGTACTGGTTGGGCGGTCGATAGAAGGTGCTGTTGATCTCGACGGTGTTGAAGTACTGGGCGTAGAAAGCGAGCTTGTCCGAGTCCTTCAACTTGGGCGGATAGAACGTACCGTCCCACGTACCGGCGCCCTTGGGATAGCTCCAGCCCGACGTGCCGATATAGAGGCGAGAAGACGGGCCCTGGCTCACGCTGTGGCAGTGTTCCAGATCTAACGGACTAAAGCGAGACTGTCCCCCGAGAAGCAAACCGCGTGCCGTAACCTCAAATGAGTGTTGTGGGGGCGGGTGCTCACCGACGGCCGCGAGTTGCCGCCCGCGCGCGTCGAGGTGGCTGGCGGACGGATCGTTCTGATCCAGCCTGCCGAAAGGCCATTGTCGGGCGATGTCGTGGTTGGAAAAGATGGTTGGATCGCGCCCGGGCTGATCGATCTGCAAGTTAACGGCGCGGGCGGCGTCGACCTCACCTCGGCCACGGATCGTGAGGCGGCTCTGGATCAGGTCGCGCGAACCCTGGCCCACCACGGCGTGACCGCGTTCTGCCCGACGATCGTGAGCGCGCCCGTCGAGGTCATTGTCGACCGCCTGGCGGCATACCGGCCGCGCGCGATAACTGGCGGCGCCGAAGCACTCGGCGCCCACGTCGAAGGACCATTCATCGATCCCGGGCACCGCGGTGTGCACGACCCAAGCATTCTCCGTGAAGCGTCTGCCGCGGAAATCGCGCGCTGGCTGGCTATCTGCAAGCCGTCGATTGTGACGCTGGCGCCCGAGCGCCCGGGCGGCATCCAGGCCATCCGCCAGTTGTGCAATGCTGGCGTGGTGGTTAGCCTCGGTCATTCCGGCGCCGATGCCACCCACGCCCAGGCCGGCCTGAACGCCGGGGCGCAGATGGCGACGCACCTGTTCAACGCCATGCCGCCGCTGCATCATCGACAGCCGGGCCTGGTCGGAGCTGTGCTGGCCAGCGAGGCCGTCGTGTGCTTAATTACTGATGGGGTGCATATCGATCCCCTCATCGTCGATCTGGTCATTCGCTGCGCCGGCTCCCAGCGCGTGGTGCTGGTCAGCGATGCCCTCGCGGCGGCCGGCGCGCCAGCTGGCCCCAGCCTGCTGGGCAACCAGGTGCTGGTCTCGGACGGCCGGCAGGTGCGCCGCACCGACGGCACCCTGGCCGGCAGCGCCGTGCTGCTTGACGAGTGCCTGAAAAACGTCCATGGCTGGCTGCCCAAGCTCCCGCCCGGCACACTGATGGACATGGTCACCGGGGCACCCGCCCGGCTGCTCGGCCAATCGCGCAAAGGCCGCGTCGCCGTCGGCTGCGACGCCGACCTCGTCACTTTGGACGGCGATTGGAACGTTACTCAAGTGTTTGTACGAGGCGAAGCGGTGCGATGAGCCGTGAGCTGAACTGCCTGCTGGCGGAAATCGGCCAGCAGCCGGCCGTGGTCAGCCGCCTGATCGACGAGCAACTGGGCGCTGTACGCGACATTGCGACGACGGTCCGCGCGCGCGACCCGTCCACCATCGTGCTCGTCGCGCGCGGGAGCTCAGACAACGCGGCGGTCTACGGCCGCTACCTCTTCGAAGTCTGCAACCGACGCCTGACGTCGCTCGCCGCGCCGTCTGGGCTGACCCTGTATGGGCGCGGCCCACGCCTCGATCGGACGGCGGTCATCGGCGTCTCCCAGTCGGGTCAGGGTGAAGACGTGGTCGCCTACGTGCGCGCAGCACGTGACCAGGGGGCGGTCACCGTGGCCATCGTCAACGACGAAACGTCGCCCTTGGCGCAGACCGCGGAGTGGGTGCTGGCCTGCCTTACGGGTCCCGAATTGAGCATTCCCGCAACCAAGACGGTAACGGCGCAGATGACGCTGCTGGCGCTATTGTCGGCCGCGCTCGAGCAGCCCGATCGCCCGGCCGAGGCGCTTGTGGAGTTGCCGGCAGCACTTAGCGCGGCGCTCCAGCTCCGGTCGGCTGCAGCTGAGCTCGCTGGATTTCTCGCACCCAACACGGTGGGTTCGGTGATCGGCCGCGGCTTCGCTTTTCCACCGGCGCTCGAGATCGCGCTCAAGCTCAAGGAGACGTCGTACACGCGCGCCGAGCCATTTTCGGCGGCGGACTTTTTGCACGGACCCGTGACCCTGGTCGAACCTAACTACAGCGCGCTGCTCATCGACGTCGGCGGCGTGTCGAGCCGGTCCGCGCAGGAGATCGCCAGTGCGGTCCGCCAGCGCGGCGGCCAGCCCGCTTTGATTCGGGCCGGTGAAGTTCTGGGTGAAACGGATTTGCCGAATGTGTCGCTCGTCGTCCCGCTGGGCGAACCAATCGCGCCGATCGTGGCGCTGGTCCTGGGCCAATTATTCGCCGTCGAGCTCGCGCTCGCCCGCGGTCTCGACCCGGCCCTGCCGCGGGGACTGCGCAAGGTCACCAGTACACGCTAGATGCTCGACGATTTGTCGACCGAGGGGGCGAATCCACGGACAGTCGATATCGATCGGCTGGACACTGTGGGTATCTTGCGGCGGCTGAACGACGAGGACCAGCTGGTGGCGCCGGCCGTGCGCGCGGCATTGCCCGAGCTGGCCCAGGCGGTCGACCTGGCGCTCGAGCGCTGGCAGCGCGGCGGTCGGGTGGTGCTGTTTGGCGCGGGGACGTCCGGGCGCCTGGCGACGCTCGATGCGGCCGAGCTTGGCCCCACGTTCGGGGTACCCGCCGACCGCTACCTGGCCCGTTTGGCTGGCGGCGAAGGCGCGCTCGTGAAGGCTCGCGAAGGCGCCGAGGACGATCGGGCATCTGGCGCCGCGGCCGCCAACGATCTGTCCGCGGTAGACGTCGCCTTCGGCATCGCCGCCAGCGGCCAAACGCCGTGGGTGATCGGCGCGCTGGAGCGGGCGCGGCAGCGTGGCGCGGCCACCATTGGCCTGGCCTGCGTTCCTCAGCCAGCACTGGCCGACTTTGTCGAGGTGGCAATTGTGGTCGACACCGGGCCGGAGCCGATTTCGGGCTCGACCCGGATGAAGGCGGGCACCGCGCAAAAGCTGGTGCTCAACGCGTTCAGCTCGACGCTGATGATCCGGCTGGGCAAGGTGTACTCGAACATGATGGTCGACGTGCAGGCGACCAACGAAAAACTGCGCCGTCGGGCGACACGGCTGGTCCAACAAGCCGCCGGTTCGGGGCTCGCCGCCGCCGAGCAAAGCCTCGTCGACTCGAATGGCGAGGTCAAAACAGCGATCGCTGCGCTGCGCCTGGGCGTCACGCCCGAGGAGGCGCGCAAGCGCCTGGACAACGTCGGCGGTCGCCTGCGCCTCCTGTTCGACTAATGGCATGAGCTCCGACTGGGCCGCGCTGCACGGTCTGCTGATTGATCTCGACGGGGTAGTGTATACGGGCAGCGATCCGATCCCGGGCGCCGCCGGATTTCTGTCCGAAGCGCGCCGCCGCGGGCTGAAATTCCTGCTGGTAACCAACAACTCGACGACCAGCCCCGAGCTGGTCGCCGAACGACTGCGCCGTATGGCGATCGACGTCACTCCGCAAGAGATCCTGACCAGCGCCCAGGCGGCGGTGGCGTACGTCGCGGCCCACGCCGAGCGCGGCGCACGCGTGCGCATCGTCGGCGAAGCGGGTCTACGACAGGCTGCCGAGGAAGAGGGCTTGCTTGTTGTTGAAGATGGCAACGCCAGTGCCGATTGGGTCATCGCCGGCCTCGACCGCGACTTCAACTATGAAAGGCTTACCAGCGCCACCCGCGCGATCATAGCTGGCGCCCATTTTGTGGCGACCAACGCCGACGCGCTGTTGCCCATCGAAGGCGGCCAGGTGGTGCCGGGCGCCGGGTCGATCGTCGCCGCGATCCAGACCGCGACCGCCGTCGCGCCGGTCGTCGTCGGTAAGCCCGAACCGGGCCTGTTCGAGCATGGCCTCCGGCGGCTCGGCGGCCTGCGGCCTGAGCAAGCAGCGATGATCGGCGATCGCATCGATACCGACGTCGTCGGCGGTCAACGCGCATGCTTGCGCACCATCCTGGTCCTGAGCGGGGTGACCAGCGCGGCCGAAGCCGTCACGGCCAGTCCCCAGCCGGACGCCGTCGCTGCCGACCTCGCTCACGTTGCCGACGTATTCGGCTGGCGCTGATGCAGTGGCGCGAGGAGACCGTCGACGGGCGCGGCGCGCGGCTGTTCGTGCGCCGCGTTGTGGACCCGCCCGCGCCGCCGGTGCTGTTGCTGCACGGTCTGGGTGTTGGCGGCAGCATCTGGCAATCCTTCGCGCGGCGGCTGTTACCGCATCTAGCCGCCGTCGCGCCCGACATGCGTGGCCACGGCCAGAGCGACGCGCCCGACTCCGGCTACACACCGACCGACTATGCCAACGACCTCCTGGAACTGATCGAGACTGACTTGCAGCCGCGCGGGCAAGTCGAAGGTCACGCGCCGGTGCCAGTGGTCGGCCATTCGCTCGGCGCGCTGGTAGCGATGGCGATGGCCGAGCAGCGCCCAGACCTGGTCAGCTGGTTGGCGCTGCTCGACCCACCCCTCGATCCAGGTGTGCCCAATTCCGAGGTGCCGAGCGTCTATCGGCTGCGCCACGCGCCGGCGGGCGAGCTCGAGGCGTACCTGCTCAGCCGCAACCCGGGCAGCGGTCCGTTGCTGGCGCAGAGCCTGGCGAAGCTCTTCCGCCAAGCCAGCGACGCGGCGTTCGAGGCGATGCTCGAGCCAAACGACGCGGACGGCCGAGCACCCGACGTAGTCACTCAGGCGGCGCAGATCGCCCTGCCCGTGCTGGTCTTGCAAGCAGACCCCGCGCGCGGCGGCCTGCTGGGCGATGCCGCTGCCCGTCACTTCGTCGACCGCCTACCGAACGGCACGTTGCGCAAGATCGCGGGTGCGACCCACGCCTTGCACGCCAGCCACCCGGCCGAAGTCGCGCGGGCGATCCTCGACTTTGGCGGTTACTCCTCGGATTTGTCCTCGGATTCGGTGTGAGCCGCGCGTAGTCGCTGCCGCAGGTCGTCCAGATCAGCCGAGCGTGTCTTGGGCAGCGGCGGCACGGGAACGACGTCGGCCGCGGCGCGCAGATCGGCTACCTCAGCCCGCAGTTGGTCGAGCGCGACCTGCAGCGAATTGACGTCGCCCGAGAGTTGGTCCACCCGTCGCCGCAGTGGGTAGGCGAGCCAGATTGCTCCGCCAGCCAGCGCCAGCGCAATGACCAGCAACACGACGCCAAAGCCGATCGCCATGTCGCCATACTAACGCGCATGTTCAGAGTCGTCCGCGCGTTTCGGCAGGCAGGTACCGAAACATCACGCGGCCGACGATGAGCTGCCGTGGCACCGGGCCGAACTCACGACTATCTCGACTCACGTTCGGGTTGTCCGCGGACACGATCACGTCGCCGTTGGGTTCGAGGCTCGCCACGCGCTTGACCGCGAAGGTCAACTGCGCATCAGGTTCGCGGAGGACGACGATGTCGCCTGGCTTCGGCCGGGCCCACTGGCACACCAGTAGCCGATCCGCTGGTTGAAGCCTGGGCCGCATACTCGTGTCTTCGACCACGAACCTGCGCAGAGGCAGCAGTCGCCACATCCCCTGGGTGTAGACTGGAAAGCATTGCAGCGTCCAGTCCGATGGGCGCACAGGAGTAGTACTTGATGCACGCACGTTCGACTTCTCCCTCGCTGGTGGACCGCGTCTTGGAGGCTTTCGATCGCGTTGCTCCGCCGAGCGTCGCGCACGCCCACTGCGACATCCCGTGCGGAATCTACGATCCACACGCGGCGCAGATTGCGGCGTTGACCGTGGTGCGCATGGTCCAGCTCATCCAGGGCTTGCAGAAGCCTGGCGACGGCGGCGCCAAAGAGGAGTGGGACACGTACACCATGCAGATCTCGCGCTATGCGGCGGTCAAAGAAGAGCACGCCCGGATGTGCGAGCACGAGATCGTCATCCTGTGGACCGACTACTTCAGGCCGGAGCACCTGGAAAAACACAGCAACTTGCACGACGTGGTGTGGAAGACGGCCAAGCTGACGTCGACCGTCAAACAGCAGGTCAACATGGACGCCGCCCAGCAGCTGCTCGCGGGCACCCATCAGATTGCTGAGATTTTCTGGGACACCAAAGGCGTCAAGACGCGCCGCCAGCCCTCGAACCAGGGTCAGGTCGGCGGCGAGCTGGTCTACCCGGTCGCCAGCTAAGGAGCGAATTGGTCCCGGCGGGCCATCCCCATTCGGACGGCCCTGCGTTTGACTAGCCACATATGTGTGGCGATGTCCGTGCAGCCTGAAGCGGACGGTGGCCTGGACTACCTGGAGAAGAAGCTAGGTATCTTCATCCAGGGACCGTCACAGACCCGGCGCAACGCTGCGCTCGACATTCTGACTGGCCGCGTTCCCGACGAACGGTTCCTT
>Ga0137390_10001624_pt1 | contig 17170 bp, 18 predicted proteins | sample 15con2h24AmetaG_FD_104937 | JGI IMG/M metagenome (GOLD analysis project Ga0137390, IMG submission 104937) | Vadose zone soil microbial communities from Angelo Coast Range Reserve, California, USA - 15con2h2.4A metaG | ecosystem: Environmental > Terrestrial > Soil > Vadose zone > Saprolite... | reverse complement strand
TGATTCCGCGTCCGGGAGAAGTTTCGCTCGCGCATAACGGCGTGCTGTTTCTGGACGAGCTGCCAGAATTTCCGCGCAACGTGCTCGAAGTCATGCGCCAGCCGCTGGAAGATGGAACCGTCTGCATCGCCCGCGCCTCCATGTCGCTGACTTTTCCCGCGAGATTCATGCTGGCGGCGGCGATGAATCCGTGTCCATGCGGATTTTTCAACGACAAGTCGCGCGAGTGCCGCTGCACCCAGCCGATGATCCAGCGCTATACGCAGAAGATTTCGGGACCGCTGATGGATCGGATTGACATTCACATTGATGTCCCGGCGGTGAACTACAAGGAAATGCGCTCGGTAAGCGAGCCGGAGGGATCTGAAGCGATTCGGCTGCGGGTTCTGCGCGCCCGGGAAAACCAGTTGCGCAGGTTCGCCGCTTCCACGCGGCACCCAATCTACTCCAATGCACAGATGACCTCGCGCCACATCCGGACGTTTTGTGAGCTATCTGCGGATTGCGAACGCCTGCTGGAACGTGCGATGAACCAGCAAGGGCTGACGGCCCGGGCCCACGACCGCATTCTTAAAGTCGCGCGCACAGTTGCCGATCTCGAAGGCTCACCGGCAATCGAGCCTAAGCACATTGCGGACGCCATCCAGTACCGGACGCTGGATCGGACGTTCTGGGCATGAGGAAGAATCGGGTGATCTGGCGATCGGGTCATCGGGTGATCCGAAAGTCCAGACGAACAAAAACGAAGGTGCGTGTTTGGGATCCCCAAGACCAGATCTATCCGATACTCGGTTTCAGATCACCAGATAACCCGATCGCCAGATCACCCGATGGACCCGTAAAGGATTGGAAATAAGCCCATTTCGGAATTCCGAGGTACCGCCGGGGCCAATAGGAGGCAACAAAATTCCTTGACGCCAACCGGGTTTACCTGTAGTTTGTAAGGTTCAGACGGCCTAAAAGACCAGTTTCCCGACGAACCTCCGCCCGAGCGATCCGGCCTTGTAAACGAGAAACTTTCGGCCCCGGCGGTGCATCTATACAAGTAACCAAGAGCTTTTCCCGGTACAAACTTACTTGTTTTCAGTGTTTTACGGCATTTGGCGGGCTGCGCTTGGCCGGTCTGATAGCTGCCGGGAACGAAGCTCGGCTCCAAGAAAGGACATTACCTATGCGCTCTGATCGCGTGTTTGACGCTTTACATACTTTGCGGAACCGTTATATGCTCTGCCAGCTTGCATCCAAGGCTACGCGTAAGTTTCATAAGCCTAATACCCGAATCCAGGAAACGATGAACGAAGTGCTGGATAAGATTGCAAGCTCCGAGCGGCAGACAGTTTTGTCTGAGCCGGAACATTTTGTTGAGGCACAACGGCGGGCTGCGTAACACCAGCCCCGCCTTCCTGCCCCGAATTGACCAAATCTCCCTGAAAATACCCTCCTTAATTACGAAATCCCGATCTCCTCGCAGGTGACGAATGACCATCGCTGAACTCAAAGAAAAAAACATAACCGAATTGACTAAGATAGCCCGCACGCTGGACCTCCCCGGCGCCAGCGGCATGCGCAAACAGGACCTGATTTTCAAGATTTTGCAGGCGCAAAGTGAAAAAGAAGGGCACATCTTCGCTGAAGGCGTGCTCGAAATCCTTCCTGACGGCTACGGCTTTCTGCGCTCGCCGGACTACAACTACCTTCCCGGCCCGGATGACATCTACGTTTCGCCGTCGCAGATTCGCAAGTTTGACCTGAAAACCGGCGACACCATCAGCGGCCAGGTACGGCCTCCGCACGAGGGCGAGAAATACTTTGCGCTGGTCAAGATTGAAGCTGTCAACTTCGAATCGCCGGACGAGGCGCGCAACAAAATTCTGTTCGACAACTTAACGCCGCTATATCCCCAGGAGCGAATCAAGCTGGAGACGGCACGCGAGAACGTTAGCGCTCGGGTCATGGATCTTCTGACCCCACTGGGCAAAGGTCAGCGTGGATTGATCGTCTCCCCGCCCCGCGCCGGCAAAACCATGCTGCTGCAGAATGTTGCGAACTCGATTACGACCAATCATCCCGAAGTGGTTTTGATGGTCCTGTTGATTGACGAGCGGCCGGAAGAGGTTACCGATATGCAGCGCTCGGTCAAAGGCGAAGTGATCTCCTCGACTTTTGACGAGCCCGCCGCGCGGCATGTGCAGGTTGCGGAGATGGTGATCGAGAAGGCGAAGCGGTTGGTCGAGCACAAGCGTGATGTGGTGATTCTGCTCGACTCGATCACGCGTCTGGCACGCGCCTACAACACTATTGTTCCGCCTTCAGGCAAGGTCCTCTCCGGCGGTGTGGACTCTAATGCTCTGCAGCGCCCGAAGCGTTTCTTCGGTTCAGCCCGCAACATCGAGGAAGGTGGATCGCTGACCATTATTGCGACTGCGCTAATTGATACCGGCTCGCGCATGGATGACGTGATCTTCGAAGAATTCAAAGGCACGGGCAATTCGGAAATCATTCTTGATCGCAAACTGGTGGATAAGCGCACCTTCCCGGCCATTGATATTCAGCGCTCGGGCACACGAAAAGAAGAACTGCTCATCCCGAAAGACGACCTGCAGCGCATCTGGGTATTACGCAAAGTCCTGAACCCACTATCGCCAGTGGAAGCCATGGAACTGTTGATTGAGCGGCTGGCTAAGACCACGTCGAATGGCGAGTTCCTGGCCAAGATGAGTCAGTTGTAAACAGCAGCCGTTACTCTGGAAGCTTTTGGTGCTCGGCTTGTTTTGCAGGGCATCGGACGAACCTCCCCGCTTTGTCGATGCATCGCCATCCCCACTGCCCGTGCGGATGACGCATGTGTTCGAACTTCGGATCTTTCTCCGCCAGGAATACTCTCGCTATGCCTTGCCTGAAGTCCCGGGCGTCATCAAACTGTGCCGGGATTTGCAATTTCCCAGCCTGATCTATGTAGCCCCACTTCTCGCGATTACTTTTTTTGTCGAGAAAAACTGCAACTAGAGCAAGGCCACAAAATTTCCGGCTGTGTCAAACTGGGGCTTGATGGCCCATTTCCCTTCCTTGTCCAGATAACCCCACTTGGCTTTGCCATAACTGTAGTTGGTTCCCGCTTTGAATGCGGCGAGACCTTGCGAAAAGCTGGCCGCGTTTTCCACGTGGCGGGGTTTGATCACGAACTTGCCGCTGTGATCTATGTACCCCGCGCACAAAGAAAGTGTAGCCCTCCTCAGCGCCCAGAATGTTCATACCCCAGGTGGTGTAAACCAGCGCAAGGCCTTCAGAAAAAGGCGCCGCCTGAGTGAATTTCACCGGGATGACCAAGCGTCCGGTCGAGTCAATGTAGCCGAACTTGTGTTTGAGTTGGACCACTGCGAGGCCCTCGGAAAAGTGCTCAGCCCGGTCAAACTGCGGCGGGATGACGTAGGTTCCACTCTTGTCCTGATAACCCCACTCCCCGGCGGAGGATTTTACGGGCACAGGTAAGTCAGCCGGGGACGCATTTGACACGTCTTTGGAATCCGGCGAAACCTGCGCGCCAGCGCCCGCCGAGACCGCCAGCAAGAGCGAGCCATTGACAATCAGAAGAAAGAACAGGCGTCTCATCTCGATCTTCTCCCGCCAGATTAGAAGCGCAGGACGCTATTCTTTGGCAATCACTATCGGCGCCAGAAACTTGCCAGGGTTTGCCGGGTCCTGGAAGCGAATCACAATTCCTCCCTCCGCCGTCACAAGATCGGGTTTGCCGTCGCCGTTCATGTCGCCAACAGCTACCCACCAGACGAACGACGTTCCGGGATAGTTCGCTTGCAACTGAAACTTACCCGGAGATGTGGGAGTCTGTAACACAACAGAGACAGTCCCACTGGGGGAGCCGTTGATTGTCGGCCCGCCAGAAAGATTTGCAGTTGCCAAGTCCAGCTTGCCGTCGTTGTTCAAGTCCGCGATGGCGAGCATATTAGTAATTGTGCTTGGCGCGTAATTCCCGGGCGCAAGAAAAGTCCCGGGCGCTGCCGAATTCTGCAGAAGAACGTGGACGCCAAACAGCGTCGCACCGCTGGGGGACCCCTCGTCAGCAACGGCGAGATCAGGTTTGCCGTCGCCATTTAGATCGCCCAGAGCAACAAAAATAGGCTGCTGGCCCGCTTGGTAGCTCACCGGTGTCAAAAAATTTCCCGGCGACGACGGATCGGCGAGAACAACCTGCACGTTTACGCTGTTCGCAACAACCAAGTCTGGGAGGCTGTCTCCGTTCACGTCACCGATTGCTACAGAACCAGCCCCTCCGGAAATTTGGACGGAATTGCCTGGCACAAACGTACCTGGATTCGCGGAATTATTTAGCAGCACGGAGATGCCTGCCGAGTCGGCTATGGCCAAGTCAGGTCGGCCATCGCCGTTCAGATCGCCGATTGCGACCGAGTTGATGATATTGGAGGATGTGTAGCTTGCCGCCGGCAGAAATTGCCCCGGGTGACTACTGTCTTGTAAAAGAACAGACACGCTGTTTGATCCTGCTCCGGTGGCGCTCAACATCGTGTTCGCCGCCACTATGTCTGGTTTGCCATCCCCATTGAGATCGGCCACCGCAATCGAAACCGGATCGTCACCGACCGCATAGGTCGCGGGCGGAAGAAATCTTCCCGGATTGGCGGGGTCCTGAATAAAGATCACAACCGTGCCGGGATGCGGTGGAGCACCCGCGACCCTGGCATAGCACGCCGCGATGTCCATCTTGCTGTCCCCGTTTAGGTCAGCGACTACGACGGCGGTGTAAAAGTTAAACGGTGCAATGCTGCCAATGGTTCCCCCACCGCCGCCCCCGCAGGCCCACAGTGAAGCGATCGCCATCATCGATACGATCAGAGCGAAAAACCGCAGGGGGCCGAATCGCCTTAGCAGTCCTCGTAGCCGGAAACTTACGGGTTCAAGATGAAAGCCAGCCTCGTGATTGGCGGCTGAGTTCGGCAACTGCACTGAAATTGAGCTGTTCATTTTGCCCCTCCATCGAAATGGCTAGGATCGACCGATCTATGATTCTTCTCACACCGCGGTCTACAGCGCCTTAAGGCGGGCAAGGATCAGGAGGCGAAGCCGGGGACAGCGGATCAATGACTCCTCCGCTCATCGCGTCGTCCTATGGACCCACGCTGGTATAGGCCGGCCAGTGCTGGGCGTCGCCCGCGAACGTCGCTTCCAAAATCAGCTGCGATGTTCCGAGCGACGTGAGATTCAACTGATAATTGCCGGCCGCATCCGTCGTGGCAGTTCCGACAGTGAGCTTCCCCGATACTAAAGGGATTGTTCCTGACTTTAGGGCCCCAGCGCTGGTGCCCGGAATGTCTAAAAAGTTACCACTCCCATCGAGGAAGGCAAGAAAGAAGTATCCGCTTCCAAACGAAGATGGCGCGACACGAGCAGAAAAAGTAAGCTGGAACGCGGCTCCTCCCGTTACGGCGAAGGGCGCGGAATCTATCATTGCGAGCTGGCTCGATGCAGCAACGACCTGCACCATCTGCCCTGTCCCGCGGTCGGTAGCCACAATTTGCGTTTGCCCCTGCAGCGTCCAGGACTGCGGCCCTGACGAAAAGTCGCCGTCGAGGACACGCTGGATTCCGTCGCTGGGCTGCACGTAGGAGACCTGGTAAAGCGAGAAGTCGCTGGGCCCAGGCCCCGCGAAGAAATAGCCGGGCCAGGTAGTAGGATAGTCGGCGTTGACGCGAAATCCGACGACCGCCTGCGCCGCAGTAGGCGGTGCCTGGCCCGAGAGCTGATATCGTGGCGAGTAAGTGCCGATGGTTGGTGTATCGGTAAGTGTCACGGAGGCTCCTGCGATCCCGGCCCCCGACGCATCAGTCAGCTTGCCGCTGGCGGTTCGGTTGGGATCAGAAGGCCCGCTGTCGTTGAGTGTGAGGATGCTGCGCACCTGAGTTGGCGAGGTTGCCAGCATGCTTGCCAGCGAATCACCGTAGCTGGACCCGTCGCCCATAGTGGGGACCAAATAACCCCCTTCTCCTAATTCGTTCCATGCCTCTATCAGCACTAGCGGAGGAGTGGGCGAGGGTTCAGGACGAACCTGCGGATTCGACTCGGCCCAGGTGATGCCATCGCTGACGAAGGTCGTGACTTCTTGGGGGCTCCGGCTGAACCAGAAAGCCGGCCGCCCCGGCTCGTTCTCACCCCATGGGCGCGCATCCCAGCCGTCCATTACGACGGGAATGAAAGCAAGGGGGCTATTCAGCGCACCTTGGTTCCAGATCCATGTCCCGACATCAGAAAGTTCCGAGAAGGCCTGCACTCCGCTGGCTGCGAGGGGGCCTGAGAACCCATAGGCATACATACTCACTGCATCGTAGCCATCGGCTTTCGCCATGGACAGATCGGGAAAGAGCCCGTCTAAGCCGGAGGAACCGTCGAAGGTATTGAAGCCCCCGACAATGTAAACATCGGGGAATCCTTTCGCCTGTGCGGCGGTACGTAGCTGGCTGAGCGCGCTGGCGACAGCGCTTGAGGAGCCGAAGGTTTGTCGCATCGCTCTCATGTCGATGACACCAAAATAAGGCTTGCCATTAATCAAAACATAGGCGGGATCGGTCATATAACCGACCCACTCGTTGATTGCTGATGACCAATCGGCTGAGGTTGAAATTGTGAACGGCGGCTGGTTGACATACAGAATGGCGAACTGCATACCATGACGGTTGGGCATGGCATGGGTGAATTTAAGAGCCGAGTTAAGATCCTCACCGGGGTCGTTGACGGTAGTATTGAAATACCAGTCGAAAATAAAGAAATCGATACCAAAGCTGTGCGCCCAGGCGAGTTGCTGCTCGACTGCGCATGCGGTGTTATCCTGCCAGCCCGACAGCGGTTCGCGGTCCTGGTAAGGGCCAGTTACCAATCCGTCGAAGTGAAAGTTAGTTAGCGGCCCAGACCAGCCGTCGAAATAGTAAGCGCCGAGGCGAACGCGCGTCTGGGCTGACGCGGATGTCGCGCCTGCCACCGAACACACCGGGGGCGGAGGCGGCGGAGGTGGCGGAGAAGCCGTGCTTCCGCCGCCACAGGCACACAATGAAGCGATCGCCATCACCGCGACAATCAGAACGACAAACCGCCAAACGTTGGGTCGCCCTACAACGGCTTGCAGCCGCAAACTTACAGACTCAAGGCGAAGGCCAGCCGCGCGATCGGCGGCTGAAATCGGCAACTGCTTTGAAATTGAGCTGTTCATTTTGCCCCTCCATCGAAATGGCCAGGATCGAGCAATCTCCATGGTTCCCTACGCAACCGCGGTCCTCCGGCATCTTAGGGCGAGCAAGGATCGGGACGCGACGCTGGAGAAAGCCCTTGATCAATGGCTCCGCCTATCGAAAGGGCGTTCCAGATATCCGGTTGTTCGTTCGTGTCCCACGTCCACAGTAGCCAGCCATCGAAGCTGTACGCACAGGACTGAACCTGCCAATCCTGCAGGCCTGCGGCTGCGTCTGAAGCCAACGGATAAGCCCACGTAAACGCACCGTACTCTCCCATCAGCACCGGCTTTTGCTGTTGGTGTCCCACGAATCCATAGTTCTGAACGAGTTGAGACATGGTCAAATTCCACACGGTGGGGTATCCGTGGAGGTCCACAAAGTCGGCCGCCGAACTGGCGATCGCCGGATAGACGCTGATTACGCGAGGGTCGCCGATGCGTGTGGGATTTGGTCCTTGCGGCGTGAAAAAACCGACGGTGACCAGCGCCGTAGGATCAACTGCTATGATCGCCGCCTGTACCTGGTTCACGAAATAAATCAGGCCGTTGTCCGTCATCTGCTGCTGCGACGTTGGATTGCTCATGTCATAAGTCTGGCCGTCCGCCGCGGTTACGGTCCCACTCGTCCAGTTGAGTGGCGCCAGGTTGGACTCGTAGTAGTACTCGTTCCGCAGTTCGTAAGCAAAGATAGCGTCCAGAGGCGCATTCTGCTTCACCAAGCCCTGCGCCAGGTCGTGGAAGAAACTAATGTTCGCCTGCACACCGCCGGCACATAGGCTCAGCGTGTTATAGCCGCCGAATTGTGTACAAGCCCCGTAATCGTTGGTGTATCCGCCGAAGGCTGGTACCCAGTCAGTTGAGAAGATGACGAAGATGTTGTGGTTCTTTGCGCGTCGCAGAAAGTCGGCAACGTTGGCGAGATAAGCGGACGAGAGCCCTCCCGCCGGATTGCCCAATGTATTGTTCTGACAACATCCATTGAGCCATACCCGGATGGTGTTGTATCCGCTAGTCTGCATGTTCGTCAGAGCTGCCTCAACTCCGTTCGCGCTGTATAGGCCAACGTTAAAAGTCGAATGGTAGAAAGTGGAGCTTCCGTCAGGAAGGGTCTGACTGGCCAACCGAATGTAATTGTTGCCGCGCGGAACAAAGACATTCCCGCTGGCCCGGTCGTAAAACTCAGCCAGCGTTGACGGAGTTCGCACGCCAATCCTGTGCGGCGCCAGGACAGAAACGCTCGCCCTTGCGGTGTCGGTCTGGTTTGATTGCAGTACAGCAGAAACAACTACACTGGCAGCCCCATTGGGCGCGGTGTACAGGCCGGTCGGGGAGATTGTTCCGGTCGCCGCAGTTCCCCCCGCGATTCCGTTGACTGCCCAGATCACAGCGGGATTCGCGTTGCCAGCCATGGCGGGGGCAAACTGCTGCGATCCTCCCGCGGCTACGTTCGCGGACGGCGGTGAGATGGAAAACGTGCTCTGGGGTGGCGAAGGCTGCGGCGGTGTATTTCCACCGCTGCCACATCCAACGATCAGGCCGACCAATGATAGTACCGAGCTTAGTTTCAACTTACTCATGGGTGGTGTGCCAGGTTTCTTCCATCACATATGTGGCGATACACAAGTGTTTTGTGACTGGCTCTATGTTTTTTGTACCCCCGGCTCGCATGAGCACATTCATTCCTCGCCGAACTGATTGGCGCGGTCGGTCCCAACTATTCATTCGCGCGGATTTGACTGGCGGGAGGTCAACTGAGCCCCGACCCTATAGCATCCTTAGAATCTGGTAAGTCTGAGCGCTTGCTGAGACCGCCAGTAAGGGTGAGACGCCAACAATCAGGAGGAAGAGCAGTCGTGTCATCTCATGATGCCATCGATTTGCGCCGCCGATTTTAATGCCCCGTAGAACGCGATCAAAGGCAATAAAGCCCTGACGAAGCTGTGTAACTCTTCCCGTTCACTTGCACTGTCGCCGTGACCGGAGAAAACAGGGGTCCGAGAATCAACACTGGCGCTGGCTGTGTGCAGGTGGCAACGTTCCCGCTGAGCGAGACCCAATTGTCGCCGTCCGACCACTGAACTCCGTTGAGAGGCGAATGACTCAAGCTGCCGTCGCTGTAGGTGATGAATGCAGAAAATGAGACCTGGTTCTTGGGAGGCGCCATTCCGCTATATGCATTGCCATCGCTCGGCTGAGACTGCGCCACAATTCCCGTCACAGTTGGCGCAGGCATCGAGCCTCCGCCGCAACCCGCGAGAAACAGCAATCCGGCAAGCAGAAAGCCAAAACCTTTGTTCAAGAACATTGACGTGATTCCTTTCCTCTGAAGTTCTGTTCTCAGCTCTCACGCATCTTTACTTAGTATCCGAACCACCGCGGCAACATCGTGGTCAAACCTGGGATGTACGTAATCAGTAGAACCCCAGCCGAGAGCACAGCCACAACCGGCAAGACCGAGCGCAGAACTTCTCCGACCGGCTTGCGAAAACGGTAGGACGACATCAAGAGATTTAGTCCCACTGGCGGCGTTAGGTAACCCAGTTCAAGATTTGCCAGAAAGATAATTCCCAGGCGGATGGGATCAATCCCGTAAGCTGCGCCCAGCGGCACCAGCAGTGGAACTTCAATCACAATCGCTGGATATATCTCGATCAAGCAACCGACTACGAGCATGAAACCGTTCAGCAACAGTAAAAACAGAAGCGCAGAATGGACATTGCTTGTAGTCCAGGCAACGGCGCGGGCGGGAACTTCGGCATCGACCAGATAATTGGTGAAGCCGAGAGAGACTCCGACGATCAGCAAGACGCCGCCAATCAGCAGTCCGCATTCCGCCATCACGCGCGGGACGTCGCGAACTAGATGGAGATCGCGATGAATCACTACTTCAATGAGGAAGGCGTAGAGGGCAGTCAGGGCAGCGGCTTCTACGGGTGTGGCGAAACCGGAAAAGAGCGCCAGCAATGCGACCACGGGCATTAATAGTTCCCACTTGGCCTCCCAAAGTGCGCTGCGTGCTTCCTGCCAATCAAAAGTGCGAGGCTGGGTTGTGGCGCGGGGCCCGCTGTGGCTTCCCCACAGGCTGGTGGCGATGATCATCACGAACGCGGGTACGATACCTCCCAGGAACATATGCTGAATGGGCACGTGCGCGACGATGGCATAGACGATGAGAGGCAAACAAGGTGGAAGCAGCAGTCCGAGTGAACCGCTTCCGGTAATCAGACCCAGAGCCTTCTTTTCCGAATAGCGGGCGCCGGTGAGGATTGGCATGAGCAATCCTCCTAGAGCAAGAATGGTGACGCCGGATGCGCCAGTAAATGAAGTGAAGAACGCGCAGACCAGAACCGTTACCAGAGCAGGCCCGCCCCGGAAGCCACCGAAAAGGGCAGAGAACACGCGCACTAGACGCTTGGCAGCGCCGCCCTCCGCCAGAAAATAGCCGGCAAGAGTGAACAGCGGCAACGTGGGCAAGATTGGATTAGTCACCAGCTCATAATGCGAGATAGGGATGGAAGCGATGGGTTGACCTAGACTCCCAAACAGGACCAGAGCCGCGCCGCCCAGAGTAACAAACGCGGGCACGCCCAGCACCGTCGCGGCCAGCAGTACACCGAGTGACACCACAATGAACACATGCGAAGTCAGTGGAATAAACGGGCCTGCTGCAACCGCGCCAACAGTGAGAGCAGCGACGGAAAGGCGACCGCGCCAGGTGTGTGAAGACCGCCACCAGATACGAAGCGCAATCGCGGCAAAGCCCAAAGGCAGAGCCAGTTCAATCCACCACACCCGCACCAGCGCAAACAGCAGTTTTCCACCTTGACGGTCCGTGGCCACGAACTGTGCGGCGGCCACGGCCAGCAAGATCGTGATGGTCCCCGCGACAGCGCCGGTAAAGATTTGCGAGGCGGGCCGGAGTCTTTCCGGTATCCAGGTCTGCTCCAGTGTGGAGAGCGCGAGCAACCGTCCTTCACGGGCAGCGATGGCACCTCCCAACATTCCCACCAGCAGGACGGCATGCTGCACGATCGCTGTGGACGCAGGAATCCCAACGTGGAGGGTGCGCCGCAGAATCGCTTCAATCAGCGGAATCAGCACCATCGCTGCCAGCACCAGGCTCACGGCCCGGTCTTCCAGGCGGCGCACGAGCCCGCGACTCCCTTGATGACGCTGTGCCGTTGATGGTTCGAAAGGAACCGTGGCAACAGCACTCATGACTTCAGTCCCCCGCTGGATTCGCGATATTGCTTCACCAGCCGCAACACTTCGTCAAACATGTCGGCGGGAACCATGGATCCCCGCATTCGGGGATAGACCGCCTCGCAAAAGCGCTGCCATTCGTCCATTAGCGCCGGAGAAACGGGATGCACCTGGAGCCCGCGCTTCTTCATGGCCTCAACGGCCTCCAGACTCTCCTGCCGCCCGCGCGCCTGCATCTGCTTACCCGCCTCAAGGGCGGCTTGACGGAAGGCTTCGCGATCCTGGGGCGGAATCGCATCCCAGGCTTTCTTGGTAATTACGGTCGCACCAACCAAGGGGACCCAGGGGAGTTCGAGCATGTGCCGCGCCACCAGGTCGTACTGGCCGGCCAGGGAAAGGAATGGCGCGGTGGTAACTGTGTCCACCATCTTTGTTTGCAGGCTGGTGAGAACGTCGGACCACTCCAGGGGCACGGCTTGAAAGCCGAGGCTTTTAACTACGCCGGCCTCGTCAATATCACTGGCCCCCACGAAAACCTTGGTACGCTTGAACTCGTTGGGATGCATCGCCGGCTCGCGGGAAAAAATATGCACCCAGCCGGTGTCGGCCCAGAACAACACCACGAATCCTTTAGCCTCCAACCGCCGTTCTAGTTCCGGCTCCATTTGCAAGCGCACATACTCCATTTCACCCAGAGAGCGGTAAACCATGGGGATTTTCTGCACTGCGCCGACGGAAGAGTCAATTTCTGAAAGGCCATCCACCGACAAAGTGGCCGCCTGGATTTGTCCGACGCGCATCCGCCGCACGCAATCGTGCTCGTCGCCCATGGTGCCATCGGGATAAATCGTGAGGCTGATGTTGCCTCCGGAAGCCGACCGCCACTGCTGTCCCATGGATTCCAGGACCTGGTAGTGTGAGGAACCGCGGGGCAGTAAAGTAGCCAGACGAAGCTTGGTCTGGGCAAGAGCGGCCGTGGACAGCCCAAGCAGCGCAACCTGCAAGATAGAAATGATGGTTTTAGTTGCGCGTCGCATTTTGTTCCTCCGGCTTCTCGCTCAAGAACAGATCGTCTTGCCGCGAAAGCAACCAGCGCGCCCGCCGTTGCATAACGATGTTGGTCAACCGCCATTGCGGTTTGGCGTCGGGATCAATGGCCAGCGCGCGTTTCAGCAGAGACTCGAACTCGCCGCGCTCTTGCTTGCTGATGCAGACGGTCTCGGCCAGCGAGACGAACGGGGACGCGAGTAACCCGCTGGTTAATTCCACCTGCCGGTCAAAATGCTGGCGGGATCGCGCGGCGAAATCGCTCTTTGCCCCTTGCCGCGCGGATTCGTAGGTGATCAGAAATCCGTGAATGGCCCCGTCATCGAAGTCCGGATCCAATTGCAGGCTGCGATCGATCAGCGCTTCCACGATAGGTTGGTCCGCCACCAGATCGGGATCGTCTCTGGACACAGAGATCGCCGCTCCCCACGACGCAGCCGTCCAATAGAGCAACGGAACATCTTTTTTCCGGGTCACCAGTACCGCCAACAGTGGATCATGCCGCAAACTCGCGCCGAAATTCGGGTGCTTTACTTCCAGCCCGCGAATGCCATAGTCGCGAGCTCGCAAATACAATTTTCGGGCGCGCAACCGCATCGTCTTCGCGCGTTCCACATCCTGTTGCTCCACTTCGTCTGCCGGCTGCTGTACCCAGACGTAGCTGTATTGGGTAAAACCGCTGGACGTGGCGAACAAGAGTCCGCGATGCTGAGGGACTTGGTCGAGCAGTCCTTCCATCAGCTTCAACGCGAAGGGCAGAGCGTCGCCGATCAGTTCGGGATCATCGTCGGTGGCAAAGCTGCTTGTGCTTTGAGAGGCGAGGGAATCGCCCAGTTTGCTGATGGCGAATTTCTTGACTGAGCACCCGGTGGAGGTGACAGCTGCCAGAAACAGCGCGCAGATCAGGCTCGTTGACGAACCCATTCGGATAGGCATTCGTTCTTGTTTCGCACTCATTGCGCGGCGCCTTTCTTCTATGTCCGGCGGTGCAAAGCTCTGTCAGGGTCTCGCTTATCGAATATTTGCAGATCGTCGGCGTGTTTCAAGAAGAACTCTTGCAGGACGCCGGTTCGAGCAGTGAACACGAAGTCATCATCGATGCAATCGCCGACCGTCAATTTGTTCTCCCTGGCGACCGTGCAGAGCCGCTCATCGTTCGGGGCAAGCAAGAACAACAAATCACCTTCGATGATCACTTTGAAAATGCTGTGTGCAGGGATGTAGCCGGGCTCGGTCTGCTGGCGCTTGCCGCCGGCGTCATAACTTACGGTTGGGACGACATCGAGAAAACGATAGGAGCCCAACTGCACCAGATGCCCGTTGTACGCGTACCTGCCATCCTCGTCGGTGACTTCCAGGGTGTAATCACCGATCCTGGGGTCTCCTGTAATAGCAAGAGGGGATCCCTTGTCAGCTTGCCAAGTCCCAATCAGTGCCGGATCGTAGGTCAGGTGCTGATCGTCGTTCTCGTAGAATGCATGCAGGGACGTCGTCCAGCAGCCCGGCAGCACTGCCAAAGCCAGAATTGCGGTCAGCAGCACCAGCGTACGTTTCGTTTTCACGGTCTTCTCCTAATCGCCTGGAGTCTTTCCGCGAGCTGCCAGCGTTTGAGGCTCACCTGCGCCTCCCGAAATCGTTGACCGGAACCGCTTCTGTGCCACCAGATAGCCGTCGTAGTTGAAACGCGGTTCGCCGGCAGAGAGCGTGCCAAACAGCCGGTCAAAGAAAAAGAAAGCGATGCCGAAATTCCTGTCCATCAGGCCTTCATCGTTGATCACCTGATGATGAATCTCGTGCAGATTCCGCGCCGAAACAAACCAGCCCTTCAGGAACCGGCTTCTCTCCATCCAATAGCCCTCAATGTGCTGCGCATCGTGCAAGTAGCTGAACATCAGACAGCTCCAGCCCAGAGTGGTTGCGAAATAAATTAATCGGTACAACAGCCGGACATGGAAGAGATGGAAAAGCCCGAGCACGCAGACGATGAGCAAGGCCGCTGGAATAAGCCACTCTATCCCGATGTTACCGAGCGAAATGCTGTCGTCGGTGGCATCGCGGTACTGCTTCGAACGCTGCTCCTGCAGCGGTCCGTAGAGGACCATGTGGTGCTTCATGTGGTTGCGGCTGAGGAATCCAACCACTCCGCTGTGCAATAGCCGATGCAGACCGTAACCGAGTAACTCGGCGGAAACACACGAAACCACAAACCATACCGTAAGGGTCAGAGCATTAGCCATGGCCTCACCACCTGAATGACGTTGAGTGCCGCGAGCAGCGACCACAGCGAAAGCGAGCGACAGATCGTCATCGGGTTTCCTTTCGTGCTGTTCATGATATTCCGTCTCCTCTAGAAGCGGAGCACCAATCCGGTCGAGACGCGGACATTTTTCTTGTCGGTGAAGCCGGAAAAGCGAGTCAGCATCCAGTCCGCCTGGACTACGCGCCAAGCCAGGTGGCCATGTCCGGCATCGAGACCGCCGCCCAGCATCATGTCGAAACCGGTTGTGCCGCCACCTCCGCCCGAAATCCGCGCGCCGCCAACCAGGGCGTGAACGAACGGCTTGATCACCGGAAGATTGGCGGTCAATTTCGGCCCGAGGGTAAAGGTGTAGAAGCTGAGCCCGGAGCCATAGGTACCACTGAAGTCCGCGGTGACGCCAAACGTCTTATTAAAATTACCGGTCAGTGCACCGTTCCATCCGTTCAAGTTTGGCCCACCGTCGGGATGTGTGAACTGATAGCCGCCAAAGACCTCTGCCTTGGACTGCGCTTGAGCCGTCGATGCGAACAACAGAACTCCGGGACCAACTACCAGAGCGAATCGGTAGGTCATTGAAACTTTCTCCTCGAACCCTTACTTGGAATTGCCAGTAATGCGAAATCTCTTCTCTTCTGTCTGTTAATTCTGTTTTTCTTTGTCCTTCTTTTGTTTCTCCTTGGCATCGCCCAGGAACTCAACTTCTTTGCCGGTGTGTGCCTTCACGGCGTCGAAAATCTTCTGGTACTCGTTTTTGTCCATGCGAAGCACGAGGTTCTTCGGAACGCTCTGCTCATGGAAATCGATGTAGAGCCAGTGGCTCTTGGATTTCGTCAGCATGACGATGGCCCCGGCTCCTAATGAAGCCACCATCACAACCGCCCCCTGAGTGATGCGATGTTTCTTTGTGTATTCATACGAAAACTTGTCGAGTTGGTCATACGGTACGGTCACGAAGTCACGATCAGCGACCCGCACCACCAGATTCTTGTTGTTGTCACTGAAGATCAGTCGGGCGTCGGCCTGCTTCCCCTTCGCGTCCGCTAACTTCACGCCGTTGAAAGCCGTTTCTTCAGCGACGCTGAGATTGGCTGTCAATAGCGCGATCAGAAGAACAGAGACTATCCTTGCCATGTGCACCATACATTCCTCCTGAAACTTGTCTGAAGACGTTGTAGGGATCCGGCCTTTTCTCGGGCCCGATCCGTTATGTCTTACTAGTGGCGGGAATTCTGGCTTCTGTGACAGGGGAGTGTCGTGCAAGAACTCATTTTTCTTGCTGGAGGCGTTACATCAGGCAGGCTCAGTCGGCAACCTGTATTGACAACCTGTATTTTGGCTTAAAGCTTGATTGGATGGGCATAGCCGCGGATGCGGTGGGCGCTCTCTACCAGTTCCTGGCGCAGAGCCTGAAGTGCTTCGACGCGACGCAGGCAGTGGGCGCACTCCAGAATATGAACCTCAAACTCGTCCCGTGCGGCCGGATCAAGCCGCCCACTGAGGTACTTTTCTGCGAGTTCGTCCCGATGTAACTGCTGACACTCCATAGCAGGCCCAGATAGTAAGTGGCGGGAAACCTCAAGTTTGTGACACGCGTGCAAACTTCCTGGATATTTTCCTGACTGCACGGGACTTTCTGGCGCGTACGGCCTCGTGTGACAGGTTCACTCTTTGCGCGACTTCCGCCAGGGAATGTCCGTCAACCAGAGACAATAGCAGAATTTGCTGGTCGGTGATACTAAAAGATTCGAGTTCACGCTGTACCAAGCGCCGCCTTTCCAGTGACTCCAGTTCCTCCACTGGGTCGGAGCTGTAAGCTTCATCGTCGAGTTCAACTTCGGCATGGTGGGCCTTGGCGCGTAAGTAGTTATTGATCAGATTGCGAGCAGTTCCTTGAATAAATGCTGCCAATTTAGCCGACTCGCGAAGCTGGCCATCACGGAGCGCTTTCAGGATGGCGATCAGGATTTCCTGGGTGAGGTCGGCGGCGGCTTCACGGTCCCGGGTGCGGGCAACGGCAATCACAAACACACCGCGCCGGTAGGTGCTGACCAACTCGTCCTCAGCGGAACGGTCGCCAGCCAAGATCCGCTGCGCCAGCAAACCTGCCGCTGCGTTAACTTGGTTCATCGCGGCGGAAGCAATTGGCGACTCCTCCTGCATGGCCTCTCCCCAGATCGGCTACACTCTGATTCTTTTGGGATACAGATTTTGGCCGCTCTTGACTCGGCATCCTGCGCTTGGCGGACGGCTACGTCAATACCGTGCCAGTCACTCGCGTTTCATTTGTTGCTCACGGGCTAAACCCCTGAAAAAAAGAGAGCTACACAAAACCTCACGCGGCTGGTAAAAAAAAATGCTACACTTCTGCCACTTTCAGGAACCGAGTTTATTGGCGATGAATAAGT
>Ga0137390_10001623_pt1 | contig 17173 bp, 16 predicted proteins | sample 15con2h24AmetaG_FD_104937 | JGI IMG/M metagenome (GOLD analysis project Ga0137390, IMG submission 104937) | Vadose zone soil microbial communities from Angelo Coast Range Reserve, California, USA - 15con2h2.4A metaG | ecosystem: Environmental > Terrestrial > Soil > Vadose zone > Saprolite... | reverse complement strand
GTGAAGGAAGAGGAAGTCCTGCAGAAGGCGCGGGAGTACCGGAAAAGTGTAGCTGCCTCACTGGGGATGCCTTAGAGTTGCCGTCCTAGGCTCGGGTCTCGGCCATTGCGTTCTTAGCTTAACGCGACGCAGGTCGCGCTTCACTGATGGTCAGAACTCCCGTACACTCTCGTCATGAAAAAATCGCTGCTGCTGGTCTGCCTGGAGGCTGTGCTGCTCGTTGTTTTCTTCGCGTCGTTTTCCGGGACATGTGCCGCGCAAAAACTAGCGATCACCCTTGACGATCTGCCGCAGAACGGAGGGCTTCCGCCGGGTGTGACGCGAGTTGAGATTACGAAGGCGACGCTCGCGGTCCTGAAGAAACGGCATGTGCCACCGGTATACGGCTTCATCAATTCCAAGAAGCTTGAGGGAAGTGCCGATGGCGCGGAAGCACTGAAGCTTTGGGCTGCCGCGGAACCCGTGGGGAATCACACCTACACCCACATGGACCTGGAGCAGAATCCTCCGGAGGCATTTGAGCGCGACATTGAGCAGGATGAACCGTCTCTCGAACTGTTGGCGCCGGCCGGTGGCGATTGGCATTGGCTGCGCTATCCCTACTTGCACGAAGGCGACACGGTGGAGAAGCGGCGCGCGGTGCGCGATTATCTGAAAGCGCACGGGTACAAGATCGCGCAGGTGACGCTCGACTGGGAAGATTATCTGTGGAACGGGGCTTATGCCCGGTGCGTGGCCAAGAACGATGCGAAGTCGATCGAGTGGTTGCGGTCCAGCTATCTGAGCACGGCTTCGGCATACCTCGATCTGGGCCGCGAGCAGGCGAAGCTGATTTACGGGCACGACATCAACCACGTTCTGTTGATGCATCTGGGGGCGTTCAGCGGCACCATCCTGCCGGATGCGCTTGATTTGCTGAAGAAGAAGGGATTCAAGCTGGTAACGCTGGAGGAGGCGGAGAGCGACCCGGCGTACCAGAGCGATCCCGATGCCGGATTGCACGATGCGGGTACTCTGTTGGACCAGTTGATGCAGGTGAAGCAGCTGAAGAATCCGGCGGTTGTGGAGAAGCCGTACAAAGAGTTGCACGAAATCTGCCAATAAGCGTTGATCGTCGAAAACGGCGTTGAGGGCGTCGGGGCGGCGTGTCCTCATAGTCCCTGTCCCTTATAATTAAAAGATTCGTTATGCCCGCCTTTCTTGATCAAATTGTTGCGGCGACGCGCCGCAAGATGGGAGAGGCCAAGAGCGCGGCTAATCTTGACGAACTGGAGCAGCGCGCTGAACGGCATGTGCCGCGCGGGTTTCGGAGCGCGCTGGCAGAGAAAAGTAAGAACGGCGTGGCGATCATTGCGGAATTGAAGAAGGCATCGCCCTCCAAGGGATTGATTCGGGCGAAATTTGATCCGGCAGAGTTGGCACGGGAACTGGAGGCGGCAGGAGCGACTGCGCTTTCGGTTCTGACGGATGAGGAATTTTTTCAGGGATCGCTGGCGAATTTGAGAAAGGCCTCGGCTGCGGTCGGGCTGCCGTGTCTGCGCAAAGATTTTATCGTGGATGAATTTCAGCTGCTGGAGGCGCGGGCGAATTCAGCCGATGCGGTGTTGCTGATTGTGGCGGTGTTGTCGCGGGCGGAATTGGCGAATCTGGCACGGGGGGCTCGGGAGCGCGGCCTTGATGTGTTGTGCGAAGTGCATGACGGGGAAGAGCTGGCGAGGGCCTTGGATGCGGGACTTGATCTGATTGGCGTGAATACGCGGGATCTGCGTACGTTCAAAGTGGATTTGGAGACAGCGTTCCGGATGGCGGAGAGTTTTCCTGAGAGTGTAGTGCGAGTGGCGGAGAGCGGGATTGTTTCCGGGGCGGACATTGTGCGACTGCGAGCGGTGGGGTATCACGCGTTTCTGGTGGGGGAGTCGCTGATGCGGGCGGAGAGGCCGAGCGAGGCACTGCGGGAGTTAGTGGCGGACACCGGTAGCGGGCATCGAGAAGAGAATTCCCTGCTCGGCCGCGGTAAGGTTTAGATGCAAGGGGTCCTTCGGCTCTAGTTTTGCTTCGCGTTCGCGAAGCAAAACCTGTGCTCAGGATGACAGTTCTGCTAGATGACAGCTGTATAGAGGATGACAGCTTTGAAATGACCTGGGTCAAGATTTGCGGGACTACGAATCTGGAGGATGCGCTCGTCGCGGTTGAAGCGGGGGCGGATGCGGTGGGGTTCATATTTTATGAGAAGAGTCAACGGAACATTACGGTTGAGGCGGCGCGCGAGATTGTGGAGAAGTTGCCGGAGAATGTCGAGAAGGTCGGAGTGTTCGTTGGGGAATTGGACGAGCGGGTCTGTGAGATCGCTGAACAAGTGGCGCTAACGGGAGTCCAGCGATACGTAGATTTGACAAGCGACGGTGATACGACGCCAAGGCGCCTTGAACACTCGATAGGGCTGAAAGAATATCTTGCCCTGCACGCGGAACAGAGATTTGCATTCACGGTGGAGAAAGACGGTAGCCAGAAGTGGCTTAGCGCCCTCTTCTTGGATGCCGGTACGCCCCAGCAACCAGGAGGAACGGGGACTGTATTCGATTGGGATGCAGCGGCCCCATTGGTCGAGAGCTTGAGCAGGAGCGTGAAGGTTGTAGTTGCTGGCGGGCTGAACCCCACAAACGTCGGGAAGGCCATACAAACGATGAAGCCATGGGGAGTGGACGTTGCGTCGGGAGTCGAGGCGAGGCCGGGCAAGAAGGATGCGGAAAAAGTGCGGGCGTTTGTGAAGGCCGTGCGGGAAATCGATAGGAAAACGAGTTAGAGATGGCGACGGTTCCGAGAGCGAAAGTGAAAGTCAAAGTCCCCATCCTAGCCGCAAAGGACGCGGCCAGGATGGGGCACCCTCGTGTTTCTGTTCCCCCGAACGAGCCGGGACGGTTTGGTGTTTATGGCGGGCGCTATGTGCCGGAGACACTGATGGCGGCGCTTGAGGAATTGGAGCGAGAGTATGAGAGGGCGAAGCGCGACCGGAAGTTTCAGCAGAGGCTGGAGGAGTTGCTGCGGACTTATGCGGGGCGACCGACGCCGTTGTTTTTTGCGCAGCGGCTTACGCAGAAGCTGGGTGGGGCGAAGATTTATTTGAAGCGCGAAGACTTGCTGCATACTGGCGCGCACAAGATTAATAACTGCCTGGGGCAGGGTTTGCTGGTCGAGCGCATGGGCAAGCGGCGTGTGATTGCCGAAACCGGTGCAGGACAGCACGGTGTGGCCACGGCGACCGTTTGTGCGTTGCTGGGATTTGAGTGCGTCGTCTACATGGGGACCGAGGACATGCGGCGGCAGGAGTTGAATGTGTTCCGCATGAGGTTGCTGGGAGCGGAGGTGCGCGGGGTGGAGTCAGGCTCGCGGACGCTGAAAGATGCGATCAACGAGGCCATGCGCGACTGGGTGACGAATGTACGGACCACTCATTATTTGTTGGGAAGCGTGCTGGGGGCGCATCCGTATCCGACGATGGTGAGGGATTTTCATCGCGTGATTGGGCGGGAGGCGCGGGCACAAATTCTGAAGGCAGAGGGCAAGTTGCCGGCCGCGATCATTGCCTGCGTGGGTGGTGGGTCAAACGCGATTGGAATTTTTTACGAATTTATTAACGATAAGAAGGTGAAGCTGATTGGTGTCGAAGCGGGCGGACGGGGTGAGGCGCTGGGAGACCACGCAGCACGGTTTCGTGGCGGGTCGCCGGGAGTGCTGCAGGGTACGTATTCGTACGTGTTGCAGGATCCCGGGGGGCAGATCGCGCTGACACATTCGGTTTCGGCGGGCCTGGATTATCCATCCATTGGGCCGGAGCATGCGGCACTGAGAGATGCGGGACGAGCGGAGTACGTTCCGGCATCCGATGCCGAGGCGCTGGAGGCGACGACGCTGCTGGCGCGAACGGAAGGAATTATTCCTGCGCTGGAGTCGGCACACGCAGTGGCGGAGGTGGTGAAGCGCGCGCCCAGGATGAAGAAGTCGGAAGTGGTAATCGTGAATGTTTCCGGGCGCGGGGATAAGGATATTGGGATCATGCGGGAGTCACTTTCGTTGGAAGGAAAATCAGAATCTTTACCACAGAGGGCACAGAGGGTCACAGGGTAACCCGGGGCGAAGCGATCCAGACTATGCCTCTATCTTTCTACAAAAAGCCGGCGTTAGTCGTGTATGTGACCTGCGGCGATCCGGATCTCGCGACCACGCGCGAAATCGTGCTGGCTGCGATTGAGGCGGGGGCGGATGTGATTGAGCTGGGCGTGCCCTTCAGCGATCCGGTGGCGGATGGTCCGGTGATTCAGCGGGCCAGCGAACGAGCGTTGAAACATGGGACGTCGCTGGGCCAGGTGCTTACGCTGGCAGCTGAGATCAGGCAACACGCGCAGTCGACGGGGCTGATTATTTTTTCGTACTTGAATCCGATCTTGCGGATGGGGATGGAGAAGTTTTGCATGGTGGCTCGGCATGCGGGAGTGGACGGCGTGCTGGTCACGGATTTACCGGTGGAAGAGGCGGACGCGTATCTGCGGTCGATGAAGTCGAATGACCTGGCGCCCGTGTTTTTGGCGGCGCCTACCAGCCCGGACGAGCGGCTGAAGCGGATTGCGGAGGCATCCCGAGGATTTGTATATGCGGTGTCGCGGACTGGAGTGACTGGAGCGCGGCAGCAGTTGGCGGAAGATGCGCAGAAATTGGTTCGGCGCCTGAGGCGCGTGACCAAGTTGCCGGTTGCGGTGGGATTTGGAATTTCGAACGCGGAGCAGTTTGCGGAAGTTGGGAATTTTGCGGATGCGGTTGTGGTGGGCAGCGCAATCGTGGAGACGGTTGAGCGGAATCAGGGGCGGGAAGCGGCGGCTGTGGGAGAATTTGTGAGGAAGCTGTCAGCTGTCAGCTTTCAGCTCTCAGCCAAGACGTCATGACGCATGCAGCAGTGGGCGCTGTTAGGCGTAATGGTTGCCGAGACGTTGAATTGTGTCGCTCCTGAATTAAGAGTGAAGTTACTGATAGCTGAAGGCTGACAGCTGAGAGCTGGTTTTCTCATGGACATTGCAGACTGGCGAAAGAAGATTGATGAGCTTGATCGCAGGCTCGTAGAGTTGCTGAGCGAGCGGGCGCGGGCTGCGGTGGAGATTGGACGGCTCAAGCGGAACACGAGTTTGCCGATTTACGAGCCGGATCGGGAGCGGAACGTATTTGCGAATGTGCAGGGAATGAATCAGGGTCCGCTGCCGGATCGGGATCTGGTGCGGATTTATGAACGGATCATGGACGTGATGCGAAATATTCAGAAGGAAGGGATCGGGGCTGCGGCCGATCCTGCACAGGCAGCGGAGACAGAACTGGATTCGGACGTGAATGATTGAAAAACAGCTATCAGCCATCAGCTTTCAGCCAAGCGCTTGTCGCTGAAAGCTGAGAGCTGACAGCTGATGGCTGAGAGCTGACAGCTGATGGCTGAGAGCTGACAGCCTAAGGTTTTCCTATGATTGTGGCGATGCAGGAAGCGGCGGATGAAGGCCAGATTCAGCAGGTGATTGAACACCTGGTGAAGATTGGCTTTGAGGTGCACCGTTCGACGGGTGCGCGGATGACCGTGCTGGGGGCTGTGGGGGCGGGGATTGATTTCGACATCCGCAATGTGGAGTTGCTGCCCGGAGTGCAGGAAGTTCACCGAATAAGTTCTCCGTACAAACTGGCGGGAAGAAGTTTTCGTCCTGAAGGAACGATTGTCAAACTTGCGAATGGGACTGAAATCGGCGGCAACGAAGTGATCGTAATGGCCGGGCCGTGTTCGGTCGAGTCGCGGGAGCAGCTGTTCGACACGGCGGAAGCGGTGGCCAAGGCGGGAGCGCGAGTGCTGCGGGGCGGGGCGTTTAAGCCCAGGAGTTCGCCTTATTCTTTTCAGGGGCACGGGGAAGAAGCGCTGAAGCTGCTGCGGGAGGCTGGGGAAAAGTTCAAGCTGCTCGTGATCAGCGAAGTAATGGAAATCTCGCAGATTCCGCTGATGCTGCCTTACGTGGATATTCTGCAGGTGGGTGCTCGGAACATGCAGAATTTTAATTTGCTGCGTAAACTGGGCAAGGTGCGCAAGCCGGTGTTGCTGAAGCGTGGGATCGCCGCAACGTTGGAGGAGATGCTGCTGTCGGCGGAATACATTATGGCCGGTGGAAACTACGACGTGATCCTGTGCGAGCGTGGCATTCGAACCTTTGAGACCTATACGCGGAACACGATGGATATTTCGGCGATTCCGATCATCCACAAGCTCTCGCACTTGCCGATGACGGCGGATCCGTCGCATGGGACGGGGCGTCGCGACAAGGTGGCGCCGATGGCGCGGGCATCAATAGCTGCCGGGGCCGACGCATTGCTGATTGAGGTGCATTGCGATCCGGATAAGGCATGGTCGGATGGGGCTCAGTCGCTGTTTCCCGCGCAGTTCGTGAAGTTGATGGATGAGTTGCGAATGATCGCTCCGGCTGTGGGGCGAAAGATCGGGTAGTGCTTTCACCACGGAGACACGGAGGCACGGAGACAGGCAATTGTTGATTGTTCATATTTGATTGTTGAATAAGATGATTCTCCGCGGGAGAGAATCGATCAGGGACCTGGACTTTTCAATCAGCAATCGAAATTCAAGGATTCCTTTTCTCCGTGCCTCCGTGTCTCTGTGGTGAGTTCTTGATTAATGGCCATTCGGCAAATCACGATCGTCGGTACGGGGCTGATTGGCGGATCGTTCGCATTGGCTTTGAAGCGGCGAAAGTTTGCCGGACGGATTGTTGGCTGTGACCGGGACGCGGTGCTCGAGAAGGCGCAGATGCGCGGGGCGATCGATGCCGGCTTCTCGAATCCCGGGGACGCTGTGCGGGGCAGCCAGGTGGTGGTGCTGGCGACTCCGGTGCTGGCGATTGTTGACCTGATCGAGCGGGTTGGGCCTGTGCTTTCGGCGCAGAGTTTGCTGACCGACGTGGGCAGCACGAAATCCCTTGTGGTGGAGCGTGCGCTCAAGGTGTTCGGCAAGAATGCGGGAAAGCGGTTTCTGGCGGGGCATCCGGTGGCGGGCAAGGAAAGGAGCGGCGTGGACTATGCGGATCCAGACTTGTTTCAGAACGCCCCGTGGTTCTTGACGCCGCTGCCGGGGCAGAACATTCATCAGGGATTGTTTGCGGAATTTGCGGGCTGGATCGATCAGGTGGGGGCACGTGTTGCGATGCTTCCGCCGGACGAGCATGACCGGCTTTGCGCATGGATCAGCCATTTGCCGCAGATGATCTCCACGGCACTGGCTGCGACGCTGGTGGAGGAGTTTGGAGAAGAAGCGCCGCTGCTCGCCGCCGGAGGCCGGGCGCTGCAGGAGATGACGCGGATTTCATCGAGTCCGTACTCGATGTGGCGAGATATTGCGATCAGCAACAAAAAGAATCTGGAGGATGCGCTGCTTAAACTGGAGCAGCGGCTGGCGCATATCCGGGAGAATCTTGGAACGCGGCAGTTGGCGGACGAGTTTGAGCGGGCGCACCAGTTGCGGAAGACTCCGAGAAAGAAAGAATGATTCACCATGGAGCCGCGGAGACGCATTGCGGTGATGGAAATTCCTCTTGAGGCTTGTGACGCTCCAAAGAGATAAGGGGTCCTTCGACTACGCATTCGCTCGCGCTTCGCTTGATCAAATGCTCCGCTCAGGATGACACAGGGCCGGGTTAGGTTCTGGGTCTCTGTGGTGGGACTTCAATTACAATGCGGACGCTATGAATAAAGTTGTGGCCAATGCGGATGAGGCCATCCACGATGTGTGTAATGGCGCCGTCATCATGATTGGCGGGTTTGGTCTGTGCGGGATGCCGGAGAATTTGATTCGCGCGCTGGTGCGCAAGGGAACCAAGAACTTGACGACGATCAGCAACAACGCGGGGGTGGATGGAGTGGGCAACGGGTTGCTGCTGGCGGCTGGGCAGATTCGACATCACATTGGCAGTTACGTCGGCGAGAACAAACTGCTGGAAGAGATGGTGTTGAAGGGAACGATCAGGCTCGATCTGGTGCCGCAGGGGACGTTTTCCGAGCGCATTCGCGCGGGGGGCGCGGGTATTCCGGCATTTTTTACTCCCACGGGTGTGGGGACAGTCGTGGCAGAGGGCAAGGAGACGCGCGAGTTCGAGGGGCGGCCTTATGTGATGGAGCGCGGCCTGACAGCTGACTTCGCGTTCGTGAAGGCCTGGAAGGGGGACAGGCTGGGGAATCTTGTGTATCGGAAGACGGCGCGGAATTTTAATCCCATGATGGCGACGGCGGCGAAGGTTACGATCGCCGAGGTGGAGCATCTGGTGGAAGTGGGCGAGTTGGATGGGGATTTGATTCATACGCCTTCGGTTTATGTGAAACGGATTTTTCAGGGGGAGTTGTACGAGAAGCGGATTGAGAGACGGACGGTGCGGAAGGCCGCTGGTTGAGCGCGTGTGTGTTAAGCGGGAGCGTAAAGAGAACTCCTTGATGAGCTGGCGGTGGTGTTGAGGTGCAAGGGGTCCTTCGACTGCGGTTGTGTTTCGCATTCGCGAAGCACAACCTCCGCTCAGGATGACAGAATTTAATTAAACGTGATGACGAAGCTGGGCAAGGACGTTGACAAGCGCGAGCGTATTGTTAAGCGGATTGCGCGCGAGTTGCGCGATGGGTTCTACGTGAACCTGGGCATTGGCATGCCTACGCTGATTGCGAATCATGTTCCGCCGGGGATTGAAGTCATTCTTCAGTCGGAGAATGGGATGTTGGGGATTGGGCCTTATCCGGTCGAGGGGCAGGAAGATTCCGATCTGATCAACGCGGGCAAGGAGACGATTAGCGAGATGGCGGGCACGGCTTACTTTTCGAGCGCCGACTCGTTTGCGATGATCCGCGGCGGGCATATTGATTTGAGTGTGCTAGGCGCGATGGAAGTAGACGAGTCTGGGAGTCTGGCGAACTGGATGATCCCGGGGAAGATGGTGAAGGGGATGGGCGGGGCGATGGACCTGGTCGCAAGCGCGCGCCGGGTGGTGGTGGCAATGGAGCACACGACGCGGGAGGGCGCGCCGAAGATTTTGAAGAAGTGCACTCTGCCGCTTACTGGCGTGAACGTGGTGGATACGATCGTGACGGAGATGGCATACATCCGGGTGACGAAGGACGGGCTCGTGCTCGAGGAAGTTGCTCCGGGGTTGACGGCGGAGGATGTGCAAAGGGCGACCGAAGCGAGGCTGGTGGTGAGCCCAAAGGTGAAGGTGACGGAGAGTTAAAACTGAAGCCCCTTATTGTCGGGACTCGAATCGCAGCGCTGAAAGCGCTGCGCCACCCAAATTCTGATTCTTCCACCCGATCTGACTTTTCCGCAAATTCCGATTCTTCCACCTAAAATTTTCTCCCCTGCGTGCCTTATATGCGAAACGGCGCTGCCAGCAGGCGGAAAGGGAGCGTGATCGCGAGGTAGATGATTTCCAGAACTCCGTGGACAGCGACTCCGAGAATGCGGAAAGGCAGAAGCAGCAGCCACACGAACGGGTAGGCGACCAGCGCAAGTACGGCGAGGGGCCAGCAGAGCACGAAGAGGATGCACCAGAGCAGGAACGTGAACATGTGCGAGACCTCCTTGTCTTTCTGATTAAGGATACGGGGGAAGGACGACGGAAGTTCCCTTGGGTTCGGGCGTTTCCGGCGCCCAAGACAGCCGAGCCTTGCTCGGCTGGACAGCCGGGGGCGGCTGTCCCCACACGAGCAGTTTTGGGTCGGCGGTGCGTTCATGGTTAGATTTCGCGGGCGGGGGCGCCCGTGCCACACTAAATCTCGGCAGCGGCTAGCTTGCGCAACGATTCTTCGTAGGGGGCGCGGGCTATGCCTTTTTCGGTGATGATGGCGGTTACGTATTTGGCCGGCGTTACGTCGAAGGCGGGGTTTTCTATCTCCACACCGTCGGGGACCATCTGCTTGCCTGCAATGTGGCTGACTTCTTTAGAATTGCGCTGCTCGATGGGAATCTTGCTGCCGTCGGTGCAGGCTAAGTCGACGGTCGAGATCGGAGCGGCCACGTAGAACGGAATTCCATGTTCTTTGGCCAGGATTGCGACGGTGTAGGTTCCGATCTTGTTGGCGACATCGCCGTTGGCGGCGATGCGGTCGGCGCCGACCACGATGGCTCCGATCTTGCCTTGGCTCATCATGGCTCCGGCCATGTTGTCGGAGATTACGGTGGTGGGGATTCCGTCTTTCTTCAGTTCCCAGGCGGTCAGGCGCGAGCCTTGCAGGAACGGGCGAGTCTCGTCGGCGTAGACGTGGATCTTCTTGCCTTGCTCGACGGCGGCACGGATCACACCTAACGCCGTACCGTAGCCGGCGGTCGCGAGCGCGCCGGCATTGCAGTGGGTGAGGACTCCGCCTTCGCTGGGCATGAGCGTGGCGCCGTGGCGTCCCATGGCCTGGTTAGCAGCGATGTCTTCGGCGTGCATACGCTGCGCTTCTTCGATCAGAGTTTGTTTGATCTGCGGGATCGGGCGGATGCGGATGCGCTCGAATTTTTCCTGCATGCGGCGGATGGCCCAGAAAAGATTCACCGCGGTCGGGCGAGTCTTGCCGATAAGGTCGCAGGCCTGGTCGAAGTCGCGCTTGAGATCGCCTGCCGTCTCGGCCTTGGAGTTCTTGACGGCGAGCGCGATGCCCATGCCCGCGGCCACGCCGATGGCGGGAGCTCCGCGGACGACCATGGTGCGGATTACGTCCGCTACCTGGTCATGAGTCTTGCAGGTGACGTAGGTTTCTTCCGTAGGCAGCTTCGTTTGATCGATGAAGCGTACGCCGTGGTCGGTCCATTCGAGAGTTTGGATCATGAAGACAGTTCTCAGTTCTCAGTTCTCAGTTCTCAGTTCTCGGTTCTCAGACAATTGAATCATTGAGGGACTGAATCATTGAGTCAATTAACCTCACCCTTTGATTCAATCAAACTCTGTGCGCCTCACAGAGGTTTCGTGGATTATTAGTCGCTGCGGGACGGCCGCAGATTTCACAGCTCGCGGCCACGGCAAAGATACTGGGCGCGGTTTCGTCATTTTGCAAAACGTGCTCGGCGCGCACGTCCTGTGCGGTGAAAATAGAAACAAACGGCGCGGGGGCTGCGGCTTTCTCAACGTTGGGACGGCCTTTGGCTTCTTCGCGCTCGACCAGGCACATTACGCCGGCGATTTCGAATCCGAATTCACGGGCGGCTTCGATGGCTTGAACCGTGGATGTGCCTGTGGTGCAGACATCGTCGACGATCACCACGCGCGCGCCCTCTTCTCTGAAGCCCTCGATGCGCTGGCCAGTGCCGTGTTGCTTTTCAGCTTTGCGCACCAGGAAGCCATGCAGGTCGCCACTTACGACCGAGACCGCGACCACGATGGGATCGGCTCCCATGGTGAGTCCGCCGATGGCTTGAGGCTTCCATCCCTGCTTGCGAATTTCCTCCAGGAAGACCTCGCCGGTCAGGCGCGAGCCTTTTGCGTCGAGCGTAGTTGTGCGGCAATCGACGTAATAGTCGCTGGTTCCGCCCGAGGAAAGTTTGAACTCGCCGAGGCGGAAAGACTTCCGCGCCAGCAGGCGAAGCAGGTCATGTCGTGCATCCGGGTGCGGAGGAGGCATAAAAATTCTACGATATCACGGGATCAGACTTCGGGCGGCGGACCTCGCAGGTAGTGTAGTTTGCCATTGCGGCCGTCCGATGCACGCGAGATCCCCTTCGACTGGCTTCGCTCACTCAGGGCAGGCTCTCGCCCCGCTGGTGAAAGCGCGGGGCCTCGGGATGACGCCGGCTGCCAGGAAACAAAGTGCACGCGGCACCCGGACCCGGGACTTTGGAGCCTCAGGTCTGGCCGGCCTCGGCGTGATAACCTGAATATTCCGCCACAATGAACTATCGAGGTATGAAATTGCAAAGTCGCAGAACGATTTTCTTTTCCTTCCTTATTTTTCTCTTCTTAACAAACCTAGGTGGTTCCGGGCTGGTTCCGACTGCGTTTGCTGAGGGCACGCGGACTTGGGAACAGTCGAAGTTTGAGGAACTGATCAAGGGAACGGCCACGGGAGTGGCGATTCGGAGCTCCGGTGGGCTGGAGCTGGCGCCTGCTTTCAAAACACTTTCTGCCACACCATCCACTTACATCTGGGCGATCGCGGCGGACGATGCGGGGAATGTCTATGCGGCTACTGGCGCGCCGGCACGAGTGTACCGGATTACGCCGGGCGGGCAGGTGACCATCATTTTTGAGCCGCAGGAGTTGCAGGTGCAGGCGCTGCAGGTGGAGGGCGGAGTGATCTTCGCCGCTACGGCTCCGGACGGGAAAGTGTACAAGATCGAGCACAGGGCGGGTGGCAAGCCGGAGGTGGCAAAGGTGGACTCCGGCAAGGAGAAGGACAAAGAGGCGGAGAAGGATTCGTCCAAGCCAGCACTCGATCCCTCGTGGACTTCATCCGTCTACTTTGCCCCGGGGACGAAATACATTTGGGACCTCCTCTTGGACAAGTCTGGAAATCTGTATGTGGCGACGGGCGACCATGGTGAGATTTATCGCGTCACGCCGAAAGGGGACCACTCACTCTTCTTCAAAAGCGACGAGACCCACGTTCGGGTGCTGGCCTTGGATGCGCAAGGCAATGTGATTGCAGGGTCGGACGGCAGTGGACTGGTTTATCGGATTTCTCCCGCGGGAGAGGGGTTTGTGCTGTACAGCGCTCCGAAAAAGGAGATTACGGCGCTTGCTCTCGACCGTGCCGGAAATATCTATGCTGCGGGGGTGGGTGAGAAGCGGGCGGGGGCAGGATCAAGCGGGTCCGGCGGTGGTCCGGCAATGCTGACGATCACAACTGGCGGTCCGACACCCACCGGGCCACAGGCGCCCGGATTGACGATCGGCCCATCGCCAACGGCGTCGTCGGTCTCCGGGGCGTTTCCATTTCCGGGCGGAGGAGTGAGCGGTGGGTCGGATGTGTACAGGATCGCTGCAGACGGTTCTCCGGCTCGGATATGGACCTCGCATGAGGACATTGTTTATGCGCTGGCATTCGATGCCCGGGATCGGCTGTTGGCGGGAACGGGGAATCGGGGCCACATTTTTGCGATCTCGGGGATCGATGAATTTTCGGATCTGCTGAAGGCTGCGGCATCGCAGACCACCGCTTTTGCCAAGGCTCCAGGCGGCGCGCTGTACGCGGCGAGCAGCAACCTGGGGAAGATTTTTGTGCTCGGATCGGGTCCGGAGCCGGAGGGCACGTATGAAAGTGATGTGTTTGACGCGAAGGTTTTTTCGCGCTGGGGAAGGGCGGAGTTTCGCGGCACAGGGAACGTGGAACTGTTTGCGCGAAGCGGCAATGTGGACAATCCGGACCGGAACTGGAGTCCGTGGAAGAAAGTGGATTTGACGAAAGATGCGCAGATGGGGGTGCCTGCCGCGCGTTACGCGCAGTGGAAGGCTGTGCTCCATGCGGGGAACACGAGACCACTCGCCGATAGCGTGACGCTGAACTATCTGCCGAAGAACGTTGCGCCTGAGATTGATGACGTCACAGTGCAGATGGGGACCCGCTACCAGCCTCTGCCGAAGTCGTCGACGCTCACCATGAGCCCGGACGTGAGCGGATCGTCAGGCTCGCGTTTTGAATCGCCGGTGCCGAGCTCGCGTGATCGTGACTCGATTGGGGTGAAGTGGAGCGCGCACGACGAGAACGACGACCAGTTGGTGTACTCGGTTTACTATCGCGGCGATGGAGAGAAGAAGTGGCTCCTGCTGAAGGACGATCTGAGCGAGAAGGCGTATTCCTTCGATGCCAGCTTGCTGCCGGACGGAGGATACACGGTGAAGGTGGTGGCTTCCGATGCGCCGTCGCATTCGCCGGGCGAGGCGCTTACCGCGGAAAAAGAGAGCCGTCGGTTTGAGGTGGATACGACTCCACCGCGGATTGACAATTTGACGGCGTCGGTGGAGGGTGGTCAGATTCACGTGCACTTCGGGGCCGGGGACGGATACTCGACCATCAAGCGCGCGGAGTACTCGGTGGATGCCGGAGATTGGAAATACGTAGAGCCCATCGGGCAGCTGTCCGATGCGAAGAGTGAGCAGTATGACTTCAAGGTCGCTCCTGAGGCCGGAAAAGATGGGGCTGCTGCGTCGGAGCATGTGGTGGTCGTGAGAGTGTACGACCGGTACGACAACATGGGAGCGGCGAAGACGGTGGTGCGCGGGAAGTGAGTCCTGAGCGCATCAAGCACTTCGCGAAGCGAAGTTCTTGCGGAGTCGAAGGATCCTCGCAGTATCCATGGCGCTGGCATCGAAGAGAGTTTTTTTGCCGTGCAGCCACGCACCAAGGAAGGCGTACAGTGAGAACGCCTCCCACCACCTGCGGAGTAATCGGCTGCGCAAGGGGTCCCCTTCGGCTCCGCTCAGGGCAGGCTTTCGACTACGTATGGTGCCCGCTTCGCGTGGACCATGCTCCGCTCAGGATGACAAGTCTTCCTCCATACACTTCTCAGGCACACTCTGGAGGCCGACCTATAAGCGGCGTTGATCGCAGCGCTGGAAGCGCTCGCCACCCAAAATTGGAGTTTTTCCGCGGCGGCTAAAGCCGCGGTCATCCTGCTGCGCTTATGGCGCGGTTTAAAGCCGCGCCCTTTCAAAACGTGTCGTCAAGGATCCTAAGACAAAACCAAAAATCGCAGTTCTCACCCACACACTGGAAGCGCTGCGCCACCCAAAATCTGCGAGCCCAAGAGTCCCACCATCCAAAAGCGTTACCTGGGAGTCCCGGGTGCCGCAGTTTCCGGGGCGGCTTCCGGCTGTCTGCTGCTAATGGAGGTGAGTTCCCCCGCTTGACGGAGTGCAGGGAAGAGCCACGCCCACAGAGCGATGACAACAAGGGTTCCCACTCCTCCTAAAACCACCGCACGGACGGTGCCAAACCACTGAGCAGTCAGTCCGGATTCGAACTGGCCGAATTCGTTCGAAGCTCCAATAAAAATCATGTCGACTGCGGTGACACGGCCGCGCATCTCGTCTGGAGTGGCGAGTTGGGTAAGCGTGGCACGGATGATCACGCTGACCATATCGGAAGCGCCCAGAAGCAGCAGCGCGATCAGCGAGAGCACCAGGCTTCGAGATATGCCGAACAGAATAGTGAAGACTCCGAAACCGGCGACTGACCAGAGAAGGGTTTGACCGGAGCGGCCACGCAGTGGGCGGTGTGCGAGCAAGACGGCCATGATTGCGGCGCCGACTCCGGGAGCGGTGCGCAAGAGGCCGAGTCCCCAGGGGCCGGTGTGGAGAATCTCACGGGCGTAGACCGGCAGCAGGGCGACGGATCCGCCCAGGAGCACCGCGAACAGGTCGAGGGAGATGGCACCCAGGACGAGCTTCTGGCGCCAGATGAAATGCAATCCGGCGAAGACGGTTCTCCACGTCATGCCCCTGAGAGCCACGGTGTCGCGCGGGCGCGCTTTGAGTTCCGGTTTGATGCGGAAGGTGGAGATGAGAGCTCCGATGGCGGTCAGCAGGGCAGTCGCGTAGACCGCAGATGGGCCACGGAAGAGGGCGTAGAGGATGCCGCCGAACGATGGCCCAAGAATGGTTGCGGCCTGGAAAGTTGTGGCGTTCCAGGCGACGGCGTTGGGGAAGTGCTCTTCGGGAACTAACTGCGGCAAGATGGACCGGCTGGCGGTGCCGTTGAAAGAGCGGACGACGCCGAGCAAGACCAGGACGACGTAAATCGCCGTCACGGAATGCACGCCGCGCTGAGCGAGCGCGAGCAGCAGGGCGAAGCAAAGGGCAAATCCGGCGTAGCAGGTGGAGAGTACGTTGCGCCGTTCGAAGCGGTCGGAGGCGTGGCCGGAAATGGGGAACAGCAGGATTGCGGGCAAGAACTGGGCCAGGCCGACAAAGCCAAGATCGAGAGGACGTTTGGTGATCTCGTAGACTTGCCATCCAACGGCGACCGCTTGCATCTCGACGGCGGCAACGATCAGGAACCGGGCGATCTGGAAGAGAACGAATGCGGGATGGGTGAAGGCGGCGCGTCCGGCTCTGGGGTCGGCGAGTGCGGGCATCTGTCCTTACTAATGTGACATAGAAACGGGGAGACGTGCAGGGCATGAGTTGGCCGACCTGCAGTTAGCCGGGAGAATGGCTAGCCGGAAGAAGGCTTTGATCGAGTGTTCCGAACGAAGACGGGAGCCGCGAACGGCAACCTACTTTGCAGAGGCCTCATCTGAACCTGCGGCCGCTGGGAGGAAGAGGATGCACCGCAAACTCTCGGTTTGGTTACGACTCTGCTTATCTTCGTTTGCCCTCGCGCAGAACACTATTCCGCAGAAACGTTCGGCCTCGCAATCGTCGTCTTCGACCGTTCAAGTTGTTTACGTGGTCGATGGCGGAAACAAACCCCAGCGGCTGAAGCCGAACCCATTTTTAGCAACTTTACGGCACGACTGAAGTCGTGCCCTGATACGAGTTTCTTAAACGCACGAGCTGTTCGATAGTTTTTAGATAGCCTCTACTGGCTCACCCATGGTGGTTTCCAGGTTGTCTTCCTCAATTGTCTCAGCCGTGTGCGTTCGCGCCACGAACATGTAAATCGAGGGGACCACGAACAGCGTGAATAGGGTTCCGATGATCATGCCGCTGACCAGCATGATTCCGATGCTGTTGCGCGCGCCCGCCCCCGGGCCTTTCGCCAGAACGAGCGGGAAGTGACCGACCACGGTAGCTGCAGTCGTCATCAAGATGGGACGCAGCCGCGTGGTGGCCGCTTCGATCACTGCGGCGAGCTTGCTCTTTCCGGTTTCCTGGAGATGGTTGGCAAACTCCACGATCAGAATGCCATTCTTCGACACCAAACCAACCAAAGTGATCAGTCCGACCTGACTGTAAATATTCAGCGTCGTCAGCCCCAGGAAGGAGAACAGCAGCGCTCCAGAAATTGCCAGTGGCACCGAACCTGCGAGAACGATGAAGGGATCGCGGAAGCTCTCGAACTGTGCCGCGAGGACGAGGTAAATGAGGATCGCCGACAGCAAGAAGGTCCCGAGGAACTTGCTGCCCTCTACCCGAAGCTGGCGCGATTCGCCGGCGTAGTCGACGGTGAAGCCCTGCGGCAGAATCTGTTT
>Ga0137390_10001622_pt1 | contig 17175 bp, 11 predicted proteins | sample 15con2h24AmetaG_FD_104937 | JGI IMG/M metagenome (GOLD analysis project Ga0137390, IMG submission 104937) | Vadose zone soil microbial communities from Angelo Coast Range Reserve, California, USA - 15con2h2.4A metaG | ecosystem: Environmental > Terrestrial > Soil > Vadose zone > Saprolite... | reverse complement strand
GCGGGCAGCCCGTTGCGCCGGGCACGGGCTTAGCGGACCCGTCCCCGGCCGCGGCTCCGGCATTGATGGTTGGATTTATCGTTGCCGAAGCGGGAAGTCGGAGCGGCGGCCACATTATCACGATTGATGTGCTGCCCAAGGCACGAAAAACCGGGGTTGGATCGCGGCTACTTCGTGTCGCGGAAGACCGCCTGCGCGCCTCCCACTGCCACTTCGTCATTCTGGAGACGGCGGTGGACAACCGGGCGGCTCTGGCCTTCTACAAAACCCACGAATACAACGTGGTGAAAACCATCCCGCGGTACTACTCCGACGGTGTGGATGCGCTGGTGCTGAAGAAAGATTTGCTTTCGCCGTCCGAGCCAGCTAAGTTGCCGCAATGAAGATTGCTATTCGGATCGCTATTCAAGGCGAAGCCGGCTCGTTCAGTCACGAAGCTGCCCGCCGTTTGGTGCCGGGCTGCCAAATCATCCCGTGCGCGCGTTCAGCGGAGGTTTTCGACCGCCTGGAGCGTGGCTTGGTCGCCGCCGCCGTCATCCCCATTGAGAATTCGCTGGCAGGTTCGGTAACCGAGCATTTTGATCTGCTGCTGGCGCGCCAGGTTTTTATTCAGCGCGAGCATCGGCTGCGCATCGTGCACAACCTCATCGCTCCGCCCGGAGTCAAACGCGGCGATCTGCGCCGGGCTTACTCGCATCCGGTGGCTCTGGAGCAGTGCCGCGATTTCTTCGCTAGAAATCCGAAGATTCAGCCGATGCCTTTTTACGACACTGCCGGCAGTGTCAAGCATGTAATCGAAAGCGGATTGCGCGATGCGGCGGGAATCGCGGGCCAGCAGGCGGCTAAAGCGTACAAGGGACGCATCCTAGCGGCGGGCATGGAAGACGACAAGCGTAACTTTACTCGCTTCTTCCTGATCCGTAGAACCCGGCGCATTCTGCCCGGCGCCAACAAAACCTCGATTGCCTTCAGCGTCAAGAATGTCGCCGGCGCCCTGTTCAAGGCTCTGGCTGTATTCGCATTGCGCGACATCAGCTTGACCAAGATCGAGTCGCGTCCCCGGCGCGGTCGGCCTTGGGAGTATGTGTTCTACGCCGACTTTCTGCGTGGAGACGACGAACCGGCCCGCAACGCCCTGCACCATCTCAGCGAAGTCGCCGACCTGGTAAAAGTGCTGGGGATTTATCCGGCTGCCTGAAAGTGGGGGGCGGACCCTCTTGTCCGCCCGCTTTTGACTTGGACGCGGGCATGCAGGAACCAAGTCGACGCTTCGTTTACCAAACAGCCGCACAGAACCCACTCCAAGGGCAGTGGACAAGAGTCCCCCAACTGCAACATCCCACTTCGGGTCGGCGCGAACCTTGCTTTCGTTACCATCCGCCTCAGCACCTTTGAGTGGTACAAATCACCCGTGGAGGGTTTAGAATTCAACTACTTTCAGAGAGTTTTCAGGCTTGCATCTTTCGCGACCTTTAGATCATCAAAACTTGAGTACAAGACACTCAAGGGGAAATATGGCAGAAAAAACGCGCACTGAGCGCACTCCAAAGCCAAAAGTAGCAGAAGAAGAAACTGGGGTACTGCCGATCCTGCCGGTCCGGGATACAGTGCTGTTCCCCCATGCCGTGCTTCCCCTGACCGTAGGCCGGGAAAGCTCGGTTCAACTGATCAACTCTCTGGGCGAGGACAAGACCATCGTCGTGGTGGCGCAGCGGGAAGCCCGGGTCGACGCTCCACAAGCGAGCGATCTCTATACGGTGGGAACCCTGGCCGTGGTCCACAAAGTGGTCAAGATGCCTAACCAGAGCCTTTTCGTATTTGCGGAAGGCTTGGAACGGGTGCGCCTGGCCGAGTTTGTCCAACTGACGCCTTTCATGCGGGGAAAGGTAGATTCGGTGCCCGAGTCCATTCCGCCCGAGAGTTCCGAGGTGGAAGCGCTGCAGCGCAACGTTCTCACCTTGTTCCAGCAAATCGTGGCGGGCTCGCCGACTTTATCGGACGAGCTTTCCACCGTGGCCATGAATATCGATGAGCCGGGCCGGCTGGTGGATTTCATCGCCTCCTCGCTGCCTTCGCTGTCGACCGCGGATAAACAGGACACACTTGAAACAACCGACGTCCGGGTGCGGCTGGAGAAGATCAACCACCATCTGGCCAAGGAACTCGAAGTGCAGCAGCTGCGCAATAAGATTCAGTCCGAAGTGCAGGACCGGGTGCAGCAGACGCAGCGCGAGTACTACTTGCGTGAGCAGATGAAAGCCATCCAGAAAGAACTGGGTGAGCAGGACGAAGGTGCGCGAGATACCGAAGAACTTCGTCAGAAGATCGACAACGCGGGCATGCCGGATGATGTCAAGAAGGAAGCCCTGAAGGAGTTGGGCCGCCTGGCTCGGATGTCACCCATGGCGGCAGATTACTCCGTGACCCGCAACTACGTGGAGTGGCTGGCGGCGCTGCCCTGGGCGAAAACTTCCGGCGGCGAAGTCGACATTCTGAAGGCCAAGGAAATCCTGGACACCGATCACTACGACCTCAAAAAAGTGAAGGATCGCATCTTGGACTATCTTTCGGTACGTCGACTGAAGCCGGGAATGAAAGGTCCCATTCTCTGCTTCGTCGGACCTCCGGGCGTGGGCAAGACCTCGCTGGGCAAATCCATCGCGCGTGCGCTGGGACGCAAATTCGTCCGCATCTCATTGGGCGGTGTACATGATGAAGCCGAGATTCGCGGCCACCGCCGGACTTACATCGGTGCCTTGCCCGGGCAAATTATCCAGGGCATTCGCCGCGCTGAAACCAAAGACCCGGTTTTCATGCTCGACGAAATCGACAAAGTCGGGCGTGATTTCCGAGGCGATCCCGCCTCGGCATTGCTCGAAGCCTTGGATCCCGAACAGAATTCCACCTTTCGGGATAACTATCTGGATGTGACTTTCGATCTCTCGAAGGTGCTGTTTATCACCACCGCGAACATGCTGGATCCGGTCGCGGAGCCGCTGCGCGATCGCATGGAAATCATCGAACTCCAGGGGTATACCGAGGAAGAAAAGGTTCACATCGCTTTTCAGTATCTGATTCCCCGACAAATCGAAGAAAACGGAGTGACTGCGGAGCAGATTGAATTTCCAGAAGACGGTGTAGCCTTCTTAATCCGGCACTACACCCGCGAAGCCGGAGTGCGCAATCTGGAGCGCAACATTGGCACCATTTGCCGCAAGCAGGCTCGCCGCCTGGCGGAAGGAAAAACCGAAAAGCTGATAGTGACCAGGGAAGTGGTGCAGGAGATGCTCGGCGGGATCAAGGTTCGGAGCGAGGGCGAGATCGCCGAACGTACCAAGCGTGCCGGTGTGGTTGTGGGTCTGGCCTGGACTCCTTCGGGTGGTGATGTCCTGTTTGTCGAAGCCAACACCATGAAGGGCAAAGGCGGCTTCACCATGACTGGACAGATTGGCCAGGTCATGCAGGAGTCAATGCAGGCCGCTCTCACCTGGGTGCGCTCGAATGCAACCCACCTGGGGATTCCGGAGACCTTCTTCGCCGAACACGACATTCACATTCACGTGCCGGCGGGCGCAATCCCAAAAGATGGTCCGTCCGCGGGAGTGACCATGGCCACTGCTTTGGTGTCGTTACTTACAGGACGGCCGGTACGTCCGCTTACCGCCATGACGGGTGAAATCACGCTCAGCGGAGATGTTCTGCCCATCGGTGGGGTGAAGGAGAAAGTCCTGGCCGCCAAACGCGCCGGTGTCCATGACGTGATTCTCCCCGCCGAAAACAAGATGAACGTCGAGGAAGACCTGACTCCGGAGCAACTCGAGAACGTTCAAGTTCACTACGTCAAGACGATTCCCGAGGTGCTGGAGTTGGCGCTCCCCTCAACGCCGCGCGAGGAGAAGCTGGACGAAGAGGTGCGCGAAAAGGTACTCAGCGCCCAGGCGGTTTCATAAGTTCAGCTTTTTTGTCGGTTATTGCCAGTTTCCCGAGACCGAAGACAGACGGAAACTGGCATTTTTGTTTACCTGTAAGTCATTTATTATCAATAGATAATACACACTAGGCTGTATAGAACTTATCTGTCGTCGAAGGGTTTAATGTAGGTGAGTGGTTGCCATTACGGGCGCACCGAGGAAGGCTATGCCAAAGACTGAGACATACCGGGCGTGGTTGGTCGGAGTTGTTCTGGCGGGCGTGTTGCTGATGCTGCAAAGTCCCGTGACATCGGGGGCGCAAGATCAAGATGATCAGGATCCGCCGAGCATCGCGGCGCGGATGAATTACACCCAGGGTTCGGTTACTTTTCAGCCGGGCGGCGAGGGCGACTGGGTGAATGCTGTCCCCAACCGTCCACTGACCAGCGGCGACAATCTTTGGACCGATCAGGGTTCGCGCGCCGAGTTGCATATTGGCTCGACCGCGGTGCGCCTGGCTGCCGAAACCAGCCTTACGCTGCTCGATCTTAATGAGCGCACCACGCAACTTCGCTTGTCCGAAGGCACCGTTATCCTGCGGCTACGCCATCTCGATGACGGTGATCTGGTTGAAGTAGATACACCGAATCTCGCATTCAATCTGCAACGCACCGGCGAATACCGGATTGATGTGGACAGCAACGGTGATGTCACCAAGGTCAGCGTCTGGAGTGGGCGCGGAGAAGTTACAGGCGGCGGATATTCCTACACCGTGGTAGCCGGGCAATCGGCTCGCTTTTCCGGCAGCGATCAGCTGAACTACGACATCGCGCAGATGCCGCGGCCAGATGGTCTTGATAACTGGGCCTTTCAGCGAGACCACCGCGAAGACCGAGCCGAATCAGCCAACTATGTTTCACCGGAAATGACCGGCTATGAGGATCTTGACGATTACGGCCGTTGGCAGTATGTCGGCGGTTACGGAACGGTTTGGGTTCCGGCCGGGGTTGCCTCGGATTGGGCGCCGTATCGCAACGGACATTGGGCTTACATTGACCCCTGGGGCTGGACTTGGGTAGAAGATGAGCCCTGGGGCTTCGCGCCATTTCACTACGGACGCTGGGCCTATGCGGGAAACCGCTGGTGCTGGGTGCCAGGACCGGTTGCCGTCAGGCCGGTGTACGCGCCAGCTTTGGTCGCGTTTGTGGGCGGAGGCGGATTTGCCATCAGCGGAGGCCCAGGCGTGGCCTGGTTCCCGTTGGCTCCCGGCGAAGTGTACATGCCGTACTACCGGGGAAGCCGCGGCTATGTGGAGCGCTTGAATGTGACCAACACGGTTGTGAACGTCACCAAGGTGACGAATGTGTACAACGTCTATAACTCCAACCAACGCAATGTGACCAACATCACCTATGTAAATCAGCGGGTGAACAATGGCGTGACCGTGGTTTCGCGGGATACATTCATCAACGCCCGACCCGTGGCTCGGAATCTGGGCCACGTCGATACCAGGCAGATAGCTGAGGCTCCAGTCGAACGCGGGGTTGCAGTACAGCCGGTTCGAGCCAGCGTCCTGGGCGCGGGAACCCCCGCCAGATTCAGACCGCCGCAGGCCATTATCAATCGCCAGGTGGTTGCGACCCAACGGCCAGCTCCTCCCAAGCAGCCTTTCGAGCAGCGGCAGGCGGCGACTAACGTACGTACGGTACAACCGGTCCCGCCGCAGCCACTGGTCGATCAAAGTAAGAACAATCAGGCCAACGGTCGGCCGGTGGCACGTCCGCAAGAACCCCTGCGTCCAGCGGAGACCCAGCAAGCCTCGCCTATGGGAATGCCGCGACCTGATGCCCGGCCGCAGCGTCCGATTGCCACCCCGCGTGAGGCCGAGCCCATGCGTGCTGAGGCGCCGGCGGTCCCACGTCCGCCCCAAGCCCGCGACAACCAAGCCCGTGGCAACGAGAACAGGGGCAACGAGAACAGGGGCAACGAGACTAGGGACAACGAGAACAATCGCTTTTCGCAAGGCTGGTCACATCCCCAGGCAAAGCCGGTGCCCCCGGTGCAGCAAAAAAACGCAGCCCAGGCGCGTGAAGACGAGAACAAGTTTCGCAACTGGCAGCAACAGCGCCAGCAATCTGCGCCAGCGCAGAATCGTGCGGCGCAGGAACAGCACCAGCAACCACGACAGCAAGAGCCGCATAAGCAGGAAAATAAGCCGCCGAGACCACCGAGCCCAAACTAACCTCATGGCAAATGCCAGCTCCAAAGAGGAGGAGTTGGCATTTCCCTATGTCTGATCCTTTACGCCAACCTTCAGCCAAATCACTTGCGATAGACTACTGAGAACCGGAAACTGGAAACCGGGAACCGGTTTTTATGCAAATCCGCGTTTTATTCTTCGGCATGCTAAAAGATCTCGCCGGACGGGCGAGCGACTCTCTCAGCTTGCCCGAAAACGCCACCCTGGGCGACGTTCTCCATCACTACGAGCAAACTATTCCGCGGGAGTTGATCGCCTCATTGGCCATGTCAGTGAACCAGGAATACGCCGCACCCGATGCTAGGCTGAACCAAGGCGACGAGGTTGCACTCCTGCCGCCGGTGAGCGGCGGGTCCGCGGAAGACTCGGTACACGCGATTTGCGGGCGCAGCGCGCACGCGGCCATTGTCAGCGGGGTGATCGACACGGTTTCTCTCCTGAAGGCCATCAAACAGCCCGAGGACGGGGCCGCCGTCGTCTTCGAGGGCATCGTCCGCAACCACACTCGCGGCCGCCGCACTCTCTACCTCGATTACGAAGCCTATGAGGAGATGGCACTCAAACAGATGGAGGAATTGGCGGAGCGGGCCCTGGCGGACTTCAAGATTCGCGACGTTGTGATCGTCCATCGCCTCGGTAGGCTGGAAATCGGCGAGACCAGCGTGTTGATTGCAGTGGCGTCAGCCCATCGGGCCGCCGCCTTCGATGCCTGCCGCTGGCTTATCGACACCCTCAAGCGTAGCGTGCCTATCTGGAAGAAGGAGTCTTTCGAAGACGGCGCCGTCTGGGCCGATGGTGAAGCCTTCCCGGACGACATTCCCAGCGCCCAAGGCACCCATTCCGCAGGACGCGCATCTAAGTGAAAAGCCGTTTTCGCTCTAGGTGGAGACTGCGGCGACACACCTTACCTTTCCTGATGAAACGAGTTGCAACTGCTGGCCTTGTGCTGGTCCTCTGCCTTGTCTCCGCTGCTCAGGAGTCCGATACCACCTTCAAGGTTGACGTCAAGCTGGTGAACGTGTTCGTGACCGTGACGGACGAGCACGGTGGCCCCATCGCCGGTCTGAAGAAAGAAAATTTCGAACTGATGGAAGACGACAAAGCGCAGAAGGTCGCGCTCTTCGACAAGGAATCGGCTCTGCCGCTCAATATTGTCCTGGCCATAGATACCAGCCTTAGTACCCGCAAGGACCTTCCGCTCGAATTGGCCTCGGCTCGTCGTTTCGTCCATGCCATTCTGCGCCCGGTTGACGTGTTGTCGCTTTACGGGTTCAGCGAAACGGTGAGTGAACTAACTGGTTTTACCCCGGACCTAAGGGTCATCGACCGCGCCATCGACCACATCCGCCTGGGCTCGGCCACAGCTCTGTATGACGCATTATTTCTGGGATCAGAGGCGCTGGAGCCGCGGCAGGGCCGCAAGGTGATGGTGGTCATCACCGATGGGGGCGACACCATGAGCAAAGTGAATTACCAGGAAGCGGTGCGCGCCGCCGAAACCGCCGAGGCCATCTTGTACAGCATTATCGTGGTGCCGATCGAAGCCAGCGCGGGACGGGACACGGGCGGCGAGCACGCCCTAATCCAGCTTTCTGCGGATACTGGGGGCAAATATTTCTACGCCTCTTCACTGGCGCAACTCGACGAAGCTTTCCACCAGATCAGCGACGAACTGCGGACCCAGTACTTGCTGGCGTACTATCCTTCGCAGCGGCTTTCCGATTCAGATTTCCGACGCATCCAGGTCAAGGTAAAGGGAATCCCGTCGGATTCCGATTTCAAGGTGCGTCATCGGACGGGATACTTCACGTCCAAGTCGCACTGAATGTTTTTCGTAGTCGTGTAGGGCGGACACTCTTGTGCGCCGCCCCCCTTGTAGTTGATTTTGATTTTGGGGAAACTTGATTGCTGTCTGGTGAAAGCGGGAGCCATGCGAGGTTTGCACAGGTAAGAGTCCAAGTCAAAGGCGGCGGACAAGAGTGTCCGCCCCACACGGCAGGATGCCTCCACGACTGGCACCGGACCGGTTGACGAGACAAATTCCCTTGTGAAAGTCTTATGAGATTGCTAATCGCAGGTTGTCCGTTGCCGGGCTAGGTTGTGCCCGGTCGCGAGGCTGACCGCTTCTGCCTTCCTTCAATCCGGGCAGTGGAATGCTTTTCGGTTCTCCGCGTGTGGAAGGTCCGAATCTTTGCAAGGAAGGTAAGCTAGACGAATGTCGAGCAATACTGGTTGTGCCCGTTCCACCTTCAGACAGTCAATTCTGTGGATCGGAGCGATCACGGTTCTTCTCGTGATTTCGTCGCTGGCATTCGCCCAGGAGTCCTCCACCGGCAACGTCTCGGGAACCGTAACCGGGCCCAGGGGCGCGTCCGTCAGCGGGGCTGAGATTACCATCACTCCCAGAATCACCGGACGAGCCATCAAGACCACGACCAGTCCGGCGGGCACCTACGCCGTGCGCGATCTGGTTCCCGGAGAATATATTCTGCACGTGGAGGCCAAAGGCTTCCAGCCCTACGACCTTCTCTTGAGAATCCAGGCAGCAGCGACTGCCACCGGTGACGTCAAACTCCAGCGAGTGGTGGTTGCTGGACCCATGTTGGTGAATACCGAGACGCCGGAAGTGCGGGGCGCGGTTACCTCCAGCCAGATGGAGCAGGTTCCCACCGATCGTGGCTTTTTGGATTTGACCCGGCTTGAACCCGGAGTTCAGTTGCTCGACGGTCAGGTACTCGCCCCCTCGAAGAGCGGCCTTTCCGCGGCTTCGGTCGTTGGCCGCAATGGCCGCACTACGCGGATGCAAGTGGATGGCTTGGATATCACTGACGAAACCGTGGGCGCCACCACTACCAATGTGCCGGTGGGCGCTATCCAGGAAGTGCGGGTCAGCCAATCGCTGCTTCCGCTCTCTTCCGGGCTGGCTTCGTCCGGTGTGGTGAACCTGACTACAAAGTCCGGCGCGAATGATATTCATGGCCAGCTCTTCGGCACCTTTCGCGACAAAACCGTTGGGGTGGCGAAGTTCCCCGGCGATCTGAACAATTCCTATTCACGCGAGGTTTTCGGCGGAAACGTCGGCGGGGCCTGGAGGAAAGACAAGCTCTTCTACTTTCTATCCGGCGAATATTTCAAGCAAGATCGTAGCGCCCCGGGGGTTTTCAACGCCCCTTTCGACGGTATCAAAGCGAGCTACAATGCTCCGTTTCACCAGACTGAACTGGCAGGCCGCCTGGATTACAAACTCTCTCCGCGATCGCAGCTTTTCTACCGCTTCACCTATGACAACAGCAGCGTGGTGAATGCCTTCGGAGGCAGCAACTTCCAGCCGCTTAAGAGCCGCGACAACACACCTGGTAACGCCCTCGGTTTCGATATCAGCCGGGGATCGACCGTCCATAGCGTTCGCTTCGCCTACGACCGGTTCTCCAACAACATCGCAGATGCAGTGCTGGGAGCAAACGTTTTCGATCCCGCGCCTGGAATCAGTCTGAATTTCGGCGGTGGGTCCGGGTTCGCCAGTGGCCCCAACCCTCAAGCCCCCCAGAAAACCGTTCAGGTCAACAAGGAAGTAAGGTACGACGTCACCAAAATCTGGGGAGCCCATACGCTCCGCGCGGGCGCGGCCGTGAACAAGATTAACAATCTCATTTCCGCCAATCTCTTCGGCCTAGAACCGCAAGTGGGATCGGACACCAACCCGGCGACGAGCCTGTTGGCGGCGTTGGGGCCCTTTGCCGGAGGCGCAAGCAATCCGCTGAACTACCCGGTGGATAGCATCACTGTCGGAAATGGCTTCGGCTGTTTCAGCGAGAAGTCGGCGTCCGGCTCATCCTGCGGCGGCTTCAGCGACACCCGCATGCAAGCCTACGCCGGGGATAGCTGGAGAGTGCGCCCCAACCTGACGGCAACGATTGGTGTGCAGTATGTTCGCGATACAGGACGTACCGATTCGGATCTGCCCTCGATTCCATGCTCGGCGGTCGCAGCTTCTTACGGGGCTCTGACGCCCTGCTCCGGCAGCGACAATCTGCTCAATCACTTCGGAGCGGTTCCCGGCATCGGTAATCGCGTGCGTCAGCCCGACCTGAATTTCGTTCCGCAGTTCGGTCTGGCGTGGGATCCGGGCAAGAGCGGACGAAGCGTTGTCCGGGCAGGCATCGGCATGTACTACGACAACAACGTTTTTCGCAATGTGCTGCAGGATCGCGTGGCCCGTCTGGCGAATGGCAGGTTCAACGCGCAGGCGAATGATCCATGCGCCGGCCACAGCGTGGTTATTTTCCCCGGCAACGTGGTGCAAAGCGCCGCCGGCCTCTGCGGACAACCTATCGGAAGCGTGGTCACGCAAATCGCGGACTTGCAAACCGCTTTCCAGACAGCCAACGCCGCGCTCACTTCCAGTTCTCCGAATCCTAGCTATCTAGGCCAGTCGTTGAGCAGCCAAGGTCTGTTGGCGCCCAACTACCAGACTCCACGCTCGGTCCAGATGAACATTGGTTTCCAGAAACAGATTCGGCAGGCGACTGTACTTAGCGTGGACTATGTGCGCAATGTGGGCACCCATTACCTGATCGGATACGACACCAACCACGTGGGTGATGCCACTCATCTGGATACCAATGCGGCGATCCACGCCATTAACGACACCTTGGCCGGGAACCCGCTAAGCTCCGCCTGTCTCCCGGCCGCCAGCGCCGGTGCCAGTTCCCAAACCGCGGTCAACTGTTATCTGGCGGCTGTGCCCAGGGCGAGCATTGCCGATTTCGCCGGCCACGGTCTGGATTCGGGTGGGCAATATCTGGGAGGACTTCCCGCTTCCCTGTTTGGTCTGACGCCAAATACTGGTTCGCCGACGACCGATAACGGCGCCGCCTTCCCTGGAATCAATGCGCTGGTGGGACGCAACATCATGTTCTTTCCCGCCGGCCGCTCGCTCTACAGCGGAGTGCAAGTCTCGCTCCGCAGCCAGATCGCCAGCCCGATGCGCGGAGTTCGAGGCGGCAACCTGCAGATCTCCTACACTCATTCCAGTTTCCGCAGCAACGTTGCGGGAGGCCTCGGCGACCAGGATCTGTTGCCGCTGGCCGCCGACTTCAATCACCCGATCACTTTTTTTGGTTCTGCGTCTCAAGACCGCAAGCACCAGGTTTCCTTGGCTTCCATCCTGGACATTCCTTATGGGGCCAGGCTGGGCCTGATCGCCCATTTTGCCTCGCCCCTACCACAGACGCTTTTTCTGCCTGCCAGTGACGGCGTAGGTGGTGAGGTTTTTCGCACCGATGTAACCGGCGATGGTGCCTTCGGTGGCCAGAGCCAGACGGGGGCCAGTTCGTACGGCGATATTGTGCCGGGGACCAACATCGGATCGTTCGGACGTGCAGTCAAGGCCAGCGGTCTGAACAACATCATCCAAACTTACAACGCCAACTTCGGCAACCAGTTGACGCCCGCCGGACGGGCCCTCGTCACGGCCGGTTTGCTGTCGCGATCTCAACTGCTGCAGCTGGGCGCGGATTCGCCGGCCATCGCGCAGGCTCCGGCCGATAACCCGAGCCTGGCGTGGCTGCGAACCTTTGACCTGACGCTGTCGCGCCCTCTTAAGGTTGGAGACCGGTTTGTTCTGGAGCCGAGCGTGTCCGCGTTCAATGTGCTTAACTTTGCCAACTTCGATGGTCCGGGCAACCGGCTGCTCGGAGTGCTGAACGGTACCGTGGGAACACTCAACGGCACCACCAAGACGGAGCGCGCCACCGATCGCATTGGCCTTGGGTCGGGCGTGTTCTCGCTGGGCGCCCCGCGCCAGATCCAGTTCGGATTGAAGGTGATTTTCTAGTGTCCTGAGTCTGAAGTTGGCGGCAGATGTTTGTCATCCCGACCGGAGGGTAGCGAAGCGAGCGGAGTGGAGGGGGGAGCTGTTCTTTCGGCAGTTCCTGGTGCTCGCAGGGCTGCGGACTTCTGACTCCTACACGAGAAACTGCCAGCTCAAAGAACCGCGTGTAAAATAGGGTTTATGCCTTTTCAAGGACAAGGAGCACTCGGCCCGCCGCGCAAGGGAAGGCCGGCCCCTCCCGAGCAAACGTCGGAAGAGGCCGCCTACCTGAAGTCTCTCGGAGAAAAACAGAAGCCAGTGAGCATCAAGCTGGCGGACGGAGAAGTGGTCCGCGGCTGGATCGAATACTACGACAAGAACATGGTCCGGCTGACCCGCGAAGACCAGCCCAATCTGTTTATCTTCAAACACGAAATCATGTATATCTCGGAAGACGGGAAGCGCAAGTAGAGCGATTCCAAATTTTAGGTTGCAGATTTCAAAATCGCGACCGATATCGCCTTTAAAATCTAAAATCTGCAATCGGCGATCATAAACCAAGATGACCTCTACTCAATCCAACCACGATAGCTTTGTCCCCGCCATGGCCGAGATCGCTCGCGAGGCGGGCGCCTTGCTGATGGAGTATTTTCATCAACATGTAAAGGTGGAGTACAAGGGCGACGCAGACCTGGTCACAATAGCGGATCGCAAGTCCGAGATCTTGATCCGGGAGCGCATCAAGAAAAACTGGCCCGTTCACGATGTTCTCGGCGAGGAGCAAGGCCTGGTCAACACCGGCAGCGACTATCGCTGGTACGTGGACCCGCTCGATGGAACCACGAACTTCGCCCACGGATTCCCGGTATTCTCCGTTTCCATGGCGCTGGAGTACAAGAACCAAAGAATCGCGGGGGTAGTCTACGATCCGACGCGCGATGAGCTGTTCGCTGCCGAGCAGGGAAATGGCGCTTATCTGAACCATCAACGAATCCAGGTTTCGAAGACCGCGAACCTGGCCGAATGCCTGGTGGGAACCGGTTTCCCAAGTCACAAGCGGCACAAGAATCCGAACATTTATTTTTATCATCAGATCACCTTGCACACCCACGGTGTGCGGCGGGCGGGCTCGGCGGCTCTGGACCTCTGCAACGTGGCCAGCGGACGCTTCGACGGGTTCTGGGAGTTCAACCTTAATCCCTGGGACACGGCAGCGGGTGTGCTGATCGTCGAAGAAGCCGGTGGCAAAGTAACGGATTTTCATGGTGGGCCCTTTCAGTTGAACAGCCGCGAGACCCTGGCTTCCAATGGCCTGGTACACGGCGCGCTGCTCAACGAGTTCGCGCAAATTTTCGAAGGGCGAGGCCTCGAACCGTTGCCCGATGTTCACGAGTACCGGAAAATATGAATCGCAAACCTAGCGCAATTCTCGTTGCCGCGGCTCTTTCTGTGCTATGTGCCATTGCTCCCGCAGCAGACAAGGCCGCCCCAATCGTAGCCGACCCCGCCTACCTGCAGTCTTTCGAGAAATGGAAGGCCGAACTGGTTGAAGATCTCAAGCAGGAATGGTTGCCCTTGGCCGGCTTGTTCTGGCTCAAACCGGGTGAGAACAGTTTCGGAACTGATCCGAAAAATGTCATCGTGCTTCCCAAAGGGCCAGCCCAGGCAGGATCATTCACGTTGCAAGGAAAAACGGTAACCGTGAAGTTCGTTCCCGCAGCCAGCGCCATCATCGCGGGCAAGCCTGTAACCAGCGCCGACCTTCAGCCCGATACGTCCGGCAATGCGACGGTCATCGAAATCGGAAGTATGCGCCTGCACGTCATCGTGCGCGGCGAGCGGATCGGTATCCGCCTGAAAGACGTGGAGAGCGACGGCGCCCGTCAGTACCCCGGACCGCTGTTCTTCCCCGTCGACTTGTCGTATCGGGTAACGGCCACCTGGCTGCCCTCGGATGGCAAGCAGACGGTGGACGTTCCCAACGTGCTGGGCGATGTAACGCCCACGCCGATTGCAGGGACGGCTGCGTTCAAGATCTACGGTCAGGAACTGAGGCTCACCGATCTGGGCGGCGATCCGGCCGGAGAGCTGTTCTTTGTCTTCAGCGATCCCACCAACAAGACCAGTACTTATCCCGGCGGCCGCTTCCTGAAGGCAGGTCCGGTGGCAAACGGAACCGTGGTGCTCGACTTTAACCGTGCCTACAACCCTCCCTGCTCGGTCACGCCCTACGCAACTTGTCCGCTGGCGCCAAAAGAAAACCGCCTCGCTGTAGCCATTGCAGCCGGAGAAGAATACGACCACAAAACTGGGCGTCATTAACCCAATCCGGCAGTAAAATGGGAGCAGGGAGTAGTCGTGATCACCTCACTGCTGGAACGCAAGATCGAAAAACGCCCCGACAAAGTTCGTCTACAAGGGCGCATTCTTTTCCTCACCGAAGATCCGGAACTCATCAAGCGCCAGCTCGCCGGCGAAGACTTGCCCTGGGACACCAAAAACCCGGCCAACAATCCCAAGCTGCGCGACGACATTTCGACCGACGAGATCACACCAGCTCACTACTGCTTCTATTTCGACGAGACCCTGGGCGAGATTCCCTACCTGGGCCTGAAATGTGGTGATGTGCTGCCCATCGGACGGAGCGAGGTAAAAAAAGGCGGTTTCATCTGTGCCGTCAGTGGCAAGCGGCGAGGTAAAGGATCGAGCCGGGAGCAGTCGCCTTACGCAGAGATGTGCGCCGGTATACATCTGGTCATTGCCGAAAACATTGAGCGCATCTACAAGCAGAACTGCCAGAACCTGGGCCTGCTGACCTCCACCAACTTCTCGCTGATTGAAAAAATAAGGGCGGGAGAAGAGATTCCCCTCAGTGAATTCACCGCCGGCGAAGACGAGATCACGCGCCAGGTGATTGAATACGGAGGCCTGTTCCCCTTCAACGTCGCCCGCATGCAGAAGAAAGTTTTTCTCCCGCCCATCAAGACCAGAAAGCGCCCCATGACGCTGGCCGAGAAAATCTTCGCCCGCCACATGATCGGATTCAATGTAGGGGCGGATGCCCCCACCGGGCCAGGCGAGCAAAGCTCGGCAGTTTCTGGAGTCGACGGGGAGGCGGTCCAGCCCGGCGATACCGGTTTTGCCCGCGCGGACCTCCGCTTCAGCCACGAATACGTCACCCCGATGGCGGCCATTTTCTTCGAGCGCTACGTGGGCAAAGATGTGAAGGTAAACGATCCCGCGAGCATTCTGTTCTTCCGCGACCACCTGACGTTTCTCGATGAGGTGATCTCCGAAGAGAAAAAGAAGCTCGGCCTGCTCGACCTGGCCACGCAGCTCAAGCTGAAGCAACAGTCCTTCGCTGCGAAGCAAGGAATCAAATTGCACGGAGAATTGAAAGACCGCAAAGGGTCGGAAGGAATCTGCCACTCGATTGTCCTCGAGCGTTACGCGCTCCCCGGACAATTGAACATCGGCTCCGATTCGCACACCCCGCATGTAGGCGCGATCGGTTGCGTGGCCTTTGGCATCGGCACCACCGACGTGTTCAACTCGTGGATCACCAAGGACGTGCGGGTCAAGGTGCCAGAGTCGGTGAAAATCATTATCCGAGGTAAGAAGCATCCCAACGTGACCGCAAAGGATTTCATTCTGAAGATTCTTAGCCTCGACTATGTTCGCAGCGGCAAAGCCCTGGCCGAGGTAGTGGAATATGCCGGCGAGGCCATCGAAGAGCTGAGTGTGGACGAACGCGCCACCATGACCAACATGGCGGCCGAGATCGGCGGCTTCACCGGAATTGTTGCGCCGGATCAGAAGGCGGTTGATTTCCTGGTCGAGCGCCGCGGCATGGACCGCAAGCAAGCCGAGTCCACGATCGAGGGCTTATACAGCGATCGCGGCGCCCACTACGCCCACACCATCGAACTCGACGCTGCCGAGATCACGCCGATGGTGGCGACGCCTGGAGATCCAGGGAATGGCAAGTATGTCCGCGAGCTGAATACACCGGTCCCGGTTGAACTGGCCTACGGCGGCACCTGCACGGCGGGCAAGAACGAAGATATGGACATGTACGCCCGCGTGCTGGCCGAGGCGCTGCAGCAGGGCAGGCGAGTGGCGGATTCGGTGAAGTTCTACATCCAGTTCGGATCGCAGGAGACCCGCGATTACTGCATACGAAAGGGATATCTGGATGTTTTCCGCAAAGCCGGGGCGCATGTAATCGAGCCCAGTTGCGGGGCCTGCATCAACGCCGGGCCGGGCGTGACCACGCGCCCAGAGCAAGTAGTGATCAGCGCCCAGAACCGCAATTTCCCCGGCCGCAGCGGCCCGGGGCAGATGTACCTGGCCAGTCCGCTGACCGTTGCCGCCAGCGCGGTGGCAGGATACATCGTGGAGTACGAACCGAGCACGGAACGAGAGCTGGCCGAAACCAAACCTTGACCGCTGGATGGCTTTCGTAAACTCCGCGATGGTAGTATTCCTGCTTTCATGCGGCTCTGTTGCTGTTGCTGTGCTCAGCCTGAGGATTGAATCGCCGGTTGGGCTGGTAAAGCTGCCCGGGATGACCTTCGAGCCCAACCCTATCCCCGTAGCCGGCATTCTTGCTAAAATGAAAAGTTCTATAGAGTTCGGTTTCTCAGGGAGACAATGAACTTATGACCTACGTGATTGCAGAACCGTGCATTGGTACAAAAGACACTGCCTGCGTGGACGCTTGCCCGGTGGATTGCATTCATCCGAAGAAAGATTCGCCAGCCCACGCCGAAGAAGAAATGCTCTATATCGATCCGGTGGAATGCATCGACTGCGGCGCCTGCGTGCCCGTGTGCCCGGTGTCGGCCATCTTCGCCCTGGATGATTTGCCGGAGAAATGGGCGTCATTCACGGAACGGAACGCGAAGTATTTCGGACGATAGCAGCGAAAAACTCTCTTTGAGACGGCGCATGCTCGGGCAGCGGGTGTGCGGTGTTCTTTTTTAGCTGTCAGCTCTCAGCCTTCAGCTACCAGTGATAGCGCGATTGTGACCAGCTGCAAGCTGGCGGCTGATGACTGAAAGCTGATGACTGAACGCGGCCGCCTTTCCATCTCTCCGCTCCTCCATTACAATCAAAGATTAACCTGAACCTGCTGGGCTTCCATGGCACTGAAGGAGTCGGAAGCAATCGTCCTGCGCACCTATCCTTTG
>Ga0137390_10001614_pt1 | contig 17207 bp, 19 predicted proteins | sample 15con2h24AmetaG_FD_104937 | JGI IMG/M metagenome (GOLD analysis project Ga0137390, IMG submission 104937) | Vadose zone soil microbial communities from Angelo Coast Range Reserve, California, USA - 15con2h2.4A metaG | ecosystem: Environmental > Terrestrial > Soil > Vadose zone > Saprolite... | reverse complement strand
GCAATCCTGATGGGGCAGTTAAACAGGCCGTCTATTCCCAGCGCGACGCGGTCTTCCGCGGCGGCGAGTTCCAGAGTCAGTGGGACGTGTTGCCGCTTTGGAGTGGCGTGTTTGGCATCGAAAACCAATTCGATGTGGTCCGTGCGACGTTTACCGACGGCTCCAACGTCCCGCGCATCCCGCCGGTGCGTATGGGCGGCGGATTTTTCTGGCGCGATGCGAACTGGCTCGCTCGCATCAACCTGCTGCACGCCTTTTCCCACACTGACATCGCAGCCAATGAAACCACGACCACCGGATACAACGACCTCAGGGCCGAGATCAGCTACACAAAGACCTTTCCCGGGCGTCCCTTGGGCGAGGTGCAAGCCTTCACCGTGGGCATCTATGGCCAAAATCTGCTCAATGATGACATGCGCAACTCGGTCTCTTTCCTGAAGGACGAGGTTCTGATGCCGGGCCGCGGCGTGCGCGCCTTCGCATCCGTCAAATTTTGACGGGGCATTTGCGCGCATGCGGTCGGTCAACATGGAGGTGGTAGTTGCGTTGATGTGATCAGCTTTTGTACTTCTTGACAGCGTCGCTGACGGCGGCGGAAACGCATGTTGCGGGGCCGCATGGCGTTGGCGGCGGCGTCACGCCTGCAATGTAAGAGGACCTATGCGATGTCGCTGAGACAGCCTGCTCGGTTGGCTTGGATTACACTTCGGATGCTGAGTGCGGGGCTTCTCGGCTTCACTATTCTGTTTGTCACGATGACGGCGCACGGCCAACCAGCGCCTCAACCTGATCCGGCCATGGCGGCACCTGCGCCTGCAAGCACAGTGCCTGCCGCTCCGGAAAATCTTCCGGCAAACAACACGTCAACGTTGCCGCTGCTCCCGGCAACGGCGCCGGCAGAGTTGCCGCGGGACCTGACGCCGTTCGGCATGTTCATGTCGGCGGACATCATCGTGAAGGCCGTGATGCTTGGTCTCATCTTCGCCTCGGTGCTGACCTGGACCATTTGGCTTGCCAAGACCCTGGAGCTTTGGGGCGCACGCCGGCGTCTCAACCGCGCACAACGCGCGCTCGCCGCCGCCCGATCTTTGGCCGAGGGCGCGAGGGCCGCAGCGGCGGCAAGCCCGCAAGTGGCCAAGTTGCTCGAAGCCGTCGAAACAGAACTGCATCGCTCCTCCGATCTGCGCGATGTCGACGGCATCAAAGAACGCATCACGGCGCGCTTCGAGCGCATCGAGGCCGGCATCGGCCGCAAGATGATGCGGGCAACTGGAATCCTTGCGACCATCGGAGCCACGGCGCCATTCGTCGGCCTGTTCGGCACCGTATGGGGCATCATGAACAGCTTCATCGGCATTTCGAAGCTGCATACGACGAACCTTGCGGTGGTGGCGCCGGGCATCGCCGAGGCGCTGCTTGCCACGGCGTTCGGGCTTGCGGCCGCCATTCCGGCGGTGGTGATCTACAACATGTTTGCCCGCTCGATCGCCCATTATCGCGCGCTCTATGCCGACACCAGCGTCGAGATTCTCACCCTGGTCAGCCGCGACCTCAGTCAACCGACCGCCACCCGGCCCGACACGTTCGATCCACGGCGGCGGCCGGCCGCGGTGCCGATGGCGGAGTAACCGCAATGAGCATCCGTCTCGACCACGGCGAAGATTCCCTCGGCGTCATTCACGAGATCAACGTGACGCCGTTTATCGACGTCATTCTGGTTCTGCTCATCATTTTTATGATCGCCGCGCCCCTCGCGACGGTCGATGTTGCGGTCGATCTCCCCACCTCCAATGCGGAAAGGCAGCCGCGCCGGGATCTCTTTCTCACCATCAAGTCCGATCTGACGCTGTGGCTGGGTGATGCCCCGGTGTCGAGCGCGGGGCTGCAGGCCGCTTTGGACGGCATCTCAAAAGGAGATCGCACCCAGCGCGTGTTCCTGCGCGCCGACAAGTCCGTGTCTTATGGGAACCTGATGGAGAAGATGAATGCGCTGCGCACGGCTGGCTATCTGAAAGTCGCCCTCGTCGGACTTGAAGCGGAGTCCTCGCGATGAATGCTCTTGTTGAGAGGCCTTCGGACCGGCCGGCAGAGACGGTGCGGTGGGCTACGTGTTTTGCCGTCGTGGCGGCGGCGCACGGCCTTGGCGCGATGGTACTCCTGAACAATTCATTCGAGGATTCCGACTTCGGCATCGATGCGCCGGTCGTAATGCTCGAACTACCGGAGTCGCTTGTAACGTCCACGGCGCCGGCCCTGGACTTGCCTCCAGGACCAATCGAGGAGCAGGAGAACGAAAAGACGCCGCCGCCAAAGGAAGAGGCCAAGCCGCCTGAGCCTGAAGCGGAGGTGGCTCTTGCGATGCCGGAGCCGCCCAAGCCGGAGCCCCCAGCGGAAGAAAAGCAAGCAACTGCCCCACCGCAGGCGAGGCCGCTGCCCAGCTCAATCACTCGCTGGCGGACCCTGCTTGCCGCCCATATCGAGCATTTCAAGCGGTACCCGGCCGAGGCGCGCTCGCGCGGCGAACAAGGTATCGCCAAGGTGGCGTTCAAGATGGATCACGAGGGCCACCTTCTGAGCAGCCGCATCGTGCAAAGCTCGGGATCGACGGCGCTCGATCAAGAAACGCTGGCGATGCTGACGCGCGCGCAGCCGATGCCGCGGCCGCCCGATCAAATTTCCGATGCCGAATTGAGCTTTGTTGTTCCAGTGCGCTTCAATTTCAGGTGACACGAGATGCCGCGCCCCATGGGCTGGTTCAGATCGAACAGCGGTAAGTTTGCCTGGGTGGCGTTCTTTGCGCTGGCTTGCCAGTTCGCGCTCACGTTCGGCCACCTTCATCTGAGTAACGCCGGCGTCATTTCCGCCGCGCTGACCGCATCGGCTGATTCGACAAACGGTTCCACCGGTGCTCCGTCCTCACCTGCGCCACAGACCCCGACCCGTCTTGCCCAGGATTTCTGCGCAGTCTGCAACAGCATCAGTTTAGCAAACACGCTGGTATTGCCGGTCTCCCCCGCGCCCATTTCGCCCACCGCGATTACTCGGGACCTGTGGTGGTCGTTGGCGAGGCCTGCACTCGCTTCAAGCGATCGCTTTCCTTTCAACGCCCGCGGTCCTCCCCCCGCCTGAGAGGCCAGGACCTGAACGGCTGCATCGCCCAATCCTCACGTCATTGCGCCGTTCTCGTCGTCAACACGCGGCGGTGCTGGCACCCGCCAGCTCCCGCCGGGTTTCGCGCCCGCGCGAGACCGATTGTTGCGATCACGCACCAGTCCAAATCAGGCGCCGTTCCGATGAAGGGAATGATCCTATTCGTTGCAGGTCTCGGCATCATTTTTCTGGCAAGCGCCGTTCAGACCTTTGGCACAAATTGGCTCGGCCAAGCATGTCCCTACCCGGGGCCGTGCTTTCGCCCGGAATGGCTCGCCATGGGAGTAGGGCTTTCGGCCGCCGCCTATGTCGCTTGGAAACTACACAGGAGCCGTCGTTAGAGAGGGCATCCCGATGAGATCGAAATCACCCTTGCGCGTCATGCCCGCGCAGAGACACCCCGCCGCGTCACGCGGCGGGGACCCCATCTTCGCGGGCATCCACGTCTTTCTTGCGAGCTTTGAGCCGAGTGGTCGCAGAAGATGCTGCAAAAGCTCCGCACGCTACCGCAGCTTGCCGACGCGACGAGGGATCTCCTGGCCAATGCGCCGCAGCTCAAGATCACGATCAACCGCGACCAGGCGGCCCGCTTCGGCATTTCTCCGCAATTGATCGACGACACTCTTAACGACGCCTATGGGCAGCGGCAGATCACGCAGTACTACACCCAGCTCAATACCTACTTCATCATCCTGGAAATCCTGCCCGAATTGCAATCAACCCTCGCCTCGCTCGACCGCCTCTTCGTGAAATCGCCGCTGACCGGCGGCATTGTTCCGCTGTCGACCTTCGTGGAAATCGATGCGAGCCGCGCCGGGCCGCTCCAGGTGACCCATCAATCCCAATTCCCATCGGTCACGTTGACCTTCAACCTGCGTGCCGGGGTCGCGCTCGGGCAAGCCGTCGACGCCATCACGGCCGCGGCCGCGCAACTGGGCATGCCGCCGCAGGTGATCTCGTCATTCCAGGGCGACGCCCAGGCGTTCCAGGCTTCGCTGTCGAGCATGCCGGTACTGGTCTTGGCATCGCTCGTGGTCGTCTACATCATCCTCGGCATTCTCTATGAGAGTTTCATTCACCCGCTGACCATTCTCTCCACGCTCCCTTCCGCCGGCATCGGCGCCCTGTTGGCGCTGCGCTTCGGACAGATGGACTTGTCGGTCATCGGCATCATCGGGATCATCCTGTTGATCGGGATCGTCAAGAAGAACGGCATCATGCTGGTCGACTTCGCCATCGCGGCCGAGCATGAGCGACACATGCCGCCGGTCGCAGCAATCCGTGAGGCGTGCCTGTTGCGCTTCCGCCCCATCATGATGACGACCGCTGCGGCGTTGCTCGCCGGCGCGCCGCTCGCGCTCGGTAACGGCACCGGCTCGGAACTGCGCCAGCCGCTTGGCTACGCCATGGTGGGCGGGCTTGCGCTCAGCCAGTTGCTCACACTTTACACCACGCCGGTGGTGTACCTCTATCTCGACCGCTTGCAGAACTGGCTGCGCGGCGAGCGCGCGCAGCGCGCCGAACCCGATATCCGCGTCGCAGCCGCGGAGTAAGAGAAGTGAGAGAGAAGTAGGGCGGGCAAAGCCAACGGGTCCGGCCGGAGCGTGCCATCTGGCCGGCCAGAGGCCGGACCCGGGGGGCCGGCCCAATGACAGGCTCCGCGCGCTTACCACGCGTCGGTGGGCACGGCGCGAAGACGCGCCTTTACCCATTCTGCAAAGTCTGGGTTCACGCGAGCGCGTGCGCCGCGGCTGAGTGAGACGAAGGAATCGCTATCCCTATTCCAGATCCGCCCCAAGGATCGCCATCTGGAAATTATAGCTACGTTCATCCTCCTCGTCATCGACGAACATCACGCCGATAAACTCCTCGTCGATATAGACTTCGGCAGAATCGTCTTTTTTCGGACGCGGCACGACACGCAGCTTGGTGTTGCCGAACAAGCGCCTCATATAATTTTCCAGCTTGCGGATTTCTTTGACGTCCACGGCAGCTCCTTTGCCCCCCTGGCCTCCAGGGGCGTTACGAATCTCGATAGGCTAACGGCTATCTCAGCGCGCCATCCGATTCAAACTGAATCCCGTGGCATACCAATGTCTTTGTCGTGGCGATGTAACAGGGTTAAAACTCATGGCGTCATCGACGGGCTTGTCCCGGCGATCTCGATCAGGATGGCGCAATGCCAGATTACCGGGATGGCCGGGACATAAGGGCGTTTACGCCCGTCTTCGACGGGCTGCCGCCCGGCCATGACCAAGCGGGAACTGCCACGACAAACGCTCCCAGGCGTTACACGCCCACGTTATGGAGCATCTGATCCATGGTGCGCGAGGGCTCCACGCAGCCGGCTTCCCCGATCACCTTGGCCGGAACACCCGCAACCGTGACATTGTTGGGGACTGGTTTGATGACCACCGACCCCGCCGCTACGCGGGCGCAGTGGCCGATCTCAATATTGCCGAGAATTTTGGCGCCGGCCCCGATCATAACGCCCTTGCGTATCTTGGGATGGCGGTCACCGTTCTCGTTTCCGGTGCCGCCCAGCGTCACGCCGTGCAGCAGCGAGACATCGTCCTCGATGACCGCGGTCTCACCGACCACGAGCCCGGTGGCATGGTCGACAAAGATTCCACGGCCGATTTTTGCCGCCGGGTGTATGTCGGTCTGGAACACCGCCGACGAACGACTCTGCAAATAGAGCGCAAAGTCCTTGCGGTGTTTTCCCCACAGCCAGTGGGCGAGGCGATGGGTCTGGATCGCGTGAAAGCCCTTGAAATACAGCACGGGCTCGATAAATCGCGTGGTCGCCGGATCGCGATCGTAAGTCGCCACGATATCGGCCCGGAAGGCGTCGACGATCTCGGGCGAGTCCGCGAGAGCATCGAGGAAGGCCTGCAGAATGGTGGCGCCGCTCATGACCGGATGATCGAGCCGGTCGCTGATGCGGTGCACCACCGCGCCCGTCAACGTGTCATGCTCGAGCAGCGAAGCGTAGATGAACGAAGCGAGTTGCGGCTCCTGCCTCACGACGGCCTCGGCCTCGCTGCGAATGCGCGCCCAGATCGGGTCGACGCTCTCGATCGGCGTTATTCTCTGCGGCTGGGCCATTGCGGTCCTCCGGCGACGAGGGTCAGTGTTTTCGAGTGCAGTACAAATAGGAAGCCCCTGCCGGGTGCGCCACCCCCGAACCGCGACCCGGCGAACCATGTCGTCACGGTCGCTCCTTAAGAAACCTCAGCACCGCCTCCTTGAAAACGCCGTCTCCGACCGACAGCATATGATCGCGGCCCGGAATATCGAGCGCACGTGCCCCGGGCACCAGTGCGGCAAGCTCATGAGGCGAGCCCGCGATGTTGTCCTCGGTGCCGACCGCGATCAACATGGGCACCGCAATCTGCGCCACTTCCGACGGCGACAGCGACTGCCGCGAACCGCGGATGCAGGCGGCGAGCGCCAAGCGGTCGGACTTGGTCTGATCCGCAAACGCACGGAACATCCGTCCCTGCGGATCTGTCACATCCTCGACCGATGGCGCCTCAAGCGCAGCAGCGATCGATCCCGGCAACCCGCCCTCTTCGACGAGATGAATGCCGAGGCCGCCGAGAATCGCGCAGCGTACCCGCTCGCCGTGAGCGCGCGCCAGGAATGCGGTGTTGCGAGCCCCCATGGAGTAGCCCATGACATCGGCGCGGGCGAGGCCGAGATGGTCGAGCAGCGCGCGAATATCGTCAGCCATGAGATCGGTATGGTAGAGCGCCGGATCATAAAGCTTGGTTGACGCGCCGTGGCCGCGATTGTCGAGGGCGATCGTGCGCCGGCCGGCGCGCTTCAGCGTCGTCACCCACCCCGGATATACCCAGTTCACTTCCTTGTTGGAGGCGAAGCCATGCACGAGCACAATCGGCTCGCCATCGCCCTCATCGATGTAAGCTAATTCCATCAGTCCGGCATTGAACTTCCGCGCAACGATTTCCGACAAAGAATATCTCCACTTACGCCGCGGCGTATGTCCGGTCGAAAATGAAGGACTCAGGGCAGCCGCGGGTGTTAAGGTAGGGTGTCCTGCCCGATCCCCCTCCTTCCTCCCCGCGTGCGGGGGACGAAGGAGGCGGATTCGGAGCAGAATCTGTCAAGGCGTTCGTTCCACGGAGGTTGGCATGCCCTTCTCATCAGTAAGGCTACCGGCCGCAGGCGCTGCGGCTTTCTTGGCAGCGGCGGCGGTGGCCGGCGTCCCGTTTGTCACCGCTGCGCAAGCGGCGCAACCATACCGACCAGCCGTGGTGCAGCGCGCCGCTCCAATCCAGCGCGCTGCCCCGGTCCAACGTGTGGCGCCGCAAGTGTTCACGCCGCGCCCCGCTCCGCAAGTGCATATCAACAGGCCGGTCCAAGTCGCCCCGAGATTCACGCAGCCACAGAATGCCAACAGAAATTTTCAGGCGGTGAATCCAAGCCTGCAGCGCGTCAATCCCAACGTTCGGCTCAACAATCCAGGCCTCCAGCACGTCAATCCGAACGCCCAGAGGTTCAATCCGAACCTGGTGCAGCCGAAGGTCGGTTTGCCGTTGCAGGGCGGCAATGCCCTCAAGCCTGGTCCGGGCAAACCGAATTTTAGCCCGGTGCTGTTGAAGCCCGGTTCCGGCGGCCCCCAGCAGATCAGGCCCGTCTTCCCGGCTGTGAACATGCACAACAAGTTCTGGCCGATCCTCAAAGGTCCGAAGTTCATCTGGTTTGGCGGTTACAGGAGGTTCTTCGTTCCAGTCGGCCTCCTTGGCGTCGCCCTCATCGGCGGTTCTTATTGGTATCCGGACGGCTACGTGTCCATTGAGGGACCGGTCTGCACCGGATTCACGCCGGACGGCTGCCAGTTGCACTGGCGCATGGTCGATTTCGAGGACGGCGGCGCCGAGCCGCAATGCGTGCAGTACTGTCCCCAGGTCGGTCCTCCTCCGGACCGGGCTGTGGATCTCCCGCCGCCGCCGGCGTTTGCGCAGAGCGGCGCCTGCCAGATGACGATCTTCTCGCAACCCAATTTCACCGGCCTCTCGGCGCCGACGGAGGACAGCCAGCAGGCGCTGTCGCAGACCGGATGGCGCAATGAAATCTCTTCGATTCAAGTGCAGGCAGGCACCTGGGATTTCTTCAGCGAGGAAAACTTCGGCGGCGAATCGATGCGCCTTTCTGCCGGCCCCTATCCGATGTTGGCGCCGGAGTGGAGCAAGCGGATCGGCTCCTTCATGTGCGTTCAGCCGGGCGCGCCGGGGGCATAACCCCCGCCCTCCCCTGCATGCGGGAGGGTAGGGAGGGCCCCATGAACGTCACACGAAATTGAACTCACAACCAAAAAAAGGGCTACCACGGGTCGTAAGATAGGGTCATCGGTCACGGCAGAGGCGATCCGGCGCTGTGGCCGCGTTTGGCGAAACATCCGCCCGAGGCGAGGTTCACATGCTGCTGCTATCGGCAAGGCAATCGGCTGTAAGCGTCGGTGCTGCAATGGTGGTGACGGCGATGGCCGCCATTGCCGATACGGCGGCGGCGCAGCCAAACAGGCCTGTCATGGCGCAGCACGCCGCCCCATTCCATGGCGCCGCGCCCGCGTTTCAAGCCGCTCCAGTGCAGCGCGTGGCCCCTCATGTTGTCACGCCGCCCTCGACGCAGCCGGTTTATCCCAACGCGAACAGACCAGTCGGCGTCATGCCGACGTTCACGCAGCCGCAGAACAACAACAATTTTCAGGCCGTGAATCCGAGTGTGCAGCACTTCAATCCGAGCCTGCCGCTCAACAATCCAAGCGCACTGCGGCCGAACCTCCCGCTCAACAATCCGAGCGCCCTCGCACCGAACCTCCCAACCAACAGTCCGAGCGCGCTTGCACCGAACCTGCCACCCAACAATCCGAGCACACTCGGGCCAAACCTCCCGTCCAATAATCCGGGCGCACTCGGACCGAACTTCTCACCCGCCAATCCGAATTTCGTGCATGGGGGCGCAACGGCGCCGCAAGGTCCAGCCATAATCAAGCTTGGCCCCAGCCAACCTGTTGTCAATTCGACGCTGTTGAAACCAGCCCCTGGCGCCTTCCAGCAGACCAAGCCGGTCTTTCCGGCCGTGCACGTGCACGACAAATTCTGGCCGATCCACAAAGATTCCAAGTTCATGTGGGTCCGCAGCCAGAGGAGGCTGTTCGTTCCGGTGGCCTTGCTGGGCGTCGTTGTGATTGGCGGTTCGTATTGGTATCCGGACGGCTACGTCTCAATGGATGGGCCCGCCTGCACCGGCTTCACACCTGACGGCTGCCAGCTGCAGTGGCGCATGGTCGATTTCGAGGACGGCGGCGGCGAGCCGCAGTGCGTTCAATATTGCCCGCGAGTCGGTCCTCCGCCGGAGCAGGTTGCGATCTTGCCGCCACCGCCACCGCCGCCCGCGGAGAATGGCGCGTGCCAAACGACGATTTACTCAGAGCCCAATTTCGCCGGTAACTCGGCCCCGACCGGCGACAGCCAGCCGAGCTTGTCACAGACTGGATGGCGCAACGAGATCTCTTCGATCGTTGTGGGGGCCGGCACCTGGGATTTCTTCTCCGACGAGACCTTCGGCGGCGAATCGATGCGTCTTGCCCCTGGCACTTATCCGACCCTGTCGGCGGAGTGGACCAAGCGAATTGGTTCGTTCATGTGCGTCCAGCCGGGGCCCCCGCGGGCGTGACCGCCTGCGGGGACCGCGGGCGGTCCCGCCGGTATCCCCCACCCTACCCTCCCCCGCAAGCGGGGGAGGGTAGGGTGGGGGCGGCGGGACGCCCGCGGTCCAAAAGCTCAACCGGGCGCGGCCACGACCGCCGTAGCTTGCGTCACCGCGGCCGCCTGCCGGCGCGCGCGCCGTCTCTTACGCCAGTGCAGATACCGCTCGGTGGTCCGCTCCGTAGTTCGTTTCACCGCCGAGCAGAAACCGAACACGGCGCAAAATGCAGTGAACACCCAGCTCAAGAGATCGATAACCGCAACCGTGAGCGCGAAAGCGGCGCGGCCGGCGAGCTTGAGGATCGCGCGGGTCTTGCCGCCCTTGGTCTCGGCGAGACGCGCGAGCCGCGCCACGTCGCGGGGCCCTTCAGAAAGCTTAAGACCTTCCAGTGCGGCCCCGGTGCCGGCTTTCGCCCGCACGCGCCCGACGTCGCGCATCATGGTTATGACGCCCTCGGCGCGGTCGAGCTTGACAGCATCGCGGGCGAGGCGCAGCGCCGCCCCTGGCGCGGTGATCGATGCTTTGCCCAGCGCGACCCCAAACGCCTTGGTGTCGACCACCTCGCGGACCGAACGCGGCATCCACTCCGCGACTGGCGCCGCCAACCGCCCGGTTCTGCGAGCGGCCTTGACGAACGACAGGCCGACGCGCTCCGGTGCAGCCGCCCCGAGGGTCGCGTAGGTCGCCGCGGTCACCAAAATACCTGCGCACGCAAGCCCGAGTATGAGCTCGTCAGCGGGTTCGCCGCGCGCCAAATGGGCGCCCTCACGCACTGCATCGCGAATATCTCCGAACACGAACAGATCGCCGGTCGCAGTCCCAGCGAGTCCGGCAAGATCCTCGGGCGCTCCAGTGACCAGCCCGTGGCCGAAACTCACGGCCGCGCGCACCACCTGCGCGCTGGGCGCATTGGCAGCGTCGACGCGCGCGGCGAGCAGCGGATCAACCACGATGCCGCGATCGCGCGCAAGTTCAAGGAAGCTCGCGGCAAGTTCCGGATCGCCGGCATCGAGGGCGTTCTCGATTTCGGTGCGGGCGACCGGCGCCGACAGCGCCTTCCCGACCGCAATATCCGCCAGCGCCGCCGGCTCGTCCTGCGCATTGAGGAGCACGTAGGACTCATGCGCGCGAGGCAGCACCGCATACGCCGCGGTTGCACACAGGGCCACCGCAATCAGCGGCAGGATGATCCGTCTCATCTGCGACACCGAAATTGAAAGAATATTAGCTGACAAATCCCGCTTTGCCCACCGGAAGTCCTCCCTCCGCGTGCGTGGGAGGGTAGGGTTGGCGTGGGCGCACCTTTCTCGGCAATTCTACCCTCAAGAATCTAGGAATCGAACCCGTTCGTCGCTATGGTCCCGGCCGACGTTTTTGCAGTCTCGCAAGGCAAGGCCATTCCATGGTGGACCGGATCGTACCCCATTTCCACAATGACGCAGGTGTCGGCGTTATCGAGATCGGCGCCAGGGAGTTCATGTGCGTCGGCGCGCTGCCGCCGTTCGACCACCCGCACGTGTTCCTCGATATGGGGGGCGACACCGAGATCATATGCCCCTATTGCTCGACCTTATACCGTTTCGATCCGACGCTCGCGCCCAACGCCGCGCGTCCGCCGGAATGCGCGCTTCCCAACACCGAAACGGCCCCCTCCCTACCCTCCCCCGCAGGCGGGGGAGGGTAGGGAGGGGGCTGCGGATGCGAAGTGGCTTTGGACGGCATATTGATCGCCGGTGCCGGCATCGGCGGGTTGACGGCGGCCCTGGCGCTGGCGCAGCGGGGGATCGGGGTCAAGCTGTTCGATCAGGCGGAAAAGCTTGAGGAAGCTGGCGCCGGCATTCAGCTCTCCCCCAATGCCACTCGGGTGCTGAAAGCACTTGGACTGGCCGACCGACTTGAGCCCGCAATTGTCGAACCCGCCGCCATCCAACTGCGTTCGGGGCATTCCGGCCGCGAAATCGCGACGTTACCGCTCGGCACCGCCATGTTGGCGCGGTACGGGGCGCCCTATTGGGTGATCCATCGCGCTGACCTGCAAAAGGTGCTGCTTGAGGCCGTTGCGGCGGAGCCGCGCATTACGTTGACACTCAGCGCCAGGGTCGATGATTTCACCCTCGATGCCACCGGCGTGCGCGCACGCGTCAATTGCGGCGGTGCAGATGCGGAACATCGCGGATCTGCGCTGATCGGCGCCGACGGACTATGGTCAACGATCAGGGCTCGTCTTGGCGATTCGAAATCTCCGCGCTTGTCTGGCCGAAGTGCATGGCGAACGGTGGCACGGGCTGAGGTCGTCGAACCGCAATATCTTGAGCCGGTGGTGAACCTTTGGCTCGGTACCGGCTGGCATTTGGTTCACTACCCTATAAGAGCCAAGGCCGCCGTGAATATTGTGTGGGTTATCCGCGATACGTGGGAGAGCACAACATGGACGACCCATGTCGATCGCTCTGACCTGCTCGCACGATCCAGCCATTTGCCACGACAAGCGGCAATTTTTGCACAGGCAACCGGCGACTGGCAGAAATGGACGCTCTGCGATCGCGCTCCATCGTGGAGTTGGGGAAATGGCCTCGTCAGTTTGATCGGGGACGCCGCACATCCCATGCTGCCATTCCTGGCGCAGGGTGCCGCAATGGCGATCGAGGATGCCGCCGTGTTGGCCCGAGAGCTCAGTCGCTCACCTGTTGATCCTGCGGGGAGCCTGCGTCGATATGAGCAGGCGCGCCAAACCCGCACCGCACGGATACAGAGGGCAGCGCGACGCAACGATTTCACATATCATCTCCGTGAGCCGGCTGCATCCATCCGCGACACGATTCTCAGGGCGCTTGGCGGTGAGCGGCTGCTCGCGCAACATGATTGGATTTATCAGTGGCGGCCGTGACGACCGCCCGCGTTTGCCAAAGCAAGGTGACAAATGTTCCCGACCACTATCGCCGGCAGCCTGCCTAAGCCGCCATGGCTTGCCGAGTCCGGCAAGCTGTGGGCGGCGTGGCGGCCTGCCGGAGCCGAGCTCGAAGCCGCGAAGCTCGACGCCACCCTTGTGGCGATCAAGCTGCAGGAAGACGCCGGCATCGACATCGTTACCGACGGCGAGCAGTCGCGGCAGCACTTTGTCCACGGCTTTCTGGAAGCCGTCAACGGCATTGACTTCACGAAGCGCGTCGAAATGGGCATCCGCAACGACCGCTACAAGGCCATAGTGCCGACCGTGACCGGACCGCTCTCGCTCAAGGGCCGCGTGCATGCCGCCGAAGCGCGTTTCGCCCGCGCCCATACGGGGAAGAAACTCAAGTTCACCTTGCCGGGTCCGATGACCATCGTCGACACGATCGCAGACGGTTACTATGGCGACCGCATCAAGATGGCGCTTGCCTTCGCGGACGTGCTCAACCACGAGGCCCGGGCGCTCGCAGCCGACGGCGTCGACGTGATCCAATTCGACGAGCCGGCCTTCAACGTCTACATGGACGCCGTAACGGACTGGGGCATCGAGGCGCTTCATCGCGCCGCTGCCGGCCTCACATGCACGACCGCGGTCCATATCTGCTATGGCTACGGCATTTCGGCGAATGTCGAATGGAAGGCGACGCTCGGCGCTGCGTGGCGTCAATACGAGCGGGTTTTCCCAGCTTTGGCGAAAAGCCGGATCGGACAGATCTCGCTCGAATGCCGCAATTCAAAGGTGCCGATCGAACTCTTGAAGCTGCTCGACGGCAAGGACGTGCTCATCGGCGTCATCGATGTCGCGACCGAAACGATCGAAACGCCGGAAGAGGTCGCCGCGGTGATCGGCAAGGCGCTGCCTTACGTTCCTCGCGAGCGCATCATCCCGTGCACCAATTGCGGCATGGCGCCGATGAGAAGGGACATCGCCGCCGCGAAGCTCATGGCCCTGGGCGCGGGCGCGAGGCTGGCGCGGGAGCGGTTTGGGTAGTGGCTCCTTCACCCGATCTGCGGGGATTGGAGCATCGTGAAAAGCGATAACACCGGATTTTGCCGCGATTTTTGCGCCGGAAATCTTAGGGTGCGCACAATCCCTTGATTCGACGCTATTTTTTAGGGGTATTTCGTTTTGCTTGGCGCTGGGCCGACGCCAGAAACCTGACTCACGCCAAACTTAGGAATAAAATCATAATCATGTCGAGGCCGTGATCAGCGCCCTTTGCAGTCGCTGGTCGGGCTGCCGGCTTGCGCGGCCGGCCGGCCGTTGATGAACACGTTCGACGCTCCGCCGACCACGACGCCGCCGCATCCGTTTCTTCCGCCTGCGATCGCGGCCGGGCGGCCGTTGATGAAGACATCGCGCGAGCCTTCAACCACCGGGGCGCCGCTCGCGGTGCCGTCGCCGACGCGCGCCGCCGGCTCGCCGCCGATCATCGTATCGGGACTGCCCTGGGTGATGGCGCCCGAGGGCTGAGCCGCAACCATTCCGATCCCACAGCACAAGATCGCCGGGATCGCGAGTAACAACTTAAATGTTCGCATGGAAATCCTCATCGCTACGAAGTCTTGTGGTTACTGGATCGCCCGCTTTCGAGCGTGTGAAGAAATCGAGGACCTCATCCTGAGGAGGCCGCGCTCTTCGCGCGGCCGTCTCGAAGGATGGCCGCGGGCTCGATCTCGCTTGCGGCCGTCCTTCGAGACGCGCGCAAGAGCGCGCTCCTCAGGACGAGGCTGAGATTACTTCACACGCTCTTTCGCGCGCGATGACAACAACGAGAATCAAACGCCACGAACGGAACACTATCTCCGGAATGTCTTGACCTCCGATACGCTGCCGTCTCGATAGGTGAGCTCTACAGACACTAATCCGGTTGCGGGCGGGACTTTAAGATAGGGCTGCGCGTCGGCCGGAATCGCCATTGGATCCTTCTGATTGCACGGCGGCATCGCGATGGCGCGGTCCGGGATCGTCGAGTTGAGTCCGATGCGGACCTGCCGGATGGTGCAGCGATACGACATCAGGTGCGTGTAATAGAGAAGCAGGCCGTTGTATTCGCGGAAAGAGAGCCAACTCCCTGCCGTCATCTCAAGGATCTTGCGCTGTTCGCGCTCAAGCGCCCCGACGGGCTCGAAGCGGATGGGGAATGGCCCCTGAAGGCTGCCGTTGGCGTCGACATAGCGCACGTAGATCGTGGTGGCCGGCTGATCCGCGTCGAGTTGAATTGCGGGGTTCGGCATGCGCCTGCGGGTGCGCGGATCGAACGCATCCATGAAGCCGGTCTCGCGAAAATTGCCGGCCTCGCCGAGACGCCAGGAGATCCCGGTGGCGGGCTCCGCGAACGAGAGTGCCACCGACCAGCCGCCATTGTGGCGCGTGAACGATGCGATCGGAGCGTTGGCGGGCGCGGTCAAGAGCTTGCCGATCTGCGCGCCGCTCCCCGGCGGCAGCATGGCAACTTCGCTTTTCTTCAACTCGTCGGCGCGTCCGCGCGCCTCGCTGGCGTGCGGACTGGTCGGAAATTTATTCACAAACTCCTCGAACACGGCAGCGACGCTGGAACTCTTGATGGCCTCCCAAAGGATGTCGTCGGCGGGCGGCGCGGGGACTGACGGGGGAACGTCGACGCGTTGCGGCTCCGGCTTGCCGAGCCCCGCCAGATAGACCTCGCCCAGCAGCGAAGAATTGTCCCAGGGGATTTGCTTGCCTCGCGTTTCGGCCGCAACGTCGGCACGAACGCGGGTGAGCATCTGGCGTACCTCGAGCCCAGGCGTGCGTACGTGCCGGGCCAGAGCCTTGGTGAATGGGCTGTTAGAGCCGTTGCCGTCGAGCGCCACCGCGCCCGGCGCAGTCGAAAACGCAATCAGGGTGCCGGTGCCGAGGTTGGAATAGCCGGCAAGACCCGACAGCACCGTGACGGATCGTCCGGCGCCAAATCGAGACGCCAAGTTCTGCGCAAACGGATTGTTGCGGCAGGCATCGAGGATGATGATATTGGTCCGCGACGCGCCATCGAGGCTTTCCAGCATGTTGTCGAGCCCGACCGTCTCGAAGGCAAGATCGCTCGCGGCCTCCAGCTTGGCATTGACCGGAAGCAGATAGTTGCGGCCATCGACCTGCAAACCATGGCCGGCATAGAAAAATAGCGCCACGTGGGCGCTCTCGGACTTGCGCAGGAACTCGCGAATCTGGCGCTCCATGCTGTCGCGGGAAAGATCGTACCCGTCGGCGACGACAAAGCCGATGTCGCGGAGCGCCCGCGCCATGACATGGGCGTCGTTCACCGCATTGGGCACACCGTTCGCGCCGACGTATTTGCTGTTGCCGACGACGAGCGCCACCCGATCCTGCGCCTGCGCAGCCTGCGAGATCGCTGCGGCCGTTATCACAGCCGTCAGCAACCGGATGAGCCGCAAACCAACCGAATGCCTCATGACGCGATCCCTTGCGATCCGGAGTCACGGTTATGTCCAATCAATTTCGCCTTTAGTCAATTCTCGCAAAAAGCATAACTCGTGCTCCGTCGGCCTCCCGCCGTTCTGAAGAAGGCCACGTTCTACGAGGTCGTTGATGTCACGCAAGGCTGTGCTGTGCCGCCCCGGCGAGCGATTGAGCAAAGGACACCGGTCTGAGGTCCAGACGGTCTACCGGATCAATTTTGACCCCGCGCGTTGCGAGGCCGCTTTGGCTGCTTGGGGACTATAATCCGCTAGGCGCGAAGCTGCGGACGAGGGTGGGGTGACTGATAATCCAGCTTAGCGCCGCCGTTCGTAAGCGAATTGGGTCAAGCTCACCTCTGCTCGCCGCTGCAATAATTCGTTCGGCGAGGAGTTTACGCACCACTTCGGCCTTGCCGGCGTCGAGCAGCTGCTTGCAGGCAGCCTCAAAGGCTTCACCCATCGCCGCAGTTGCCTCAGGTTCAAACGCGTGATGTTCTATGGAGGAATTGATTGGCATGCTGCTACCCCCGCAGAGCCCGGGCCGCGAGTGGGCGACGCGCAAGGGAGGCCGTCAAGTATAATTCCGGTGATATCCACAGCCTGCCTGCCGCAGGGGCTTGACCGACGCTACCCGCTGCCGACGTCCTTTGGCTCATCGAGCTGCCTCAGCAACTCGGCAATCCTGTCTGGGATTTCCTCGCGTAGCACGTCAGAATGGATCGTGCGTATCGCTGCGCCTATGCCGACGCGCACCGCCTTCAAGTCGAACTCGGCGCTCGGTCGCGTTCCGCATGGACCAACGCCATCGCGTTTGTCGGAATCCCGACACTCCTGACGGTTCATCAACATCGCCCACTCCCCAATGTGATGGGCATCGGCCAAAGGAAAACTCTTGTCAACCCAACCCGACCGTAATCCCCTGCAAACGGAGT
>Ga0137390_10001610_pt1 | contig 17222 bp, 15 predicted proteins | sample 15con2h24AmetaG_FD_104937 | JGI IMG/M metagenome (GOLD analysis project Ga0137390, IMG submission 104937) | Vadose zone soil microbial communities from Angelo Coast Range Reserve, California, USA - 15con2h2.4A metaG | ecosystem: Environmental > Terrestrial > Soil > Vadose zone > Saprolite... | reverse complement strand
TCCGCCGCAAACGCCAGCGACTTCCTGCTGACGGCTCTGTCCGAACCGCTTCGCCCCAACTCCTCGTCTCAAATCGCACAGCCATTCTTGCGCAGCAGTTCCGATGGAGCCGTTTCTGCACATCACTCTGCATCCCGGGATTGGGATTGAGCCAAAAGTTGGGGCAACCATTTGGGTAGTCACTGGATTCGTACTACTGAGACATTGTTCTCGAGAGAAAGGCCCCTGATGAAGCCTTTTTCAGCTTCGGCTTTGCTCCTCTTGTTTTTATGCCCCCGGCTCGCAGTGGGGCAAACCGCCTCCATTAGCGGTACGGTCACGGACACCACCGCGGCTGTTGTGCCTCAAGTGAAAGTCACCGCCCGCAACCTTGCGACCAACGTCTCGCGCAGCACCACGACCGACGGGTCCGGGACCTACCGGATCACGAGCTTGATCCCAGGAGTTTATGATGTGCTCGTCGAACGACCGGGCTTCAAGACCGTGGAGTATTCAGGTGTGGAACTTACCGTCGGCCAGGTCCAGAATCTCAGCCCGACGCTGGTTCCGAGCGCGACCGCCGAAAAGATCACAGTCCACGGCGAAGAGGTTGCGCCGGTGGACTTAGACGATGCCCAGATCGGAAACATCGTCAACAGCCAGCAGGTAAAGGATCTGCCGCTGATTCTTCGCGATCCGTATCAACTGATTTTGCTCTTCCCGGGAGCGATTCAGTCGAACTCCATTTTGCATGGCCTCTCGGTGAATGGTTCGCGCGAGCGCAACAACAACTTTCTGCTGGACGGCACCGATAATAATGATGCCGAGATTCCCGGTTTGACACTGCCTCAGCCGGGACTGACTTCCCTGAATCCCGATTCTGTCCAGGAGTTTCGCGTTATCAGCAGCAGTTTTCTTCCCGAGTTTGGCCGCAATACGGGGGCGGTGATTGACATCGTGAGCAAGCGCGGTACCAACGATTTCCACTCCGACGTCTACTGGTTCGGGCGCTTTGACGCTCTGGGCGCCAGCGACTATTTTAACCACGAGACCAATGCGGCAGGGCAAGTCGTGCCCAAGGATTCGTACTCCCGCAACACCTTTGGAGTCTCCGCCGGAGGGCCTTTGCGGCACGATAAGACCTTCTGGTTCGCGAACTACGACGGCGAACGATTCTCCACGTCCCTCACGAACACAAGCGTCGTGCCGACCCCGGCCTTCAAGACCGGCAGCTTTACATACGGGGGTCAGCCCATCGATGTCAGCACACCCACTTCCCCGAATAACATCTTTGGGTTGCCGCTGGATCCGACGGTGCAGAAGATCCTGGCGCTGTATCCGGCGCCGAACGGTCCCAGCGTCGACGACGCGCGCGGTCTGCTTTTCTATCCCAGTTCATCTCAGACGAGCGGCGACAATGTGAGCGTCCGCGTGGACCACAACTTCTCGCCGAGCGAAGTCCTGGCAGTGCGCTACACCTTCAACCGGTACCAAGACCCCAACTTCGATCACACTGATTTTCTGCCTGGCCTGGGAGGCACCGGAACTTCGCAGCGAAGACAGAATGCATCTCTTGAATTGACCTCGGTCATCGATCCCAGGCTGGTAAACAACTTCCGCGTCGGCGGAAACCGCATCAATTTCCCGCTCACCTGCGAAGGATTGAACCTTCTTGACCGTCTCGGCCTGACGGATTCGTTTGGACGTGGTTTCGATCTTCCCTTGCCCGGCGTTGTCGGATTCGGCTGCCTGCTTATCGTAGATCGAAACGGTTCGAAGCGGTTCAGTGGCACCTATACGATCGGGGACGACGTGACCTGGGCTCGGGGTCGCCACAGCTTCAAGTTCGGCGTCGAGACGCGGGATGCTTACTCCAACAGCACGAATGACTTTCTCTCGCGTCCCACGGTTGATTTCAATAACTTCGCGAACTTCGGTGGAGCCGCCGCTTTTGTTACCGGCAACGCGCAAGTGGACTCGAACCCAACGCTGCAGGACATGGTGTGGTCGCTGTTCGGCACCGTGGGTTCAGTGACCCAGGCGCAATTCTTCGACAAGGCCGGCCATCGTACCGCGGATGATCTCCGTGGATTCCGCCAGCAAGACTTCGACGCCTTCGTGCAGGACACTTTCAAGATCCTTCCCAACCTCACTCTGAACTACGGACTCCGCTACCAGTTCAATGGCGTCCCCTACGAAGTGAACAACTTGCTCTCTACGCTTTTTGCCGACCCCAGCGGCCAAGCCCCGTTCACCTTCACCTTCGCAGGCCAGAAGGAACACGGCCTGCCGCCTCTCTACAGTAACGACTGGCATGACTTTGAGCCGCGCGTCGGGATTGCATGGGACCCTTTCAAGAACGGTAAAACCTCGATTCGTGCGGGCTATGGCATTTTCCACGATCGGCTTTTCGGCCAATTGCTGGGACTCGCGCGCGGGAACCCGCCCTTCCAGCAGTTTTTTTTCCAGCCGTTCTTTGGACTGCCGCCTTGTGCTCCCCCGGAGATCCAAACTCAGTTGGGGTTGTGCATCGGCCCACCAGTTTCAGCCCTGCCTTCGCCGCCGTCGCTACCCACCTCAGCCGTGGTGAACCAGGGGGCGGGCGATCTGCCGTTCATTATCGATCCGCACCTTCGCATGCCCTACAGCGAGAGCTGGAATTTCGGACTACAGCGGGCATTGCCTGGCAGCGTGCTCCTGGAAGTTAACTACGTGGGATCGAAGGGAACACGGCTGCTTCGTCTGGTAGATGGCAACCCTCCGCAGCCGGCTCTGGTGGCCCAGTTGTTGGCCGATGGTGTTCCGCCGCAGGCACTGCAGTTCAACAATCTTTGGTTTGGCGCTGAGACGGGCAGGCTGCCCTTTGATGCGGTCAACAACAATGCCTTGCTGCACGCGGAAGTTTTCAACAACGCGGCTTCGTCCATCTATCACGCCTTGCAAGCGAACGTTACGAAGCGGATGTCGAACGGTCTCACGTTCCAGGCAGCGTATACATGGGCGCATGCCATTGATGACTCCTCCGATCCGCTGACGCCCGCAGCCGGCAACCAAGAATTCCCGCGCAACTCCCTTGACCTTGCCGCCGAGCGCGGCAATTCCGACTTCGACGTCAGACAACGGCTGGTGATCAACTACTCCTGGGCGCTTCCCATCGGTCGCGGGCATACCCACCTGGCCGAAGGGCTCGCGGGCAAAATCTTAGAAGGCTGGGAAGTGGCCGGGATCACGACCTTATCCGGCGGCCTCCCGTACGACATCTTCGCTGCACTCGACACCGCCCATACCGGCCAGCAGCAACGGCCGGACTACAATGCCGCAGGTACTCCCCTCCTGGTTAGCAATCCGCGCACTCAAACCGGGCCGAACCTGGGATTGTTCTCTGATCCGGCATGGGGCAGCGCGGGCAATCTTGGGCGCAACCGCTTCTACGGCCCCGGAGTTAACAACTGGGACATGCTCCTGCAAAAGACCTTGAGCCTATCCGAGCGGGTCAACCTGCAATTCCGTGCAGAGAGCTACAACTTGTTCAATCGCGTTCAGTTCGGCCAGCCCGGAAACCTCACCTCCAATCCTGGTACCTTCGGCCAGTCTACCTCCGAGGTGAAGCGACCGGACCTCACAACCGGCGCGCGGCAAATCCAGTTTGGGATGAAGCTGAGCTTCTGACCGAGGACCTCAAAGGGATCATATTCGGCAATTCAATTCGGCCACCACGCGATAACGCATTATAAAAGCGCCCCCTTTGAGGTAGGTTTTGAGTGTCAGCCAGAACACGGCCAAAAACACATGGTCTCTTTTGCAGTTGTCGATTGCTGCGCCATTAAGGAATAGACCTCGTCCGCAATTGTTACCGTTCAACGAACGCTCCAGGCGGGGGGCGTTTCAATGTACGACCGATCCAGCGCCGCCACCGAAGGACAGCCAAGCAGTCGAAGAGTTCGCTCAACATCGCATCGCAGAATCTCAATCGCTCGGGTAACGCCCGATTGTCCCGCGGCAGCAAGTCCGTAGGCATAGGCTCGTCCGATGAGAACTGCACGCGCCCCCAGACAGATTGCTTTGACGATGTCGCCGCCACGGCGGATGCCACCATCCATGAGTACTTCGACCTGACCCGTCACCGCGGTCACCACTTCCGGCAGAGCCCGCAGGGAAGACGAAACGCAATCGAGTTGCCGGCCGCCGTGGTTTGAGACGACGACCGCGGCCGCACCCTCATCCACGGCGCGCCTGGCATCGTCGCCCGTCAGAAGCCCCTTGACCACGATTGGACCGGCCCATATTTCACGGATCCAGCGCAGGTCGTCCCAGGTTACAGCGGCGTGTGACAAAGCGGCGGCCACGTCAATCAGTTCCAGCGGACCTTTGCCAGGGACGACGATGTTCTCCAGCTTGGGCACGCCGCCGTCCAGCAGGAACGACGCCAACCACCGAGGATGAGCGAGGAGGTTTGGGATGTAGGGGAGTTTCGCGAAGGGCGAGCCTCCCAGCAGTTCCTTCATGCCATTGCGCGGGTCGCGCTCGCGCATACCGGCGACGGGCGTGTCCACCGTGATAACCAGTGCGGAAAAACCGGCGGTGCGAGCGCGCTCGATTGCGCCTTCGGCGGTCTCGCGTCCACCAACCAAGTACAGTTGGTACCAGACCGGGCCCTTCGACCCGGCTTTGACATCTTCCAGTTTGTGGCCGGAAATAGTTGAGAGAATGTAGCCCGTGCCTGCGTCGCCTGCGGCGCGAGCTGCCGCCACCTCCCCACCGGGATGCATCAATCGGCTATACCCCACTGGCGCCAACATGGCAGGAAAGGAGAGTTCATGCCCGAGCACCCGTGCCTTCAGGTCGCACTCCGTCAGCGCAACGGCAGCACGAGGACGGAAAGTCACATCGCGAAAGGCACGGCAGTTTTCCTCTAACGTGATCTCAGATTCAGCGCCACCGTCCACATAGTCGAATACGGCGGTCGGCAAGCGTCGCTGCGCGAGACGGCGAAGGTCGTCGATGTTGACTACGCGCGAAGAATTGACGGCGTGAGTGGCAGGAGCCATTTCTCGGTCTCGCACAACCTCTAGCAAAATCAGGGGGGAGAGCCGGCTCCTCCGATAAAGTTCCCATAGCCCACAACAATGGTTGAACTCACCAGCACCAGCAGGCTAATGACACTCCCTTTCCTCTGACACATCGACTCCAAGTTTTCAGGACTTCGGGGCATCCTTTTTCGACTCAAGATTCTCGGTGTTGCGTCGTAATAGATCCTGAAAGCGGGGATCCGATCGAAGCGGATCGAGAATCGCCTCGGGTCCCCCGGCATTCAGAAGAGAGTGCTCCTGGTATGCTCTTTCCAGACACTTCAGAGCTTCGTCGTGCTGATCCAGCCCAATATAGATGAAGGATAAATAGATCGGAGCGACGGCGAGGTGCCGACTGGTCCTCGTGAGGTTGGCCAAAATGGTCCGTGCTTGTTCGGTCTTGCCTGCTAACCCATACACATATCCCAGAGTAGCGAGCTCGGCATCATTCGGATCCAATTCGACTCCCCGGCGCGCCTCAGCAAGGGCGTGCGCTACTTTGCCTTTTTGCATGTACGCCACAGCGAGGGATCGATGAGCTTCAGCGAAATTGGGATCTAAGTCGATCGCCGCTTTCAGTAGACTGATCGCGTCGTCGGGCTGATGGATGGCAGAAAGTGTCCTCGCCTCATCGGTGTAGATGATGAGGGAAAGAGGGTCGAGACGGCGTGCGCGTTTCAACTCCTCCAAGGCGTCTTTTTGCCGGTTCATTGTCCATAGACAAAACGAGTACCAGTGGTGAGCGGTAGCGTAATTCGGGTTCAGTTCAAGTGCCCGCTGGTATTGACGTTCTGCCGCGAGCAGATGCAAGTGACTGCCCTCGACCAAGCCGAGAGTAGTGTGCGCTTCAGCGAGCGTTTCATCCAGCTGCAAGGCGCGTTCCGCAGCGGCTTGCGCTTTCGGGAAAGTGTCGTTTGGCGATCCTTCGCTGTAGTACGGCAGGACGGCGTAGGTGTCGGCCAGGCCGGCATAGGCTGGAGCATAGCTTGGATCCCGGTTGATGGCTTGCCGAAAATACGAGATTGCCTGATTAAGCCCGGCTTCGGTCCGTTTGTTCCATTCGTATCGGCCACGCAGGCACAGTTCATGGACCTGTGGATCAACGTGAGCAGCGCTCGCGACGCGCACCCCTGCTTCAGGGGTTAAAGTCAGACTGATTTCCCGGGCAACCGCCTGGGCAACTTCACTCTGCAACTTCAAGACATCGCCCGCGTCACTCTCATAACTCTGTGCCCACAGGTGGGTTTGGTCGCGGGTTTGAATCAGTTGCGCACTGATTCGCACTCGGTCACCCCAGCGTCGGACGCTGCCTTCCAAGACATAATCAACCCCCAGTTCGTGGCCGATCTGATAAACCGGCTTCGCGCTTCTTTTGTAAGTCATCGCAGAGGTCCGCGCGATCACGCCTAGCTGCTGGTGGTTCAGCGCTCCAAGCTGCGTAATCATTTCTTCCGTCAGACCGTCGACTACGAATTCCTGCGCGGGATCGCCTGTCAGGTTCTGGAATGGGAGAACAGCAATCATTCGTAGGCCGGTGCGGCTGTCAGAGCGTCTGGAATAGCGTTTTGCGGAGAAGTAGGAGACAAGTAGAAGAGCGGTGATCGCCAGTGCTAGAGCTATCGCTCGGATCATGTAGCGACCCGTGTCTCGGGTGGGGCCGTTTGATCCCAACACTTGGGGGTCGCCTTCGATCAGTACTACCGGGACGGCAAAGCGGTACCCTCGCTTGGGAATGGTGGCGATATACTCCCGCCCGTCGCTACCATCTTCCAAGGCTTTACGAAGGACGAAGATAATACGGGCGAGGCTGCCTTCTTCTACACAGGTGTCCGGCCACACCTTTTTTAGAAGATCGCCCTTTTCAACCACATCTCCGGCATTTAGGACGAGCAACAACAGTGTGTCGGCGGCCTTTGGGGGAAGCGGGACCGCCTGGTCGCCACGAAACAGCACACGCCCGGTCGGGCTCAAACGGAAAGGGCCGAATTCGAAAAAGCGCCGATCCGTCACAGAAATTGCCCCGTAAGAAATTAGTAAGAAAAATATCAGTTTCCGCAAAGGACTTCCAGACCATATTGCGCTATGTTTGCCCACACACGAGGGGTGGGACTCGCATCAGATTGCCGGGATTGCAGATCGGCCCGCCCTTCTCCCGCCAGGAGGTTTCGATTATGCAATTCGCAAAGCTTAGAAGGGCAGCGGCTCTTGTAATCCTAACCAGTTGTATGTTGGCTTTTGGCATGTGGGCGGTGCAGGATTCGAAGGAGGGCGCAGCTTCGAGTCAATCCGCAACCCCAGCGGACGGACACACGATTCATGTGACGGCCCCGCATGTCGTGGCCGGGAAAGTGATGGGGCCTTACCATCACTATTGTAAAGTGTTGTCGCCCGAACCGGTCATCGAGTGCCTGTGTTACCGATCGAGCGATCCGGATGCCCGCTTGGAGCAGGTCGAATACATCATCGCTAAGTCCATCACTCGGACAGGTGCCGTGTCTCTGGCAGACTGGAACAAGAACTGGCACGACCACAAACAAGAGATAGCTACCGGGCGAGTGCAGGTGCACGATCTGCCTCCCGATAAGGCCAAGGAGGTGGCCGACCTGGTTTCCACAACCGACGGAATTATCTTCCACGTGTGGTCAGAAGATGACAAAGTTCCGAGTGGCGGAGTGATGATCGCGCAATCGGTGGGGCACGTAAACCTGACGCAGGCCGAGTTGGAGAAGGGCGCCCAGGAGACCACTGCTGCAAAACCTTCTAGCAAATAACGACCAACCCCTGTCGCACGAATTTGCTATGGCGGGTGGCGGGGCATGTCGATGAGTTCGGAAGCAGCTACTTCAGCTTCAGCTTCGCGTACTCCGCCTTGGCTTGCTTCAGGATGGGGATATCAGGATCGGCGTCTTTCCAAAGAGTGAGGAAATCCTGGTATGCGCTCTTCGCTCTGGCAACGTCACCCGCCATCGCATAGGCACGACCGATTTGAAGGTGTGCCAGGACGCTGATGGGTTGGTTCAGAACGATCCCACGATGGTCGAGGATGTTCTGGAACTCGTCTTCGGCTTCGCTGCCCTTATGGGCGGCCAGATACGCTTCCCCGCGCAGGTAAACAGGGAAAAGACTGGACGGAAATCCACCCAGTTCATAGGGCGCTGCAGCCCGAAGAACTTCGATGGCCTTCGGAGAATCCTTGCGGCTAAGCGCCAGCATCGCGTGAAGTGTTGGCAGGTGCCTGAACTGCACCAAGGTATCTTCGGGAAAGCGCTTAGCTAAATCGTCGGCAAGTTTCCGGGATTGTGCAGAATCTCCAGCTATAGCAAGTGCCAAGGCCGATTCATACTGCACGTCCCGCCCCCTCGAACGCCGCCGCGCCGCCGCGGTCCATTTGTGGGCTTCGGCTGTGTTGCCGAAGAGGGCTTCCCGCACGGCCGAGTCGGCTTCGTAGGTCGCCGCCGTCTCCTTCTCTTCCGCGCGCTCGGCGGAGGCAACCGCGCGCCGGGAAAACTCTCGGGCTTTTCCCAGTCGCCCGCAATAAGCGGCTGTATCTGCTTCGCCCGACAGGAGCCAGTCTTCCATTCCCGGCTTTCCCGCCGCCCAGTCCACCTGCTGCGCCATCCCTGCGACATTGTTCTGCAAGAAGGCAAGCGCGTATAGGTCCCAGCGCAGAATGACAGAATCAAGGTTTTTCGCGAGCGCCTGTTGGGCCGTGGCTCGGGCCTCTTCCAGACGGTTCAATGAGCGATAATCTGCGGCGAGGATCGAGTAAATAAGACCATTTGCGGGATTGAGTCGAAGGGCCTCGCCAGATTCGACAAGGGATTTGTCATGTCGCCCGAGCGTGTCGTAAATGGCACTCAGACCCAACAGCGGCACGATATCTCGAGGATAAGTCTGCGACCAGACTTCGTACGTCCGCCTCGCTTTCTCCAGGTCGCCAGTAACGCCTCTGTAGTATTGAGCCTCGATGGCAAACCTTTCCTGCTCGCTCACCCGTTCGCGCAGTTCGTAGGCCTTCCTAGTGTTCTCCGCCCCCAGAGTGCTCTCAAACTCGAGAACAGAATAGTCCACACCGAGCGAGGCGTAGGCCATGGCAAAATTGGGGTCAAGGCGGATGGCCCGTTGGAACAACGGCACGGAGCCGGTGAAGTCGGCTTTTCCCAAAGCGGCCTGACCCAAGCTGAACGATTGCAGGGCTTCGAGCGACGGCGTAGTAGCCTGCGCGAGCGGTGTATCGAGCTTCTCGACTGTACTGAGCGACTCGCCCAGTTTCCCGCGCAGTTTCGCCGCCGCTTTGTCCATCGCGGCGAGTACCTGCTCCTTGCCCGTGGCGCGTTCTTGCTCTTCAGCTAGGTTGTCGCCTGTGCGGCAATTCACGGCTTTGATTCCGAGAATATATTGACTACCTACGTTTGCAATCGAGCCGGTAAGCACCGCCGCGCTCTGCGTCCGCTGGCAAAGGTCCCGGGCAATCTCTGGTGTGAGCCTAGCGTCGGGCGACCGGCCCATCAGGCGGAGTGTCCGCTGGATACCCTCGTCAGAAACGAGGCTGAGAAAGGGTGACTGTTCAAGCTGCACAGCCAAGCCTTGCCGGAGCGCGCCGTCAAAAACCCCTTCGCCGGTCAAGTTCGTGAAATCGGCGAGGACGATTGTGTCTTTTTCCGTCAGCACCCCCGACCGGTTCGGGCGCTGGAAGTAAGCTCCAATGGCGATCGGGATGGCCACAATGGCGAGCAGAACGGCCACGATCCAAGTTCTTTTCACACGCTGAATTGCTTCCGGCACGCGGCACTGGCAACTGCCGTATGGCCGGATTCCGTCTCGCGTTTGAGCCGCTCCAGGTCGATGCGCATCTCGGCGGCACTCTGGTAGCGCAAATCGCGATCTTTTTCGAGCGCCTTCTCAATGATCTCGACAAACCGCTCCGGGAGTTCACGGTTTAACCGCAGCGGAGGTGCCGGTGCCTTGTTTAGAATCGCCTCAAAAACTACCGCCGAGCTGTTGCCGGTGAACGGAGGTCGGCCAGTCGCCATTTCGTACAGGACAGCTCCAAAGGAGAACAGGTCGGTTCGAGAATCGATCTCCTCGGCGCGAGCCTGTTCCGGCGACATGTAAGCGATCGTGCCCACGGCCGTGCCGGGGCTGGTTAAATGTTCCTCCGAGAGGCGAGCTGAGTGCGTGACCGCGGCGCCTTCGGCGATCTTTCCCTGCGTTTTCTTAGCCAGCCCGAAATCGAGAATCTTGGCTTGGCCGCGGCTGCTGACAAAGATATTTGCGGGCTTGATATCGCGATGGACGATGCCTTTGGCATGAGCTGCATCGAGAGCGTCGGTGAGCTGGATGGCGAGTTCGAGCAGAAAAGCAGTTGCCAAGGGTTTTCCACAGATTCACTTCTGCAGAGTCTGACCTTCGAGCAATTCCATAGCGATGAAATATTCGCCATCGTGCTCCCCGATTTCATGGATCGAGCAAATGTTGGGATGGTTCAACGAGGACGCAGCGCGGGCCTCACGTTGAAACCGTCCAAGAGCCTGCGGATCTCTGGCATCCTCAGGCAAGAACTTGAGTGCCACCTGGCGTAGCAGGCGAGTGTCCTCGGCTAGGTAAACAACTCCCATGCCTCCCCGACTCAGCTTTTCCAGCACTCGGAAATGTGAGATGGTCTTACCCACGCGCCCCGGGTCAGCTTCGGGACGGCTGGAATCATCGTGCGCCATAAGCCTGGCTGCTACCTCGAATGCCGGCGCCTTAATAAAATCCGCCGCGGACTCTTCATGCGTCAGGAGTGATTCCAATTCTTGGCGGAGATCCTCATCGTCTCCACAGGCGTTTTTCAGAAATGTGGCACGCTGGTCCTGGGAAACTTCCAGTGAGGCGTGGTACAACTCCTCAACCCGGCACCAGCGTTCACGCTCCATCGTGCTTTCCCCCGCTGAGCTCGCGCAAAAGCCAGACTTTGGCTAGCTTCCAGTCCCGCATCACCGTCTCGGAGGACACCTTCAGCACGTCGGCAGTCTCCTTGACAGCGAGGCCCCCAAAGAACCGTAGCTCCACCACTCGACTCTTTCTCTCGTCGATCAGTGCGAGTTTCTTCAACGCGTCATCCAGCGCGACAAGATCGGCGTCTGGCTGCGAAGAGAGAGATAGAGCCTCATCAATCGGCTTGTGAGACGCACCTCCACCGCGCTTCTGATAATGGCGCGCATTCAAGAATAGGAGCTTGGGATGAATTGGAAAATGATTGCCATTTTTTGCACCACGTTTGTCAGTTTGAACTGCGCTCGCGGCGCTCCAGGTTCCGGCAACAGTTTATCGAGCAATGCCGATCATCCTGCGAAATCTGCAGACGAGCTCAATTGCGTGCGCTATACCGATTCTGCCGAAGGGGCGTTTTCGATCGACGTTCCCGTAGGCTGGCAGGTCCAGGGCGGAATGTATCGTTTCGGCTATTTCGATGTGCGCTGGATGATGGACGTGCGCTCTCTCGACTCGAAAATCATCGTGCGAATCATGGATGTGAACGTGCCGCCCTATACTTTGCCTGGCCCGCAAACCGGCTGGGAAGGCCAGGAATACTCGAGGCCTCAGCAATTTCAAATGATGGTCTCCAACTACCGGGATGCCCAATCCTATGCCGAACTCTATGCGAAGCACCGTTTTTCCCGCGTCTGCAACAGCGTGAAGCGGCGGCAGCCGGATTGGGTTCCTGCAATGCTTCCCGCTTGGAAGAATGATCCCGGCACCACCAAAGCCACCGAAGGCACCGTTTCCTATGACTGTGACACATCCGACGGCCCGCGAATCATTACCGTATATGTGCGTACCGCACTTAACACTAACGACAGCCTCTGGTTTGTTACTCCTATCAGCATCATCAGCACCGCGGATCGCGCGGGGCTGGCCCATAGTATGGTCCAGCACATGATTAACAGCTGGGAGAAGAATCCGCGGTGGGTCGAGCACCAGAATCAGGTGACGCAGATGGGCCTGGATCAAATCAGGAGGGGCTTTCAGCAGTTCATGGGCCAGATGCAGGCGTACCACGAACAGCGTACGGCGGCAATGAATCAGCAGGTGGCCCGCTTTGAATCGCGTCAAAACGCGCAGGCCCAGCAAGTTTCACGTTTTGGAGAGGTCCTTACGGGTCTGCAAGCCGTCTCGGATCCCATGACGGGCAGACAGTTTCAGGTATTCAACGGGCCCAAGGCCAACTACTATATCAACGGAAAAGGCGTGCAGATCAACTCCAACATCTCGCCTGGGGCCGACTTTCATCAACTCACGCCGGTGCAGTAGCGACGGAACCCGCCGTATCGCTCGACGACTTCTCCGCTGCTTGCTTGGCGCGGCGGCATGGGGATTGTGTCTGGATCACGGCAACCTTGTGTACTCCGGTAAGGTAAGGTTTGCCGACTAACCGCGAACAACGATAGTTTCCCGTGGACGGCGCCAGGCCCTAGAATTCCGTGATGCGTATTGCAATCCTATCTGACATCCATGGGAATCGAACGGCGTTTGAAGCAGTTCTGGCGGATCTGCAACAGACTTCTCCCGACTTGATTCTCCATGGCGGTGATCTCGCCGACGCCGGTGCGAGCCCCGTGGAGATTGTCGATCGCATTCGCGATCTTGGCTGGCAAGGTGTGGTGGGCAACACTGATGAAATGCTTTTCCGGCCCGAGTCGCTGGAGGAGTTTGCGAGCCAATCGTCGGCGCCACCCTCCCTTTGGACGGCGATCCGTCAGATGGCGGCGGCGACCCGTACCATGCTAGGAGAAGAGAGGATCGCGTGGCTGCGCGGGCTGGCGCGCGTTCAGATTCAAGGTCCGATGGCGCTGTTGCACGCCAGTCCCGAGAGTCCTTGGCGAGCTCCAGCACCAGAAGCGACCGATGCGGAGCTGGAATCGGTTTACCGACCGCTGGGCCAGCCGATTGCCGTCTACGCGCATATTCATCGCCCCTACATTCGGAGTGTTCCAAGTCCACAAGTTCGAGAAAGGCTTGTAGCCAACACCGGCAGCGTTAGTCTTTCGTATGACGGCGATCGCCGCGCCTCCTACTTGTTGTTGGAGGGGCCCAGTCCAACGATCCGACGCGTGGAGTATGACGTAGAGAGGGAGCTGAAGGCTCTTTCCTCTTGTGGTTTGCCTCATGCCGATTGGATCGCGAAGAGCCTCCGTACCGGCTCTCCCCAGATGCCATAGCAACTCACCCCGGATTTATTGAGTAGTGGCTCGAATCGAAGGCCTGAGTACGGCGGCCACTTCCACGGGCCCCAGCACTAAGGACACATGGCAGGGTGAGCCGAACTGGTTTCTTCCTCTGACATTCGGTTTCTGGGCGTCCATCCTTTCGTGGTCAGTGGAATCTGTTCATCCTCGTTTATGTTATCGGCGCTATGATGCCGCGCGAATCAGCCAGTTCGCGGCAAGCGTATCCAAAGCCGAAGCGATTGCCCAGGAGGCACCCAATGAATCGTCCGTCTCAGTTGAAACGTGCGCTGTTTGCGATGGTCCTTGGCACTACCGCAACAGCCGTCAACGGAACTTCCAACGTCTGCCAGGTAACCTCACAAGATGGCCTGAACTCTTGCCAGAAAGGCGCCCAGGGTGACTACTGGACCGCTGTGGCAATGTGCGCCAACATTTCCGACTCGCAGAGCCGGCAGGCGTGCATTCTGAAGGCGAAATCCGACTACCAGCCCGCGATAACCACCTGCCAGGATCAATTCACCTCGCGTAACCAAATATTGCAAGAAATTGGGTGGCGGACCTTACGATCCCACGATCGACCCCGCGAACTTCACTACTCATATTGACAATCCGTACCTGCCTCTGAAGCCCGGGGCGACCTACATTTACGAAGGCCCGGCGTCCCAAGGCTTTATCAAGACTACGTTCGCGGTGACCACTAACACGAAGCTGATTGACGGAGTCACCTGCGTTGAAGTTCACGACCAAGTCTTCACCGATGGCGAACTTACCGAAGACACGCTTGATTGGTTCGCTCAGGACAAAGAGGGAAATGTCTGGTACTTCGGCGAAGACTCCGATGAACTGGCGAACGGTCGGGTTTCGAGCCTTGGCGGCTCCTGGCAGGACGGAGTGAACGGCGCAAGCCCGGGCATTGTGATGAAGGCTCATCCAAGGTCGGCGATTTCTATCGTCAGGAGTTCCTGCTGAACACGGCGGAAAACAGCGCTGGTGTGCTCAACCTGAATCAAACCGTTACGGTTCCCGCAGGAACCTTCCATCACTGCCTTGAGACGGCGGAGGTCACGGGACTGGAGCCAGGCGCCCTCGAACATAAGTTCTACGCACCCGGAATCGGCAACGTGCTGACCGTGGACTTGGTTACCGGCGACACATTTCCGCTGGTTCAGATCGTGGGCAACTGATGATGAATTGCGGAAGTGCATTACTGTGCACGGCCAGCGATCAAGCCTTGCCCTGGCCAGGGTTCGGTCGCTGGCTCGCTGAAGGCCTGCCTCACTATCCTGCCTCACTATAAGCAGAGAACGATGCGCCAGGGGAAACTTCGCAGTCTCCTCTGGGGGACCCTGATTTGAGCTGTGCTGTGTTCCCCCTCAACGGTCTATCGAAAGAGACACAAGCACAGAACCTGGTCGACCTGATCGCTCGAGACATTCGGAAATCACTGGAGTCGAGCTCTCCGCTACGCGGGCTGGTCAGAAGGGCTGCGTCACGATAGCCGCCACAAAAGCAAAGGATCTGGGGGAAAAGTGTGATAAGGACGAATCTCGCGGCCAGGAGAACCATTTATGTTCGCAACCTACGCTGGGGCACCGTGCTGTTCGAGGAGATCAACGATTTTCTCGGATCCCTTGTCACGAGCAAGTTGGACGAGCGAACGGCCGTCAGGAAGGCGGACAGTGACGTCGGCCCCGTGTTCCAGCAATACCCGCACGGCTTCCGTTTTGCCGCGATCTACCATGCGCACAAGAGGCGTGTGCCAGTCCTCCGGTTTGGGATCGCGGGAGAGGCACTCGGCAAAGGGCCGGTTGAGCCCCGCGGAATCGCGGGCCAGGATGTCGGCAACGCGATCGAGCCGGTCGTAATCGAGCGCATCAAAAAGGCCGATCGGACCTTCGCTCAGCAGCATGTCCCGCATCCGGGTTCGGTCAAAGAAGTCCGCCCATCCGACCGGTGTGCCATCATAAAAGGGCTCGCGGACCGATAGCGAGGCTCCACGCTCCAAGAGAAGCCTGACTATCTCTTCGTTGCCTCGACTCGCGGCATTGTGCAGGGCCGCGACTTCGTCGATGTAATCGGGATCGAAACCCAAATCGAGAACGAGCCGGACCGCTTCCTTTCGCCCAGTGTTGGTAGCCCTGTTAACCATTGATCTGGGAGCTCGCTCAAGCAGATCTGGAGCGCGCTCCAGCATTGCGCGCGCTCCCGGTTCATCACCCGCCAGGCAGAGCGACGTGAATCGTTGCACTTCGTTCAGTTCGGTAGTCGGCGCGCCGGCGTCCTCCAGCAGGCGTGCGATTTGGACATTACCCAGCTCGATGGCGTGACCCCATGGCGTTTTCCCTTGGAACATCTCGTCGGTTCTCGCTCCGTGAGCCAGCAGGAGCTTCACGCCATCCGAGTGGCCATTGCGGACCGCTTGAGAGAGTTCGCGCCCCAGCAGCGTAATGACGCCTGTTTCCGTCTTAGTTTGCGCGTCTGACTTCAGCCCGTAGCGCAGCAAGATTTCCAGAGATGCACTTTGGTTGATCCACAAAGACTGTTCGTCGGCAGGATCGGCTCCGTGCTCGAGCAGCAGTTCTGCCAGCTCACGCCATTGCGGATGGGGTGGCTGATTCGCCAAACCGGTCGAGCCGCCGCCGAAGACGCCTGTCAATGCAGTGAAGCGGCGCGCGCGGGCGCTCCCGGGCGGGTCATTGTGCTTCATCGTGGACGCGTTTGGGTCCGCCCCGCGGTCCAGAAGGAGCTTCGCTACTCGGTACGTGGAGTAACTTGGATCTATTGGTTTTACACGCGAGTAACAGGCGCAGAGGAGCGGCGCCCAGCCATGCGGACCTGGGCGGTTTACAAGCTGGGGTCCGTCACCCAGAAATGATTCGACGGCATGGGCATTGCCGGCAGTAGCCGCGACCCAGATGTTGGCTCCGGCTAGTTCCGGACCCCTGGCCAACAACTCATGGGCGCGGGCATGAAACGAGCGGTGGTCATAGTGTGGATCGTCGTAGCACAAGCACGCGAGATCGATAAACTGGTTCGCCAATTCCTGATTCGACGATTCAACCGCCACCTTCAGTTGCGGCCAACTCTCGAACCCGGCCTCGCGCGCCAGCACGAGCTGGCAATCGTCAGACGCGGCTTGAAAACACGGAGTTGGTCGTCGGACATCCCCGTGTATTGCGGGTGAGCGGCTCGGATGCGCGTTAGCGTTTCGGCGCTGCCAGCCCGCCATCTCTTTTGCAGAGTCTTGGCTTGCTTCTTCAGGCTCTCGAGCGAGGGACGCGGGGGTAAGGAGCCGGTCATGACGACTTCCTTTCAGGGCTAATGCCCGGAAGCGCCCGATTGCTCGCATGTCAGGCTGAAAGGACCGTCGTATGTTCAGACACTCAGTTATCGTTCAGGCGGGCTTAGCCCTTTCCGCGAGTTGGCGGCACCCTAACAAGTGCTCCAGCCCAGAAATTTAAAGGATGGGATTGGTCGCGTCAAGCACGTGCTCAACACGGGAACATCTTCGCTTCCAGCAGTGCCGCAGTGGAGCACACGTTCGTGCAGTTTTATCCCACGCTGAAGCAGGTGGCGAAGAAATTTTGGACCTATCGCGACGCGGCGGAAAATGTTTCACTCGCTGCCAGCGACCATGGGCCAGGGACTCATCAGGCTAAGGAGCACCGATATGTACGGGATGATCGTCAAGGTGACTGCTCCCGCGGTCATCGCGGCGCGTTATGCGAACTGGCCCTTTATGCCCATCCTGAGTTTGCGTATCCCATCGTGAATCTGATGTGCGTTGGCGCCCCCGTAGCCAAGAATCAGGCCATCCCTCGTCGGTGCTTTCGAGTAGCAAACGGACAAGGGCATTGCGGAGATACCCCTCTGGGCAGCCTTCCTCGACACCGCCACATCGTTGGTGCCACGCGGCAGCAGTACCACCAGATGCATCCCCGCTTCCGCACCAATCACCTCG
>Ga0137390_10001609_pt1 | contig 17231 bp, 13 predicted proteins | sample 15con2h24AmetaG_FD_104937 | JGI IMG/M metagenome (GOLD analysis project Ga0137390, IMG submission 104937) | Vadose zone soil microbial communities from Angelo Coast Range Reserve, California, USA - 15con2h2.4A metaG | ecosystem: Environmental > Terrestrial > Soil > Vadose zone > Saprolite... | reverse complement strand
CCAGGGCTACCTTTTCAGCCCGCCGCTGGCGGTCGAGAACCTCGAGGCCTACATGACCGCGCGCAAGGCCATCAGCGTTTAGGAGCGCTTTTCGGTCAGAATGTCCGCAGCACGGCGCGCACCGGACTGGCGTCGCAGCCGCGGATGCGCAGCGGCGGCGCGATCAACTCGTACTCCCCTTCTTCGACATGATCGAGCACCAGGCCCTCGAGCATCGCCATGTCGTTGCGCGCGAAGGCCTGGTGGGCCTCGAGCTCCTTCGAGTCGAACGGATCGACCGACGGCGTGTCGATTCCGATCAGCATCACGCCGTGCTGATAAAAATCTTCGACCAGCGCCGGCGAGAGGCTGGCGAAATCATTGTTCCACTTTCGCGGATCGGGAAAAGTTCCGGTGTGCAGCAAAACGCGCGGCGCGGACACGACCTTGCCGTCGAGATGTTCGGGCAGGATGCGCTCGCCGCGCCGCACGCGAATGTGCAGGACCACGCAGCGGCCGATGTAGTACTCGAGCCGCCGCGACGCGATGTCGATTCCATCGGTCACGTAATGCGATGGTGCGTCGGCGTGCGCGCCGACATGCACTGACGTCCGGATGTCGGATAGGGTGAGATTCGCGCCGCTGTGCATGTCGGCATTCACCGTTTGCACGAACGGCGTGTCTCCGGGCCACACGTTGATCGAACCGTCGATGATGGGCGAGATGTCGATCAGCACGATGCGATCACCTTCAGCTCCACCGCGATGGGCGTCGGCAGCTTCTCGACTCCCACCGTGGTCCGGGTCGGCTGTACCTGGCCAAAATACTCCGCGTACACGCGATTGAAAGCCTCGAAATCGCCCTCCATGTCGGTGAGGTACACCGTCACGTCGAGCACTTTCTTCAGCGAGCTTCCGGCGTCCTCGAGGATGGCTTTTACATTTTCGATGGCGGCGCGAGTCTGCACTTCGATGTCATGCGCGATCACGCTTCCCGCGCCGTCGCGAATCAATCCCGGAATCTCGCCGGTGCCCGGCCGCCTCGGCCCGATGCCTGAAAGAAAAAGCAGATTATTCACGCGCCGCGCGTGCGGGTACGGACCGACGGGCGGAGGAGCGTTGGGCGTGAGAATTGTCGCCATGTCATCTCGAGCGTCAGCGAGGGAGCTGGGCGGAGGGGCGGCGCCAGACGTCACATATCTTGCACCGCCCGCTCCTCCAGACCCCTCGCTCACGCTCGGGGTGACAGAGGGATCGACCACGTTGTGCGTCTCGAGCCCCGTCCCCTGTTCCGCCACCGCCAGCGCCGGTCCTTCGTCGAACTCTTTCTCGAATTCGATCTGTTTTTTCGGCGCCGGCGTCAGCTCGACGATCGCGCAGCCCGTGCCCCACACCGGCTGATAATCGCGCACCGCGCCGTCATAGCGATTGGTCTCGCCCATCAGCGCCGCCAGCCACCAGATGGCCTTGAAGCCCATGTCGGCGTTGGCCTCGCGCGCAAACTCGCGCGCCACTTGCGACACATCCTCCAACCGGCCTTCGCCGAACATCTCCAGGATCTTGCGATTCCATTCGTCGTCTTTGGCCGAAGAACTTTTGTCGCGAGCAGGATCGATGTCGGCGACTTCGTAGCGATTGGACAGATTGGTCACGCAGACCACGATCGTCTTTTTGCCGTAGCGATCGATGGCTTCGCGCGCCACGCGGCCAAGGGCGCGGGTTTCGTCGCGCTCCGCGTAGATGTTGCACGACACGACCGACGCTGGAATGGCGTTGTTCGGGTTGAGAAGCTTCAGCGCCACGACCGTTCCGGGATCCATCGGAAAGCCGTGATAGTTGACGGTGGCCGCCTGCATTCCGGCTTCCTTCGCAAGCGCGCAGTAAAGCTTTCCGAATTCCGGATCGACGCGAAATTCATAAGGGATTTCGCCGAGGTCGTACCAGTTCTGATCGACGAGGACCCAATTTGGAGCCGGATCGACCTGCATCAGATGGCCGATCACCGAGAACCACTGTGTCGAATAGAGCAGCAAAAGCTCGGCGCCAGACTGCTCGACTTCGCGGCCGACCTCTTCGTAGGTTTTCTTCAGAGAACCCCAGCCGCGGTTCCGGTCCGGCGCCAGAAGGATGTGGGGCTGGCCCGGAACGATGTACGCCTTTTGAACGAGCATCAATGAATGTAGGCCGATTCGGCTGGCGTTGCGTTTCTTCGCGCGTGAACGATCGAGATCGCCAGAATCACGCGGCGCCCGATTTCTTCCCACTGTTTCATGCGCACCAGATCAGGCACGGCCAGAGAGACGCCCAGGTTGACGGCGACAGCGCCGGCATCGAGATAGCCATCGATCGCGTCGAGCGTCACCGGTCCGCCGGCCAGCATCGGGACATCTCGAATCGGACCTCGAAGCGCGCGGATGTAGTCGGGACCTCCGAGATGCGGCGCCGGAAAAACCTTGACGATGTCGCATCCCGCCTCCCACGCCCGAATGACCTCGGTCGCAGTGGCTGCGCCGGCGATGGTGAGCAGCTCGTTTTCGATTGCGTATTCAATCACCCGCACATCGGTGTGCGGCGAGACGATGATCTCGGCCCCCGCCCGCCGCGCCATCGCCGCGTCATTCGAGCTGCGCACCGTGCCGGCAGCGATCGTGACGTCGTCTCCTGCGTACCGTTTTGAAAGCGTTGCGATCAGATCGATGGCATCCGGCGTGGTGAGCGTGATCTCCAGAATCCGGATGCCGTGTTTCGCGTAAGCATCGGCGACATTCGACGCATCGTCCGCGCTGTCTTCGCGAACCACTCCGACGATCTGCTGACTGCAGATTTTGGCCATCAGTTCTTTTCGAGGCATGAGCCGATTCTAATCCAGGTGCTATGCTTATCGGTCCTGCGGTCCAGGAGGGCGCTTCATGGTCTTGGTCAACAAAGCGATCAACGAGGTGACCGTCAAACTGGTCTATTACGGGCCGGGTTTGTGCGGAAAAACCACCAATCTCGAGAAGATCTACGGCAATCCGAAGCTCGAGAACAAGGGCAAAATGATTTCGATGGCCACCGAGACCGACCGCACCCTTTTCTTCGATTTCATGCCGATGGAGCTCGGCACGATCGCCGGCCAGAAAGTACGCGTGCAGCTCTACACAGTCCCCGGCCAGGTTTTTTACGACGCCACCCGCAAGCTCGTTCTGCGCGGCGCGGACGGCGTGGTCTTCGTCGCCGACTCGCAGGAGTCGATGCGCGAGTCAAATCTGCAAAGCCTCGAGAACCTCAAGACCAATCTGCGGTTGAATCGGCTCGACCCGGAAAAAGTGGCGGTAGTCTTTCAATACAACAAACGCGATCTTCCGAGTGTGACATCGGTCGACGACATGACCGCCTACCTGCAGCCGGGCCCCGCGCCGGTCGTTGAAGCTTCGGCCATCAACGGCACCGGCGTCACGGCCACACTCCGCGCCGCGGTCGCGCGGATTCTCGACAATCTGAAGAACCACGTCGACACCTCGCTCGCCGACGAACCGGAGCTCGCGGCGCCGGACATGACTGCGAGGTCTGGAGTGACCTCCTCTTCGGCTGGCACGCCGAAACTTGCGGTCGCGCCGCAGCCGCCGACATTCGTCAATCCGGCCGCTTCTCCGGACGACGATCCATTCGGCGCAGTGGCAGTCGCGGAACCGGCAGTGGAAATCGATCTGCAGCCGCTGCTCGTCAGCACCCGTCAGCTCATCGCATCGCTGGAGGCGGCCCTCGAGCGGGCGAAAGCGCACGAACGCGAGCTCTCCCAAAAACTATCCCGCCAGTGAGCGAGCCGGGGTGTTATCGCATTCCGCTGGATCGGTACCCCGGCATGAGCCGTTTCGTGCTCGACTGGCTCTCGGGCGATGAGCGCTTCCTGCCGCGTACTGGAGGACAGCGGCCCTCCGCTGTCCATGACAGCCGGGGGCGGCTGTCTTCCACTTTGATCGATTCCAATCGCCGCTGGGGCCTCGACGTCAAGAGTGAAGTCGAGCGCTGGGCCGCCGGCGGCACTTTCACGATCGTCTCCGGGCAGCAGGTCGGATTCGCAGGGGGACCGCTGTTCACGCTCGTGAAGATCGCGTCGCTTCTCAAGATGAAGCGCGACAACGAGGCGCGCGGAGTTCCGACCACTGTGTTTTTCTGGCTGGCCACCGAAGACCACGACTTCGCCGAGGCCGCGACCATCGCGCTGCCGTCGCGCGAGGAGAATCGACAACGCGATCTCGTCTGGCTGCGCGCCATGCGTCCGGCCGACTCGCGCGAAGTGGTCGGTCGGACTCTTATTCCAGAGTCCTTGACGGGTCAGCTAGTCAATATGTTGACTATCGATCGGCCGAAATGGCTGCGTCCCGGAATCACGTTCGGCGAATCGTTCGCAGAGTTGATCGGAACCGCGCTGGACGGCGGCTTCATCCTGGTCGATTCGCTCCTCCCCGAGCTTCGCCGTGCCGGTGCGCCACTGCTCCAGTCCATTGTCAAGAAGTGGAACGATATGCAGTCCGCACTCGCGAAACGATCGGCGGAGCTCGTTCGCGCCGGTTACGCCCCGCAGATCGTTCCGCGCGAGGATGCGAGCTACACGCTGCTGTACAAAGTGGATGCGTCGGGAAATCGCGAGCTGATGCAAAAGCCTGAGGCCATCGACGCGATAGAAAACATTTCGACGTCCGCCGTGACGCGCCCGCTGCTTCAGGATTTCGTCCTGCGGCCGGACGTTTTCGTCGGCGGACCGGCGGAAGTTTCCTATTACGCCCAGGTCGCGCCGCTGCATCAACTCCTCAATGTTCCGATGCCGCGGATCGCGCTTCGCGGGCACATGCTGGTCGGCCCGCGGCGCGTTGTCCGCGCGATCTCACGATTCGACATCAAGCCGGAGGAAGTGTTTCAGACCGCGGAGCAACTGGCGGCGGCGCACGAACCGAAGGGCGTTGCAGCGGTGCGTTCGATCGCCGATGAAGCCGAACGGCAATTGAAGACCCAGATCGAGAAAATTCGCGAGATCGCGCTTCCTGCCGATCATGCGGTTGCGCGATCGATCGATCGTTCGATCGGCCACATCGAGTATCACTTCAAGAAGTTGAACGAGCGCGCTATCCGGGGCCTGGTGCGAAAAGATAAAGAGAAATTTCACGCCATGCGAGAGTTGGTCTCCACGTTTTATCCCGACCAGCACGTGCAGGATCGCGTCGTGGCGTGGTTACCGTTCTGGCTCGACCACGGCAAAAACCTGATCGAGCGTTTGATCAGCGAGGTCGAGCCGGATGTGCCTGCGTTCAAAATCGTGAGTTTGTGATGGCGAAGAAAAACGGTGTTGACGCGATTTTCTTTGCCGCGCACGCCGACGACATCGAGCTCGCCTGCGGCGGCACGATCGTCAAATTCGTCGATGACGGGCGCCGCGTCGGCCTCGTCGACCTCACCCGTGGCGAGATGGGCACCCGCGGCACGCCCGCCACCCGCCTCCGAGAGTCTCGAGTCTCCGCCCGCATCCTCGGCGCCACATTTCGCGAGCAGCTCGACTTCGGCGACGGCGGGCTTCGCACGAGTCGCGACGAAGAGATGGAGATCATCGACATCGTGCGACGTTGGCGGCCGGCGGTCGTTTTTGCGCCCTGGCCCGACGAGCGCCATCCCGATCACACGCGCGCAGGCCGTCTGATCGCCGAGGCCTCGTTCTACGCCGGATTGCGAAAAATCGAGACGAAAATCCCAGCACATCGTCCGCAAGCCGTCATCTATTACCTGCAGAATTACCTGCCGCCGATCAGTTTCGTCGTCGACGTCTCGGAGACGTGGAAGACGAAGATGGAAGCGATCCACAGCTACAAGTCACAGTTTTTTGACCCGAAATCGAAGGAACCGCGAACGTTTATCGCCGAAGAGAAGTTTCTGGAGATGATCGAGGCGCGCGGCCATCACTTCGGCGCGCTGATCGGAGCGCGATATGGGGAGGCTTATGTGACCAGGCAGCCGCCGCGGATTGATGACATCATCGCAGCGTATCGCGGGCGGGAAGTCGCGTGAGAATCGGCATTACCTGCTATCCGACCTTTGGCGGCTCGGGCGTGGTGGCCACCGAGCTCGGAATCGCGTTGGCGCCGGGCGGTGACGACGTTCACTTCATCAGCTACGCCCTGCCGTCGCGCCTCAACATTCTTCATGAACGCGTTCATTTTCACGAAGTGACTGTGACCGCTTATCCGCTGTTCGATCCGTACCCACCCTACACGCTTGCGCTCGCGACGAAGATGGCCGAAGTCGCCGATTACGAAAAACTCGACATCCTGCATGTGCACTACGCCATCCCGCACGCCATCAGCGCCCATCTCGCAAAACAGATCCTGGGGTCGACTCGCCTCAAAGTGATCACGACGCTGCACGGCACGGACATCACGCTCGTCGGCCGCGACGCCAGTTATCTCCCCATCACCCGATTCGGAATCGAAGTGTCGGATGGCGTGACTGCCGTTTCACAATGGCTGCGCGACGAAACTGCCAGAAACTTCGGCACCAGGAAAGCGATCGAAGTGATTCCGAACTTCGTCGATCCATCGCGATTCCGGCGCGATACAGCGGCTTGCAGTCTGTTTGGAATCGCCAATCAAAAGCTGATCTGCCACGTCTCGAACTTCCGGCCGGTGAAACGCGTCATGGACGTGCTCGGGATCTTCGAGCGCGTGACGCGCGTGGTTCCGAGCAGGCTGGTGATGATCGGCGACGGTCCCGACCGATCGCGCGCCGAGGCCTTCTGCCGCGAGCGGCATCTGCGCGATGACGTTTTCTTCCTCGGCAATGTTCCGAATCTCGAAGAGATCGTTGGAGCGAGCGATCTGTTCCTGCTGCCGTCCGAAGCGGAATCGTTCGGCATGGCAGCATTGGAAGCCATGGCATCTGAGGTTCCGGTGATCGCGACTCGGGCCGGCGGCCTGCCGGAAGTCATCGCCGAGGGTGAAAGTGGCTTTCTGTTTCCCGTCGGAGACGTCGATTCCATGGCCGCGCGTGCCATCGAAATCCTTTCGAATCCCGAGATGCAGAAACGGATGGGGCGGAAAGGGCGGGAAGTCGCTGAGCGAAAATTCAACGAAAGCCGCATCGTCCCGGTGTACCGCAATTTCTATGAGCGCGTAATGGCGGGCACGGTGTCATCCCGACCCTAAGCCGGTGTCATCCCGACCCTGACGCTGAGCGTAGCGAAGCGGAAGGGGAGGGATCGGTGTGGGAGGGCGACGCGAGATGTTCTTCATCGCGCCACCCACCCACACCGCTTTCTCCCCTTCGCTGCGCTCAGGGTCGAAATGACATCGTCACGGCTCCATCCTGATCCCACCCTGCGGTCCGGCGTTGCCGTAGATCTCCGTGTAGCGTTTGTACGAGTTCATCACTTTGCGCACATAGTGTTTCGTCTCGTCGAAATTGATCGAGGAGAGGAAGAAGTCGTCGCCGCCGGCCGGCGACAATCGCAGCCAGAGCGCAACCTGATGCGGGCCGGCGTTGTAGGCGGCGGTGGCGGCATAGCGATCATTGTCGAATTGCTTCGAAAGCGTGCTGACGTATTTCGCGCCGAGGCGGATGATCACGCGGGGGTCGTAAAGATCCTCGGGCATGACGTCGACCAGACCGGCATCGCGCCCGATATCTCGCGCGGTCGTGATGATGAACTGCAGTAGACCGCGGGCAGCGGCCTCCGACTTCGCTCGCGGATTGAATCGCGATTCCTCGCGCATGATCGCGAGCACCAGCGTCGGATCGGTGTCGAAATGCTTCGAGTCGTCGACGATGTAATCGAAAAAATACCGCGGATAGAGAAGCTGGCGGACAACCAGCGGGAGCAACTGCGGAACGTAATCATTCGGAACGGAGTTCATCAGCACCTCGACCGCGTAGATCGAATCGCGTGAAGCGTTACCGAGATTGAGCGCCAGCGATCGCGTGAGCGCCGACGACGGCGGGCGGAGCGGATAGCGTTCGATGATTGCATCGGCTGCTTCGTCGAAGAGTCCCATGGCCATCAGCAGCGTTGTGCGATCGGCGTTGGCCGGAACAGGAAATCGCGGGAAACCCTGCGGCCGCAGATCGAGGATCGCGCGATACGCCGGGACCTGGGTGTAAATATCCGCCAGACGTTTCATCTCGGCACTCGAAGGCGAAAGCAGAACGCGATCGGTTTCCGCGCGGCGCGCCAGATCGATGCTGCCTTTTTTCAACATCTCGCCGACCTGCGTGCTGCGAGTCGCCAGCTCCCGCGTCAATTTCGGCGCCATCTCGGCGGAGTCGAGCCTCTGGCGCGCGAAGTACGCGAAATGGGTCGGCATCGGCGCGCGAAGGACGTTGAGATACGCCGCGAACGCTGCAGGCGGATTCGAATTCTCCATTGCCCGAGCGCGCCAATAATCGATCTCATACGGCTCGAACTTGTCGAGCAGATTTCGCGGGATGGCATTCAGCGTCACAATCGCCACGCCGTTATTTCCAGCGCCGAGCATTCCGATCGCGTACGCCAGCGAAGCCTCGACCACTGCGTGATCCTTCGGCCAGTTCTTCCGCGCGAATGCCAGATCGCCCGCCGCCTGCGCGAAGCGTCGCTGCTCGAGACGCGTGCGGATCCGCTGCGTCAGGGCCGCACTTGTGGCCGGAAAGCGGCCGGGAACCGCGATCGCTGTGGTCATCAATCGCTCGGCTAGAGCGTCATTGCCTTGCAACTGCGCCGAGCGCGACGCGTGAAACAGAAACGTCGCCTTCCATTTTGGATCGCGCGTGCCGTTCGCGCCGGTCATGTAGGTCTGCTGCGCGGCCGCGTATTTTTCGTCTCCGAAATAGCTACGGCCAATGTCGAACAGGATCTCGTCGCGCTTTTGCGGCAACGCGCGCAGAGCCATCGAGAGAACTGCCACCGCACGATCGAAATGGCGATGGTTCTGTAACGCCCGGCCTAACATCTGGAGTTGATCGGCTGCCATGCGACGGATCAGATCCTGACGATCGAGTGCGCGGCTGACGCGCTCCGCCGCGTCATCCATCGTCCCGCCGCGCAGGATGGCGGTGCCTCGCTGCGACGCTCCAGCCGTATCACCCCGCCGAATGAGCATCTCGACAAGATGGGCTTCCAGATCGCGACGTCGTGCAGTCGGCGCGGATGGAAAAACGCGAGACGCGAATGCAACCAACGCCTGTGGATCGCCGCGTCGCGCCAAATGCTCGGTCTCATCGTCGATCGCCTGATCGCGATAGAGCGCCGACGGATACTCGAAGATCAGCGTCTGTCGATCGCGGCTGGCTGCATCGTGCTCGTTCCTGGCCTCATCGATTTCGGCCTGATGAAAGAGCGCCAGATCGCGAAAAGGATTTCCGTTCGCGAGAAAAGGCCCGAGCTTGTGCATCGCGTCGCGCGGCTCGTTGTTTTCGATCAGCGCCCGCGCGTGCAGATATCCGAGCTGGTAACGGCTGTAGAGATCCCGATTCGACTTCTCCAGCCCGTCGAGCAGCTCCTCCAGATCGCCCCAACGGCCCGTGGTTTCGAGCGCGCGAAACTGCTCGCTCCATTGTTCGACCGGACCGAGCCGCGCGGGAACGGCCCTCGCACGCTCAACAGGCGCGGCGCGAAAATAGCGATGGCGTCGCAGGCGCTGCCGCGCGATCACGTAAGCGAAGATGCCCAGGAGCAGGATCAGCGCGGCGATGGCGCCGGCGATGACACGACGTTTCAAGCCTCATCTCTGGCAAGCGTCCCCGACACGATGGCGTGCGGTGCCCGCCTGAGAATCTCGTGCCGTGCAATGGCATAGCCAAGGATGGCGTCGACCAGCACGCGGCGGCCGTCGTGCGAGAGGAGAATCAACACCTTGCGCTTGATCTCGCGCACCTCCACGACGTCTTCCCATCGCATCCAACGCGCTTTTTTTCCGAAGAGCGCGAGAATGCGATTCTCGTAAAGCACTCCGTCGTCGCTGACGTAGATGTGATCGCCGTACTGCACGATGGCTGCCGCCAGCGTCCCGAGGAAGAGAAGAATCAATCCGCCGAGAGGGAGGATGTCGCTTTTGTCCACGCCGTGCGACAGATACTGGAACACCAACGCTGCGGACGCGAACACCGCGGCGCACGAAATGAGCTGGGCCACGGGAGTGCGGTTGAATTTTAGAATTCGGCCGCTCATCGGGATCAGTATAATTCGCCTCTTTTATGCGCTGGTCCCAATACTTTCTCCACACGCTGCGCGAAGACCCGGCCGATGCCGACGTCATCAGTCAGAAGCTGATGATGCGCGCGGGGATGCTGCGCAAAGTCGCCGCCGGCATCTACAGCTATCTCCCCCTGGGGCTGCGCTCGCTGAAGAAGCTCGAGATCATCGTGCGCGAGGAAATGAATCGCGCCGGCGCGGTCGAGCTGCTGATGCCGACCATTCAGCCGGGCGAGCTGTGGATGGAATCTGGACGCTGGAAGCTCTACGGAAGAGAGCTCTTGCGCATCAAGGATCGCGGCGATCGCGATTTCGTCTACGGTCCCACGGCCGAGGAAGTGATCACGGACATCGTTCGCGATTCGATCAACTCTTACCGTCAACTTCCGATCAACCTCTATCAGATCCAGACCAAGTTCCGGGATGAGTTGCGGCCGCGATTCGGCCTCATGCGCGGTCGCGAATTCACGATGAAGGATGCCTACTCCTTCCACACGTCGCCGCAATCGCTCGATGAAACATACGAGAAGATGCGCATCGCGTACAGCCGCGTGTTCACGCGCTGCGCGCTCGATCACGTGCCGGTGGAAGCCGACACTGGCAACATTGGCGGCTTGGCATCGCACGAATTCATGGTGCTGGCGCAATCAGGGGAAGACGCCGTGGTGAGCTGCCCGAACTGCAAGTACGGCGCGAACATCGAGAAAGCGACGTCGAAATTTTTTCAGGACGAGCCCGAGCCGGCGCCGATGGTCGAGCTCGCGCCACTCCACACGCCGGGAACGCAATCGATTGATGACGTCGCCCGCTTCCTGAAAAAACCGACGTCCGAGCTCGTCAAGACGCTGGTGTTCGACAGCGATAAGGGCTGCGTGATGGTCTTGATCCGCGGCGATCGCGAAGGAAATCTGATCAAGATCAAGAATTACCTCGGCGCCGAATGGCTGGAGATGCTCCCCGATTCGCGCTTCCAGGACGAAACCGGCGGGCCGGTCGGGTACTGCGGTCCCGTCGGCACGAAAGCGAAGCGAGTGCTCGCGGACGTGTCGCTCAAAGCGCGCAAAAACTGGATCGTAGGCGGCAACAAGCCAGACACGCATATTGGCGGCGCCAATCCCGGCCGCGATTTTCCGCAGCCGGAGTACGGCGACTTCACCACGGTCTTTGCCGGCGACCCCTGTCCTCGATGCGGGACTCCGCTAGAGATCTATCGCGGCATCGAGGTCGGCCACATTTTCAAGCTCGGCACGAAGTACTCCGATTCGATGAACTGCACGTATCTCGACGAAAACGGACAGCGACAGCCGATGATCATGGGCTGCTACGGACTCGGAATCGGACGCACCGTGGCCGCCGCGATCGAGCAGAGTCACGATGATGCGGGCATCATCTGGCCGATGCCGATCGCGCCGTTCGAAGTTCTCATCACGCAGATCGGCCGCGAAAACAATGTCCGCGCGACCGCGGAGGATGTCTACCGCAAGCTGTTGGACGCCGGGATCGATGCTTTTCTCGATGATCGCGATGAGCGTCCGGGCGTCAAATTCAAGGATGCCGATCTGATCGGCATTCCGCTTCGCATTGCTGTCGGGGCGAAGAGCCTCGCCAACGGCCAGATTGAGTGGAGCTGGCGGAAAGATCGCGCCAAGCAGCTCGGCGCGCCGGGGGAAGTGATCGCGCGGGTGACGGAGGCAGTCATCCTGAGCCGGTGAAGCGGAGATGAACGGACGTGCTGCTGTCACCCCGAGCGGGAGCGAGGGGCCTGGAGGGGAGGAAGGCACGAGAATATGTCAGATGCATCGCCCCACCCGACCCTCCAGGCCCCTCGCTAAACGCTCGGGGTGACAAAAGCGGGGACACCTTCGCTTCGCTCAGGGTGACGTGAACTGCTATTCTTGAGCATGCGCAAGTTTTGTTTTTTCCTCGCCGTATCTGCGGCTGTGGCCCTGCCGCTGTCCGCGCAAAACACCGATATCGAATCGCTCTCCGGCCTGCAGTTCAACTTCGGAAATCCAGGCGCGCGGTCCCTCGGCATGGGCGGCGCCTTTCTCGGATTGGCTGATGATGCATCGGCGGCTGAGGCCAATCCGAGCGGCCTGACGATTCTGCGCAAGCCGGAGGTCACGCTCGAGGTCCGTAACTATCAGGAACAGCAGCTATTTACGACCAGCGGCACATTCCCCGACCTCAACCGCACCGCGTTCAGCCATTACAGCCAGCGCGCCGAGCTGACCTTTGGAAGCTTCGTTTATCCGATCAAGAACTGGACCCTGGGCGTCTACTACCACGAGCCGCTGCGCAGCGAAGGGTCCGGTCAGGTCGTTCCGGTGCGCAACGAATTCACCGGCGCCATCAAGACGAATGTCCCGAACTTTTATCTTCCGAAAAACGGCACTCCCGTCACCAAAACGAAGTGCGAGGACATTCGCAAGCAGGCCAATGATTTCTTTGCCTGCCTCGAGTACACCATCCTTCCCTTTCTCAGCGCGGTGTCGGTTCAGGAGCGAACTTTCGGCGTGGCGGGGGCGTACAAATTCGGCAACATCTCGGTTGGCGGAACGGTCCGCTATCAGCGCTTCAACGAGTCATCGTTTACGTTCCGCGTGACTCCGACGTTCGATTTCTCGAGCATCTCCGTGCAGGCGACCAGCGATGTCACCGATCAGAGTTCGAAGGCCAAAGACAAGAGCGACGTGACGTTTGCGGGCGGTATCAAGTGGGCGCCGAACGACAAGTTCAGCGCCGGCGCGGTCTACAAGCAGGGCGCGAAATTCACGGCGCCGACATTCGCGGCGAACTCCGATACGAAATTCGAATTCGTGAAAGTAGCGGATACAACGTTCCACATTCCGGATATCTATGGCATTGGCGTCTCTGTGCGCCCGATTCCGGTGCTGACGATCAACGCCGACGCCGTGCACATCACTTACTCGAACCTTGTCGATAATTTCATCTCCGTCAACGAGGACATCCGCGCCATCGACAAAGCCTACAAAGCCAGCGACGTCACCGAAGTGCACCTCGGCGCCGAGTACTTCTTCGCGACCAAGATTCCGTTCGCGGTTCGCGGCGGAGTGTGGCGCGACCCGGCGCATTCGATCACGTACCGCGGACCGCTGAATGTTCCCGATGCGGTCGCGGCGGCGATTCTCTATCCCAAAAGCGCAGACCAGCGGCATGTTTCGGTCGGCGCCGGCGTTGCCTGGCCACGATTTCAGGTGGACGCGGCGTACGATCGATCGCCGCACTATCGCGTCGGCTCGGTGTCTTTCGTGGTGCGCTTCTAACTGCGGCTGTTATCCCGAGCCGCGAAGACGGCGAGGGATCTCCCGCGTTCAAGCAAAGGATCCCTCGCTTCGCTCGGGATGACCGGCTCGATGCTAACGTAGCTCCGTGGAATTCGACATCTTCTTCTCCATCTGTCAGACGGAGGTACACGGGTATCTGCCGACAGAGAAAGTGATGTTCGAGAATTTTTTCGAGCAGGTCGAGCTCGCCGACCGCCTCGGATTCGGAAACGGATGGGTGGCCGAGAGCCATCTGTCGACGGAAGTTCAGAAGAGCAATCCCGGCGCAGTCATCCCGAACTTCGTCGGCGAGATCGGCCTGAACACCGACATCCTCCAGCTCGCGCATCGCATCTTCGCGCGCACGAAACGCATCGGCGTCGGCTCGGCGATCATGAACATCCTGTGCAACGGCGGCCCGATCGCGTCTGCTGAGCGCATCAAAACCTTCCTCGCGCTCCATGGCCTCGATCCGAACGAAAAACGGCTTCTGACCGTCGGCTTTGCGTCCGGACGATTTCCCTACATCAACATTCCGTACGGGATCGTTCCCCGAAACGCGTTCGAAGAAGCGAACTGGCCGGCGGTCAAGAACAAGATCTTTGAAGATGCGACAGAGATTTTTCTTCGGCTGCTCAAAGGCGAGACGCTGAATTCATCGATGATCGCGACGCGCTACATCGGTGAAGTTCCGGTCGAGCCGCGATGGGTGTTCCCAAACCTCAAGATCATCCCGCAGGACGTTCCGACGGAGCTGCTGCGGCTCTCGATCGGCTCGCACGATCCGCACATGCAGATCTTCGCCAACACCATCCTGCCGGTGGGCGTCTTCAATCTTTCGATCACGCCCGGCGACGAGATCGAAAAAACGAACGCGCGGATGCAGACCGGATATCAAGGCACGTGGCATCGCCGACTGATGCCTCGCACGGTCCTGGTGTTCATCAACAACGATCCGGCGCAGGCTGCGGAGGAGGCGCGCGATGCGCTGACGAACTACTGGCGGGCGCTGGAGGGAACGCTGGATGAGGAAAAAGTCCGCCGCGCCGAAAACAACGCCCTGATCGGCGACGCGCCGGCCATTGCGCGTCAGATTCGCGAGCGGTTCCATCCCGAGGATCGGCTGATGCTGTGGTTCGATTTCAATAATCATGATTCGAAAAGAGTCATGATAAATATGAGCGATTTTATAGAACGAGTCGTTCCGCGGCTACAATAGCCGCCCGATGGCCAGCGAATCCGTAAACTTCGCCCGACCGATGCCCAACTGGCAGCCGCTAGTGGAGTACCGGCGCAACGGCGTCGCGGAGAACACCATTCACGGCGCGGTGTCGTGGGTCTCCGGAAGAAATCTGATCCACTCCTTCGGCGGGAACGTCGAGGTCTACGGCCGTTCGATGGCCAAGCCGATCATGATGAAAGTTTTCGCGGATGAATTCCGCGACGCGCTGAGCTCCGAGCAACAGGCCATCGCGGTGGCATCGCACAACGGCGACACCGAACACGTTCGCGTGGCGCGCTCGCTCTTGCTGCAGAGCGAGTGGGGCATGATGCAGACGCCGCTCGACGTTCCGCTGGTGCAATTCGGCAGGCAGGTGCGAAGACCGAGGCGCTGGTATCACTGCTGCTCGGGCGAGCACGCCGGCATTCTTCGCGGATGCAGGTTGAAAGGATGGTCGCGCGTCGGTTACGTCTGGCCGCATCATCCCTTCTTCCAGGCCTACCTCGCGTACGTCCAGAGCATCCTCGGATCGGATTGGATAGTCGGAACGATCGCCAAGGATGGCTGCGGTCTGCCTACGATCAGCATGACCGTCACGGATCTGGCGCGGCTGTTCGCCAATCTGGTCACCGAGAAAAACAAGGACTGGATCTGGAGCGCAATGGTCGCGCATCCCGACCTCATCGGCGGTTTCAATCGTCTCGACTCGACGATCCTGAAAGCCTGCAGCGGTCACGTAATCGCGAAGGAAGGCGCCGACGGTCTCCTCGGCCTCTCGATCGAACATCCGGAATATCCCGACGGACTGGGCGTCGTGGTCAAGATCGCGCACGGCTGGAATCCGCAAGCTGCCTGGTACGTCGCGCGCTACATTCTCGGCGTCCTCGGCTTCGAATTTCGCAATCCGTACAAGCTGCGACGCCAGAAACCGTTCATCGTGCCGGAAGTGATTCCGCCGAACCTTCGCGACCGGATGGCAAAGATCCAACCGTGGGACTCATGGGATCCGGACATCGATCGTTGGGAATTCGATCCAATCGACTTTATCCCGAGCGCGGGTGGACGGACGGCCGGGAGCGAGGGATCAATGGCGGCGCCGCGAGGTCGGACGCGATGAGCGAATCCCGTCGCGCACGGCTCGCTAACTTCATCAACGGCAAATTCGTTGCGCCGGCGAGCGGCACGTACATCGACGACATCAATCCCGCCACCGAAGAGGTGATCGCGGAGATTCCGGACAGCGGCGCGGAGGATGTCGACCGCGCGGTGGCGGCGGCGCGCGCGGCTTTTCCTTCGTGGTCGCGAACGCCGGCCGATGAGCGATCGAAATTGCTGCTGCGCCTGGCCGACCTGATCGAGCGCAATTTCGACGAGCTGGCGCGGCTCGAAAGCTGCGATAGCGGCAAGCCAATCGCGCTGGCGCGGCGTCTCGACATCCCGCGCGCGATCCAGAATTTCCGCTTCTTCGCGACTGCGATCCTGCATCAGACCAGCGACGCGCACATGACCGACACGACGGCGCTCAACTACACGTTGCGCCAGCCGCTGGGCGTTGTCGGACTGATTTCGCCGTGGAATCTGCCGCTGTATCTGCTGTCGTGGAAGATCGCGCCGGCAATCGCGGCGGGAAACACCTGCATCGCGAAACCGTCCGAGATGACGCCGATGACTGCGCACCGCCTGGCTGAGCTGTCGGTCGGCGCCGGCATTCCAGCGGGAGTGATCAACATCGTCCATGGCATCGGCAACAAAGCGGGGCGGGCGCTCACGTGTCATGACGGCGTGGCCGCGATTTCGTTCACCGGCGGAACGGTGACCGGCGCAGCGGTGGCAGCCAACGCCGCGCCGCGCTTCAAAAAGTTATCGCTCGAGTTAGGCGGAAAGAATCCGACCATTGTCTTTGCCGACGCGGACCTGAATAAAGCAGGCCCCGAGGCGATACGGGCGAGCTTCTGGAATCAGGGCGAAATCTGTCTCTGCGGGTCGCGAATTTTCGTGGAGAAATCGCTTTACGATCATTTCGTCGAAGGATTCGTTGCGCGCACAAAGGCCCTGCCGGTCGGCGATCCGCTCGACGAGGCTACATTTGTCGGCGCGTTAATCAGCGAAGCACACCTCCAAAAAGTGCTCGGCTACATCGATCTCGCGAAGAAAGAAGGCGGAACGATCGTCACCGGAGGGCGTCGCCTCGACCGGCGCGGCTTCTTCGTCGAGCCGACGGTCATCACCGGGCTGGGCACCGATTGCCGCGTGTTGCAGGAGGAGATCTTCGGACCAGTCGTGACGATCACGCCATTCGACAGCGAGGATGAAGCGATCGCCTTTGCAAACTCGACGCGCTACGGGCTTTCCTCCAGCGTGTGGACGCGCGACCTGGAGCGCGCGCATCGCGTGGCCGCCGCGATCGACAGTGGAACGGTGTGGATCAACTGCTGGCTCCTGCGCGACCTGCGCGTCCCGTTCGGAGGGATGAAGGAGAGCGGCATCGGTCGCGAGGGCGGCTTCGATTCGTTGAATTTCTTTACGGAGGCAAAGAATGTTTGCGTCAAGCT
>Ga0137390_10001604_pt1 | contig 17243 bp, 28 predicted proteins | sample 15con2h24AmetaG_FD_104937 | JGI IMG/M metagenome (GOLD analysis project Ga0137390, IMG submission 104937) | Vadose zone soil microbial communities from Angelo Coast Range Reserve, California, USA - 15con2h2.4A metaG | ecosystem: Environmental > Terrestrial > Soil > Vadose zone > Saprolite... | reverse complement strand
GATTGGCATCATGTACGCCAATGGCGTTGAGGCCGCGAACCTGTCGCATCAAACTTTCACACACGTGGACCCTACTCAAATCTTACCGGCTGAGCACAGGGAGAATGGTTTTCCGAGCCTTCACCCTAGTCCCTCGAGCGATGGTTGGGGCAATGGGTTCGCCTCGAGCACAGCGGCATCTCCCGAACCTCGCGATGTCTCCAACGCATCAACCCCCCCCTCTGCCGAAGGCCCATCCACCCGTCAAGGCGTTCGCAAGATCGCGTCATCGAAACGAATTCAGGACGCTGTCGTACGCTCCACCATTGCGCGGAAGAAATCGACGGCCGGTTCAGACCTACCACCATCTGCGCAGCTGCGCTCCTCGACGAGCACTCCTGACCTTACCTCCGCAGTAGGTGGTGGTGGCCTTAAGTGTGAAGACGGGGAGACAGCGCCGACCGTTTGCACGAATTGCCAGACGACGAACACGCCATTGTGGCGGAGGGATCCAGAAGGGCAGCCTCTATGTACGTGGATTCATAGAGCATAACTGCAGGCGTAGAGCTGAATATTTGTTACCCTAGGCAACGCTTGCGGACTCTTTTATGCAGGTGTCCTTATCTACAGACGCCGAATTCAGCTAACTTGTGTCCGCTGATTTACAGAAGTTGCATGGTGTGGTAAGGCCGCTATCTCTCAAGACTGACGTGATTAAGAAGCGGTGGGTCATATCTCTTGGACATTTATTTGGCCCAGGTTACTGATTACGGTCGGGGCTCTTATCTCTCAGGAACCGCGCTTCTGGAGCACCCAACTCAGGTACACGCAAAAACAACTCTGTGCTACCAAAGCTTGCTTCATCTTCAACACGACCACGCTCATCGACCACGAGCAATACGCCTCTGGCACTTCCGGGCTCTCGGTTGTCTCCCGGCAGCCGGATGAGTGCAAGTGCGGCTTTCCCAGGATCCCTAGCCCTTAAGCGGCAAAGACGGACATCCACGGGCGGGTCTGGAGCCCTGGTACGCAAACTTAGTGAGGGTGCAGGCACGTGAGTAATTTCATGCTTTACGCCATGTGGCGGGCGCTGGCAAGCTTCCATCTGTCTTTTCTCATTTCTCATCTACGACCCATGTTGTCCACCCTCCTTGCGCTGTATCCGTTGCTCTTTTTCATATTACGATAGAGGTGTTCGACGTTTCCCTGCCCTGTATGCGTGTCACTCATTTCTGCCTGAGTTGCCAGATGATGTACGACTGACGGGCGTTGTTAATTGGATACTATATAGAATTGCTCACTATTATGCAATTTTGAGCAACGTCTGTTTACTGATCTCGTATTGTATGGTCCGTATCCCCCTCCCCCAATGTCTCACGACCTTTACGAGCGGATCAATGGGTATCACAAAACAAGATATACGAATGTATCATCAGCAAGTGGTATATAAGTCACCGACCAGGGCATATCGCCGCGAAGCATAAATAGTGGATACCGCACCCGTAAGGGTCAATTAATCTTCATTAGGTTAAGTTAGGCATCGCTCTCCTCGCCGACGTCAACCTGCGCAAGCTCTCGGCGATGGCGCATGCTCGGAGACAACGGCGAACTAACAGTGACAGGTGATGGTTCCTCGCTCTCGGGGATGGTCTTCGGATTCATGGGGCCCTTGCGTTTGGGCTTGGAGGAGCTCTGAGCAGCTTCAGAACGTAACGCCTGTTCTAGGGCTTTCTCGCCGCGTTTCTTGAACCGCAGTGTCATGGCCGCCTGCAGCGAATCGACATACGACTCGTACTTGACGTGCTCCGCAAGCAAGTACTGTGACTTCTTTTCCCAATTGCTGAGCGCCCTCGCCGAATTCTGAGAGCGCGAGGGGTACTAAAGGAATGGAATGGGTCAGTCAGAGCCGGCAAACGGGGGTAAAGACAAGACAAAGATAGAGGTCACGTACCAACGCCATCATCGGTCCTCGCAGCTCGTTATGTTCCTGTAGCTCTTGCATGAGCCCTGCAACATGCTTTTTGAGTGCCTCTAGTTGTGCTTCCTCGTCGTGCGTGCTGGGTACAGAAGGCGCGAGCGGCGGCTTCCAATCGCTGATGTTTGTGCGGTCAGACCATGGTGAATTGCCAGCGCGCATGGTCGCTGCGCTTTCTTTGATGCGGCCGAACCGACTGTGGTTGCTACGCCCACTACGGACGCTAGCGGTGTCCGTGTAGTCACGTATACGGATAGATTCATCGTCTGACACAGATCGCCCGTGCTGCAGAACCTCGCTGACGCGGTTCCAACCGTATTCCATGTTCGAGACGCCACCGGCGAGGGGTTCCTTGCTTTGCCGTGCCGCCCAGTAGTTACATGTCTGCACCCACTCATTGACGAGCTCCTCTGTCCCTGCTTGGAAGAAGTATACCGCGCCACTCGCGAGCGTTAGTACCATACAATATGGGCGCTGTCGATTATAGCCCGGCGGAGGTAGAGCGTGGGCCAGAGAATGGGCAAGCTGCAATGAGCCAACGTGGTTGGCGGTTTCCTACAAACGTGCGTCAATCCCACGCCCAGCCTCGTGCCTACAAATGAAAAACGCACCAGCCAATTTCCACCCCCAACGGCCCGTTGTCCATCAATGGCGTGATTACCGAAAGTGAACATATTGAGTTCTCCTTTTTGGATGACAACGAATACATCCAACCAGGCCTTGCTCTTCGCCCGCTTTCCTGCGGACTCGTTGTACTGCTTGCGGCACAGCATTCCTTCCTTCGCCCATGGGGGACCCAGCAGCGCGAGTTCTTCATCGGTCATACTAATCGTAGTATCCGCCGAATCGTCGCTGTGCTCGCTCCGGTCATCGTCCTCCTGTGTCTCACGTATGATTGTATATGACAGGTTGGATGCGAAGCCTAGTGCGGGCGTTAAGAATGACATTGTCGAGCCCTGAATATTCTGCTGTGGCGTTAATTACTTATTTTCAAATGGTAAAGCTATCATGTACGCACCTCGTGAGCGGATGTTGCGAAGCTTGGGGCAGGGCTAGCCCGTCCGTCGACGCTGCTGTTACTGCTGTACGGACTAACCCCATTTGGCGCGCCAAGAATGGACTGGATGCCGCGAATGCTGCCACGCTTGAGCGTTGTCAGGCGATCTGGCTGCACACGCAAGCTGCGATTACGCATCGGGGTCGTAGGCGTTAAGGATGAAGTCGACGTTCGTGAATTGAGCGGTTGCAAAACCTGCTGACTCTTGATCGCATTGTACATATCCTGCAATAATCGTAGGTCTAGTTGATATTCCCGTAAGAGTATATCGTACCTTAAGCAAGCTTTCCATATCGCTCTCCCAGTTACGGTCGTAGACGACGGAAGCCACAAGTGTACTCGGTGTCTTCGCCTCTGTGGCACTAGTCGTTGACGCTGGGACAGACGCGGTGCTATCATTTGGCAGGGGGGCCATATTACCCGTGGCCGGAGACGCAACGAATAAATTGGCAAGAGCGGCATCACGACTAATGCTGTTCCAGCTCGTAATGCTGTCGCTGCGCTTGACCCGCGAACGCATTGTGCTTGCACCGACGTCGCTCCCCTCGTCTCCGGGTCCGCGCAGGCTTTCCACGTCCCGCTCGCTTTGCACAAGGTCCGAGGAAGAGCCTTGAACAGAACGACTGGGTTGGAGTTGCATCTGAATAGTGAAGAGCGTATTGCGAACAAACTGGGGGCGAGACATGCGCGTTGTGAGATCAGCGACGTGCAGGTCCGTGTTCAGAAGTAGAAGCGAGTAAGCCACTGCATGGACAACACCTGCGAAGGTCGTGAGCGGGAGTCAGCGTATTGCTATGCAAGGGAAAAAACCTACTGGGGTTTCCGAAGAGACTACCCGGATTGCAGTCCCAGTAACGTCTGGAAAACTCATCGAGGATTCGGTCCACTTGCTGGGTCTCCGCCTTGAGAAACAGCTTAGCGCACAAACGCCTACGATGAATTAATTATAATGACGTCGATAACAGGTGCCAAGGTCGCACCTGAAGGCAAGGTCAAGCCTTAATCCGGAGAAATCAAAGTTGTCCATGTAGTGCCGCAGCGCAGCCTTGTTAACCCGGCCACTGTATAAACGCATCAGCGAGGACCATCATATCAGGAAGGTCGAAGCCTACATTCCGCCCAGCCATTCCGCAATCCTCTCCTTTGCCAAAAATTCCTCGTCTTCCTCCCAAGCACGCCTCGCACATCCCTTACCACGGGCCTCGAGTTCTTCGGGGTCCGTAGGACCCAAATTATCGGACAATAACCGGCGAAATGGTTGACTCGTACTAGAAAGATCTTGCTGTGACAGCGCAGAAGGTGGTGAAGAGACGCCATTGGCATTAGCTGGAAGTAACGATGGTTCTGAGCTGAACGCCGTGGGCCGGGGACGCGCCAATAGCCGGTCACGCGCTTCTAATGACGCCTGCACACTTGATGCGCTGCGCGGGCCCAATGGGCGAGTACCCGCGCCGGGGAAAGGACGCTGGGGATGCGTGAATGAACGCGAAGTAGCCCCGGCAAGCGGAGGCGAGCGCCCTGACACAATCACCTCTGGCGGATCCACGCTTCCCTGACGGATGCTCGCTTCATCGGTGTCTGGTGCATAGGCAACGATGGTCGGATTCGGTTTCATGATAGGGGGAGGGGACGACGTGGCCTGTCGGGTGTCGGGTTTCGAGACGGAGACGGTCGGTTCCGCACTCCGCATGCGCCGCCTGGCGGGCCGTCGAGCTGACGTCGACGGTAAGCGAAGGTCGAGCGTGTCTGTCGGCGTAAAGGTATCCTGATCGAAGTCGGAGAGGATGCCACGGATAGTTGAGCCCCAGCCCATTGATTCCTCACTGCGCTTCTCGGGCGCAGGAGGTGGTAAAGGGGCCAAAGAAGAACTCGTGGGTTTCTTGAGGTCAACTTCACTAACAGACATGCTTCGTCGTTTGCCGTGCCCCAACGTCCTGATCGGAAGCATGGTGGCATCATGACCACGCACGGTCTTGCCAGGGGACGGTGGCCGGGGTTGTAGCCCTGAAGAATATCGACGCTGGATGAATATGGATGATTAGCAGGGAGGAAACATGACGCTCTTACCAGTTTCTGTTGCATCCGTTAGAAGTGGAGGAAGTGGCTTCGACATGTCTGATGCAGTGATAATGGGGGCTAGTCGGGGAGATGTCGGGAGAGCCCCTAAGGCTGGAGATGGGGCGGGGGAAAAAGGTAACGGAGGCATCGGAGGGGTTGTTTTTACCATTCGTCTCGATGGCGCCGACGCATCGGTCTTCTACAGGAAGATGCGTTACGTTGGGGAAAAGGAAAACGGGAATGACGCAACCACATACTGAGCGTTCACGGGTCATATTTTGACCGAGCATCCTGCCTAAAAACGCACTCGTCTTTTGCCTAACCGAGGACTTTGAATTCTAGGTTGCTGTCAGCACCTCCAAAGGCAAAATACACCTTAACACTTGCCTTGATACTCCCGTTGTCACGGCCCGTGCTTGTGGGCACGGAGTCGGCGCTGCCAGACGGACCGGCGGTCGGTCGGCATTTCTGAAGCTTGCCCTTCGGCATGCTCGATGGAGTGATGGTTGAGGGGGCAGTTTGTCCTGAGGAGGAGGTAGAGGACCTGTGGCGGGGTCGGGAAGAGGGGTCTGACGGCGCGTGGGGACCTGCAGGTAATGGCGGTGTAGGTTCGAGGCGCCTGTCCTTGCTACCAACAAATTGAGATGGTAATATGGTTGCTCGTTGTTTCGCCTTGCGGACGAGTGTAGCGAGGTCTGGACTACTCGCAGTTCCCTGGGATCTGTACATGGAGCGTCGCTTCGTTTGATAATCGGCGTCTTCGGCGTCATAAAACAGGTCGTTTGAGGACGAAGAAGCGGACGTTGAGACGGAAGTGGAGGCGGTAGGACGGGAAGTTGGGGAAGCAAGTGAGGACTTGATGGTAGATGTGGCCGCTTGCTGAATCATGCTCTGTGGTCGGGTCGAGGTGGGCGGAGACAAAGGGGCACCATCACTCGAAAGAAATTTCAATGACGGCGTCAAATCTTCCCCCAGGCTGTCAAAATCAACCCCTTCCTTGATAACCACCGTCCCCCCAGCTTGCAACGCCTGTTCAAAGTTCATGTCGACATGAGAGGTGCGCCTTGTGTTGCTATTGCCTCGGTTCCCTACGCGCTCATTACGTGACGCGTTCGGAGTCGGCTGAAGCCCGCCCGGAAACGACGATGGTGGCGCAGTAGAGCGCGGTGAGGTCGTCAGGCTATGAGACATTGATGCACGTCCCTCCAGAGGGTTTAATGAGAAGGAAGGAAGAGCGCCGAGGTCGTCGTCAACGTCGAGCAACGCGTAGCAATGTGTAGGCACCTTCTTCTCTACAGTATTTAGTGCTGGCACTTGCCGATTTTTTTATTTGAATTTACAAGAACAGTATCTAACACAGGACTACTGCCATCAATATCATGCCGGTTGTTAAGTTTCGACCTGCGGAGGAGATCTTTCGTGCTGATCAACCACCGAGTTTTGCCCGCCATCATCGCTGGCGCCTCTTTCCGCATGTCCCCCTGTCTCGTCATCTGATGAGAGAACGTCTCCTTCCGGTTTATGGATGTGGCCACTCGAGCGCTCCTCAGGTGCGCCAGACACGAACGACTCGCTCAGCGAGCTCACGGTGGATACCGCCATCTCGAGGACTGCCTCGACACGTCTCCGCAGTATCTCGCTGCTGCTATCGACCGTCTGTGCGCGGTTGACGTCAGCGGGAAACAGAATATGAAATGGGAGAAGCGTGCCATAGAAAGCAGATTGATTCGAGCCTCTGCATCGTCTAGCTGGATCAAAAACGATGGCTCGCTGTTGGATGTCAGCTCCTCTGGTTCGGTCTCTGCATCCTCGTCCGGCATGTGGTATTCAACCTCGCCAAAATGGGCTTCAAGGAACATCCCCAGCCGCTGGATGCGTATCATCGGGTTATGCGTGTAATCGTGGTCGGAATGCGGATGATGCTCGTGCTCGTGTCGATGTGGTGTTCCAGCCGTCACTAGGTTCCAAGATCAAGTTATGAGCTATGCATCTTCACGCGCAGTCTATTCCAGAATATCATACCTTTTACTGATGCCGGGCTCTTGTCTATCTCCGTGATGACGGCGAGTGTTGAATCGGCAATCATATCGTTCGCAGCGCTCGAATCCCATTCTAGCGTAAGTTCGTTTTCGGCAGTCTGCTTCACGTCCACTGCACCCATTACCTGATGCAACAACCCTCGGCAGGTCAATTCCGCGTTGATAGGGCCAATGCAAAGGAACATACCCGTATTGTTGGGATCCCATCCTGATCTTGTCCCTCCTCGATATGGCCGTACATGCCCTCCAAGTGCCACCGCACGAGACCCCATCCAACGCCGAGCGTGATTTTCTGGCGTTGCGTCACAACGCACGTCGAAAGTCCAGCAAAGTCCCGCAAGTCGCGAGGATCCAACAACGTATACGAGTAGTCTTTCGACACGAGCAAGCCCGAGAGAACGTCATTTGTCTGGGGTGCTTTTGCGGCCAGGCCGCCAATCACTTTCGCCACTCGTTCAGGGCGGAAAGTGAGATCCAACGTCTCGAGGTTGCGGGGAGCGTGGATTTTGATATCCTCGTCCCTGTTCTTATATTTGGCTTGTAACGCAGCCCTGAGGCGACCCATAGCCGTTTGTTCGCCATGCACAAGGACCTAGGATACCCGTAAAGGGGGTGAAGTGAGAAAAAGTTAGAAGAACGCACGATGTGAGGAGCCTTGATTAAATCAATGAACTCTGAATTTTGAGAGTAGTCGACGTGTGCGCTGAAAGAGATGTAGTCAACGGAAATCTTGCGCGGGATGGTGTTGCCCTTCATCCCGGTTATCTCTTCTGGTTCATTCATGATTTCCTATTTGCGAGAATTGATCAGCAAAGGCCTCCAGCGCACCCGTTATAAAGTATGCGAAAGACTCAGGAATCACACGCAAAGGGAGAATAACATCCATTGCTTTGTAAATACACACACAAGGAAGATACCTCTGCATCCTCGAAACTCCAGGCTACCAAGAATTCCCGAAGTGAAGGGTGACTCACCCGTGCTGGCGTGCCTTCAACGGAGTAACCAGTGACAATGAGGCCATTCCGAGGGTCAGGAGCCCAGAGTTCAAAGAGCTCTCTACTTGTGCCCGATTGCAACATCCCGGGACTAGCAAGAACGACACAGGGAGGTCCCTCAGCTATTTTGCGCTCCCAGCCGCGGGCTTGAGGTACGTTGGAGATGTGCCTGAGTACAGCTTGAACAAGGTGGGATAAGACGAGGAATATGGAAGAACCTACTTGAAGACAAACGGATTGTCCCTCCTTGCAAACCTTGATCGGATGTTGGAGTTCATAGTATGAATATATGTTTGATACACAGCCATACACTTGCGTGCGAGGCTCGACGCGTAGTAGATGGGGACATGGTGCAGATCAGGGTGCTTCTTCCAGTACTCATCCAGGATGAGTAAAAGCTCTTGTGCACGGCCCAACGCAAATGTTGGAAGTAACACATGTCCACCCCGGCGAATGACTGAGTGCACTAGGTTGGTAAAGCGCAACTCTTTTTCCTCACGACCCTCGAGACTTTGCACACCGTACGTGCTCTCGATGATAAGCACGTCCGGACGTATGGGAGGCACCTCAGCCTTTACGAGATGGCGATCCTCCTCACGAGAGTAGTCGCCTGTGTAGAGAACTTTGAGGCCGGCTATGTCAATCAGGAACATGCACGCTCCAAGAACGTGCCCTGCGTGATATGGCGTAAAAGTCACCCCAGGGCAGGGTGTGATTAGCTGGTGGACAGAGACGGGAATTATGGAAGAAATCGACATGGATAAATCAAGAGGTGAGATGAGGGCGTCGGTTGATGAATTGCTGAAAGGGACATAAGAAACTGGGAAGAGGGGTAAATTAGAGGCACACCTCATCCGAACGAAGTCCTGCATCATAAACTTGTGAAGCGCTTTCGTTGGGTGAGTCATGTAAACTCTGCCTTTTCCTTCTCTGAAATTGGTCTATACGAATTGAGGCGTTGAGCGGACGTCAGCAAGTGCGATCGCCCACACCTTTTCAGTGATATATGTCAAGGCTGCCGCATGATCTAGATGGAAGCTAACTGAATGTTGAAGGCATTGTTCTCAACTCAGAGGACGAAAGGAGGCGCACTGGGTAATAAGTATTGCATCTACCGTGCTCCAGTCTAGTTCATCAATGAAGGGTAGAGACGCCATTCCAGTATGGGCGGGGTGTACACCAGCATCCAAAACAATAGTAATATCGCGGTATTGAAGCACGCAGCACGACCTTCCGACTTCTTGGCCTGCGCCTAAAAGAGTGATGCTTAGCGTTGGCACATCCGCCATGGTGGTTGCGGTTCAAAGGGAAAGAACGACGCGTTTGCATCAGCTGCGCGTCTGGGCTTCTCAAGTGCTCACTAGCGCTCACTCACTCAAAATAGTGTTCCCACGGGTTGTACATCCCTGTTCCACAAGGATAATTCATATCTCTACTCTCAAGAATACAACCGTTCTATTGAATCAGGATACAACCAAGTTGTAGCAATCACTCTTACGAGCATCAGTGGTGTAGCGGTAACATTGGGTCTTCCCATGGCCTAGCTCCGGGTTCGACTCCCGGCTGATGCAGTAAATTTTTTCTGGATAATTCTGTCCTTCGGGGATTGGTACATCATCATCATACACAACATTAATATTCACACCATGAGGTGAGGTCGGTGAGGGAAAGCGGTTTCGTCCCTAGCGTCTCGTTGAACATTTATTAAAAAAGTACAAGTTCGATGTATCCATTGATCATGAGTCGTCTGTCCACCAGCACACCATTGGCAAGCCTTCTCAATATGACGGCTTTTCGAAGTGGGAGAGAAAGTAAAGTATCTCTCAGAATTTACATTCCTGGGGGAACACGAGAGGACTGTGATTTGTCATGAATTGACCAACTCCCCATAAACTCATATGTTCAGTTTCGTGCGTCTCCAGTGACGGCGTTTGGCGTTGTACTACATTCCCGGTCAATATCAGCTTCAGAGACACTTTTACGCTGCCAAGAGAACGCCAAACAACGCACTTGGATCTTTGTGTCAGTTTTTAGGCGGAACCATTGAGGGATGGGACTGCGTTCGAACATGAGAACAGAGCGACCCGCAAAGTAGTAGGGTAAAGGCTAACCGGTTCTGGCGTGAAGCTTTGGCCAGGATGCGCTTTGTGCGGAATGTTTTTTGAGAAGGCTGGTCGAACGGGGGGTGAGCACTGCCAGAAACCAGGAACAGCAACCATGCGCTTGTACGCACCATTTCTGAGACTTGACTGAGAGACGTGGTTGAGCTCGCGCAGCGCGACGATGGCTTGCAAAATAGAGTTACGCGATGGGAAGGAACTGTACAGCTGAGTCGCTGACAAATTATGTGCTTGCCCTCACCCAAAAGCGGAAATAAAGCACCACGGTGTATGGCTTTCGTGTTCGAGTTGGAGAAACGGCAACCGTCGTCGTGTCCACTTCACCACACCAATCACTATCACAGAAAGCTCAGAGAGAACAGCCCATAGATGCAAGTCTTACAGTTGTTGTCCCTTCTCGTCTTTGGATTGCTCGCGTCTGCGCAGCAGTCCCCACCAAAGGAACTGGAAATCAAGACGACGTATACGCCTTCGGACTGCTCGGTCAAAGCTCACAAGGGCGACGCGATCAAGGTCCATTACGTGCGTCCCAGGCTTCCGCACGCCTGGCTTACAGGTGTATCGTAAACCCAAAGCCCTAAAAATGTCTCCTCCTGCAGACCGGAAAGCTATTTTCCAATGGCAACAGGTTTGACTCGAGGTGCGAGTTGCGAGTTGCCTCTTCGCTTTGTTCGCTGCGCTAACCAGTGCGCACACATATGATAGCGTCGACCGCGGCCAGCCTCTACCTTTGACTCGTACGGCTCGTCTCTCTGTGCCCTAACTCGTCTCTTTAATGCTCTTTTCTCCGTCTAGTCGGTGTTGGACAAGTTATCAAAGGTTGGGATGAGGGCCTTGTTGGGATGTGCGTCGGTGAAAAGCGCACCCTTACCATTCCTTCTGACATGGCTTACGGTTTGTAATCCGTCCTTTCATTTTACCCTTTGCACTGTTGACGTCTGTAATTCAGGAGAGCGCGGATTCGGGTCCGTGATTCCTGCCAACTCGGCGTTGGTCTTCGATGTTGAGCTCGTCGACTTGACCTCCAAGTCCACTCACGAAGAACTATGATAATCTCGCTATGTGTTTCGTGATGTTGTCCGTTGTCTTGCTCGCATCTCAATAAATGTTATCTACTGGTTCATGAGCCATATTTCTTCTGCATACGAGTTCCACGCAAAGCGTCCTGAGAGGACATTGTATTCGCAGCAATGAGAACCTGGCATACAAATGGCAAAACTGGCCGTGAACCCCAAAAAAGTCTATGATGAGGCTTTGGCGCCTTCTGTTCCTTTGAGCCGATCTGTCAATAGATCTTGGAACTCCTCCCTCAAAATAGCTTCGCGTCTCTGTTTCTCCTCTTGCTGCAACTTCAATATTCCCCGTTTTTCCTCGGCACTGATGACCTGGTTCTCCTTGCGCATGCGTACCGCATTCATGCGACGGTGCCGGGAGCCGCTCATCACATACCCCACTGACTCGAACTTGCCGATTTCGTTTGAGGTAAGACCGATTTCTCCACGTCGCGGGATGCGCACATCCGTACCATCCTGTAAGAAAGCGGCCATGGCGCTGCCTTCTCCGCGCAGGAGAGCTCCGCCATAGGCGCGTTCATCGAGTTTCTTCGTTACCGAGGGCGCTAGGACCGGCTGTGGGCCAACTTCCTCATCAGACGTGTCTCCGTCGATAGCCTTCTTGTGAACAGTTCGGGTGGCAGATGGTGACGGAATGATCGGGGTCGGAAGAGTAGTGGGAACGGCGGGGACAAATGAGCCGGAGGGTGCGGGTTTTTCTACCCATTCGTCTTCATCGCTTGACTGTGCGCGCCGTGGGCTTCGCGTAGGAGACCGAGTTTTGCGAAGCTCGCGGCTTGTTGACCGACTGTGTTTCCTCCTGCTATCACGATGGCGCTCACGGGCTTCGTCATCCGAGTTCTTGCGTGAGCTTCGATGACGCCGTTCTCTCCTGTCCCTTTCCTTCCGCGCTCGCTTTCGTTCTTTTCTTTCACGACGCCTCCGGTCCTCTTCACTATCAGTTGACGAGGCGGAGACAGACGCAGAACGTTCTCGTTTATGCTTTTTGCGTGATTCTCGGTGTTGCTCTTGTGACCTACGAGGGCCAGGTAAACAACGATGAACATCGAGGAGAGTGGACAATACGCACAAGTCTCGAGTGGGCGTACGTGGGGACGGTGGCCAGATACTGAAAGTGCTATTGACACGCTGTTGCCGACGCCTTACAAACTATGAGGGTCTCTGACAGGCTATACACGATGCCCACTTACCGTTCGAAATAGTCACCCCCTCCATCAAACCGACCATCCCTTCGGTACATGTTTTCTTGCTGACGCCAGGGAGCGTCGTTCTCAGGTGGGATATCTGGCCGTCTGGAGCTGTCGTCGTGGGATGGTGGTGGTGGGGGAGAATGTCGTCGAGTGTAGTCATCGTATTGGGGACTTGCACGCCCAAGAGGAGACCTAGATGATGAACGTGGAGACCGGACGGAAGGGCGATCATGTCGCTGAGCCCGGCCTCCCCTTGAGCCACGGTCCTCAACACTTTCATCTCTCCGGTCGTTGTGACGATCTCCATTGCTGCGGTGGCGGCTTTGACGACGACCTCGGTCACGGCTTTCGTCGCGATCACTGCTACGCCCACGGTCACGTCGTCGTCCGTTGCTATATTCTTCGTCCCCGTTACGCCTTGGATAGCGGTCGAGGGACCGGTCACGCTCTCTGTTGGCACTTGATGTTTGCGGATGTGGCGGGGAGGAGAGACGATTACCAGAGGGGCGAGAAGAGGCTGAGTCTTTGGGCACGAGGGCCATACGGGAAGGATGGACGAAAGCCATGAGCGATGAGGTGAGCAAGGTGGAGGAGTGGTCGGTTGACTGGTAAGGACGTGTGTGGCGTTGTTTACTGTGCTCTAACATACATACATACACTACATTCTGCCTCGCGGGGTATAACCACATCAAACATTGGCTATGTCAATCATATCTTCTCGCAAAAGCCTTCTTCGCTCGTCCCATCTCCTAAGATACTTCCCTATCCTCCCTCCAAACAATGTACATCCTTCCCAAAGGTCCGACGGGTGCTGGTCTTTCCGCTGATTCCAGGGCTTTACGTCAACTAGATGACCTCGCTCCAAGCACACCAAAACCATTCCGAAACTGTACGCGTCCGCAAGTCGGGCATCGTGACATTCTCCTCGCAAGATTTCCGGAGCTGAGAAAGGCCGCGTACCCGGAAATATTTGCTCCAATTGTTGGTCAGCTCGGTTGGCATTCAGGTGAGCCCAAGGGTCAACTGGTTCGCCGTCTGGTGGCGCAAGCACCGAATTGGCGGACACGGACCGGCCAAAGTCGATCATCTTCAATATTGGCTCCCCAAACCTCTCAATTACTTGTACATTGAGTAGCGAGAGGTCACCATGGGAAAGCTCGTAAGCGTGCAGATGGGTGAGTACGTCGAGTAGTTGGTTGTGGAAATCACATAAGCGGGTACGCGGCAGCGGTGCGTACTGTTTAAGATAGTCGTAAAGCGTCCCTCCCTCCAGGAATTCGAGAACCATGCCGACGCCGTCAAGACAGCCTAGGAAGATGGGGATGTTTCGATGAGGTGCCACGTCGGTGTAGACACGCAGCTCGGCAAGGAACTGAGTGGTGACATCTAGGGCATTGCTTTGCATTTCGTCGTTGATCTCTAGCTGCACGAACTCCGGTTTTTTCACTATGCACTTGAAAAGCTCAGACGCAGAGCCCTGGGCGAAGGGCGTTAGTGATACCGTGGGATTGGGTGGGGCCGAATAGATAGCAGGTGTGGGGAACGAGAAGATAGTGGCGGGATTTCTTGGCGCATTATAGACAGGGGAACTTGGAATGGTTGGCGGGGGTAGTGGTGGATGGGAATGAGGAGCGTAGTCATTGAGAATAGGCTCAGCGATTTGTGGGAAGGGTTGTGTGGCATTCAACTTGTTCTCCTCCTCATCGAGCTCTACTGAATAGGAGTATTAGTGTGATATCGATTCCATGTCTGATGGCATGCGCACCCATCCACCAGTTCTTCTTAGACGTCAAAGTAATGCGTTTGACCGCGACCGAACCGACCGATGAGACAGCCCTCATGGGCGCGAATGGGAGGGGCAAACGGGACATGGGCCCTGTCGCTAATCTGCTAAATGAATGAAAAGGTCGGCTGTGATCCGTGTTGAGCATTTTTCGATGGGCCTCACACTGAACCTGCGCCATCAATCTCCACAGTAAGCCAACGTTTTTTGTACACCAGACGGAGCCGCGGCACAGGAGTGGCACCATAACCGTAACCTTATCTCTGGGTTACCCGCGCTCTCATGTCGCTCATCATCACAATATTTGCCCTTGTCTTCATCACAGAGCTCGTCTCATGGGTCGGAAAGTCGGTTCTCTTGCATTTTGTACTTGTCCTCCCCGCCTACACGAATCTCTCCGACGATCTGACCCGACCTCCCCACTAGGCATGGACAACATATCGGCGACTCCTCAACCGCAATGCCCTGAAACGTCAGCGAGAGCTCAAGTCAGAGCTCCTATCGAAAAAGGCAGAACTCCTGCAGACCAGTGCTCAGGATCAATTTGCCAAATGGGCCAAACTTCGTCGGAGCGTCGATAAAGGCCTAGCGGATCTGGAAAAGCTCAGTTGCGTATATGCTGTCGTGTGTCTTCCCTCCCGTGTCACTGACCCTTGATTCTCACATAGATTCTGAGCTCGGCGCCTCAAAGTCGTCGTTCGCACTTAAATTCGGCACTACCCTATGGATGTTGACTACCGGCCTTCAGTTTGCGATCGGGTGGTGGTATAGCCGATCCGCCGTCTTTTACCTACCTGTGGCCTGGTTAGGACCATTCACATGGTGGTTATCGTTACCATTTGCACCAGCAGGTGAGCCTGGCCAGTCTTTAATAATTGTGGCACCATCAAACACCCGGTTTGTCAGGTTCTGTCAGTTGTGGTGTTTGGCAGATGGCCTGTCGACGTGTCATCAAAGTATTCGAGCGTGTGGGGAAAGAATTCATGAGTCAGCTTCCCTGGAAGCTTTTACGTGCTGTCGTTGACCACTGGTTAGATTCCGACCAAGAGCAAGGTTCGACGGATCAAAGCCGTAAGGAAGACAGCACAGACACCTCTAAGAACCAGTCAACGCCGCAAGAGAAACCATAACGGGTTACATGCTACGGTTTGCGCGCCTCTGCATGCCACTGCCACCTTCTATGGAATATACTACGCCATACTACTGCAGGTTTGTTCTATCGTACCAAATCTTTTCTAGTATATACAGTGCTTTCAATACTAGTTCGGTTTAACACTACCCGTGATGGGTGCGCGTCCTCAAATAACTATCGTAGTCCCTGGGTAATTTTCCATTGATGCTTACTATACTTTCGAGGAATAGCTCGCCTTGGAGACCGTCATTTATGCCAGCACCTTACGCGATTCAGGATGACCCTTGCGTGTACAAAGTCAAAATGTCTCGGACGCCTAGAAACTTAAAACTGCTCTATCGGCCTCAAACACTGTCCGGCCCCAAGGGGAACCGCCAGGATTCGGAAAAGAGCTCCTGCAAGGTCTGGTCGTCTTCTAACTTTCTCCTATAATCGGTACGTCCTACTGTATAATATACAAATAGCGGAATTGCTCCGGCAATGCAATAACCTGTAACAGAACCGTAGAATGCATATATTAGCTCGGCCGAGTCGGAGTCAATGGACAAAGCACATGGCCCATCCCTTTGACGTTGATTATCACATGACACATGCAGTGGGTTAGCGGGCAAGCGGGATTACCGTGCGGATCATGGGATGGATGGCATCGAGGAGCAGCGCGACCGCCTTGGATCGTATAGCATAGGTGCGTCTAGCACTATACTACGATAGGGGCGCAACATCCCACGAGAAAAGAAAACTGTCAGAACAAAACTGACGGGCCGGGATGCGCTCAGAGGTACATGTGATAGTTGTGCATTTGCATGACGTCGCTGCTAAGCGGAAAGAGCGGAGAGCCGCTAAAACTATAAATGCCATCAGGTCTAGCATGGGACGGGACTACTTGTGCGAGCCCCTGTCTCCCTCTACACACAACACAACCATGGCTGCCGGCTTGGAGATCCACGCCAAAGTTGCTGTTGCTCCCGAGGCGCAAGCGGAGATTCTGACAGAGGGTGCTCTTCGATTCCTGGCTGCCCTTCACCGAACATTCGATGCAACCCGCCAGCATCTTCTCTCTGCCCGCGAGGCTTCCCAAGCCCGCTTTGATGCAGGCGCACCTTTTGACTTCCCTCCGGAGACCGCCCACATCCGTGCCGAGCCTTCCTGGCATTGCGCCCCTCCCTCTCCTGGTTTAGAGGACAGACGTGTCGAAATTACCGGTCCGACGGATAGGAAGATGGTCATCAACGCATTGAACAGCGGTGCTAAGACATTCATGGCCGATTTCGAGGGTACGGACGTACCCACTTCCTTTCTAGCACATAATGACTAACGATGCTTCATTCATCTAGATGCTTCCTCGCCGACGTTCAAGGCAATGATTGAGGGCCAGGTCAACCTTCGCGATGCTATTCGCCGACAGATTGACTTTGTGTCAAATGGCAAGCAATACAAGCTCTCGCCAAACCCTGCTGTTCTCATCGTGCGGCCCCGAGGTTGGCACCTCGATGAGCCACGCGTGACCGTTGACAAAACACCAATTTCTGGTTCCCTGTTTGACTTTGGACTCTTTTTCTATCATAATGCGGATGAACTAGTCAAGCGGGGCTCCGGTCCTTACTTCTACCTTCCTAAGATGGAACACTATCTCGAGGCCCGCCTATGGAACGATGTTTTCCTCTTCGCTCAATCTTACATCGGCATGCCGCACAACACCATCAGGGCAACGGTTCTGATCGAAACCCTGCCTGCTGCTTTCCAGATGGAGGAGATTCTCTTTGAGCTAAGGAACCACTCATCTGGTCTCAACTGTGGCAGGTAAATCCGTTCATCTCACTTCCTGATTGACACGAAGCTCAT
>Ga0137390_10001598_pt1 | contig 17262 bp, 13 predicted proteins | sample 15con2h24AmetaG_FD_104937 | JGI IMG/M metagenome (GOLD analysis project Ga0137390, IMG submission 104937) | Vadose zone soil microbial communities from Angelo Coast Range Reserve, California, USA - 15con2h2.4A metaG | ecosystem: Environmental > Terrestrial > Soil > Vadose zone > Saprolite... | reverse complement strand
GGCTTCGTGAAAATAGATCCCTTCATGAAACCGCTGCGCGACGACCCGCGCTTTCAACAGTTTGTGAAGCGGGTCGGCTTTCCGAATTGATCTGCGTCCGACACATCCGTTATGAGCGAACCCATTTCCCCTGACACAACTATCGCCCAGTACACGATTGTCTCCAAGATCGGCGAAGGCGGCATGGGTGTCGTCTGGCGCGCGCGCGATTCAAAACTCGGTCGAGACGTAGCGATTAAGGTTCTGCCTGCCTCACTTTCGGAAAACACTGACCGGTTGAATCGCTTCGAACAAGAAGCACAGGCGGCCGGGGCCCTGAATCACCCGAATATTCTAGTCATCCATCACATCGGCATTCACGATGGCGCGCCCTACATTGTCTCGGAACTTCTTGAAGGCGAAACGCTGCGTGATCGTATGGCAGGCGCCGCATTGCCGCAGCGCAAAGCGCTTGACTATGCGTTGCAGATCGCGCGCGGCCTGGCAGCAGCGCACGAAAAAGGAATTATTCATCGCGACATCAAGCCTGACAACATCTTCATCACCGACGACGGCCGCGTGAAGATTCTGGATTTCGGTCTGGCCAAACTAACCACGGCGACCGGCGGAACCCAGTCGCAAACTGAAGTGCCGACGCGAAAGGTGAATACCGACCCGGGCACGGTGATGGGCACGATGGGTTATATGTCTCCGGAGCAGTTGAAGGGCCAGCCAGCCGATCATCGTTCCGACATCTTTTCCTTCGGCGCGATTCTTTACGAGATGCTCTCCGGCAAGCGCGCGTTTCGCGGCGACTCGATGGCGGAGACAATGAGCGCGATTCTGCGCGAAGACCCGCCGGATCTTTCCGAGACGAATAAGACAGTGTCGCCGGCACTCGAACGTGTCGTACGTCACTGTCTGGAAAAAAATCCCGCCGAGCGGTTTCACTCCGCGCGCGATCTGGCGTTCGCGATCGAGAGTCTTTCAGGCAGCGCTACCATCTCCGGCCAAACGGCGACGATGCCGACGATCACAGCAGAGAGCAGCGCGGCAGTTGGCCTATCGCGATGGTTAGGCAACGCGCGCGTAGCGTGGATTGTCGCTGCAGTCCTGATTGTTGGCTTGCTGACGGCAGCTGGCCTGCTCTATTTCAATCGCTCAGAAACAAACACTCGCGCCGCGCGGCTTTCTTTCACGCCGCCGCCCGAACTAGCTTTCAATGATGCGCAATCGGACGCGGCGGTCATCTCGCCGGATGGTCAGAAGATCGCGTTCAGCGCGACATCGGGGGACGGCAAGAATATGCTTTACGTCCGCGCTCTCGACTCATCGGAAACAAAACTCCTGCCCGGTTCCGAAAATGTGATGGAACCTTTCTGGTCGCCGGACAGCCGCTCCGTTGCGTTCGGCTCCAACGGAAAACTCAAACGCTCCGACCTTGCGGCCGGAGGAAACGCGCAGGTGTTGTGCGACGCCGCGCGTCTGGTCGGAGGCACATGGAACAGGGACGGCATTATCGTCTTCGCACCAGATTATCGCACTGCGCTGTCGCAGGTTTCGGCGCAAGGTGGAGAGCCGAAACCGGTGGTGATGAAGTTCGATGAGAAGGCCGAGGAATCACATCGATATCCTGACTTTTTGCCTGACGGTCGCCATTTCCTTTTCAGGCGCGAGCAGAAAGGCGTCTGGGCCGGCTCGTTGGATTCGCCGGAAACCAAACAGGTTCTAGGCGAAGTCACACCGTTCGTTTACGCTCAACCCGGCTGGTTGATTTTTGTACGTAATGACGCGCTCGTCACGCAGGCTTTCGACGCCACCAGGATCGCACTCAGCGGCGATCCAATACCGATAATTACCGGGCAGAGAAACTCAGGTACTCTGCGATTTTCTGTTTCTGATAATGGCGTCCTGATCTGGCAGGGACAATGGGAGCGCGATTATCAACTCGTCTGGTTTGACCGCGACGGGAAGCAGGTCGGGACGGTTGATGCTCCGATGAAGGTCAACATCGGGGAAGACCCGCACATTTCGCCCGATGGGAAGCGGCTGGTCGTTAAGCGAAACCAAAACTTGTGGGTCATCGATCTGAAAAAGGGAACGGCGCTTCGCATCACCTCCACTTTCAGTCAGATTCCGGTCTGGTCGCCGGACGGCAGCCGCATTGCCTACTCTGAGGGTACGAACGGTCTCACCGTGAAACCGGCAAATGGTTCTGGCGATGCCGAGGGTCTTCTGCTGGGAGCAAATTTTCCGGCAGCGTGGTCGCCCGGTGGACGTTCTATTATTTTCCTGCGGCGCGGCGTTAAAACGCGGATGGATATTTATGGGCTCCCTTTGTTCGGCGACCGGAAAGAGTATCAGATCTTGAACTCGCCCTTTAACGAACAGACTCCGGCGCTTTCGCCCGACGGACGCTGGCTCGCTTACACATCGGATGAGACGGGCGATTACGAAATCTACGTTCAATCATTTTCGGCAGACGGCAAACTAGGGGCGGACAAGCAGCGCGCCTCGACAAACGGCGGCACATATCCCGTCTGGCGGCGCGACGGGAGCGAACTCTTCTTTGTCGCCCCCGACGGACAGATGATGTCGTCTGCCGTGAAAACCGGCGGAATAGAATTTCAATTCGGCGCGCCGAAGCCGCTTTTCAAAACTCGGATGCTGGCCTGGACAACCAATTTTCACGAGTACGACGTTTCGCCCGACGGTCAACGATTTCTGATTGGAACGCTCGTCGGCGAAACAAAAGCCGCGCCGCCGACTGTAATTCTGAACTGGAGTGCGATTCTCAAAAAATGAAACGCTGCCCCGCATGCAATCGCGTCGAGACCGAGGACACGCTGAAGTTCTGTCGCCTCGATGGGACGCTACTCGTTGCCGCTGCGGCCTCTGAGTCCGAGTCAGCAACGATGGCTCTTCCCGCTTCCCAACCAAGCGAAGAACTCACTACGGGGCGGCTCCGCGTTACTCCTTCCATCGCCGTGCTGCCATTCGCGAACATGAGCACCGACCCGGAGAACGAATACTTCTGCGATGGGCTGGCCGAAGAATTGCTCAACGCGCTCGCGAAGATTGAGAACTTGAAGGTCGCCGCGCGGACTTCTTCATTCTCGTTCAAAGGCAAGAACGTTAACGTGGACGAAATCGGCCGCGCTCTGCACGTCAACTGTGTGCTCGAAGGCAGCGTCAGAAAATCGGGCAATCGGCTGCGCATCACCGTTCAGCTCATTAACGCCACTGACGGTTATCATCTCTGGTCGGAGCGCTACGACCGCGAGATGAAAGATATTTTCGACGTCCAGGACGAAATTACTCTGGCAGTTGTCGATGCGCTGAAATTGAAACTGTTGGGTGACGCAAAAGACGCGGTGCTAAAGCGCCATCACACGAAAGACTCGGCAGCTTATCAGGCCTATCTGAAAGGACGGGCCTTGCTGTACCAAAGAGGGCTCAGCATTCCTAAAGCGATCGACTGCTTCACAGAAGCAGTGTCTCTCGATAGCGAGTACGCCCAAGCCTGGGCGGGGTTGGCAGACGGATACACGACATCCGCGTATTCGGGATTCGGGCCGGCCCGCGAGGTAATGCCCCGCGCGCTGGAGGCGGCGCGGCGAGCGCTGCAATTGGAGCCGGATCTCGCCGAGGCGCACAGCGCCCTAGCGTGCGCCGCCTTGCTTCACGACTTAGACTTCGACCTCGCGGAGCAGGAGTTCCGGCGAGCGCTCGAGCTCAACCCTAACTATCCACAGGGTCGGGCCTGGTATGGGCTGTTCTTTCTCCAGTGGATTGCCGGACGCGAACGGGAAGGCCGTGATGTTCTTTTGCGGCTCTTTGAAGTTGACCCATTGTCCAGCTACGCGAACGTCATCCTCGCCTTCTCCGGCGTTAGCAGCGGTCGCTTGTCAGAGGCCGTGGAGCATGGTCGAAAGGGAGTCGGGCTCGATTCGAATTCGTATCTGGCGCATTGGAGCCTCGCCGCGGCCCTGGCTTGCAGCGCTCAATACGAAGAGGCCGCTGCGATGGCAGAGCGGGCGCTGGCCATATCCGGACGTCACAGCTGGGCGCTGATGTCGCTTGTATCGATCTACGCGGCGTGGGACAAACCGGACAGCGCGCGTGCCGTGTACCGCGAATTGGAGGCGCGTAGCGAGCGCGAATACATTCAGCCGTCGATGCTGGCGCCCGCGGCCGCCGCCGTAGGAGAAATGGATCGAGCGATTGCCTTCGCGCAGCAAGCACTTGATGACAAAGATCCATTGTTTGTAATGCTGGCGCGCACGTGGCCAGACTACGCCGGACTCCGCAAAGAATCCCGATTCCTCGAGATAGTCAGTCATTTGGCCCTTCCTGGCTGGAGCATTACTTCGTGAGCATCTGAGCAACAAATAATGAGCGAACCGCTGGGCGTCAACACAACACTCTCGCATTACCGGATCGTCTCGAAAATCGGCGAAGGCGGCATGGGCGAAGTGTATCTGGCAGATGACACACGCTTGCGCCGCAAGGTAGCACTCAAAGTCTTGCCTGAAAACATCGCCGCCGACACTGATCGCCTGCTGCGATTTGAGCGCGAGGCATTTGCCGCTTCCGGGCTCAATCATCCGAATATTCTGACCATCTTTGAATTTGGCGCAGCCGGCAAGACGCATTTTCTCGCCTCAGAATTTGTCGAGGGCGTGTCGCTGCGCGAGCGAATGAGCCGCCCCGGAATGACGGTTACAGAAACGCTGGAGATCTCTATTCAGATCGCTTCCGCCCTGCAAGCAGCACATGAAGCGGGAATCATCCACCGCGACATTAAGCCGGACAACGTGATGATTCGTACTGACGGATACGTCAAGGTTCTCGATTTTGGTTTGGCGAAACTGTCAGAACCGGGAGCGGTAGCGACCGGGCCAGTTTCCGATCCGGAAGCGCAAACAAGGATCCAACTTCAGACACAGGCCGGAATGATCATGGGCACTGTTGCCTACATGTCGCCCGAACAAGCCCGCGGCCAGGAAGTCGACAGACGGACCGATGTCTGGAGTTTGGGTTGTGTGCTTTACGAGATGTTAACCAGTCAACAACCGTTTCGTGGTGAAACGACCGCCGATGCATTAGCTAACATAATTCATCGTGAGCCGGTTCCTTTGCTAACGCTCCGGGAGGATGCGAACGCTGAACTTGAACGCATCATCAATTTGACGCTTGCCAAAGATAAGCACGAGCGTTACCAAACTGCGAAAGACGTCCTGGCAGATCTAAAGCAGTTGCAAAAACGGCTCGAGTTTGAAGCAGAACTCGAACGCTCTTCGGTGCCGTCGCTAAAAACAGAAGCGCAGACACAGGTCATCCGCGCTCCAACTACAGCGGAAACCACGACGCGCAATTCGATCGCAGTCCTTCCGTTCTCAAATCTTAGCGCTGACTCGGACAACGAATATTTCTGCGACGGTCTGGCTGAAGAACTACTTAATGCTTTGGCGAAGATTGATCACTTGAGAGTAGCGGCTCGCACTTCCGCCTTTTCGTTCAAAGGCAAGAACGCAAACGTGAGCGAAATCGGACGGACGTTAAGTGTCAAAACAGTATTGGAGGGAAGCGTTCGACACTCAGGCAATCGCTTGCGTATCACCGTTCAGCTTGTCAATGCGTCGGATGGTTATCAACTATGGACCGAGCGCTACGACCGCGAGATGCAGGATATCTTCGACGTGCAGGACGAAATTACTCTAGCAATTGTAGACGCCCTGAAATTGAAACTGTTCAGTGATGAAAAGGCCGCATTACTTAAGCGCTACACCGACAACCCGGAAGCTTATCAACTCTATCTGCAAGGCCGGTATTGCTACAACAAATACACGCCGGAATACTTTTTAAAGGGCATTGAATACTTTGAGAAGGCGATCGAGCTGGAGCCGGAATACGCGCCCGCTTATGCCGGACTCGGTTTTTGTTACGGGGCGCAATTTTACTTCGGCGGTGTTTCCCCTGAGCAGATCGTCCCCAGGTTAAGAGCTTTAACTTACGAAGCACTGCGGATTGATGATTCGCTGGCTGACGCCTATCTCTCTCGCGCCAGCGTTGAATTCTATTTCGACTGGGATTTTGACGCAGCCGAATCGGACTACCAGCGGGCAATCGAGTTCAACCCCAACAGTCCGGATGCTTACTGGCGATATGGTCATTGCTTAGCGCTGTGTGGTCGGTTAGATGAAGCCATCAAATTCGGCAAGCGCTCAGTAGAGTTAGATCCACTTTCACTGGTGGCGCAGTTTTTCCTCGCCCGCATCTATCTGCTGAGTCAACGCGTGGATGAGGGGTTTGCAGTGCTACGCAAAATGGAAGCGATCGAACCAAATTTCGCGGGCGTCTTCACTCAATCAGGCGGGCTTTTCCTTCAGACGGGTGAACATAACAAAGCGATCGAAGCGTATAAGAAGGCGCTGACCCTGGGCCACTTTGTTGTTCCCGCAATGTCGTATCTGGGTGCGGCTTACGGCGTGGCGGGAAAACGTGACGACGCTTACAGGATCGTTAATCAACTGATCGAGAAGAGTAAAGTGCAGTATGTTCCGCCGTTCTGTATCGCGCGCGTGTATGGCGCCCTGGGTGAGAATGACAAGGCATTCGAGTGGTTTGAAAAAGCCTTTGAAGAACGCAGCGGTGAGATGGTCGCACTAAAAAGCGAAGTGCTGGCACACCTCATGGGCAACACTATTATTCGGGATGACCGCTTTCAAGATTTGGTACGGCGCGTTGGTATGCCGATGGACCGACCTGCGCCGAACAAGGCTACAAGCGAAGCAAGCGAGGCGCACACGGTCGTATTTGATTCCGCTGAACATCGCAGCGGAAATTCTAATGTGGAGTGCGGTGACTTGTCACCGCTTTCGTCCGTCGCGACTGGTCGCGACGATGCTGGCGACAAGTCGCCAGCTTCCAAAGCGCCTACAAGTCGGCGCACTCCCAAATCCGCCCGGCGCAGAAGCGCACTTGTCATCGGAATGATAATTCCCCTGATTGCGCTCGCAACTGCCGGTTATTGGTTCTTCGGAAATCGTCCATCAGAACAAATCGAATCCATCGCGGTAATGCCGTTCGTCAACGAGAGCGGCAATCAGGATGTCGAATATCTTTCAGACGGGATGACCGAGACGCTGATGAGCAGTCTGTCACAACTGCCGAACATGAATGTTAAGGCACGTTCCGTCGTCTTTCGCTACAAAGGAAAAGACACCGACGCGAGAACTATCGGAAAAGAACTGAACGTACAAGCCGTCTTGAACGGACGCATCGTGCAACACGGCGATGGTCTGACTCTTTATCTGGAGTTGGTTGACACTGGAACAGGCAATCGGATTTGGGGCGACCAATACAACCGCAAACAGGCGGACCTCGTTTCGCTGCAAACTGAAATCGCTCTCGACGTGTCACAGAAATTAAGAACAAAGCTGTCGGGCGCAGATGAACAGAAATTGACCAAGAAATACACGGAGAACGCGGAAGCCTATCAGCTTTACTTGAAAGGGCGGTTTTTTGTGAACCGGCGCACGGCCGAGAATCTGCGGAAAGCGATTGAGTATTTCGATCAGGCTATCGCGATCGATCCCAACTACGCCCTCGGTTACGCCGGACTTGCCGACTCTTATCTCCTGCTCGGAATACCGGATGCGATTACGGGGGCCCTTTCTCCGCAAGACTCGCTGCCTAAGGCCAGAGCAGCCGCTGAGAAAGCGCTGCAAATAGATAACTCGGTTGGCGAAGTCTATGCTTCTCTGGCACACGTCAAGTGGAAAGAATGGGATTGGGCCGGCGCAGAAGCGGACTTCGACCGTGGCATTAAATTAAATCCGAACTATCCGATTGGACGCCTCTACCACGCGGTTTATCTTTCCAGCCTGAGCAGGCAAGACGAAGCCGTGAAAGAGATCCGACGAGCGCAGGAGCTTGACCCGCTCTCACTTCCGATCAACGCCAGCGTCGTTTACGTCTTGTACTTAGGCCGTCAATACGACGAGGCGATTACAGCGGGCAAGAAGACGTTGGAAATGGACGCGGTTTTCGCGCTCACTCACCAGAGGTTAGGCTTGGCCTATGTGCAGAAGAAAATGTACAAGGAGGCTATTGGCGAGTTTCAGCAGGCGGCCAACAACTCGAACCGCGCGCCGCTGGCGATAATCTCGCTCGGACACGGTTTCGCCGCATCGGGGAACAAAGTCGAAGCGCAGAGAGTGTTGGCCGAGTTGAAGGACTTGTCGCGGCGTCAATACGTCTCGCCATACGGTGTTGCCATGATCTATGCGGCGCTTGGAGATAAAGAGCAAGCGTTTCAATTGCTGGAAAAAGCCAATGCCGAACGGAATACCGAGCTGGTGTTCCTGAAAATTGATCCGCGCGCGGATCCGCTGCGCGCTGACCTGCGCTTTCAGGAGTTGGTAAAGAAGGTCGGCATTCCGAGTCAAGTTTGGAGTGCGGACTTGTCGCCGCTTTTGATTGAGTCAAAGTAGCCAAAACTAATCAAGATGCTTGACCGATTACAAGAGAAGAAGCTGCGACGAGTCGCAGCACTCCAAACATGAAACGCTGCCCGACCTGCAATCGCGTTGAGATCGACGATGCGCTCGTTTTCTGTCGCGCTGACGGCACGGCGCTCGTCATCGCCGCTCGGACGGAACTGGGGGTCGAGAGCCGACGAAAAGCCCCTCGCCGTATCAGGAATGGATGCCGCCAGGCAGCGAACACCTACACCGTATTTTGGGTGAGGCAATGGGAGACTCTATTCTGGCCAGCACAGGCTATCCTAAGTCTGCCACTGATCCTTTCGCTGCCCAAGCTCATGAACGATCAAAATATTCAGCCGAATTTCATCTCACCGAAAAGAACCAGGCGCGGGGGACCGGCAATCGCTTTTATCTGTGCCCGGCCCTGGGCAAAGTTTTGGAAAGTGCGCCGCTCGAGCGCGTCAATTTCATTCGCGATGAAATGGCAAACATGGTTTGGGGAGTTGAGAGCATTGTTCCGTCCAGACGGGACTAGGCATGAGCGGATACGAAACTGTGACCCGGAGCGAAGCGCCTGGACCGCGGAACACCGATCAGGAGGACGTGAAAATCGGTTACGTGCTGGGCACAACCGTGCCTAAGAATTGGATTCCATTTATCGCCGTGCATGCTGAGGGCAGCGTCAGCGAAATCCGGGTTGCAGCGCGCCCGCATGGTTGGAGGCGACCCTCCGCGCGGTTTCCTGCTGCGCGAGCCGCGTTCACCCTACTTCGTCGAAGAACAGGAGATTTCGCGCGCCGGACTTTTCGTGGAGCGTTCGTGGCAACGGGCGCGCTGGATTGATGGCCGCACCTTTGTCTGGGTTGGCCGGCGAAAGACGGCCGGCAGAGGCGAAGGTTGGAGTCAATTGGTGCTCGATCAGATCGTGGATCTACAAGCCAAGAAAGGATTAATAAGTTTTACCTGCGCTGGCGGGATTGGCAGACGGCTAATAAACTGTCATCAGAGACCCCGAATATCGGGTTGTTTCGTGCACAAAAACGTAAGCCTCGATCTTCGGTCGCGAATGGCAAAGCATGATCGAAAACCGTCCCGCAAAACGTCCCGCAGCGATACGCAAATCAGGCAGCGCATGCACGGTATGCAACGCATGCACGCAGATTTTTGCTGAGCGGTTTTGTAAGTATTGAAAATAAAGAGTGCTTAATTTACTTTCCCAAGTTGGTAATACGGGTTCGATTCCCGTCGCCCGCTCCAAATTTACTCAGCAAAATAGCAGAGTCGAATTCGAAAATCGTTGGGACTCTCACAGATGTGCCACAAACGTTTTTCATTTTGTAGCTTTACCGAATGTCAGACTCTAGAGGTAACGTTTGCGACGTATTGAAGCTAAAGCCTTCGCAGTTTGTTTGGGTAAGAGAGGAGAGGGTTTTTCTTCATCGTGCGCGTGGGCCGAATTTCGAAACAAGAGGATAACTCCGCACGTTGATCCTCTCGAAGTTCGTGTGCTTTCGCGTAAACTCGGGTGTGTCTATGTCAGCTACTTACGCCGCATTAGTCTCAATAGGAGTTTGTCTGGGCGCCGCCGCCTTAGAGGGCGTTTGCGCAGGCAAGAATGTAAAGGCGTATTTTGCGAAGTTGAAGTGGCCGCGTTACGCGGCTCCGCTCTGGGTCTGGTACATCATCGGAGCTGCTTATTATGCGATCTTCTTTTTTGCGATCTTTCGTATCCTCAGGTTCGAGAGGGATTCGGTCCTGAGGAACGCCGCGCTCGCGCTTATCCTCTTCATGATGGTTGCCAATGCTCTCTGGAATTATGTTTTCTTCCGCGCCCAGAATCTCTTCGCCGGTTTTATCAGCGGCAGTTTGGCTCCAATCCTGGACCTCACACTATTCATTTGTATGATTCAGCTCGATAAGACGGCGGCAGGGGTTTTAGTCCCATATTTGATCTATCGACTGTATGCCGTCTGGTGGGGCTATGAGTTATGGAAGGTGAATCGTCCGGCTGGTTGAACTCATACCGGCGACGTTAACTTCTTCAGACACGACCGGCGTTCTGACAATGGGGTCTGCTGGTGTTTGCCGGTAGCTTTAAGGGCTTGACGATGCGGACTTCACTTTGGGGGGAAGTGATAAAACGAACCCCAAAGCGAATCTGATCCACGTTCTGAGACTCGCCGACGTGCGATAACCGAGCCGCTCTACGTATACAAAGCCCTTCATTGGCCGGCCTGTGAAATCCATTGTGCGGGTATGTGGCTGAGCGAGCGCATACTTGTGCGCGTCTGCGCCTACGCGGACGACAAGGTCTTTACCCATGATGCCGCAGCACATGTGTCCATTAACCATGAACGCGAGTCCTCCGAACATTCGCCTTTCCTTGGCAGGGCATTCTTCGGCCAGAATGTTACGGACTCGTTGGGCTAGACGTTCATCGAAGGGCATGTTCGCAGTCGCTGTCTTGTCGTCGAAGCCCTCAAGATATTCATCTGCAGCTGTGACGCTAGCATCCAGCACCGCAAGGATCTCAGCCACGCTCTTCGCCTCCGGCGGGTCGAAATCTGCCTGAGAGGCGTCAAACTCCTCCAACTGAGCAAGCCCCGTCACTTGACTGGGAATGCTGGCGACGTGGAGAGCGAGCTGACCAAGCGACATTGATTTTTGATGTGGCTTCCAGGACAACTTATCTCCCGGGACGTGCTCCAGGACTCGCCGGGTTGTAGCTGCTTCCTGGCGCAGTTCATTGAGCATTGGTTCGAGCATACTTATTTCTTTCCTTTCCAAAAGACTAGACTATCTTCGCGCCTTGAGGCGGTTTGATTTCACCCACCGTTTGGTAGAACCAAATCTGATAGCCGAATGGATCCATGACCGTAAAGGTACGGTCACCCCACCATTGATCGGTCAGGGGAGTTGTTACTTTCACTCCATTCTTCTTCACCTGATCGTGATAAGCATTCACATCGTCGACTTCAAGATAAATCTCGACTGGACGTTTGGAAGAGGTTAGGCCAATTCCTTCAGTTCTCTCAGGTGGCCTCGTAAGCATCACCTTGGCGCCGCCGAGCGTCACGGTGCAGAAATCAAGCTGACCGTCTTTGCCTAACATGCCCATCATGTGGCCGAACCCAAGCTTGTCAATATAGAAGGCTCGCGCCTGGTCCACAGAGTCGACAGAAATCATTGGCATCAATTGAGCGTTCTGTTTCATTTGCAATTCTCCCGAGTTGTCGAAATTTGTAGTGTGAGCATAGGCGCACCGCTGTTTGCTTTCAACTACTTTGTGTAGTAGAGAAGTGCGCTATGCGCTGGCAGGAATTCGAGCTCCTGGAGGAAGTTGGTCTGACCGGATACGAGCGGAAAGCACTGATAACGCTTATGGTTCATGGCGTAGCAGACGCAGAGACGCTTTGTCGGAAAGGCGAAGTACCCTCCTCCAAAATCTACCAGGCGATGGAGAAACTTGGTCAGCTTGGTCTGGTCGAAATCCAACCAACGCGGCCCAAGCTCTACTCAGCCCTTTCCGGTGACGAGGTTGTAAATCGTTTGGTGGAGATCTCGCGCCATCAAGCCGAGCGATTTGCCGAACGGGCCGAGAAGTTAAAAGAAACGTTAGCAACACTGCCGGAACAGGTGCGCGGGCGAAAAGCATTTGTCGATCTTGCTCTTGGCGTCGAGAGTCATGTAAAACGACATATAATGTATCTGGCAACGGCCCAACGACGCATCTGGTCATACTTGGAACATGGTGATTTGGCTGCGCTCGATCAGGGTGATCAACGATTCAGACGGGAATGAACGCGCCGGCTTTGGCGTTTCAGACGACGGCAATCGCGTTTCGTTGGGTCTCGATTATTCGGATCGCGATGCCATGGGACTGCTGGTATCACCTAACTTCACAGGATTGGCCGCATTTGCGAGAAATGGTGAGCGTAACGATCAGATTACCCTGGGAGTAATGAAGAGTGGGACCGCTCAGTTGAAACTTGCCGACGTCAACGGCGATGAGCACTTCATGATGGAAGCCCAAAAAGGTCGGACGCCAAGATTTCAGCTGCAGAACTCAACGACGCACAAGCTGCAGGATGTAACTGGCAAGCTGATTCCCTGAGTGGTTGCTCCTTCGGCGAACGATTTCGGACGACCTTGTTGCAATAGTCCCTCGATGCCAAATAGACTGAACTTAAAATGGCACCGCTTGACGTGAAAGAATGTACTGGCCCAGATTTGCCAGCGGCCGTGTCGGTTAACCATAGCGCTCACGACAATTAAAATAAAGTTGTTCGGTGGTTGCCGGGATGCATTCAAGAAAGTCTTCGACAAAACTAGTTCCTTGGTTTGCACTCAGGCAACTGGAGCTTCGTATGTTTTCAAAACAAGAACTGATGTAAGTCGGATCGTTTGGGCCAAAGGAATTTTCTTAGCCGATTTCGACATACTTCTGGACTAAATCCCTAAAACTTACACTGTCGCTGCGAAGTGCCTAGTGGCCTTAAGAATAAGCTGAACGCATCGTCGGGTTCAGTTATCAAATTCTTGCGTAAGAAGGAAACTGATCGTTTGATTAGATAGCCACCAGCGGCAAACTGGGATAACGTTTTCCCGTCAGCTTTGCCAGAGCGTTGACTACCGCCGGCGAGATCACTGGAACCGGAGGTTCGCCACATCCGGTTGGCGGCTCGGTGCTCGGCACAATGTGCACGTCGACCGTGACCGGCGCGTCAACGATATAAGGTGGCGTATAGCCGTCAAAGTTTCGTTGCTCCACGCGACCATCTTTGAACGTGATCGCCCCCTTCGCCATCAGTTGTGTCACACCGAACGCGACTCCTGCCTGAAACTGGCTTTCAATGGTGAGCGGATTCACGGCCAGACCCGGGTCAACGGCAATTGTCACGCGATGTATCTTTGGACGTTTGTTTTCGATTGAGATGTCCACGGCACAGGCGACCCCAGTTCCGAATGATTCATGACATGAGATACCGAGGGCATGACCTTTCGGCAATTTAGTGCGCCACGGAGCACTCTTCTCATCCATTAGATCGAGCGCGGCACGTAGTTTCTTTGCGTCCGGTTTGAGAAGCTTACGACGATAAGCGATTGGATCGATCTTAGCTCGCATTGCCAACTCGTCAACCAGCGTCTCCATGACGAACGCATTGTGCGTGTGTCCCACAGAACGCCACCACAACACGGGTACATTAACTGTCGGGTGGTGGGCGGAGACGTGAAAATTCGGAATGTCGTAGTTAGTGTCTGCGGTGCCTTCCGTTGCTGTCTCATCGACGCCATTCTTAATGATCAGGGCAGCGAATGATGTACCGGCCGCAATCGATTGGCCCACGATTACATGTCGCCACGCCAGTGGCATCCCGTCAGATCCAACGCCGATTTCGACACGATGCACATGCATTGGACGATAATAGCCACCGCGCACGTCATCCTCGCGCGGCCAAATAAGTTTGACCGACGTGCCCCGCAGATGTTTCGCGATCACCGCAGCTTCACGCGGTACGTGACAATCAGGAACGGCGCGCCTGCCAAAACCGCCGCCGGCAAATTCGGTATGGAAGGTGACCTGCTCAGGTTTCAGACCCAATACTTCGGCGATTGCCATTTGATCGAAGGTCTGAAACTGAGAAGGAATCCATGCCTCTGCCTTGTCGCCATCAAAGCGGATTGTGGCATTCAGCGGCTCCATCGGCGTGTGGGCGAGATATGGAAACTCGTACTCGGCCATGATTCGATTGCCGGCGGCAATTTGATCCAATGCCTCGTCATCACCATGGGCAATCGCGACGTTGCCGGGCGTGCGAGCCATTTCTTTGTACTTGGTAAATAGGTCTGAACTGTTCGCGAGTTCGATTCCTGATAGGTCCCAATCGATCTTCAATCGATCGCGCGCCTGTTTAGCGGTCCAGAATCTATCGGCGACAACCGCCACACCGCTGCCTTTCAGGAGTGGGATCTGGAAAACATCACGCACGCCCCCGATTCTGCGAGCTTCGCCGTCGTCGACAGTCTTCACCCGCCCACCGAACACCGGGGGATGGGCTACCATCGCGATCTTCATTCCGGGAAGATCCAAATCGAGACCAAACTTTTGCGAGCCGTCACATTTCGCTCGACTATCCAGCCGCCGCACCCTCTTGCCGATGAGTCGAAACTCGGATGGGTTCTTCAGACTCACTTTGTCCGGCACGGGCCGTCGAGCAGCATCATGCGCGAGTTCGGCGTAACGCGCTGATTGATTGGCTGGACCATAGACGACACTATTTGCCGTGCGGCATTGATCGGGAGTGACGCGCCAACGATCTGCTGCGGTAGAAACCAACAGCGCGCGCGTATTTGCCCCCAACTCACGATATTGTCGAAACGAATGCGCGATAGAACCCGAGCCGCCAACCATCTGAATTCCATAGAGCGGGTCTTTGTAAGCATCGGCGGCCGGAGCAAGTTGAGCCTCCACTTGCGACCAGTCCGCGTCCATTTCATCGGCCAGGATCATCGGCAGTGATGTGTGCACTCCCTGACCGAACTCGAGACGGTTAACCTGAATCATGATCTTACCGTCAGGCCTAATGTGAACGAACGCATCCGGCGGATAAACTTTCGGAGGCGGCGTTGGCCTTCCTTCCTGCATGGCAGCGGGAAGATCAAAATACAACGAAACCAGCAGTCCGCCGGCGGCAGCGGCAGATACGCGCATGAAGCTTCGCCGGTTCAGGCTTAGATCGTTTTCGGTTTTGAATGCACCGCGCATAGTCCCGCCTTCCTTATTTCAGTTGCTCAGACGCGCTCTTGATGGCCTCACGAATCCGCACATAGATTGCGCATCGGCATAAATTTCCACCCATCGATTCTTCTATATTTGTGTCAGTCGGTTTCGGCGTGGCTTTCAGCAGCGCGACGGCGCTCATAATCTGTCCACTCTGACAATAACCACACTGAACGACATCTTTTTCCACCCAAGCTTCCTGCACCGTTCGACCTACTGGATCTGTGCCGATGCCTTCAATCGTGACAATAGGCCGATCTCCAATCAACGACACCGGCACTACGCACGAGCGGGTTGCAACTCCGGCGACGTGCACCGTGCAAGCGCCACAAGCGCTGATGCCACAACCGTATTTGGTTCCAGTTAACTTCAGTTCTTCTCGCAGAACCCATAGCAGAGGTGTCGACGGATCTACGTTGACTTCTTTCCGCTGCCCGTTCACGCTGAGTTGATAAGTGGCCATGACTGCTCTCCTATCTCCCTTTAGGACAGGGCGTGCCGGCATCCACCCACCTGCGCGTTGCCGCGACGAACTCGGCATGGCTTAGTGGCGGCACTGATCGCGCTGTCCCGTCAGGCCTGCGACCTGGATTCCAGGCCCAAAGCACCAGCGGCTCTTCTTCGTGGTGCTTTAATAAACCCGCTCCATCAAGACCGTGATTCTTTGCACGATCTGTCACGGCACGACAGACCGCCGCGCTCGACAATGGCTGATCGTTTGTATCCTGCCATCGCATCGACAATGGCGCCAGATGCCAATTGTGTCCGCCGGGCGCTCCCGTGCTGTCGGCATTCTCTGTTTGGTGACAGCTCACACAATTCAAGCCCGGCACACCTTTGCCTTCTGGGCCACGAATCACATTCGCAAAATGACGATGGCGATCGTCGCCCTGCTGCGGATAATTTGTCGCAGTGTGACAGTTGATGCAGCGTGGTGAAGTTAAGACCGAATAGATCTGCCGCCAAGCGACAAGGCCTTCGGAACGCCTATCTGATGTCGAAGCGTCCGGGCCTTTAGCAGTCCGTCCCACAAGTGCAGACGAGAGGGTGAACCAAATTGCCAAAACAATTAACAGGAAAACCGAAATTCGGAGTACCAACGTGCGCTTGCGGATCATGATTAGCCCCTTTCGAGCTCGTGAGGAATTCTTATCAGGCATCGCTCATCCTCCACTCCACATTTCATAATTCGGAAGCAGACCGTCTCGATCCGGGCCTCAACGCGGTTTTTGTGAATCATTTGTATATGGCACCGGAATCCACCTGAAGTGATCGCCTTCCTTTTGAACATGTCCGACACCTGGAAAAGATACGTGGTCGAGAGCGACAAGGTATCCATTCTTCGCGGCGTCGGCGAAAGCAAGTTTTCGCTGCGCGGCCGCTGCTGTTGGATCGACATCAAACTCGACCGTAACGGAGGGGTCTGCGAACTGCACACCCTGAACATGTAACGTGTCGCCCCAGAACACCAGCTTCTCGCCGTTGCTTTCGAGCACGTAGTAAGTTTGGCCGGGAGTGTGGCCGTAACCCGCAACAGTTCGAAGACCCGGAAATAGTTGAACTTCCCCATCGAAAGTCTTCACCTGTCCTGACTTGATGTATGGTGTAACGGTTTGATCGACTTGCCGAAAAAAGGTTTTTGTTGGCTCTGGGGCTTTTTCTCCGAGCGACTTATTAGTCCAGTAGTCCAGTTCCAGTCGATTGACATGAACCGTGGCGTTTGGAAAGACTCTTCGGCCCCCAACTGTTAGACCACCCGAATGATCTGGGTGTATGTGAGTCAAGAGGATATCGGTAATTTGCTCGGGTTGGATGCCAATAGATCTTAAGCTATCAGGAAGCTTATCCAATTTTGGCCCGAGAAGTTCGCCGGCACCTGTGTCAATGAGGATTAACTTATTATCCAACTGTATGAGGTAGGCATTCATCGAGGCTTCGACAGCCGTGGGTTTGACATATTCCCTGGCCAGCAGGCTTTCCACTTCACCGGGTTTTGTATTTGTCAGAAGT
>Ga0137390_10001596_pt1 | contig 17269 bp, 24 predicted proteins | sample 15con2h24AmetaG_FD_104937 | JGI IMG/M metagenome (GOLD analysis project Ga0137390, IMG submission 104937) | Vadose zone soil microbial communities from Angelo Coast Range Reserve, California, USA - 15con2h2.4A metaG | ecosystem: Environmental > Terrestrial > Soil > Vadose zone > Saprolite... | reverse complement strand
TCGAAGGCGACAGAGATTTACGACCGTAGTGACCGGCAAGACGAAGTACGCACCGCAATGTCTGCAGCGCTGCGCGCGATGTTGGCCGCCGGCAAGGTGAGCCAGAAGAAACTCCTGGCGGCGCCTCGTGCGTGAATTAGACCGGTTGAAGAAAGAATGGAGGGCAGGCAGCCGAGTAGCCGCCTACACTGCACTCGTACATTGTCGGCGTGCGAAGGTAGCGATTCCCGATTGGGTGCTCGACGCCATCGAGTTTGATGGCCACGAAGTAGCCGTGCAGAAATTCAGAAAAGAAATGGAATCTCATCACTACCGGCAGAGCCAGCAGGATCGAAGTATTCACCAACAGGTTCTTGATTGGCGGGAGCGTGGCTTGACCTGGGAACGGGCCTATGAAAAAACGGCCGAGACAGCAGGGACCTTCGATGATTCAAAGCTCACGTCGGATAGAGTGAAGAACGCCTACGTGAGAATTCGTCGCCTCGAAAAATCCCGCAAACTGGTGTAGCTGGAGACTTTCAACACTACACTAGATTCAGTTTAATTCATTCCTGCAAGATGCCTTCGTGTTGAATGGAGGTATCTATGGCCAACGAAGAACTCCTCAGTAACCGGGAAGCCGCGAAGTATATCCAAATCACCCCCGGAACATTGCATGTGTGGCGTTGCGAAAATCGCTACGCCATTCCCTATTTGCGAATCGGAACGAAAATTCGCTATCGCCGAGCGGATCTGGATGCATTCCTCTCATCCCGTTTAGTGACGCCACGGGAGCGAAAGCCGCCACGGCGGAAGCGCCACGCGCGAAGAGCTTCCTAGAAATAGGAAGGCCGGCGTGCAACCGCCGGCCAGTTCAAAACCTAAAGGAGAATCAAATGACTGAGGCAACGGTAACAACGTTCCATCGCGTAGTCAATCCGGAAGAAAAGAAACTGATAGGGAAAGTGCGCCGCATCGCCAAACGGCACGGTCTGCGATTGGTGAAATGTCGTGATAAACGGTTCCGGTTCGACGGCCCCGGATACCAGTTGCAATCTTGTTCTCCGATAGCAGGGAAAAATTTTGACATCACCTTAGGGGAGGCGCTCTCAATCGTCGAACGATTGGACGGTGCGCGGTGAACGTATCACTCGAAAGGCTTCTCGGAAAATTCCAGAATGTTGCGCGACAGAAAATCAGGAAGGAATTCAATGCCACGTCCTGCATCCCTTCAACTCGCGTCACGATCGACGTGCTGCGTGCGTTTCATATTGAAGCTGAACCGCTACCGGTCCGGATGTCCGTCGCAAACGAGCTATACATGAAAGCGCTAAGCGAAGGAGACCTACCCCCAGAGGACGAGCGGGGCCGTGACGAATGGTCTGCTCGCACTGGCGCTTGCTCTAGAGTAATCGGCATGGACGATAATGATAACGAAACCGTTCAAGATAGCTGTTTCACTGGCATGCCGTTTAAACCTGAGAATTTCATCGGCATGTCCCCGGTGGAACCGGACACGGCCATGTTTCTTGCGAAAGGCGAGTGGAACGGGCACCTGGTTGCCCATATTCCGAAATATCACTTGTTTATTGACGCCTCGGCAAACCAGGCCAACTGGCCAGAGAAGAATATTAAACTCCCTGGCGTGATCGTCATTCGCGACATCGATAATCGCTTTCTTCATGGTGACGATAGCCTCAGTCGTTTGATGTACGGATGTCTCGTCCAATACGAAGTGAGCAGCAATCAGGATTACCTCCAATCGGATGCCTGGAAAGATAAAAGCCTCACTGAGCCGACCGTGAAAGCAATCTACCGTGCCATGCGCAGAACCGGCGGCGCGCGATGAGACGAATCTACAACTCGCGATTGTAGGGCCCGAAGGGAAGCAGAGCAGTAGCAGGAAGGCAGCAAAGGGAGAAACAAGCTTCGGGAGTAGTGTCCCGAGCCCCTTTGCTGCGTTTTTTTTTTGCGCCGAGGCATGGAACGGGAAGCAAAAAGACGACTACTTTGTGGTGCTTTTTTTGTGTATGGGTTTGTAAGTACGGTGAAAGGAGCGAGCAACTATGAGCGACAGGCAAGCAGGGACGCCAACAAGGCTGCGCAGTGGCCCGGCGCAGCGGCCGCCGCTACAGATCCGCATTAAGCCTGCGCTGTTCCGAAAAATCCGAGGGCGCGCTAAAAGCGAAGGACTATCCGTTAGCGAATGGCTTCGTGGCGCCGCCGTTCAAGAACTGCGCAGGAAGAAAGCACCGGTCTGAAAAGAGGAAGGGCTAGCGTGCGACCGCTAGCCCGGAGTCTTCGTTTCTCCCTTCAGCGGAAGAAAGGTTAGCGTGCCGAACGATATCGAACAAAAAAATTCGCGTCAAGCAAATTCGGGGAAGGGCAAATGCTCACGCGCCGTCCGTGACCTCGCGCTTGAGCGTTTCCGTTTGGTGACGCTCGACGGCCGGAAGTGGAAGAGTCTGGCCCGAAAGCGTCGCGCCTTATTGCTTGAGATTTCGGAATACGCTAACGGCGATGGCACTTTCGAACGAATGGTGCTAGGTTCCGCCGCGCCAATCAACTATTCCCCGAGCATCGAACGATTGCTTAAGCACTGGGCAAATGGTCCGCTGTACCGCTACCAGAATGACTTGCGCATACTCGACTTGCTCGACTGGGACCGGCCAAACCACCACCACCGGCGAATCTATACGATCACACCGGGCGCACCTTACCCGGTTGACTTCCTGCCAAGAGAAAAACACCTCCCAGATTCGAGTCTGGAACACCTCCTAGATACAACAGGACACCTCCTAGATAGGAAGGAACACCTCCGTGATACGAAGGACGAAAATGAAGTAAATTACAGAGAATCAAATACTTGTGAGAAAAATGCGTCTCTTCCGTCTTCTATTCCGTCTTTTCCGTCAGAATCTAAGAGAGAGAGAGTGTTATACAGCGAAATTCCCAAACTGCGCCAGTGGGCCACCAAGATTATTCTTGACCGCGCTGGTACCGGCATTCGCTGTGAAGCAGCCTTTCTAAAAACCTCACTCCAGGAATTCTTTCAAAACCTCTCCGTCGAAATCGAAAGCTACCTCGCCGACCGGCTCGATACCTACGTCGGTCAATGCCTCTGGGATGCGCCCGACTTGCCATTAGCTTTCAAGGAATGGACGAACCTTCTTGAGTTTGTTTGCGACGAATACGATTTCCCGATTGACCCGGCAGATGACACGATCACAGATAGAATCTTCGCTGCCGTTATAAAGCGAAAGGGCGAGTCGCTGACCGTTGCAGAGCCTCTGACCGTTGCAGAGCCTTTCGGATGCCTCGCGTCTGTACAGTACAAAGCCTATCGCCACAAAGAAACTGAATATCCTATTCGCGGTTGGCAACCCCTTCGCAGTTACATCAGCGGCTACCATCTAACCGTCTCCCGCCCTCGCGCACGCCATTCCCCGACCGCTTGTTTCGGTTAGGCCAGCCACTAGAATGGTGCTGGCTGCTACACTGGCGGGCGTACAGCGAAGATCCTAGCCGGGAGAACAAAGACTCTCTGCATTCTGAGCAGAGGCTCATACTACATTAATCGTATTCTTATCAACGACTTGTAAGCACATCAATGTAATAGTTTTACCTAGGTTCTACCTCATGTGTGATAGAGTGCGCCAGAAGGGCTGGAAGGGGACCGCCACTCAGGGTCGCCTCATAACTTTTGACAAAGGGCCTCGGGCAGAACCTCTTCTCATCACTCCCACAGGATTTGCCCCTGCCATGTGGTGCACATTCTTGATATAGCTGGCGACTATGGCGCAATGCAAGGTTTGCTCGCACTCAAGGGTGAAGGAGATTAACCGACTTCTGCTGACGGGGACGCCGGTGTCGCGCGTAGCGAAGGCTGCTGCGATGTGCAGGGGAACGGTCTGGCACCATTTCCAGAAGCATCTGCCGTGGCGGCCGCAGAGACGGCCGAAAGCGGTAACGGTAGCGGAAAAGCTCGCGGACCTCGAATTTGATTTGGCGAGGCTGCAAATTTTAGGCGAGTGTGGCGAGCCGGTGTCTGGAGCGATCGCGGCGGTGAATGCGCGGCGGGCATTACTCGAACTGGAAGCGCGGCTGGAAGGGAAGCTTGATTCGACGCACCGGAAACTGCTCACGGCGTCGGCGGCGCCGGGGGATTTTGAAGTCGTCTTCGTAGACGGCCGAGCGCGAACGATTGAGAAGGCGGGATGAAGTTCCATTTCCCATTCACGGATCGACAAGCCCTGATGGTGCGTCATCCGGCACGGATCCTGCACATTGGGACCGGAACAAAAACCGGAAAATCGATGGGGCTGTACTGCTGGTTGATTCAAGGTCTGCTGAAGGGCGAGGCCTGCGTGTTCACCGGGCCGTGGTTTTTCAGAAGCAAGCGCGCCTTCGATGAAGTGAAAAACCTTCTGGCGCCGTTCATCCGCTCGCGCCAGGTACGAATCAACGAAGGCCGTTTGCAAGTCACGGCGGTGGGCGGCGGGTACTTGGACTTCACGAGCGCTGACAATCCGAACGCCGCGTTTGGCTCGAACTATCATAGATGCGTGCTCGATGAAGCTTCCCGCTGCCCCAGGGAGATTTATGCGGCAGCCTTGACGACCATTAGCGCAACGAACGGGAAACTCCGTCTGGCGTTCAACCTGGAACTCGGATCGAAGAACTGGGCGATTGCGAATTTGCTGCGGGTGCAGCGGCTTTCTCCAGAAGAACGCGCTCGCACTGGCGAAGATTTTCTGACATTTCCAAGCGGTGGTGATGGCCTGGTTGCTCCAGACCTGATTGCGCTCATGCGGAGTCAGATGCCGCTGCCGCTGCCGCTGTGGGAAGCGCTCTATCTTGGGAAGATTCCGGACAGCGATTGTAGCCTCTTCCGGAACCTCGACAAGATTTTTACCGGCACCGAGCTCGAGGGGCCCGTGTTTGGCCGGCAGTATATTCTGGCCGCGGACGTCGCCCGCAAAAAAGATTGGAGCGTGTTGACCATCATCGATGACCGCGGGCACATTTGCGCGTGCGACCGTTTCCATCAAATCAGTTGGAGCCTGCAAGTCGAGCGCGCAAAGTTGCTCTATGAAACCTTTCACTGCACGCGCGCGATTTGCGATGGGACCGGCGTCGGCGACGTGGTTGTCGAAAAATTCGAAGAAGCGGGGATGAACACGGAAAGTTTTATTTTCACCGTGCCCTCGCGCCGCCTGCTCATCGAAGAACTGGTGATGGCTTGTGACAATAGCGAAATCACGCTGCCGGGAACGGAAAAGTTCAAGTTCTACCGTGAAGAACTCGAATCGATGGAGTATCAGCTCGACGGCGGATCCATCAAGTACGCCGTGCCTGCCGGCAGCCACGATGACGCGCTGTTCAGCCTAGCCTTGGCGACACACGCCTATCGTGCTTCGCGCGGTTGGATCCTGGGTCTGTTGGACCTGCTCAAACGGAAAGCCCAGCAGATCGTGGAGGGCGTGCGCGATGCCTACGGCGAACTGGTGTACAAGCCGGAGCCGAAGGTTGTTCAAGTACGGCCGGAAACGATTGCCAAGCCGGTCGTCCTGGGCAACTTCGCGATCTGGCTCAAAACACAAAAGGCGCCGCCGTGTCCGCTGTGCAAGTCGACAGCGACGACCTACAACGAACTGCGCAAGATCCGCTGCAATCAATGCCAGGCGATCGACGGGGTGCCGCTCCCCAAGCCGGTTGGTGCGTGTTGCGGGAATTTCTTGCCGCAGATGGTCTCTGGATTTATCCGTTGCGGGAACTGTGGTCAGCAGTTCGGTCAGGGAGCAGTGACCGTTGGCGTGTCTCGCAGAGACTATGCGGCCGGTGTTGGACGCCATCGAAGTTACGGGAGATTCGGATGAGCGAAGAGACGAAGGTTACTTGTCCAGAGTGCGGTTCAAGTCTCATCGCGGAAATCGCCAACACGAAACGCTGCCAGCAATGTGGCCATCAATTCGACTTGGACCGCAACCCCATCGCGACGCGCGCACAGAACACAGAGAAGCGCTGGCCTCCGAATCCGGCGCGAACGCCGTAAAAACTTCGCTGGAAAGAATCTCAAAATCCACTCTTCCATATGGTGCATTTCGATGGAACGATATTTGACCATGTGGCCCTTCGCCGAATCCGCAAGCGTTGAGCAGGAAGCGCCACCACTGACGCCGGCACAGCAGCTCGCGGAATGTGAAGAACAATATCGCGCCGCTGAACGCGAATTCAACACGGCACACCGAGAGCTTTTCGACTACGCGAAAACGCATCCCGATTCTCGCTCGCTCCTACTCAATGGGGATTTATTTTGCAGAATCAATGCCATGACGGCGGATCCCGTGCGCACAAAAATGGAAGCCGCACGAGCGAAGGCACTCGCCCGCCGGAATGAGCTGCTAGCGCAACGGGCGCAACTCTTGAAGGATTCTCGGACGAATCCGCTGAGGAGGCATCATGGATAAGTCAGAAGAATGGCTGGCGAACCTGAAGCGGGACCGCCGACCGGCGCCGCCATCCGCGAAACCGGAACCGACGGTAGACTCGTTTTTTTCGGACCTTTGCAAAGTCGATGACCGCGTTGCCATACCGACCACGCAACTCTATGACGGCGACGGGGACGTCGAAGTTGCAGACGCACTCCAGAAAATTGTACAGCAGGCCGCGGACAGCATGCTCGCCAAGAATTGCGGTGTTGCGGATGCCGGCTGGAATGAGCCACTCACTCGAACAAGCGCCAAAGAACGATTCGAGAAAGCCTGTGAGCGCATCTTTGCCGGCCATACGGAAGAATACGAGGAAGCGCTCGGAATCGGGCGCCGGGCGGTGACCGAGGAACGCGCCGCCATGATCGCATCGACAGCGGCTTAAGAAAGTTCCCAGTTCAAGGAGAAAAATGTCATGTCAACAATGAGAGAGCATTTATCGAAACTTCACGAAGCAGAGGCCGGGCACCATGACCACAAATCCGAGCACCACCTCGCCATCGCCGGCCATTATCGGAAACTGGCTTCAAGCTTCAGCAAAACCGAGACGAGCGAAGCTCAAAAAGACTTCGCGGGACTCTTGGAGACGATGGCAGGCATGCATGAGGTGACGTCGCAAAAACATGCCGCCCACGCTGAATTCCACCGGGACTGCGCGGAAAAATGCAACAAAGCGATGGACGCCGCCGACCTCAACAAACTGGTGCCGACACGCGTTTCCGCCATCGCTCCGGAGCGGCCGACGATAACGCCAGTTCCACGCTACGGAGCACCGCCGCTGCATCCGCAGAACGTTGAGCCGGAGCTCGTAAAGGCGCTCGGGCTCGATGAAGAATCCATGCATGAAGAGGAAAGGTCACTGCGTCAATAGGAGTGAGCGATGTCAAATTATATTCAACCGGATTACAGAAATCCAACAACCGACCCGCGAGTCGGCGTCCAACTCGAAAACACATTGAATCCGCTTGTCATCACCGCGCCGGTCGCCAAATTCACGCAGCCAGGCGGCGTCGATAAGCCAGCAGCGCCGGTTGCCAACCAACTCAGCGACGCGATGGGCAAAAGCAAAAAAACTTTCGCAGACGGCACAACGAGTAGCACCTGAAGCGGTAAAGGCCAATGGCCCAAACAACCATCACGCTCACTTATCGAACCTACTCCGTCGCTTCGCCAACCGTGATAGCCGCGACTACGGCGACAGTGAATGTGCCGGCAAACATCACTCCCGATCAGCACGTCCAGAATATCTTTCGTTTCGGCGCCTTCACTTTCACTGATTCAACCGGCCTGTACACATTTATTTGCGCACGGGAAATCGTCAAAATCACTTCGCCTTGAGGACCGCATCCGTGGCAACTCCGCAAACACCAACCGAAGTCCTCGCGGACGCAATTAAAAGAGTTCTTTCCAGTCCAATCGTTGCCTCTCTCCACGACATGGCAGTCCTGGCACATATGCCGGTCGGAACTCTCGTCGTCCAACTCGTGGAGCGAGACGTAGCAAGTTTCCGCTCACAAAACATTGCTCCTGACTTTCTTTTTTCGAGTGAGATGACCAGCGAGGCGCCGATCGATGCGGACGACATCCACCGCACGAAAACAAGTAATAAACTCAGAAAAAAAGTGCGCCGCCTGCTCGCGGAAGGAGAAATGACGATTGACGCAATTGCAAAGCGCTGCAACGTCAGCCGAAGCACAGTTCGAAGAATTCAGGATGAAGACGATGAATAAAGCGATGAAGCCGAAGCCGCGAGGCAACTGCAATCACAAGCGAAGATTCAATGCGCAAGAAAAGCAGCGCATCCTGTTCTTGAGCCACTCTGAACTGCTGAGCGTGGATCAAATCGCGAGCCGGTTCCGCTCTAGCAAGAGCACCGTATTGCAAGTGCTCGACGCATACGAAGCGCACCCGCACAATCCCGGGGCGGTCCAACCAAGCGAAATCCGTCCGCGCCGTAAAGCTTTACGGGCCGTACTGTCCGCGCCCGGACCGGGGGTATGGAAATAATCGGAAGGAATAATGTGAAGAACCAAAATGTATAGAGTAAAAGTCAAAGGTGAGCGCCTCACGGAGCCGTTAACCGCGACAGAGCAAGCGCAAATCCTGGAGCTGACGCGCGAAGGCAAATTAAAACGCCATGAAATTGCGCGACTCTTCCGCGTCCATCCGCAAACCATCAAAATCCTGTGCGACCGGAACGGCGTCGGACGCTGGGCCGAGCTCACGCCGGCACTGGAAGAAGAAGCCGTTCGATTGCTGCGTGAAGGCAAAGCCGTGGGCCGCGTCGCTCACGCGACCAGACTCCAAAGAAAGGTAATCCGCGACGTGATGGTCAAACACCGAATTCATCACAAAGTCGGCGGTGGCCCGAAGCTGTCGCTTCAAAAGACGGCCCGGATCGTCGAAGCGGTCCAGGCGCACGAGGACCATATGTATCGCTTGGCGAAACAAATCGGTGTGGACCGGGGGACGATCCGGAAAATAGCTTACGAGGTCTTGGGCGTCGACCGGTTCATTGGCTATCCCAACATCCGGCCGCTCACATCGTTGACAAATTCCGATGAAAAAGCACAAGCAAGTTGTCAGCAGTTTCTTGAAACTGTTTTTCGTGAAAAATTCTCGACGGAGGCGCAAGCGATGGAATTGACGGGCATTTTTGTGCGGCTGGTCCAGGACTTCACGACAATCTGGTACGACGGGCAGATCCCCACCGACCGCGCTTCTTTTATCTCGGAAGTTTTGGAGGCGTACATGCCGCAAAATCGTCCAGAATTTCTCCGCACGCTCACGGATGCGGAATGGGCGAAAGAGAGAGCGGTCGTTGTCGGCTATCTCAGGGCGGCCGTGGATACCTTGCGCACGACGCAAAGCGGAGTCGTGCACTAAACCGATAATTCGACAACTCTTGACAATGAAACGACCAGTACAGGCGCATGCCCCAAGATACGGAACTCCAGCTTGCGCAGGAGAGGACTTAGAGTTTGATCGCCGTTCAGGACGCCTCGCAGGACGGCCGCTGCATCACCTTCGTATTCCACCCGGTAGTCAGCAAAAGGAATCGGTCCGGGGCCGTCCCACCGCTCGACTTTGCGAACCGAAAGGTCATAAGGCAGTCCTTCCTGGATGACCTTAAAAAACTGTTCCTGGAGTCCAGTCAGTCGTTTCTGTGAATTCATAGACCCATATTTTACACTAGGTCGTCAGTTTTAGTGGCACATCACGAGGCGATGAGCTTGGTTCGCATTTTGGTCTGCTTCCTACTAGAATTTCTGCCCATGGGCGCAATGTATTTGAACTCGCGGATCATCTTTAACATCGCAAGAAAGGCCACTTCAGACTCGAATGCAGTGGTTGCCACAGTCTTTTCTGTTGTCTTCTTGGAAACAGTCATCAACGAGTTGGCCGAGATAGCTTCTGACATTGACCTTCGCGGCGAAAAAGAGCCACAGAGAATACAGGCATTTGCTGAAATCTTGAAGCACACGGAAGAATCGCGCGGTTCCTTGGAACTGAAATACCAATTGGCTGGCTGGATCTTGGGAGGGCATGTTTTTGACAAAGGAGCGAACCCGTACCAGGATTTTTTGCACTTAGTGGCCGTCCGAAATGCGCTCGTTCACATGAAGCTACTTGATAAAATTCCTGTGTCTTCAGATGGCAAGCTCGGTTTTGTGGAGATTCCAGGAGTGGTTCAACGTCTGCCGAAAAAAGTGCTTCAGAACGTTCCACCAGGTGTGAATACTACTTGGCTTGATAGGATTGGAACTGCCGCAATGGCTCAGTGGGCTTGCGATGCGGCGTCAGCGATGGTTCAGACAACGGTCCAGTTTGCCCCAGGGGGGAACTTCAAAAATCTAATTGAGGGAATCTACGACTTAAGGTGACAGGCAAGATGGAATCCCTAAGAACAATTGACGAGATTCAGAAACCGGACGAGAGAAATCTGATTTGGGGGGGCACGATTAAGGATCACTACGCCGACATTGCCTCAATCCATGTGAATTCAACGGCACCAGAGGAAGTGCGCAGCTACTTTGTGACCGTTCAAAACTTGTGCGTTTACGCTTGGTTTTCCTACGATTTTTACGCTCTCGTCGTGTTCCTGACATTCACGCTCATTGAGATGGCTCTGAAACTGCGGTTCCCGCGCAATGGACGGGACGGTCTGAGGCGACTCCTCCAAAAGGCTATCAAACGAAAGCTGATAAATGAAAAGGCGTTCACGCACATTAAGGTAATTCGCCAACAGCAAGCTGAAAATCTCGTAATGTACCGCAAGTTACGTCGCGGGTTTCACACCATGATGAGGTCACGCCTACCGAAGAACGACTACCTGGCGATTCTGCTCGAATCGCTTCCCAAGCTCAGAAATTCGTTCGCCCATCCGAGCGGACACGCCATTCATTTCCCTCACGAAGCGATATTTTCACTTCGTTTCGCCGCTGAATTTGTCAACCAGCTCTTCCCCCTGCCATGACCCCTTTATGGACAAACTGATTTGAAGCTGCCAGTTTCGGGCTGTTCAATTTTTTGACAAGTCGGTTTGCGGGGGGAAGAAAAAATGAACGAGCCGAGTTTTAACAGTATCTTCTCGCTTTTGCCCGAGACAGAAAATCCTAAACAAGGTGCTATTGAAGGCGTCCCCTGTATTCTCCACGAGGACCACCGCTGGCTTCTGCCGATTGCTCACGTCGCTCAAGAAGCTGGCATATTGCCGAAGCCGTGTACAGTCGTTATGTACGACTCACACCACGACGCTTTCAATCCTCAGCCGGGTGCCTTTCCAAAACTTAGACAGCTACGCGCGAGACCAAGCCTCCGGGGACTGGTCTCACTCTGCGGGCAATTCCTCAGTAACGCTGACAACGATTGGCTGAAAGCGGGAATGGAAATAGGCATGTTTGGGGACGCAGCGGTTTTTGGCGTGGAGGATCCTTCGAACTGTCCGAATGGCGTCTACATAGACCGCGCTGGCCTTGCACATCGCATCGAATGTGACAACGAAATACCTGGGACAACAGCACTTTCGCCTCAAGGGCATCTAGCGGATGTTTGTCGAATGTCAGAGTTTCGGCCGCTATGGCAGTTGGTTGGATGGGAGTCGTCGCACCACACTTTTCGGTTCGTGCCAAACCTTCGGAAGATCCTGCTATCTATTGACCTCGACTGTTTTTCGGTGATGGTGCAGAATCATCTATGCCAGTGGCCGACGAAAGTATTTCGTGAAGAACTTCTCAAGCCAGCGACGTGCGGCTGGACAGGCGCAGCGTTTCTCCGAGCCCTCGCTATGAAGGCAGGACTTGTGACTATCGAACGTGAGCACGGATGCTGCGGCGGTCGAGAAGAATCCGAAGGCATTCTGCGCAACCTTATTCAATACGGCTTCGACGGTCGCCTCTCATTTCACTAAAACATATCGTCTTACCTCTTGCGCGCTTCGTGCAGAGCAACAGAAACAAGCCGAAGGAAATCACCTGCGCCGAGCGTCCCAGGCTGTAGTTCGTCGGGTTCGACATCTGGCGACGGCCAAATACCACCCACAAGATGCTCACGCAATCCAGCGTCAAGGAGCGCTTTGGAATAGTCGTCGGCGTCGGCAGAGATAAGGGACTGCCCATAAGCGGCGAATGCGCCGGCAAGGATGTCGGCGAACTGGAGCTGTAAATATGCTGAAGATTCCCCGAAATCGGTTTTGGTAACGCGGAGCGGGTACTGAACAGGAAAGTCAGGAGGTCCGACACGAACCGTGGGAAAATCAGATTTGGTCAAAGCATCCCACATCCATTTTTCCTTGGCCATTATGGACGACTCATCGTGAATCACCTCTAGGTCCTCTTCGGTTCGCCCCCTCCAATGGCCGACGACCTGGAGTGCACTAGTGTGACAAATGTCGAGGCTCCTCTCGGGGAGATGCTCGAAATGAGTGGCCCCGAGTTGGCGGCCGGCTACCAAAAAATTCTCCAGTATCTCGCTGGCTTTCGGCTCACATTGAAGAACATCCCCTTCGAGTGGTCTCCAGAAAGCATAATAATTCACCCCCGTGCGTTCCCGAACCATCCGCTGAAACGCCAATAGGTGTTTTGAAAGGAACGCCGGTGACTCGAAGGTACGCAAGCAGAACCACGCCATGTTGCAAAACTTTTGGGCATTGCCCCGATGATAGAAATCGATTCCATGCTCATGCAAAGCAGGTTCAAGACATAGATCAGCAAGCTTTGAAAGGAGACAAAATTCTTTGTGAACAATCCAGGCTGCGAAGAGACCGGAGCCTCGAACTCTGCGCAAGAACTTCAGGATGCGATCCCTGCCCCTTGGTGTCTTTGCGAGCGAGGAGTGCTTGAGCTCACGCGCTTTCACATCCTTGAAGACCTCAGAATAGATGTCCTGGCACAAATCGTCGGCTGCCCGAGTCGAAGCAAGAACAAAGATGGGCTGCTCTCTGTTGGCGAGGTCCTCGCCCGTGAATCCGGATTCGTCAAGGAATAGTTGCACGTCAAACCCGTAGCAAACTGTAACACTACAGGCCGCTATGAGCCGCGCGGAACCCGTGTGTCGGTTTCGTGTCGTTTCAGCTAGAAGGTGGGATTCATTTGTTTTGGGCGTCGCGGAAAAGCCCAAGCCAGGCTGCGAGTCTGCCGGCAACGCCGAATAGCAGATAAATAATACATCCTGCTAAAGCGACGAGAATTATGCCGCCAATAATATCGATAAAGGCGTAAAATCCAGAACCTTGTTTTTCCGAAGATCTTTCAAATGTCTGTTCCGCGAAGCCCAAACTTTTTCCATTCAGGTCAGTAACATTCATAGTAACTAAGACCTTTTGCGGGTTGTTGGCGAGGCAGTAGAGTTGAATGCGTTCGTTTGGTAATAACTCCTGTAGCTTAACCACGTAAATGCTCTCTGCAATTCTCACCGGAGACGATAGAATCTTATCCGCGGCCCTGACTTCGCAGGACTCCAGCCGAGCATTCCCGGCATCGAAAACCAACTTCAGATTCGGCAATGTCACATTGCCACTATCAGTTACTTCCACGGAAACCCCCGCCAGCATCGTCGTGGCGTAATTAGGGAAGAACGACGCTTCGATTGAGACAGGAAGGGCGGGAGCGCCGTCGTAAACGCTGGGCGGTCGCGACTGTTGCTTTTTGAGGAAGTCGTGCGCGGCATAAAATATCCCACCGCCGCCGAACAAGACGAGAAGCAGTACGGCCCATGTGGGAAACCGTCCGTGGAAGAGCGCTGCTATTCGGCGCAGTATTTTCCATGTCTTCTGCCGAAGATTGTCGGCGCTGTTCATACAAAGCTCCGGATCTCTGGTATGGGCTAAGTTTTCTTGCGACTAATCAGCCACGCTGACACCAGCCTGGCAGTAAAAATAGCCAACAGCGCTTGTACCACAAGCCCGACGGCCGTACCAAAACGAAATGAGTATACGTCTGCGGCATCCGCGCCATTTGCGTCCAGCCACCTGCAAGACGCAAGCAGAGAAATGGCCTTTGGAGTCCAATTTTCACCGAAAAAGATGTCGGTAAAGCTTAGGGGTATATATACCGCGACACCTACAGTCGCCGCGAAAGTGCTGCGCTCCCTAGTCAGGGCCGCAAGCAGGGCGCCACAGACAACGAATCCAAGCCAACTCCAGGCAGCGCCACTCATTAAGAATGAGCAACTCGGACTCTCACTGCTGGTATGAAACCAATGCCAGGGCATTAACCAAATCCGCGTCAACACTTCGGGGCCGGGGATGAGAAGAATCCCGGCGGTTGCAGGAATTAGAATTCTTTCACTCAGGCTCGCCAATGAAAGCCCGCCGACAGCAGGGAGTCTATCTATTTGGTTGATAACATAGCTGGCGATCAAGCCGAGCGTGAGTGTCAATACGGCTGCGAGGCGCGGCCCCACAAGCACGACGATCAGGCTAACCATCAACAGGAACGGGAGGACCACAATCCACAATCTAGAATCTTTGAGGACGACAACGAACTGTCGAGCAAAGGAACCAAGACTGCTAGTTGTCATGTTGCCAGAACTTACCCCTTATTTTATGCAGAAGTCAACGTGGGCGACCCAAGGCGGCGAGCCGAACCTAGCCCATAGGTTGTGCTAAACTGACGCGAGAGAACACACAGCGCGCCCGTAGCTCAGCTGGATAGAGCATCGGACTTCTAATCCGAGGGTCGCGTGTTCGAATCACGCCGGGCGCGCCACTTTTCCCTAAAAAATACGCGAATTTGTCCAATCGCAGGTCCGAGGTAAAACGAGAGTAAAACCGAGTGCTTTCCGAGGCCCGCGACTCTGAAGAAACCGCGTTTTACAAGGGAAAGCGAAAGGCGCACTCTTGCGGTACTCTGCTTAGAAGGCAGACGCTCTATCCAACTGAGCTACGGGCGAGCTGCCAACTCTGATTCTAAAGCATTTACGACTCGCATCAACACCGTTTTGGACGGATTGACCCTCTGTCAAGAGGGCAGACGCTCCATCCAATTGAGCTACCGGCGCATCCTTGGCTACTCATTTGATTCTACTAAAGTTGTAACACCAATTCGACATCCGATTCTTTCGAAATGTTGGAGCAACTTGGAGCAATTGGAATGGCGAAGTGGTAAAACCGACGCCCACTAATTTAGTTTGATTTGACTCAATTCCAGAATATCTGGTTAACTGGCAACCCACCGTGATCGGATGTGGAGCCTTGCCGTGAATACTCGTCGAAAGTTTCTGACGCAGGCCGGAGCCCTGGCCGCGGGCACCATTGGCGCGCCGGCCCTCGCGGCCAGCGAGAAAACATCGGACCGGTCCGCGCCGGAGACCGTGAGCCTGTGCGGCCAATGGTGGTTTCGGACTGATTCTGGAAACGTTCGTAAGGAGCAGCGTTGGTACGGAAGCGATGAGTCCATCGGTGCCTGGCGCAAAGTGCGCGTGCCTCACACTTGGCAAATTGACCCCGCTTTTATTGACTATCGAGGTGTCGCCTGGTATCGGCGGACCTTCGACGCTCCGAGTGATTGGCAAAACTCCGCGGTACGGATCGAATTCGAGGCCGTATTCCATTCAGCGACAATCTGGATAAATGGAGAACTCGCTGGAGAGCATGTGCGCAAGGGTTACACGGCGTTCGTGCTTGATATCACTCACCTGCTCCGACGGGGGAGTTCCAACACCATCGCAGTTCGCGTTGATAACGCATTTAATGAACACATGATCCCTAGAGGGCGTTCCAGTGATTGGGCGCATGACGGAGGCATCTATCGGCCGGTGCAACTGCTCATTACGCCGAAAACATTTGTGGAGCGCGTTGACCTCGAAGCTTTTCCCGATCTCGCCAGCAAGGACGGAAAGCTTACCATCACCGCTCATCTCCGAAATACGGCTTCGAAGTCATGGATGGGAAGAGCCTTTTTTCGAATTATCGACGATGAGACGGGACTGACAGTTTTGACCAGTTCAGATACTCAGAGTCTCACCATTAAGAGCGGGGCAACCCAGTCACCAAGATTCGAAGCTACGCTGCCCAAAGCGAAGTTGTGGCATTTCGATCATCCGAATCTCTACCAGCTTATTTTTTCAATCGCAAGCGGAGAAGAAGCTCATCGACTCGCAGTTACATTCGGGGTCCGAAAATTGGAAGCCAGGGGCAGCGAGTTTTATTTGAACGGGGAGCGCGTGCGGCTGATGGGTGTCGAGCGCATGGCAGGTAGCAATCCGGAATTTGGAATGGCCGAGCCTCGCGAATGGATCACACACGATCATGACGACTTGAAACATCTGAATTGCGTGTTCACGCGCGTTCATTGGCCTCAGGATAAAAGGGTTCTCGACTACTGTGACCGGCACGGCATTCTGATGCAGACCGAAATTCCAGCCTGGGGCCCAGACACTTTTAGCGGCATGGGAGCCGAGCCTGACACCAATATCATGGAAAACGGATTGGAGCAGTTAAGGGAAATGATCGCGCGCGACCGGAACCACCCCTCAGTCGTGGTCTGGGGTCTTTGCAATGAGATTGGCGGGCAAAATCCTCCCGCGTATCAATTTGCCAAACATATGCTGGAGGAGGCGAAGAGGCTGGATCCAAATCGGCTTTGTTCTTATGCTTCAAATTCCTTGAGCGAAACTCCGGAACGCGACGCAGCTGGATTGATGGACTTCATCGAAACAAATGAATATTTCGGAAGCTGGGCTCCGGGATCTCCGGTGGCGGTAGCCAAACATTTGGATGACCTGCACGCCGCATTTCCCCACAAGCCCGTGGTCATTTCAGAGTATGGGTACTGCGCTTGTACCCAGGATCGTCCGGAGGGTGACGAGCACAGGATCGAAATTCTGCGGTCACACGACGCGGCGATCCGCTCCAAGGATTTCGTGGCTGGCGCCATTTTTTTCTGCTACAACGATTACCGTACGCATGTCGGCGATCGCGGTGTTGGTGCGCTGAAGCACCGCGTTCACGGCGTTGTGGATGTTTGTGGGGCGCAAAAAGCTTCTTACGAGGTGTTGCGCCGGGAATCCAGTCCGGTCGAATCGTTAGCCGTGGAGAACCACTTGAACGCCTTCCAACTGCGGCTAAGAACGCGCCGTGATGTTCCGATGTACACTCTTAGGAGCTATAAGCTCAGGGGAACTTTCTATGGCGAAGGCGACATCCCGGTCGAGCGACAAGAGGTAGACCTTCCCGAAATCGCTTCTGGCAGCGAAACCACATTCGATCTCATTTTCAGCCAATCCGATGTACCCCTCCATGTCAAATTTGATATTTTGCGACCCACTGGTTTTTCGGCCTATTCCCGCGACTGGAAACC
>Ga0137390_10001594_pt1 | contig 17271 bp, 17 predicted proteins | sample 15con2h24AmetaG_FD_104937 | JGI IMG/M metagenome (GOLD analysis project Ga0137390, IMG submission 104937) | Vadose zone soil microbial communities from Angelo Coast Range Reserve, California, USA - 15con2h2.4A metaG | ecosystem: Environmental > Terrestrial > Soil > Vadose zone > Saprolite... | reverse complement strand
TCGCTGGACGTAGCGTTGGGTCTCGGGATACGGAGGAATGCCCCGGTAGCTATTCACAGCTCCCTCGCCGGCGTTATAGGCTGCAATCGCGAGAGATACATTTCCCGGATACCGGTCGAGCAGGTATCGTAAATGACGAATGCCCCCTTCGATATTCTCGCGGGGGTTGAAAGAGTCGCGAACACCGAGGACCGAGGCGGTCTTGGGCATGAGCTGCATGAGGCCCTGGGCTCCTTGACGAGACATCGCGACGGGATTGAAGGCCGACTCGGCATGAATCACCGCTTTGACTAGAACCGGATCCACCCCATATCGGGCCGAGACTTCCTGGATTAGTTCGTCGTAGGAATCCAGCACTCCGCTCGGAAAACGGAGCCGGCCTGAGGTTGGGCCGGACATAGCCGGCAGCCCACGGTAGTGCGGATCAGCAGGGGCGTTGGTCACGTGGATGATCCCGTCCCGGTCGACGAAACTGAAAGCGCCGGCCAACGCGTACGGAACATTCCACAAGACGGCCAGTAGCAACATCAGGGTGACGAGAGAGCCCCTCAGAACGCCTCGGAGTGGACTCACGCGAGGGATTGATCCGGGGAACCCAATCCCGCCCATCATCGCTACCTCCGCAGCCGACGCGTGGAACCGCCAAAACCCGCGCCAACTCTCTCCCCGCCAGGTCCCGCCTGTCAATCCCTGAGTTTTTCTCATCGTGAACACGCTCACATGACGTGTTGACAAAGGAGATACGGTCGACCATATACTCCCTACCGCCCGGAGGCCGTGGCGAAAGGCGAGCCCGGAGCAACGGAGCGCGGGTCATGTCGCGCAGCTTGTTGACCCTGAACGTTCTCTCGATCAGCATCGCGGCAGTTCTCTGGGTAAGCCTCGTACAAGTATTCTGGAGTCGCCCAAGTCACGTGGCTCGAGACGCAGAATTCACGACCGACCGGGCCTCCCTCACCAGCTGTCTGGTAGTCGCCACGAAAAGCCCGTTGAGTCCAACTCGCTCCGAGACCGAGTCGCTACTTGGTCAGCAAGCCGCAGGTCGTCCGAAGCCCGTCCTCCACGGTGTGGTAATCGGCGGAGCGAACCGGCGCGCATACCTCGAGGATCCGGTTTCGAAGCGAGTCGTGTCCTATGCGGTTGGTGATGCCACCCCCGGTGGTGGATTGGACCGCATCGAGGAGGATCGGGTCGTCATCATTGGCAGGGGCGGTGCGCTTGAAGTATTGCCGCAAGATCCCAACAAGCCCAAGGCAGCGGCGGCGACACCGGGTTCGCCACTATCGTCGGCGACGCCTCAGACACCACCACAAGCTGCTCCGCCAGCGCCAGTACAATCGCGCCAACTCTCTGCCCCCGTGCCCACACCGTCCACTTCACGGGTTCCCGAGACGGGAGGAGGAGCTCCAGGCGGAAATCGTTTCTACTTCGGAGGTCCTCTCGCTAGTGGCGAACAGCCCAGAAGTTTGGAACCGCAGGAAGATCGCTGACGACGGATCTCGCCATGGCAGATAGCGCGCGTAGCGTGGACGGCAACGAGGCCTCGACTACAGCTCGTCCTTTGGGACGGATCCTCCTGGACCAGGGCGTCGTCAATGCCGAAACGCTCGAGGAAGCGCTCGGTCGCGCCAAGGCAACGAGTACCCGCATCGGCAACATCCTCATCGATATGGGGGCGGTGTTGCCTGACGACGTGGCACGGGCGGTCGCGGTCCAGGAGGGCGTGCCATTCCTCTCGGCAGAGGAGCTCCCGTCGACGCCGCCGACCCTCAAGAACCTCTCGCCCAAGTACCTGCGACAGTACGTGGCCTGTCCGGTCGCGGTTGAGGGCTCGGTTGTGACCGTGGCCGCGGCGGACCCGACCAATCCTCTGCTCCTCGACGACCTTCGGCAGACGCTCGGCCTGACGGTGAAGCTCTGCGTAGCCGCCGCGCCGGCGATCCTCGAGGCCATTGAGCGGGCCTACGGAGCCAACACCGCGCTGCAGAAGATCGTCGAGGGCATGGGATCGGCGGGCGCCGAGGGCGACGGCGGGCAAGAGGAGGACGTCAACCACCTCCGCGATATGGCCTTCGAGGCGCCGGTGGTGCGCCTCGTCAACCTTCTCATCGAGGAGGCGCTGGTCGCCGACGCCTCCGACATCCACATCGAGCCCTTCGAAGACACCCTGCGCGTGCGCTACCGCATCGACGGGTTGCTCTACGATCAAGAGGCGCCGCCGCGGCGGCTGCAAGCCGCCCTGACCTCCCGCATCAAGATCATGGCCGAGATGAACATCGCGGAGCGCCGGCTGCCGCAGGACGGGCGTATCCGGGTGACGGCTTCAGGCGGCCGGCGCGTGGACATCCGCGTCTCCACCGTGCCCACGATCCACGGTGAGTCCATCGTCATGCGTCTGCTGGATCGGTCCTCGGTATTCCTACCCTTCGACCGGTTGGGCTTCTCGTCTGGAACCGCCAGAGCGTTCAATACGCTGATCCGCCGACCCCACGGCATCCTGCTCGTCACCGGCCCTACCGGCTCGGGCAAGACCACCACGCTCTACGCCGCCCTCGACAAGATCAACCGCCCGGACCTCAAGATCATCACGGTGGAGGACCCCGTCGAGTACCAGCTCAAGGGCGTCAACCAGATCCCCGTCAAGCCGAAAATCGGCCTCTCCTTCGCCGCCGGCCTGCGCCACATCGTGCGCCAGGACCCGGACGTGATAATGGTCGGGGAGATCCGCGATCTCGAGACGGCGGAGATCGCCATCCAGGCGGCGCTGACAGGACACCTCGTCTTCTCCACGCTCCATACCAACGATGCGCCGAGCGCCGTGACACGGCTCCAGGACATGGGCTGCGAGCCGTACCTCCTGTCGTCGGTACTCAACGGGGTGCTGGCCCAGCGACTGGTGCGCCGCATCTGCCAGGCTTGCCGGGCGCCCCACCACCCCGACCCGGCTGAGCTGCTGGCTATCGGCGTGGCGGACGTGACCGGGGCCGAACTGTTCCGGGGCAAGGGCTGCGATGACTGTCGGGGAACGGGCTACCGCGGGCGCAGCGGCATTTACGAGCTCTTCGGGATCACGGAGGAAGTACGGAGCCTGATCGTGCGCAAAGCATCCGCCGGCGAGATCCGGCGCCATGCCGTGGAGAACGGTATGGTGACGCTCCGGGAGGACGGCTGGGCCAGGGTCTGCGCCGGCCTGACCACGGTGGAGGAAATTCTCAGGGTGACGCAGGAAGAGACGTAGCGAGTTCATACGGGGGATCGGGTGGCTATCTTCGTCTATCGGGCAGCGGATCACCGGGGTCAGACCGTCGATGGGGTCATGGAGGCCCCGGATGTGCGGGCCGTCGTCGAGCGCCTCCAGCGAGACGCCTACTTCCCCGTCAAGGTGGCGGTGCAGGGCCAGCAACGCCGCCTCCTCGGCTTGGCTTGGCCCGAGTTCAGCCTTCGTCGGGTCGCGGGCCGCGACTTGGTCGCGCTCACGCAGCAGCTCGCGACCCTGCTGGAGGCGGGCTTGCCGGTCGATCGCGCCTTGGCCATCCAAGCCGAATTGGCGCCGAACCGTCACGTGCGCACGATCATGACCGACATACTTCGCACGGTGCGCGGTGGCGCATCGCTGGCCGACGCCCTGGCCAAACACCACCCGCGCCCCTTCTCTCGCCTCTACGTCAACATGGTGCGGGCGGGTGAGAAGGGCGGGGTGCTCGAGACCACGCTCCGTAGGCTGGCCGAGTTTCTTGAAGAGTCCCAGGAGTTCCGGGACGCGCTGGTCTCAGCATTGATCTACCCCGTGCTACTCACGGGGGTGGGCGCGGCCGCCGTCGCCTTCCTGATGACCTTCGTGATCCCGCGCTTCGCGACGATCTTCAAGGATCTGGGGGCGACCATTCCCCTGCCCACGCTGATCTTGCTCAATGTGAGCGGCGCGATCCAGCGCTACTGGTGGCTGCTCGCCGTGATCGGGCTGGCCGGTTTGATAGCGAGCCGGATGCTGCTCTCGAGGCCGGCGGGACGGCTCAAGGTGGATCGCCTACTGCTTGGGTTGCCCGTCGTGGGCGACGTCGTGGTCAAGACCGATGTCGCGCGCTTCACCCGTATCCTGGGTACTTTGCTGAAAAGTGGTGTCGCCATGATCACCGCGCTGGCGGTGGTCAAAGAGATGCTGGCCAACCAGGTGCTAGCGCAAGCCGTGGAGCGCCTGGGCGACAGCGTACGGCGTGGGGCGGGCCTGGCTCAGCCGATGGCCGAGGCGGGCGACTTCCCGCCCCTGGCCATCCACATGATCCGCGTGGGCGAGGAGACGGGACGGCTTGAGGAGATGTTGCTCAAGGTGGCTGCCACCTTCGAGGCGGACACACGCAAGCTGGTCAAGCGACTCATCGCCCTGGCTGAGCCCTGCATCATACTCGTCATGGGCCTGATCGTGGGTTTTATCGTCGTGGCGATGCTCATGGCCATCCTTTCGGTCACGGACATCCCCCTATGAAGATTGGCAAGCCCCCGTCTTCGAGGTCGAGGCTGGCTCTGATATGTCCCGCGCTCAGAAAGACTGTCCGTAGTGAGCGCGGCTTCTCCCTGATCGAGCTGCTCGTCGTCATCATCATCTTGGGATTGCTCGCGGGCCTAGTGGGGCCGCGGCTCTTCGGCCGCGTCGGCCAGAGCAAGCAGGCGACGGCCAAGGCGCAGATCGAGCTGTTTGGCGCAGCGCTGGATCAATACCGGCTGGACGTGGGCTCCTACCCACCGTCGGGGTCAGGGCTGCAGGCGCTGGTGCAGAATTCCAACATGCTGAACTGGAACGGTCCCTATCTCAAGAAGAACTTCGTGCCACTCGACCCCTGGGGCCGACCATACCAGTACAAGTGCTGCCCGGGGGACCACGGTGACTATGACATCTGGACCTACGGGGCCGACGGAGCGCCCGGCGGCGAGGGCGAGAGCGCCGACGTGACCTCGTGGGACGCGAAATGATCCGCGCGCACAGCTTCGTGTCTCGCCCCCCTCACTCCCCTCAGCGGCGAGGAGGTGGCGTGAGGGGCTACACTCTGATTGAAGTCGTCGTGGTGCTGGCGGTGCTCGCCGTCGCCGCCGCGGTGGTGGCACCCGCCGTCGGCCGCACAGCCGACAGCGTGAAGGCGCGGGCAGAGGTGGCCGGAGTGGCGGCCTTCCTGCGCTCCGCGCGCGAGCAGGCCATCACGCGCCAGCAGCCCTACGAGGTGGTACTCGACCCCACGGTGCGGGCGCTGCTGCTCCGCCGCGCCAGCGACGAGTCGGTCGGCAGCATCGAGGCGAGCCGGCACCTCTCGCCCCTGCTGCACATCGAAGCGGAGCCGGCCTCCACACGGCGAATCACCTTTCTGCCCCAGGGCCCGTCGAGCGGAGGGCGTTTCCGGATCGAGGCGCCGGGGCCGCGCGTGTACGTCATCACCGTCGATGTGCTGACGGGGCGCGTGACGACCCAGCGGAGCGACTCGTGAGGCGCGGCTTCAGCCTGCTCGAGGTGCTCGTGGCCATGACCATTCTCGGTCTCGCCATCGTCACGCTCATGCAGCTTTCCTCCCAGGGACTGCGTCTGCTCCGACTCTCGGAGGACTACCAGCAGGCCGTACTCCTGGCGGATCGCATCGCGCGGGGCACCGACGCCGTGCAGGAGCGCGTGGATGCGGGCCAAGAGGGAGCCTTCCGCTGGGAGCGACGGATTGTCCTGGTGCCCGTGCCTGGGGAGTTAACCCCGGGCGCTGGACCGCGGCCGCACCTCTACTCCCTCTCGGTCGTCGTGCACTGGGGGAGCAACCGCACGCTGGAGCTGGCCAGCCTGCGCGCGGTCACCGAGGCGCCGGGCAGTCCGACGCCCCAGAACCGGGTCCGCTGATGCACCGCCGGGATCGGGGCTTCACCCTCCTCGAACTGCTCCTCGCTCTCAGCATCGTGGCGGCGCTGCTCGTGATCATGTTCGGCGGGCTCCGCGTGGGCCTGGCCGCGTGGCGCCGGGGCGAGGAACGAGCGGCCGTACTCGAGCACGGGCGCAGCCTGGCCCAGCTGCTCGAGCGGGCACTTGCCGGGACCTTTCCGTACCTGGCGGCGCTGAACGCGAGCGAGGAGGTCCGCATCCTCTTCGACGGGCAGCCTGACCGTTTGACCTTCGTGACGGTCTCGCCGCCCGTCCCAGCTCCGGTGCCCGTTGCCTTCACCGCGGTGAGCCTGTCCCGGGAGGCGCAGGGGTTCGCGCTGCGCGAGCAGGTCATGCCCAACCGTGGGCCCCTTGACCGCGTCGCGCCCGTGCTCGTGGATCCGGCCGTCATCGCGGTACGCTTCCGCTACCTCAGCGATGGCCCTGAGGGCTGGCAGGAGCAGTGGGACATGGCCAAGGAGGACGCCTTGCCCCGGGCCGTAGAAATTACCCTAGCCACAGCCGCCGGGCGCCGCGCCGTGGAGCAGCCGCCCCTCACCGTGCCCATCCGAGCCACCGCGCCATGAGGACCGAGCGCGGCTTCGCCCTGCTGGCCGTCATGCTGGTGCTGACATTGCTCGCAGTGGTGGTCACCGAGTTCGCCTTCTCCATGCGGCTCGAGGCCTCGATGGTCCGCTCCTACCGAGACAGTCTCCTCGCCGCGCACCTAGCCGAGGCCGCCGTGCAGCAGGCCATTCGCGAGATCCTGAGCCAGGCGCAGATCACGGCACTCGATCAGGACAGACAACTGATCTTCTACCGGGCCCTGCCGGGGCAGACGCTGCCCGCGCGACTGCCGGCGCTGCCACGTAGCCACGTGCCGTTGGGCGCGGGGGAGTTTTCCTATCGGATCACCGACGAGGCCGCGCGCCTCAACATCAACGCGACCGCGCCCGAGCGACTGGACCGTCTGCTCACCGCTCTCGGCCTCGAAAAGCCACAGCGCGACATCATCAATGACTCGCTCCAGGACTGGCGGGACGGCGATGAGGTGCACCGGCTCAACGGCGCCGAGAGCGAGGACTTCTACCTCCGGCTCCCTGTACCCTACCGCTCGCGCAACGGCGACCTCCAGGACGCGGCGGAGCTGCTCCAGATCCGGGGTGTCACGCGCGAGCTCTACGCCGGCACGCCCGAGCGCCCTGGCCTCGGCGACCTGGTCACCGCCGTCGGAGTCAACGCCGTGAACTTGAACACCGCCCCTGCTCCGGTCCTCAAGGCGCTCGGCTTGTCGGAGGCCGAGATTGCCGACGTCCTTGAGACCCGCGCGCGCGCCCCCTACCTCACTGTGCCGGGCCGCTTCGCCGGCCGCGGCCTGGCCGTCCGCAGCGCCATCTTCCGAATCGAAGCCGAGGGCCGGGTAGCTGGCTCGCCGCCCAGCCACGTCCTCGCCATCGTGCAGCGGGGCGGGCGGATCAGCGCCCTGGGCGTGACCGTCCTCTCGTGGCGCCCGGAGACCAACGGGTGATCCCCACACGCCTCGGGCTCTCACTCGACAATGGCCGGCTCACCGTCATGGCCCTCACCGGCCGCGGTCGGCTGGAGAACGCGCCGCCTCAACCGCGTCCACCTGGCCTGGCCAAACCCCTTCGCCGCCGCGAGCGCCGCAGCAACGATGACTAGAGCCCGGGCCGCGCGCTGGCTACTTTTCGTGTGGACCTTGGCGGGCTGTGCCTCCGCCGCATCGCCGCCCGAGCGCACGACGAAGGCCACGGCCCAGGCCGAGCCGGCCCGTCCGAAGGTCGAGGTGACCACGGAGGCTGCGCCGGGACCAGGACCGACTGCGCCTTCCGGCCCACTGTCGGTCGGCCCGGCCCAGCCCGCGGAGCCACCGCTGGTGCCGCCGCCGGCGCCTGTGGCGCCCGAGCCGCCATCGGCGCCCCCCGTACCACCGCCCACCGTCGAGGCGCTCCCGGCGCCGTCCGCCCCGGCCACGCCCACGCCCCGGCGGCAGATCGTGCTCAACTTCGACAATGCCGACGTGGAGGTGGTGGTCCAGGCCGCGGCCGAGATCGTGGGCTTCAACTACGTGCTGGGCCCGGGGGCCCGCGGGCGCAAGATCACCGTACAGACCATGGGCAAGATCTCGAGCGACGAGGTTTTCCCCGTGCTCCTCACCATCCTCGACGTCAACGGCCTGGCCGCCGTGCGCTCGGGCAGCCTCTACCGCATCATCCCGCGTGAAGGCGCGCCCCAGACGTCCGTCAAGACCATCGTGGGTCGCGACGTCGGCACCGCGCTCCCCGCCGACGAGGTGGTCACCCAGATCGTGCCGCTCCAGTTCATCGGTGCCCCGGACGCCGTGACCCTGCTCCGCTCCTTCGTGCCCCAGCCGGGCGCCCTCGCGGCGCACCGAGAGACCAACCTGCTGCTGATCACGGACACGGCCGCCAACATCCGCCGGATCCTCGACATCCTGAGGCTGGTCGACGTGGAGGTGGCTCTCAGCGAGCTGCAGATCATCCCTCTCAAGCATGCCGATGCCCTGGAGTTGGCCCAACTCCTCATCCAGCTCTTCGCCAGCGGTCGGCTGGGCGTGGGGCCGACAGGCGTGGGACCCAGCGCGCCCGCGCCAGCCCCGGCCCTGCCACCCGCCCCGGGGGCGCCGGCTGGTGCGCCTCGCCCGCCGTTCCCCGGCGGCGAGGTGGCCCCCGGTGGCGAGGGGCCGCTTATCGTGCCTGAGCGCCGCTCCAACTCCCTCGTCGTCCATGCGCGCAAGCAGGCCATGGAGACGATCCGGCGTCTGATCGAGAAGCTCGACGTGGACATCTACGGCGGCCAACGCGTGTTTGTCTACTTCGCCGAGAACACCAAAGCTAAAGACCTGGCCACCACGCTCGATGCCATCTACGGCCGAGGTGACCGGGGGCCGTCCATCACCGGCACCCAGCCATCCCTGCGGGCGCCCAGCATTTCCGGCGCGTACGGCGTGGCCGCCACCTCGGCCCCGGCGGCGCCACTGGCTCCACCGCTCTCGCCTGCCCCCTCTCCGGGGGTCGGGCCACGGCCGGCCGGGACCGGCTTCCCGGGCCTCGCGGGCGAAGCCGGGCTCGGGATGGTCGAGATCCGCTTCATCGCTGACGAGGTCACCAACGCCGTCATCGTGCCAACCTACCCTCGGCTGTGGAAGGAGATCGAGGAAACGATCAAGAAGCTCGACAAAATGCCGCGCCAGGTGCTCATCGAGGTGTTGGCGGCCGAAGTCACACTGACCGACGACACCAAGCTCGGCATCGAGTGGGCCATCCGGACCGGCCGTTTCGATCTGAACTCCGCGCCCTCGGGCACGCTCCCCAGCCGGCCGCCCCAGAGCCTGATCCCCTTCGGGGGTCTCGTACCCCCGGGCTTCAACTTCTTTACCTTCGCGGCCGACAAGGTCCTGGCCGCACTCAACGCGCTCGCCACCGAGAACAAGGTCAACGTGCTGTCAAACCCGTCCATCATGACGACCGAGAACAAGAAGGCCGTCATCAACGTCTCGACCTCGGTGCCCATCGTGACGTCGCAGCAGGTGCCCGTGGCCGCGGGCGGCTTCACCGGCAACTCGATCACCCAGACTGTAGAGTACAAGGACGCCGGCATCATCCTCACCGTCACCCCCCGCATCGGCGAGCAGGGCACGGTCGCCCTCGACGTCAAGCAGGAAGTCAACGAGGTGGGCGCCAATGAGCCCCCGCCCATCAACTCGCCGCGCTTCACCAAGCGGGAGGCCGAGACCTCGGTGGTGCTTCTGAACAACCAGACCCTGGTCCTGGGCGGCCTTATCCAGAACCGGCGCACCCGGATTCGCGCCGGCATCCCCTGGCTGAGCCGCATCCCGATCCTGGGCTACCTCTTCGGCTCCGTCGAGGACAGGATCGAGAAGACGGAGCTGCTGCTCCTGATCACCCCGCACGCGGTGGGCACCGCCCTCGACGCTGAGCGCGTGACCAACCAGATGCGCCGCGTGACGCCCGAGCTCGAGGAATCGATCCGCCAGGCACCGCGTCAACCGTCACCGCCCCGGTAACTGTCTCGGTGATGCGGTCGCGGGCTGCGGCCTGGACCGCATCGAGGAGGACTGCGTAGTGATTCAGGGCAGCGGGGGCACCCTCAAAGTGTTCCCGCCCGCACGCCTCGGACTCTCCCTCGACAATGGCCGGCTCACCGTCGTGGCCCTCACCGGCCGCGATCGGCTGGAGCACTTCGTCGTCGAAGGCGTGGAGGACCCCGCCAGCGCGCTCGCAGCCGAGCTCCGGGCCCGTGAGCTTCCGGCTCGCCGCATCCGCGTCGGCCTCGACCGGACACAGGTGATCGTCAAGACGCTCGACCTGCCCCGCGCCGGAGGCGGCGATCTTGGGGAGATGGTGGGCTTCGAGCTGGAGCGGCATGTTCCCTTCCCGCCGGAGGAGGTCCGGTTCGACTGGACCGAGCTACCGAGCACCGCCGACCAGCCCCGCCGGGTGCTGGTGGCCGCCTGCGAGCGGCACGCCGTGGAGCACCCGCTCAGCCTGCTGGCCGGGGCCAAGCGCCGGCCAGCCGCCCTCAGCGTGGCCTGCCACGATCTGCCGGCGCTCCTGCCCCGTGAGCTCCCAGCGCAGCGCGCCGTCTGGGCCCACCGCCACGGCCGCAGCACCGATCTGCTCTTTCTCGACGGCCGCACGCTCCTCATGAGCCGCCGAGTGATCGCGGAGGATGCCCGGGAGCTCGCGCGGGAGATCCAGCGCAGTCTACCGCTGGTACGCTGGAGCCACTGCGAGGCCCTCTGGCTCTCGGGCGACGAGGCCGCGGCCTGGCTCGCGGCGCCCAGGCTGGCGGCCGCCCTCGGCGCGCCGGTCTCCTCACCGCCCTACGCCCCAGCCCAAGCGGCGCGGGTCGCCGCCCTGCCCCCGGAGGGCGCGGCCCTTCTGGCGCTCGCGGTGGCGGCCGGCTCCCCCCGGCCCATGCTCAACCTGCTGCCCGCTGAGCGACGGCCGTGGACCCTCTCGCGGGCCGAGCTCGTCACCATAGCCACGGCCTCCCTCACCGTGTTGCTTGGCGCAAGCCTCCTCTTCGCTCAGAACTACCAGACAGAGCGCTATCTCAATCGCCTCTCGCAGGAGATTCGCCGCCTCGGTCCGGACGTTCAGACCGTGGAAGGATTGAGCGCACAGCTCGGGCACAAGAGACAACTTCTGGCGACGTTTCAAGCGGTTCAGGCGGACGGGATCCGTGCGCTCCCGGCGCTCCGGGAGCTCACGGAGCTGTTGCCGCAGGACGCGTGGATTCAAGCCCTCAGCATGGACGCACAGGGCGTCGAGATCACCGGCCAGGCCAACGCCGCCAGCCAGCTTATTCCGATCCTTGAGAATTCGTCGCGCCTTGCCGGGGTGGAGTTTACGTCTCCGGTCACCAGGACGCAGGACAAGGACCAGTTTCGCCTCAAGGCGGCCTGGAAAGCCGAGTCCAGCGCGGCGGCGGTCCCCGCGCCGACGGTCGGCAGGCGGCCGCGCGATACCTCGTCGGCACCCGCGGCACCTGCACCAGCCACTCAACCGCCCGTCCGGCCCTCGCGCGAGTCGCCGCGGGGGCAGCAATAACGTGGCCGCGCTGACCCGCCGGGAGCGCGTTTCAATCGGCACGGGTGTCGTCGCGGCGCTCGCCCTCACGGGCTATATCTATGCGGCCGAGCCCGTGATGAACCGACAGCGCGAGCTCGCCGAGCTGATCCCGGCTCGCGAAGCGACGCTTGAACAACGCCGCCTCTTGATTGCCCAGCGTGATCGGCTCGTTGGAGAGCTAGGGGCCATCACCACGCGCCTCCAAGAAGCCTCCGCACGCCTCCTTCCGGGCCCAACGGCGCCGCTCGCCGCTTCCCAGCTCCAGAAACTCGCCAAGGACGTGGCGGCGAGCGCCAACGTAGAAGCGCGCAGCGAGCGCGTTCTCCCGCCGCTTGATCGGGGGGGTCTCCAAGAAGTTCCGATCGAAATCGCCGTGGCCGGCAATATCCGCGAGACCATGACGCTCCTGTCTCAGCTCGAGCGGATGCGCGAGGGCACGGGTCCCCTGGTGACGCTGAAGAGCGTGAGAATCCGTGTCGTAGCCGTCGGCCAACCGCGCGGGATCCTCACCACGTTGACTGTGACCGGATACCTCATCCCACCCGGCCAGGTAGCGACCCCTCGCCAAGCCGGCTGGCCGGTCGCCAACGTTAGTCCAAGGCCCTCCTAGGGACTCGCGGAGTTAGCGACCAGTGGTCTACGTCGAATCTGCGGCTACTATCAGGAACCCGGCCTCCGGCCCTCAGGGGAGAGGTGGATGCGCCCTGGGTCTCGGGACAACTCTTCGTCGCCTCCGCTGACCACGCAGATGGCCGATGGGAGGGTTCGTGTTTCTCAGGCCTTCTCCTCGAAGTCTGTGTCCCCGCGTGTGACTTGCCCAAGGCCCGAGCGCCACACGATGGCCACGGTGCCGCTGAAAATCCTGGTGGTAGACGACGACGCGGTCACTCAAGAAGTGCTCACGCTCTTCCTGAGGGACGCGTACGAGGTCGGGCACGCGACGACGGGCGCAGATGCCCTTGTGACGTTGCGCCGTGAGCCGGTGGACCTGGTCGTGCTCGACCATCGACTCCCAGACCGCACGGGGCTCGACGTGCTGATCGATCTGAAGTTGATTCGCCCGGACCTCCCGGTGATCATGCTGACGGGTTACGGCTCGGAGTGGATCTGCGCCGCGGCCTTCAAACTAGGTGTCGAGGATTACTTCCCGAAGCCCGTGAGCGCTGTTGACCTCATCGCGGCCGTGCGGCGGATCCTTCCGGCAGGCCCAGAGAAAAGCGAGCGTCTATGCGAGGTCCCGACGCCCAGAGGGTCGCCCCCTCCGCTCTGCATTCCGGTCCAGAAGGCCATAGGAGTGATCCAGCAGCGCTACTGGGACCATCTCTCCCTATCCGCGCTGGCCCGTGAGGTGGGGATGAGCAAGTATCGTCTCTCGCACCGGTTCCGGGAAGTGGTGGGGATCACCTTCCGCGATTACCTCCGGCAAGTGCGCCTCCAGCGGGGCAAGGCCCTGCTGACTGCCGGTCAGGTTTCCATCACCGAGGTGGCCCAAATCGTTGGCTTTGGCGACCTCCCTCGCTTCGATAAGCTATTCAAGCGTTACACTGGTCTCACCCCCTCCGCGTACCGCTCTTTGGCCCTTAGCGGCCGAGTGCCACAACCTCTCGGTCACTGAGGTGCCATGACCTCGCGGTCAGTGTGATCGGGCAACCGGATCGCCGAAAGGAACAGTGGCGCCCGAAACGGCCTTACGAAACGCGGCGCTCCGAGCCAGTCGCCGACGCTCTCTCGGTAACCCGTAGGTCTTGACACTCTCAAGTGATTCATCGGTTCCAAAGTGACCGAGAGGTACTGACACCTGGCCCCTTAGCGGTAGCAACAAGGAACAAGAATGAGGCAACAAACTACTAGCCACAGCTGAATCGGCTCTGTAGGTTTTACCGGGAGCCCTATGGGATCTCGCCTTGCTTTGGTGGCCGCAGGACTTGTCGGCGTGGTGAGACAGCATAGGGCTGTCTGGCCCTCCCTGAGGACGCTGCACGCCCGCGGTCCGCCCATGTTGCGCCTCAGATATCGCTCAAGAGTGACAATCGGCCAGGCGTAACCCGCCTCGGTCCCTCCAGGGTTCGGTCAACGTCCTCAGAGTGGAGGCTAGTGATGACCTTTCATCGCCGTCGAGGATCACTCTTCTTGTTGGTATTCACCTTCCTGATCGCGGTCGTGCTGGTGGTCCCTCTCCAGTCCTCTCCCGCGAGATCGCAACCGGCCGTGCAAAATCCGCTCTGTCCTGGTGAAAGTGTGCCCTTCAATCCTGGCAATGGTGAGGACATTGTTCTCGACTCGCACTTCACCGTGTCGGTCTTTGCCAAGGGCCTGAACTTCCCAACCGGAATCGCCTTCCGCGGTAATAAGGAGAACTTCGACGTCTTCGTGCTGGAGTCCGGCCATGGCTTGCCGAGCCGCTGCAACGACCAAACGGCGTTCGGGAGCGGGGACTTCGACCCCAAGAATCCCTTCACGCCGGACATCCTCGTGTTCAACCAGAGCGGGACCCGGATCCGCGGACCCCTCGCCAAGCCCACGGCAAACGGTGGCGGCCTCCAGCCCGCAGGGCCGGCGGTCGACATTGCGTTCGAGCACGATTTTGCAGGCGGGCGGCTGTTCGCGACCGACTCGAACCAGTCTCTTCGCACGACGGGGTTCAACAACAGCTCGCGCATCGTGACCGTCGACCCGACCAGCGGGCAGGTGACCCCGTTCATCACCGGTCTCCCGACGGGCGACCACCCGACGGAGCAGCTCGCGTTCAAGGACGGGCACATCTTCTGGTCGCAGGGGTCGACGACCAACAGCGGCGTGGTCGGTCGTGACAACGGAGGCGGGGCAAACCAGCAAGATATTCCGTGTCAGGACATCGTGCTCAGCAATAACGTGTTTGACTCTGGTGGCGGAAAGAAGACGAGTGGGTACTCCCCCTTCGGCGTGCAACGCCCCGGGGCGACCGTGAAAGCGTTCGACAGTGCCCTCCACCCTGGTGTCTGTGATGGGGCCGTCTTGTTCGCGCAGCTTAACGATCCGGTGAACACGATCAAGCCGTTCTCCTGGGGTTACCGGAACGGGTACGCCATCCGGTTCGCCCCTGAGAATCACGCCCTCAAAGGCGGGCTGCTCGTCGGGGAGGATGGCGCAGACGAGCGCGGCGCACGGCCCACGAACAACGCCCCCGACATGCTGCAGCTCGCTCAGCTCAATCCCGATGGCACCCCGGATTACCACGGATGGCCGGATCGGCTCGGCTTCCTGGAGTCGACCCAGGCGGTGTTCAATCCGGTCGGCGGGCCCGGCGATGATCTGTGCGTGCCGGACCCTGGCAACCCGCCTAGCCTGTGCACGAAGGCGAGCCTCGATCTCATCCTGAGCGAGAATGTTCCAGTCAGGTCGGTCCTGGCGCGCCCGCCGCAGCCGATCACGTCACCCCTGGCCATTGAGGCGGCGGACTCCTCGTTCACCGGGATCGACTTCGTGCCCAACTCCTTCGCCGCGGGGCCAGTCGAGCGCGGGGCGGCAGTGTACACCCTCGAGGGGGACTTCGGGTTCTCGAAGGCCAATTCCACCGCGCCCGGCCCGGAGGTGGGCCACGAGGTCAAGCTCATCAACTTCAGCAAATCGGGCGATCCGCTCGAACTCAAGATCCAGCGGTTTGCTCACAACGTCACGTTCGAGCAGGCGTTCGTGAACCCGGACCACCTTCGCGGCTTCAACCGTCCGACGAACGTCAGGTTCGGTCCCGACGGCTGCGCCTATATCGCGGACTACGGCGCAGTACGGGACTTCGGCCAGTCTGACCCGGATTCCAAGTTCAAGGTCGGCGGTGACGGGCCGCTCGTCCAGATCCCAGGAACCGGCGTGATTTGGAAAATCTGCCCGGTTGCAGCGGGCAAACAGGAAGGCAACAACGAGGGCGACAACTAAGACACAGTCAACCTTGATGTCTCGCTCAAGGGGGCGGCTTCCGGCCGCCCCCTTTCTTGGCTCTCCCGTTAGGCCCCATTCAAGATCCACGTGAGATTCGGCGTTTGCGTGGTCGTCTCAACAACGGAAGCAGGTGCAGGACATCGAACACTTCAGGAGGACGAGAGCCGGCAGCACACCGCATTGGACGTCGACATGCGTGGCGGGAGGCGTAAGATGATGACGGGCGTGATTCCGTTCGCCACGGCTATCCTGAGCGTGGCGCTGATGATGTCCGTGATCCTCCTGCTGGGTCTGGGCGGGACAGCCGATCCCCAGCAGAGATACTTGCGCCTCGAAGGGCACGTGCGGTCAAACGATGATCCTCGCCACGAACGGGATGTACTCCTACGTCCCGCAGGCCCTCTGGAGCGTCCGCGTTGACCTGACGCGGGTCCCTCAGGACGAGTATCACACCTTGACACAAGGTGATTTGGTTACCGTGACCGGAGTCCTTTCAGACGACAACAGTCGGGTCGTTGGGACATCCATCGAGCGGCGCGGGCCCTGGGAAGCTGAGTCGCCATAGCACGGCACCCTAGCGGAGCGCGGCTACGAGGGGCTGGTGGCCTAGTGTGGAGTTCCGGTTGAGCTGAGAGTAGGCGAGATTTCGCCAGGCAGACTTTCAATTAAGGTAACGCTTGGGGCGCGGAGATGCTGGTGCCGCTGGCACTCCCGGCGGTGCCTGCAGGGTGCTCGGCGCAGGCGCGGTCGTTGGCGTTGAGGGGCGGTCAGGGGAGGCGGTACTCGGCGAGGGCGTCGCCGGCAGGGTGCTGGGCGCAGGCGCGATCGTTGGCGTCGGGGAGCGGTCAGGCGAGCCGGCCGCACTGGGCGGGGGCACCGCCGCCGGTTTTGGCTTTGACGGGTCCTGCAGGAGCACCTCGACAGTGCCCTCGGGCCCCGCGATCACCACGCGATCGGGGCTGATCGCCTGCAGGCGGCCACTGCCAATCGAGTCCCCGACCGCATACCCGAACACTCGCTTGGCCACGGGGTCCTCCAAATAGGCGCGGCTTTTCTCGCCGTCCACCACTACGCCGTGGAGTACCGGCTTCGGCCCAGCCACCGCGGCGGCGGCTACCTCGGAGCGGCTCGGGTTGAAGAGGGTCTTGGCCGCGATGACCCCGTAGGAGGCGAGCGGTGCCGCCGCGGCGGTGGGCGTTGGCGCTGAGGCAGGCAAAGTCGCGCGTAGAGCAGGCGGCGCTGGCAGCGGGGGTGCGACACGCAAGTCGCGAATCAGCGCGACTGCGAAGAGGCAGCTGAGTGCGCCGAGGAGGATGTTGACGATCAGCAGGCGTCGGGACACCCTAGTCGTTCTCGCTGGCCGCGGGCTTGGCTTCGGACTTGCGTGACGCCGCTCCCGTCAGGAAAGAGCCGGTCATCGTAGCCGTCGTGAGAAACATGTGACCGTTTCCTCGCGGATCTCCGCTGTCATGACGCGCCCGCTTCGAGGGTTTGACTCAGCGGGCTTATCACGACAGCTGGCGCTTGCCAGTGCAACATTATCATCTTCGCCAAGACGTATCGTCAACTCTCGATGGGTGCTCCAACTGGGTCCGCCGCCGGCCAGGGAAACCCGAGCAGCGCGCCCACGTCCGGGCGTGCCGCGGACCGTCACCGACGACGTCGTGGAGGGAATCGTGCGGCTGACCTTGGAGACGAAGCTGCGCAATGCCATGCATTGGAGCACGCGCGCGATGTCCCCAATCATCGGCGAGCTCATCCTCGTAGCCCGACCCACCAGTTGACGGGCTCGCGGACAAGAGCAACCGCCTTGACACGCACCCGAGATTC
>Ga0137390_10001593_pt1 | contig 17272 bp, 12 predicted proteins | sample 15con2h24AmetaG_FD_104937 | JGI IMG/M metagenome (GOLD analysis project Ga0137390, IMG submission 104937) | Vadose zone soil microbial communities from Angelo Coast Range Reserve, California, USA - 15con2h2.4A metaG | ecosystem: Environmental > Terrestrial > Soil > Vadose zone > Saprolite... | reverse complement strand
TCAATCCGTCGTTATCAACAGCGGGCTACAGCTTCATCACGCCGCGGTGGCTCTACGTGATGGCCCAAGCAACCCCGGTCGACTTGGTCGGTGACCCTATACTCGTCGACGAATCCATTGAAAGGTTCGATCCCGACATTCTCAGTACGGGAGACATTGTTGGCATCGGTATAAGCAGCGGCAATTGCCTGCACGGTTACAGGGTCTTGCGAGAGGCCAAGCTGAAGGGCGCCACGGTGATTATGGGAGGCATTCACACCACCATTTTCCCCGAGGAGCCACTTCGAATGGGAGCGGATGCCGTAGTCACCGGCGGCGGCGACGTGATATGGAGCAAGGTAATAAAGGACGCGCTTGAGAGTCGGTTGGAGCGGCAGTACGCCGGAGGACGAGTACCTGGCGAAGCCATGGTCAAGGCGCGATGGGATCTTCTCGATCCGAGCAAATACCTTTTTCCTTCCGTACAAACCGTCGCGGGCTTCCCGGAGAATTGCAGCTTCTGTTCCGTTTGGGTGACTGAGGGGCGTCGACCGCGCTTGCGCCTCGACGACAGAGTCATTGAGGAAGTCAACGAGCTTCATGCCCTGGGATTTCGTTTCATTGTGTTTGGCGATGACAATTTCAATCCGTCAACCCTGGCTTTATACTGAGGCCTTGCGAGCAAATGCTGCAAGGGGAAAATCTCATCTACGCGATACCGCTAAAGGTCAAATCGTTGCCGGCGGCGGTCAAGTTACCAGGCTTCCTGTCCCCCAGTCATTGCCGGCGCCTCATTTCGTTAGCCAAGCGAAAGGGCTTCCACTCCATCAAGAATGACCGGTACGGCCAGGCGTCCTGCCTGCCGGCTGCTGCCTGAAGACGACGAACTGATCTATAGGCGATTGGCCCATAACGTTACGCAACTGAATTCTGAACTATGGCAGTTGTCTCTGGCGGGTATTTACGAACCGGTGTCCGTCTTGTGCTATCGGCCCGCCGCCTGGATTCGTCCCCATATCGATGCAGATTACCGAGTCCCGGATCCGAGCAAGCTGAGTTGTAGCGTTCAGTTGGTGCCCAGAGGTTCTTTTGTCGGTGGTGTTCTGACAATTGCCGAGACAGAAATATTCGACCTGGATATCGGCGATGCGGTCGTGTTTCCATCGCATATGCTCCACACCGTCTCACCGATAAAGAGCGGCCAGAGGTTCGCTTTGGCAGCGTGGATTCACGGTCCTCCGTTCCAGTAAAGACTCCCCACTTTGTCCGGGGGAGCGAGCCAACACGTCTCAACCCTACTTCGCCGGCGGTGGCTCGGCGAAGGGTTTGGATTCGCTTTGCTGCTCAATGATTCTGAGGGTTTCACTTCGGTCATGGCCACAGCGGAAAGATTACTGGATGCCAATAGACAGCCGATGGTTCCGGAGGGGCGAAGAAATATTTATTGCAACCGGCTTTAAGATCGTCTTCAACGCAAGTGATTGCGAGGCCGATTGGTCGAGAGAAAAAGGTCACCGGAGTCATCTTCGACGACCTTCACCCTGAGATGGCTCCGCAGGTAGGACTCGAACCTACCATCCCGACCCGTCGGGATTAACAGCCGCGGGATCGGCGGCAAACCATGAAATTGGCTCCCCACACTGGACACTCTTCGCAACTTGTTTCTACGGCCGATGCCGGAAATGCCGTCGGTTTTTCACCCGATTGCGACGGGATTTGTTAATCCCTTTCGCTCCAATCCCGGTCGGCGCTAAGCCGGTGGCCGTGGCATTCAACCCGGCGGGCACGCGCGCCTACGTGGCGAACCTGGGCAGCAGTACGGTCTCGGTCATCGACACGTCGAGCAACACCGTGGCCGCGACGATCTCGTTCAGCGGCTCTTTCGGCCCCGACGAAGTGAGGGGCGTGGCGGTCAACCCGGCGGGCACGCGCGCCTACGTGACTAACTCCAATTACAACACGGTCTCGGTCATCGACACGTCGAGCAACACCGTAGTCGCGGTCATCGGCGTCGGCACTAGACCGTGGGCTGTGACTTTCAACCCGGCGGGCACGCGCGCCTACGTGACTAACTTCGATGACAACACGGTCTCGGTCATCGACACGTCGAGCAACACGGTGACCGCGACCATCTCGGGCTTCAATGGGCCGAAGGCGATAGCGTTTAAGTGAACCTGAATCGGGAGGCCGATCTCCGGAAGATCAGGCGAGGCATGAAGATTCTGGTCGTCGACGACAACCGAGAGATGCGGCGTCTACTGCGCGGCCTGCTCAAGGATGTCGCCGAGGCAATTTACGAGTGCGCGGACGGGGTGGAGGCGCTCGCGGCTTACGAAGTGCACCACCCCGACTGGGTGCTGATGGACGTCAGGATGCGCGAGGTGGACGGCATCGCGGCCACGCGCCAGATTACAAAGTCATGGCCCGCGGCGCGCATCATGATCGTGACGGATTACGACGACGAACAGTTGCGTGAGGCGGCCCGCGCGGCTGGCGCGTCAGAGTACGTCATCAAAGAGAATCTGCTCGAAGTCAGAAGGATTTTGATCGACAGAGGGCCTCGGGGGCCAGAAGGCCACTAAGTGAAATGGCTCCGCAGGTATCACGACTTGTCGGGAGAACCTGCAATCCCTACTCATCGGGATTAACGGCCAGAACATTAGATTTGGCTCCGCAGGTATCCCGATTCATCGGCAGAAACTACAATCCCGATCCATCGGGATTAACAGCCGCAGCTTCTAAGAGATGTTTGCGGATCCATTTGGCAGACTTCATCCGCTTGATCTCACGTTCCCGCCTCATTGCCGAGTGGCGCGATTTGTGCGGCTCGGACCAAACCAGCTTCCACGGCCCGTTCTTTCGTGTGAAGTGTCCGTCGATGCTATCGGTTCGATTGTGAAAAGCGACACGTGCGGCTAGATCCAGACTAAGAACTACCGCGCAAAAGAAAGTGATAGATGGGTCTGCCGCATCGATCCAGCGCCCGGCAAGTATACCTACAAGTTCTTGGTAGACGGAGTAAGCATGAACGATTCGGCGAACTCCGCCATCGAAGATGACGGTGACGGCCACATTGATTCGGTCATCGTCGTCAAACCAAAATAGCCGCATTGCGAGCAACGGTAATGGGACTACCGATCCGTGAAGCATCACGATAATGCTTTAGCCTTCATCATTCCTGAATGGCTCGACAGTCAAAGGCAGTCATGAGTGCAAACACAGACAGGATCACAAACCTTGAAGGCCGCCAAGATGGCGGCCTTCTCATTGAGCAAGTGATGGCTCCGCAGTTAGGACAAGAACTAGTAGAATCCTATGGGGAATTGATCACAACTGTGGGGAACGGGTTACACGTGTTTGTGGAAACTCCCGGTTAAGTCATTACGCCTTGGTTCGTTGAATTTCAGCAATTTTGGGAACCTAGAGAAGGAGACCACTATTCAGGAGTTCCACAACCGAGTCGCGGTCGAACTTTATTGTGTGATAACCATCTACCGCAGGTCTCCACCTCGCTCTTAAGTGCCCCGCCCGTACGAGTTCGCGAACTGCCCCGCAATCCACCCCGTCTCCTTGCAAGATCCCGTGTGCTCAGTGATTGTTCAAACTTGGACCTGAGGTTCTCAACGTCGGACAGCCGGACAAGGTACTTCAATGTCGTTCCCTGGTTCCTTATGACAAACGGGAGCTCGTTTGCAGCGATTAGTTCGGACATGGCGCGATGGCTGACTTTGAGCAGGCGCCTTGCTTCAGCGACCCCCCTCCTGGGTAGAAAGTCTTCAGAGACTCATGCAAGAGCGAATGAAGGATAAGGTAGACGAACGTGACGAGAGCTATCTTAAGGGAAGCAATCTCATCCGAAAGAAACATAAGGATACGATGATCTGGGAATGAGCAATGAAATGTCTCCCGATGCGATGTGAAGTCAGCGTCGTAGAGCGTCATAAATCACTCAAACCAGTCCCATATCTTGCCGTCTCCTGAGATAGGTACCACAATGTTCTTGGCGGCCCAGAAGCGTGCAATTATGATTGGTGATTCGCTCAAGGTTACTCCAATCTCAGCTGGACTAGCCACGCAATGGACCACGGTGATGCGATAGCGAAGTTTCGCAAGATGTTGTCCTTAGAATTCCTCGAATCAGGCGATTTAAGTACTGATAATAACTGATTGTTTGCGGCATGCGCATCCAACGACAAATGATTACTGGTATTAAGAACCGAAAGTGAGACGTGATGACTGAAGACATTGAAATTGAATCTGCTGGGCGACAAATTAGTTCGATTAGCTTTGTAAGAAGCCCTCAGCATTTACAGGCTACTCGAACCGCGTCGGGCTTTGAGATCCTGGTGCCAATTGTGCTGACACTTCGAACCCTTTCTCAGAGCGAGCCGCGACTCGTCGTCAGTAACTTGCGCGGAAACTTTTTGTGAAAGCTAAGAATGGATCTTCAATAGGTGTCGGCCGCTTATTTGGCCCGACATGGGAAAGCTAACGATGGTGAGTCAGTAGTAGCTGAAGGTTAACTCTGATCTTTGCCTGCTGGTTAGGCGATCAGTACTTCCGTCTTCCAGAGAGATAACAACTCCGGGTGATTGAGCGGTTTGATGAAGTCGAGCGGCAAGAGAGACGAAACCAGGCCGCAGTGCGGACAGAGGAACGCGACAAGCGCGCAGCTTATGCCGACGACCCGATTGAGGAGAAGTACGGCGAGGTCCCACTAATTCCGGGATAATCACGGCGATAAGCCGACCCGGTTTCTGCTTCTCGGTCTTCTTTACAAAACCCAGGATCGGCTGATAGAGCTGCCGATAAGGTGAGTAGACAATCTCCAGCCGTGGCACCACAGATCCTGCTGCGCGGGCGGGGACTAAGACCTCCCCCACTGAAGTGGAATCCTCAAAGCCAGGGGACTGTTAACATTCATTCATCCATCAGGGGAGGATCAAAAGACTTCATCAGCCCTTCCGTCTTAACACATTGGAAACAAGCGACCCAATAGGGTCGCCCAGGACATCATGGCGGGCCAAACCTCTGCCGGTACTCAGTCGAGTTGACAAAGCCGGTAACCATGGCGCGCGGATTGCCGGTTGTGTTCAGCACCGTAATCCAATCCAAATAGAGGGCGTCCGGGTCGCGCCGCAGATAGCCAAAATACTCCATCACAGCGAACGCCTGATTGAAGTACTTCTGCGACACCTCAGTGCTTTCGACGATCTGTCGCAGCACCTGTGCCCGCGTCAGCGTGCTATTGTTCAAGCCGTCGATCATCGATTGCCGGCTGGACAAAGTCACGCCGGCTGTTTGCAGCAGCTTATCCACGTATTGCTGATTGCTTAGTCCATTGTATGTATTGACGAAGGCCGTCCGCGACATGAAGTCCGCGATGAAGGCGACCTTCGCCGCTTCCAGCTCGGTGTTGGTAAGAAAACCGCTTATCCCCGCCAGATCGGGGACGAACTCCGCGTAGTCGGGTTTGCGTCCAAAACTCGCTGGATAGAACCGGTAGATGAAATAGCCGCGCTGCTGAAACTCTTCCGATTGATAGAAGGCGCCAGAGACGTGCACCCGGTCGCAACTGGTGTCGCCCACCGCACAGTTGTTGATGGTGCTAATCCATTGGGCCCCCAGCGGGTCGGGCTCGCGTCCTAAGAAGTCGAGGTACTGTTGGCGCACAAAGAAATCGGTCTTATCGATCGGATTGGGCCCCGTCGTGGTGTCATTGTCGATGATCGTCACCGTCGCCGATGATGGCGTGCCCAGAGAAGCGCCCGAAGCGTTCTTGAGATTGACGGTGAAAGTCTCGTTACCTTCGGCGTAAGAATCATCAACAATGGCTACCGAGAATGACTTCGAAGTCTCGCCAGCGGCGAATTTGAGCGTTCCGATTGTGACTTCGTAGTCGCAGCGCGCCGAAGCAATGCCGTTGAATACGTTGCAATTCTGCAACCCGGCCAGGTCACTGGTGAAGAAGCCCACCGACGCCGGACCCGATGTATCTCCGGTGCGAGTCACAAAGATGTTCACTCTCCCGTCGCCTTCTCCGACGCTATAGCTGGACGCGCTGAGTTGCACGGTTGCTGTTGGTGTCGGTGTTGGTGTTGGCGTCGGTGTCGGTGTTGGCGTCGGTGTCGGCGTCGGTGTCGGTGTAGGCGTCGGTGTTGGTGTCGGTGTTGGCGTCGGTGTTGGCGTCGGTGTTGGCGTCGGTGTCGGCGTCGGTGTCGGCGTCGGTGTCGGCGTCGGTGTCGGCGTTGGCGTCGGGGTTGGAGTAGGCGTCGGGGTTGGAGTAGGCGTCGGTGTAGGTGTCGGAGTCGCCGAAGGAGACGGTGATGGTGAAGGCGATGGTGTTGGAGTAGGCGATGGGGGTGGCGAAGCCACGGTTATCACATATTGCGTCCCACCGCGTGCGGTATCAGCTTTGTTGCTGCCGGAGGCACCGGAACCCGCCGTCGTGAACGTACTACCGCGCAGACCTACCAGAATTGAACCAACTGCCAGTGGTGTGTGGCCAGTTGGCAGGGCGGCGTTCAACTTACTGAGGGCCACCTTAATCGTAATGGTCTTATTAGTGGCATCGAATGCACCGAGATCGGGAGTCCCCTGATTATATGTAATGCTGCCATCGAAGTTTCTCTTGGCAGTGCCGTATGCGAACGTTTGCCTTCCGGAGCTGTCAGTCGTCGCCCGCACAAAGAATTGATCTCCCCGATCAGATACCCCGAACGTGTATTCGCCGGTTGGACTCAAGACAGAGTTCGGCGCATTAGCGGCAAAAGTCATCCGCCAATTCGAACTCGGCGGGATAGCCGTCATATCAGAAACCTTCATTGTCATAACCAGCAGGGGGTCGGCAGCACTACCCTCCGCTGCGTAGAGGATCGAAAGAATATCCAACGGATCATCAACGGGAATAACTGCTGTTCCCCCAGTTTCCGGGTTGCCGCCCGTGCGGACGTCGTCCCTGAAGTCGGTAACTTGCGATCCCGGAATTCCCCCGACGCTGGCAGCAGTAGGAAGTGGCCCGCTTGTCGGCGCGGGAAGCGCGCTTCCTTCGACTGGTGTCGGCACCGCCGATCTAGTGGCACCGGGTCCACTAATCTGCCGAGCGACATACGCGTGTCCGCTCACATCGTTGTGGTCGTCGCAATATCCAATAACGGCCGCGCCTGTCGGATCAAAAGCAACCTGAAAATAATCGGCCAGGTTACGATTGGGTGACATGCCTCCTACGACTAAACCTGACTCGGAGATGTTAGCTCCGTGAATGACGTGATCGCTCGCTTCCGCCTGACGAAACGACGGATTACCTTTGACATCAGTGCCAAGGGCATAGAAAACGTGCCAGTCAGCCGTGTCATCACCGGTGGTGAGCTTGTCGCTGCCGTACCAAACAACGCCGATGGTCCCGGGTATCGGGCCCGTGGTCATCCATGGGAAGACGGACGTTTGCGTCTCCGTGCCGTTGCTTACCCGGAGCGCGGAACTCCAGGTGTTACCTTTATCGGTCGAGTATTTAACGAAGACGTTGTGGTCATCCGAATAACACGCGTAGACGGTTCCATCAGCCGCTACTTTTACGGTAAAGAACAGGTGGGCATTGCCGGTGCCCGCAGCTTTATGAACCGTATAGGTTACTGGGGGCAATCCCGCCGCTGGCGGAATGCCGACGGCGACCGCGCCAGTGCTGCCGCTGATGTAGACCGTGCCATCATTCTGATCAACAGCAATGTCGCCGGCCTGACCGATTGCTCCGGCCGTGGTGGTGTTTCCGTAGGTGAGGCCGCCGTCAATTGAGCGCTGAACCTGCGAGACTGCCGGTTCGAGAGTCCGGTAGAATAGATAGACCGTGCTGCTGCCGAAGAACTCAAGCCACTGGCGGTCGTCGCCGGGGACGCCGCCCGTCACGTTGCCTCCTGGATTCTTCGTAAACGTTGCGCCGCGATCGGTGGAACGCTGCGTTGAAATGTTGCCAGCGACCAGACTGGAATAGGCCAAGGTCGGAGGCGTACTCGGATTCTCAGTCGCTTCGCTGTTGAAACCGACCGCGATATCCACGTCGCCGCCACCATCGCCGCCCACGGTGCCATTCCCGGGAATATCGGCGATCTTATCGGGCTGGCCACGATATTGTGGATTACGCATGTAGGGATCGTAGTTCGGATTGGAAATGCCATTAACCGTTGGTCGCAGATCGAAGTACCACAAGTCTGTTCCGCCCGGGACTCCACGAATCGCCGCAACATAACAGTTCCCAAATTTATCGCAACGCACACTCGGCTCGACGTCCTGGCCTATATAAGGTGCTCTAGTTGTATAGTTCGGGCTGAAGGTCATTCCGCCCTTTACGTAAGTTACGTTGCCGGTTACGGGAATCGGTCCCGGAGTACAACCCGCATCCTTAGCCCTGACCGTGTACGTTCCACTACTCGTCGAGTCTTCGCCGGTAAAGACAGTTCCGCCCACGTTCATTTGGGTGACGCCGTTGACCGCTGTTAGTGACGACCCGGCCACCGGACTGCCAACTTTGCTCATGGCGATCACCAGCGTGATGTTGCCTTGATTATCGAATGAGCCGGATTCGAGACCACCAACCGTAGTCACGGTGCTTCCCGACTGGGTACCGTACTCGTAATTCACATTCGAATTGCCGTCGGAGGTCATCGCTACGTAATACGTAGTGGCGCCAAACGTCCAACGCGCCCGCCAGATTTGGTTCGGTGGAATCGTACTTAGATTGGAATTGACCTTGATGATAAAGACCAGTCGTTCCGAGTTGATGAATCTATAGTCCTCGCCAACTGAAATCGAGAGGAGATCCGCCTGAGCGGGATTACCCGTTCCCTGATCGCCTGAAGGATCAGTGACTACTTGCATTGGTGTGCTCACGCATGAACTCGGCGGCGGCGGTGAGTTGCCCACAGCCACAGTCGCGGTACCGGTGATCGACGAGGTAGCGTTATCGGTAGCGGTGATTGTCTGATTGCCGCTCGTGTGCAGGGTAACTGTGAACGTGTGAACCCCGGAATCGCCCGAGGTAAACGTGTAATTGGAGGGCAACGTAGCGCCGCTGTCAGAACTGGTAAAATGCAACGTGCCGGTGTAGCCGCTCGCCGTATTGTTCGACGCATCAAGCGCAGTGACTGTCACATTGAATGGCGTGTCGGAGCCAATGCTGGCCGGAGCGGTGACGGCGTAGTGAGTAGCCGGACCCACGCTTGAACAGAACGAGTTGTCATTGATTGTGTACGTTTCGGTGAACGCCAGACTGTCGGGCATCTGATCGTAGAGCAGTGTCCCTCCAGCGCCGATGTTAAGCGGATCGCTCGACTGCGAGGATCCGGAAACGAAACCGCTAATGGTCTCGCCAGGGTGCAAGCCAAGATCGCTCGCCTTGACCACGATCACGATCTTGTTGAATGGCGAGGCGTAACTGCTGCTGGGGTCGGCAGGCATCTGGCTGCCTGGCGTGACGAACCGTCCGTCAACAGTCCCACTCGTGCTGGCGCCGGGCGTATAAGACTCCAAGGTCGGCGTTGCACCAGCCCACGCAATATGCACGGCTTTGTAGTGGAATGTCGTCGCGGGGGCCGGATCAGGAATCTTCATTGCCACGTAAGTCGCAGAACCCGCGGGCTGCACTGACTGGCCTGGATCCGTAGTGATTGTAAATGCCAGCCTAATGACGCCATCGGCCGCAAAAGGCTGTGAGATCTGAAACTTGAGCAAGTCGGTTCCAGGCGTAGGTGGCGTGTTGTCGCCTGCGGGATCAGTGAGCTTAGTCAGTCCTGGCTGAGCGCAGACGTTTTCCTGTGGCGGCGCGACTGCCACGGAGAGATCCACTTCGTTACTAGGGTTGCTTACACTAGCCATACCATTCGCATTGATCGCCTTCACCACATAGTAATAGTGAGCAACCAAAGGATCGGCCGTCGAATCGTGATACGCGTTCTTAGCCGCAGTGCCGGTTTGGCCCAGCAACACCTCATTCCCCGGCGAAGTTCCGCGATAGATTTGATAGTTAACAATGTCCGATCCACCGTTGTCCGGGACCTTCCACGTCAGCTGCGAGCCGGCAGAATCTCGCGTACCGGAAAGGCAGGGTGGTTTAGGCGCCGCTGGTTCAGCGGCGTCGAGGCCGGCGACCAGACCTTTCCCGCCTGATTGTCGCGCCACCCGCATAAAAGCTACATAGTCGTTGCCTGAAGTACCCGCAATACAACCCGCGCTCACGCATCCATCACTGTAGCCGTAGAGCACTCGCCCTTTGTTGTCGACCGTGATTTCATTGAAGTCGAGCAGATTGCGATCCTGATTGCTGCCGCCTTGCTGCCAGATTCCCGTCATGCTCTGAACTGGATCGTTGGGGGTAGCGTTGACTGTGACCCAATGAAGACCGCCGTCATACGTGGTGGCAATGAACGCATACCATCTGCCCGGAAAGCTTCCGGACTGGTAGTCACCGGCTCTATCGGTGCCGATGAAACCACAGGCTGCGCGGCCGGAGCTGCCACCTACCGCCTCGGTATGGGCGGCGTTCTTAATTCCGTGTGACGCTCCCAGGTCGAAATCACGAATCCAGGTCGCACCCCCATCCTCGCTGACCTTGACGTGAACGTGGCCTTCTGGAGGATTGCCGTCCGGGACATCTTCGTTGTTCACATAGCAGTAATAGGCCCGGCTGTCGCTGTCAATCGCGATCGAAGGATCGGCCCCCTGGATCTGCGACTTAGCGCCCGTGACTACAAACTCGTTCCACGTCGTCCCTGCATCAGTACTCGTCACGCCCCCTTGTTTGCCGTTGCAATGATTGACCGGCAGCCAGATAGTTCCGTTGGGCGCGATGTGCAAATGGCCGTGCAGGCCACCACAACCTTGAGCGCCGGAACCCGTATAAGCAGGCACGCCGGGACCCCAAGTCATGCCGAGATCGACACTCCGCTGGCAAAATGCCGGACCGACAATGTCCTGCGAGCAATACAATGTGTTTTCACCCTGATTGGTAGGCGTAACTAACGCACTCAGGGAAGAGGGGAAAGGTCCGGTTCCAATGCTCTCGTGATCGGCGCCGCCGTCAGGTGGACCACCACCAATCGGAACCCAAAGGTCGCCATCATTGTCACTATAAGCATATACCGCATTTGCGCCGGCCGTTGAGTTGGAAGCAAAGGTGCGCCCACTCTTTTGATCAGTCCAAAGAATGGGATCCAGTCCCGTATTGGTAACCGTAGCTGACTTATCCTCCCAAAGCGCTTCGCAACATTCCGGCTTACCAGGGGTCAAGATTTCCGGCGGCGTCAACCGCCACACGGGGCCGGAGTTCATTGTCATGATGCGACCGGTGTGCGGGTTGAACCCGATATTGAACTCGCCATTGCTCACTTCAGCCGAAGAGCCGGAAGGTGCAAGAAAATTCTGATAGCGCGGCGCGCCGGGTGTCGTCGGATCTGGACCACCGAACCCAGGGAATCCGCCACCCCCCGCGGAACCTGGCAGTAACTCGATTTTCACGTGAATGGTTTCGCCGCTCGGAGTGTAAGGCACAACCTTCACACTGAATGTTTGGGAGCCATCCACTACCGGGCTAATGGTGGCGACTTCCGGATTGGCGCTGCTGGCCGATTGGTAATCAGCAGTTTGGCTACCATTCGTGTTGTTTACTGTACCTTTGTAGATATAGAGATCGTAATCCGATTTTCCGCTGCCGGCATCAGTCCAACTCATGGTGACTTTGACCGCTGCGCTGGGATGGGCCGCCGCGTAGCCGGACGGGAGCGTCACGGTCAACACATAGTTATCGCAAGGCTGCGAAGGATTATTGCATTGTGGCCCCGTGTCAACTTGTGGTACCGGAGTTGGATTGGCCGCATTGAATGGCCCAGCAGTGTAGAACAAGGGCCCGGATAAATTCGTCAGCGTGCCGTTTGGTGGATTCGCGGCTGAGCCGGGTAGAGTAGCGACAGCGGCGGCAATCGCCAGGATACTAATAATTGCGATTGCGGTCCTGCTTCTACGACTTAGTGCGCTCATTCTGGCGAAAATATTCCGGGGCATTACAAACCTCTTTCTCTGGGTCCCAAGAAGGACAACTCAGACTTGCTATTATGATTTGGGTGCTATTCTAGGAAATGACTGTTGAGGAATACTTGAGGAATTCTTGAGATTGAGTTTTGACCGATGGACTCTTAAATTGCTCTTCCAGTCATAGCACACTAGGCCGTCACTGCCGCCGTCAAGGTTGGTAGTGTGATCCCTAGATACTCGGTATCTATTAGAACAGAGCGACACAGCGGTCGAGAATCGGCCACATGCCTTCGGCAAACGTGGCGATTCAATTTATGACGACACGCAGCGTCACGTTATGACCGACGAATTTCACTTAATGACCTACTAAATTCACTTTATGACCGAACCCACAGAAGTGTCCTATAGGTTCGCGCATATTGTGAAATTGCCCGCTCCGCAGGATCAATAACTTACAGTCACAGTTCCCCCATAATGTGAAAAAGAATTCTCGCATAAGGTGAAATTGTCTTGAAGATTTCGCCCATATCTTAGTAATTACCTAATCGCTCGTGATCGGCGACAAACGCGGCACAAGGAAACCGCTCCTACGTATGCTATTGAGCTTTGGGCGACGACGGCGGTTGGGTCGTAGTTCTCGAAGCAATAGCCCAACCTCCAGATCGGTTCGCTCCGCGACTTCGTCACGCGAGGAGATGAACCCAAAATCTCACTTGGGGAAATTCTCTTTCGCTTGGAAATACACTTGCTTTTCGGAATTTCGCTCGTACGTCCTCCAGAGCCTTCAGCATCGAATCGCGATCCTTACTCGTTAGAGCATCTAACAACTGTCCCAACCAAGCACGATAAGGTGATAGCGTCTCTGCTTGACCGATAAAGTGTCTCGTGCCATCAAACACCCACGTGACCTTGAAGTCAGCAGGCTGACGCGTTATCTCTGCAATCAGTGCGTCAAACTTAGCCGGTACCTGACTGGCTTTGCTATCGGCTAGCAAACTGGCGACCTCAATCGCACGTAGTGCCGTCTTAGTTCTGACAGGAACTTCTGGCTTTGCTAAGAGGGCGTTGATCTGTTGCCCACATTCGGCAAAGCGTCCGACAGTGAAATGCAATTCTGCAAAGTCGGCTTGAGCCTGAATATCCGTCGGGTGTTGCGCCAGCCATTGTTGACTCAGAGCGTACGATTTATTGAAGCTGAATAGTTTATCTTGGTAGAGCGAATCTGCTATGCGATAGGCCTCGTAATCATCCGGATCATGCGTGTAGACCTTCGTATACGCTTCTGCAGCACTAGGCCAGTCACCAAGTCGAACATAGGCACGCGCGAGGTCGCCCAGTGTTGCAGCCCAGTACTCCGGTAACTGCTCTTGGGTTCTTACTTCAAGTGCCGCCCGAAAAGCGACAACCGCATCCTTCAGATACTTGATGCCATCTGCTCCGCTCACGCTTTCACCCAGACTCAGTAGCACGATGCCCAAATCGTTTTGCGTTCCAGCCCACTGCTGCGGTAACTGCTTTTGGGTTCTTACTTCAAGCGCCGCACGAAAAGCGACAACCGCATCCTTCAGATACTTAACCTTCTTCTCGTCCTCGCTTGCTCTGCTAGCCACAGCCGCCAAGGTGCTGAGAACGGCACCCAAATTCTGTTGTGTTGTCGCCCACTCCAGAGGTAAGAGCTCGCGGGTTCTTACTTCAAGCGCAGTGCGAAAAGCGGCAACCGATTCGTTCAGATACTTAACCTCTTCTTCGTCATCCTCGCTTATTTGCTCACCTAGGATCAATAGAACGCCACCCAAATTGTTCTCGGTTTCAGCCCACTTCTGCGGTAATCGGTCTCGGGTGTAGACAGTCGCGCTTTGCTGGTATGCAGCTAGTGCCTCCTTCAATAATCGAGACCGCTCTTCTTCGTTTTCTTCGGCGACTACTTGTCCCAATCCAAATTTTGCGTCCCCAGCCAGAAATTTTGTTTCAGCCCATTCCGCTAATAGGTTCTCTTTTGAAAGTTCTGCTCTCTCGAACCGTTTCTCAATTTCGTTGTAAGCATCCAGTGACTTTCTAAATCTGTTTTCGGCCATGGCGCGGGAGTTCTCATCGTGTGCAAAGACCCTCGACGCTTCTGTATAATAAGCATTTCCGGCGAGCTTGTATCGGCGAATGAGCTTACGGCTGAGTTCTATCGTTTTTATCCTGGCCTGCTTCAACTCTTGGTCCGCTACTTGTGCGGATTCCTCCGCTAGTTGTGCAGCTGGTCCATAATTGTCCTGCCAATATTCTTTGAGAGCACGCTCCTCTTTGTCATCAGAATCTTTGATTTGCGCCCATTGCTGCGCAGCGTCGCGGAACTGCTCCAACGTTAAGCCATACTCTTTCGCGTACTGTCGGAGAAAGGCGTATTCATCAAGATTCTGCCTGAGGCTTCCCACTTCGGCACGTAGCTTCACTCTTTCGGCCGTCCATTGGGCTATGACCTGGCTCAGTCTTCTCGGCGACAAAGAGACCAGTGAGCTCTTGGGAACGATGACGAGAAGCAACGGTTCATAGTTACGCGTCGTGCTCTGTGTGACGCAGTCTCCGAACATCGGCTGAAAGATCACCCAATTCGGCTTGTCGACTTGGATGCGAGTGGCCTGCCCTGGCTGAACAGAAACAGGGAAGCTGATCGTGAAGTGACCTTTATTGTCGGTTACCGCCGCCTGCCCACTAGGGACGATAATTCGCACTCCTGCAACTAATTTGTCCCGGTCGTCAAAAAGGTACCCTTCGAGTTTGGCGTTTTGAGCGCGAGCATTCGCCGAAAAGCAAGAGATGAAGAATGCAATAAGAGAGATCTTGAGTTTCATTTCTTTGGCCATGGGATTGAGTATAGGAGGCTGACGACCTTCGTCACGTCGAATTCTATCCATCGCCAAGTCAACTCGCCAGGTGCGTCTAAGGAATCTAAAACGCTGCTGACTGGGATGGGACCTTGACCTACTAGATTCAGCTGGCGCCCGTCTATAATCCCTTGCTCCCAATGAACGTTACTTATGAACGTTACTCTTCATTTTCGTTCGTACCTCCTGCAAGGCTCTAAGCATTGTATCCCGATCTCTGCTCGCCAAAGCACCGAACAATTGTCCCAACCAAACACGATAGGGTAATAGCTTCTCTGCTTGACCGATAAAGTGTCTCGTGCCATCAAGGTGCCACGTGACTTGGAACTCGGCAGGCTGACGGGAAACGTCGTCTATTAACGCATCAACTTTGGCAGACACTTGGCCGATCTGACTCAGACTTAACAAGTCGGCAATCTCAATTGCGCGCAGAGGAGGCCTGTCACTTGCGGAAACTTCTGGCTTGCTTAAAAGCGCATTGACCTGTTGCTCACAATCAGCAAAACGGCCGGTGGTGAAGTATTTTTCTGCAAGGTCAAGTCGGACCGAAGCATCGTCCGGATGCTGAGTCAGCCATTGCTGATTGAGGGCGAAAGCTTCTTCGAAATTAAACAGTGTGTTCTGATAGAGTCTACTCGCTTGGTGGTAAGCTTCCTCATCATTCGGCCGAATCGTGAGGACATTCGAATAGGATTCCGCGGCAGCAGCCCAATTATGAACTAGAAGATACGCTCCGGCCATATTGCTCTGCGTCGTTGCCCAGCCCCGTTGTAGATGCTCGCGCGTATAGACCTTCAACGCCTCGCGATAGGCTTCGATCGCCTGACCCAGCAGCCTCACGCCTTCCGTTCCCTGTAAGCGTTCCCCTTGGGAACTCAGCGCGGTGCCGAGGTTGTTCTGCGTCGCCGCCCAGTCCTGCGGCAGTTGCTCGCGCGTATAGACCTTCAACGCCTCGCGATAGGCTTCGATCGCCTGACCCAGCAGCCTCACGCCTTCCGTTCCCTGTAAGCGTTGCCCTTGAGAACTCAGCGCAGCGCCTAAGTTGTTCTGCGTCATCGCCCACCGCTGCGGCAGTTGCTCGCGCGTGTAGACCGTCAACGCCTCGCGAAAAGCTTCGATCGCCTGGGCAAGCAATCGCACGCCTTCGGCTCCCTCCAGCCTCTCGCCCTGCGAGCTCAGCACCACGCCCAGGTTGTCCTGCGCCCTTGCCCAGTCCTGCGGGAGTTGCTCGCGCGTTTGGACCTTCAACGCCTGCCGAAAAGCTTCGGCTGCCTGCGCCAGCAATCGCAAGCCTTCTGCCTCCTCCTCCCTCTCCGCTAGCATCTGCAGACTAGCGCCCAGGTTGTTCTGGGTGATCGCCCAGTCCTGCGGCCGTTCGTCGCGCGTGTAGACTTTCAACGCCTCGCGAGAGGCTTCGACCGCTTGGGTCAGCAGTCGCAAGCCTTCGGCTCCCTCCAGCCTCTCTCCCTGCGAACTCATCACGACACTAAGGTTGTCCTGCGTGATCGCCCACTCCTGAGGCTGCTGCGCGCGTGTATACACTTTCAACGCCTCGCGAAAAGCTTCGGCCGCCTGCGCCAGCAGCCGCACGCCTTCAGCCCCCTCGACCCTTTTCCCCTGCCTTTCCAGCGAACCGCCTAAGTTGTTCTGTGTCTTCGCCCAGTCCTGAGGCTGTTGCTCGCGCGTGTAGACCGTCAACGCCTCGCGAGACGCCTCGACTGCCTGCGCCAGCAGCCGCACGCTCTCTGCTCCCTCCAGCCTCTCTCCCTCCAAACGCAGCACGACGCCGAGGTTGTCCTGTGTCCTTGTCCAGTCCTGCGGCAGTTGCTCGCGCGTGTAGACCTTCAGCGCCTCGCGAAAAGCCTGGATCGCCTGGGCTAGCAATCGCACGCCTTCGGCTCCCTCCAGCCTCTTGCCCTGCGAGCTCAGCACGGTGCCCATGTTGTTCTGTGTCGCCGCCCAATTCTGAGGCGATGTTAGTTTGCCCCGCAATGTCCAGAAGGACGAAGAGACCGGTCTCACCTGGCACCTCAAGGACGAAGTTATGCGCCGCGGTCGCGTTTACTACGCGAAACTCGCGGGGGGTCGCTCGATGTTTGTCGCGCCGGCTCTGATAAGCCATTTTGCCGCCATCTGGATGCCGCGGCGGAAAGACGAGCCGCAGTTATTGTCAACCGCAGCCCAGCGTGTTCTCAAAGTGCTCCGGCGCGAACACGACCTGGCCACGGGCGACCTGCGCGCGGAAAGCCGAGTCACCGAACGTGCGGCATTCACACGCGCCCTCGATGAGTTACAACGCCAGATGAAGGTGATCCCTCAGGATGTCATTTATCAGCCGTTTTCCTACATCTGGATCCTGGCCGAAGACCGTTTCCCGAAAGAGGTGAGAAAACGTGTCGTGC